>Ga0209542_10006066_pt1 | contig 23747 bp, 22 predicted proteins | sample RifCSPhighO2_01_FD_184028 | JGI IMG/M metagenome (GOLD analysis project Ga0209542, IMG submission 184028) | Soil microbial communities from Rifle, Colorado - Rifle CSP2_plank highO2_0.1 (SPAdes) (version 2) | ecosystem: Environmental > Terrestrial > Deep subsurface > Rock core/Sediment ...
GCCGACTGGTTCAAAAAATAGGCCTTCAGAGGTGTGGGCCATGTATCAAAGTATCGGCGAAAAGAAAAAGAAGATTATCTCTGCCTGGCGCTATCCGGGAGTCAGCAAGGTTGGCGAGCCGATACCGATTCCGGAGGATGTTTTGGGTGCTTTACAAGAAGAGGGCATGGATGTATAATAGTAAATAAAGAAACTTATTTTGAAGGAGACCGGAATGCTAACGCCAGTTCTTAAAAAAGTTGGAAATTTCAGACTTAATGAATTTGATACTTTACAGGCTTCAATTCAAGAGTCTTTGGTTTTTTCAAAACCTGGCAAACAGGTTAGGTTTTTTGATTTGAAGATGGCGAATCAGAACGATATAATCAGGCTGACTTCGTCCAGCGGCAGTATTTTTCTTCTGGAAGTTGTGGAACCGCAAAAACTTTTGTTGCTGGTTTGCGGCATAGCTTCCCCTTATCTCTATTCAAATTACAAACTTTCCTGTTCGTACTTGGGAGAGTGTCTTGCCCTAGGTTCTAAAATTGAAAACGGGGAAGACTTCTTATTTAGAAGTTTTTTGGCTGGAAACAGTGGTCTGCACAGGGTTTACCGTATTAAAAAAATTGAAATTTTAGAAAGCCATCAGAAGAGGTTGCCCACGAAGCAGGAACTGTCTTTGTTCTTGCATGGTCTGAACGGCTCTAGGGGCAGGGGTGAAGTATTCTGACTTGCATTGGAGCTGATTATTCCCTAGAATGGGTTTCATATGAAACCCATTTTTATTTTTCTAATTATCGCAGTTGTTTTATTGGTCGGTTTTTTCTTTTTTAAAAACAAGAAATCTGGTCCTGAAAATGTCTTAGCAACTCCTACACCAGAAGCAAGTTCACGGGAGACAACAAGTCCGACTCCCGTGGCCGAATTGCCGGAGAAAATTTTGGCTACAATGGAAACGTCTAAGGGCAAGATAGAACTGGAGCTTTATCCAAAAGTTGCTCCTAAGACAGTCTTAAATTTTATTACTTTGAGCCAGAAAGGTTTTTATGATGGCACGAAGTTTCACAGAGTCGTGGACGGTTTTGTGATTCAGGGGGGGGATCCTTTGTCTAGGACAGATGATCCGGCGGTCGGCACGGGTGGACCAGGCTATGCTTTTGAGGATGAAATCAATCCAAAATCTTTAAATGTTCCAGATGCGGTCATAAAACAACTGGAAGCGGCTGGTTACAAGTATGACTATAGTCTAAAGTCTCTGCCCAACTCCACGGGCGCTATCTCTATGGCCAACGCCGGTCCCAATACCAACGGCAGTCAATTTTTTGTCATAACCCAAGAAGATCAGCCGTCTCTTAATGGCAAGCACACTGTTTTTGGCAAAGTCGTTAAGGGCATGGATGTGGTTAGAGCCATTAAACAGGGCGATGTTGTTAAAAAGATCGAGGTAAAAATCTAGAGACAAAAAACCGCGGCTCAAACCGCGGTTTACTTTAAACTGCCGAATTCATAGGCGTCATCGTGCGGTGCAAGTTCAAAAAAATTATATTCGCCTGACAAGATGTGAAAGATTTCATGGCGCAGGGTATTCTTTTCCTCCAGAATATTGTATATGCCCTTTTTTTCTGTCGGTATTTCTATAAATATTTTTCTTGAAAATACTTCGGCAAAAGCGCTGGACTTAGGTTGCTGATAAGCCAGGTCACGAACCTGATAGATTTCCGGTCTGATGAATGTAATCTTTATTCGTTTTCTTTGTCTTTTGTCCGGTTTTTTCAACTTATGTGTCTGGGCGACGAAATTTTCGAAATCGTCAAAGGCTTTCTTTAGAATAGGGTATATGTAGACTTCGTTTACTATTTCAATGGGTTTGCCGTTGAAACTATCGCTGTAAAAATAAATACTATTACCATTTATTGTTTTTTCCAAAACAAATTTTTTTGTTATTTCAATATAAAAAAAGTTTATTCTGTAATTTATGCCCAGAATAAATTCGGGCTTATTGATTGTAACATACAGCCAAACAGATGAAGTGGCCAGAAATGTTAACAAAATAGTAACAGTGGTCAGACAAGTTTTTCTAAGCCAGCCGGGTTCGGGTAGTAATTTCATTTATTCTCTTTTCAAAGATCAAGAGCTTTAACTTTTCTGTAACATAAAAAATAAAGCTTAGCAATATGCTGGTTTTTTAATTTCCTAGTGGTATGATGGAGCTAACTTAAAAAACACCTTGTAAATAATGCAAAAAGGAAAAACAAAAATTACGCCGCAACATTTTTACAAATTTTTCCAGTGTCCGCATTGGATTTGGTACGACCTCTATGAAGATCAGGAGAAAAAGAAAGCGACACCACCCTTGATGCAGATGATTTATGAAGATGGTTTGAAGCACGAGAGGGAAATCATAAAATCCAGAAAATTTGAAGAAGTTGATCCGGCTATGTTTAAAGATTTGGATGAGGCTTTTTTGGCCACGGCGGAGTTGATGAAGAAAGGTAAGAATATTTATCACGGTGTTTTGATGGACGAACATTGGGTTGGCATCCCTGATCTTTTGGAGGTTCGGCCGTTAAGCGAATTGGGCGATAAAAAACTCAAGTCTCATTTTGGGGATTACTACTATGTGGTTTATGACATTAAAAATAGCAAGGACATCAAAGACGAACATAAATTCCAACTGGTTTTTTACAGCCTGATGCTGGAAAGAATACAGGGTGTCAGACCGCGCGAAGCTTACATAATAAACAGCCAAGGCGAAGAAAAGTCTTTTGTCATTGATGAGTTTTTAGACTATTTCCATCTGACTTTGGAAAATATTGAGAAGATTTTAGACGGAGAAAAGCCGCCGCCATTTTTAAAGAGCGGATGTAAGCGCACTCCCTGGTATAGTCTTTGTCTATCTGAAACAGAAAGCTGTCGAGACGTTTCTCTGATTTATCGTTTAAGCCAGATGGACCAGCGTCAACTTTATGATATCGGCATTAAAACAATAGACGATTTTGCTCATGCTGACTTGGAAGTTTTGCGTAACCAGCTAATCAGCTGGAATTTTGATAAATTGGTTCGTTTCCACAACCAAGCCCAGTCGTTGGTTAAAAATGAATCTTTGATTTTAAAAAAACCTGTTTTTCCGGAAGTAGAGACGGAGATATATTTTGATATTGAAAGTGACCCTACTCAAGACATTGACTATATGCTGGGACTTCTTGTTAAGAAGAAAACAGACAACAGTGAGCCGGAGTTTAGATATTTTTTAGCCAACGACAAGTCTGAAGAAGAAAAAATATGGCGAGAATTTACTAAATTTATTGAAGACTTAGAAAATTTTGTTATCTATCACTATGCTTTTTATGAAAAACAGACCTTTGACCGGTTGGCTTTGAGATATGGCGTCAGCGATAAAGCTTCAGAAAAATTTAAAAATAATACCATTGACCTGCACAGGACAGTGGTTGATTCCGTCGTCTTGCCTTTATATTTTTACAGTCTGAAAGATGTAGCAAGGCATGTGGGTTTTCAGTGGAAGGCCGAAGATGCCGGCGGGGCGGAGTCGGTGGTTTGGTACAACCAGTGGAAAGAAACGGGCGACAAAAAGATTTTGCAGAAAATTTTGGATTACAACAAAGACGACGTGGTGGCGACTATGATAGTCAAAGAATGGCTGGAAAAGCAGAAGCCAAAGATGCAAAGGGAAATGCTACCTGAAAAGTAAACCTCTTAACTTTCGAAATTGCAAAATTTTAAAAGCCCTTTTGGGGCTTTTGTTTTTAACTCCAACTTGGAGAACGATTCATGTCTTGCTCAGCTTGGGCCAGCTTTTCTTTAAGTTCGGCTACTTCTTTCTCTAACTTTTCTTCCCGGTCGAGGCTTTCTGACCAGTATGTTGAAAGTAAATCATTTAAGTTTAAGAAAGCGTCAGTAATCGCAAGTATCTCTGGATGATTTCCTAACAAAGCCGGAATAGATATTCTGGTATTGAGACTACGAATCTTAGATTTGCTTAATTCTTGTTTTGACTTTTCTCTCGGTGTAAATTCTTTTTCTTTCACTATTCTTTCCTCTTTTCAACCAACTAGAGTCATCTTATATTAATAAGTTTGTTTTGTCAAGGGAATAGAACACTCTTGATTTTTTAAAGATTGCTGGTACTGTTTCTTTATGTCTCAAAGTTACGGGAAGAAATCTCTTATTATATTTCTTATTTCTCTCTTTCTCTTTTTTCTGGTCTATCCGGCCGGTTTTAACTCGGGAGCTGATTTTTTAAACTCAAAACTTAAACTTGAGAAAGCCGGTTTTAAAGTTCCTCACTTTTTCAACATTCCTTTCCGTCTCGGTTTGGATCTTCTGGGAGGAACCCACTTGGTTTATAAGGCTGATGTTTCAAACTTAGTTGCCGGCCAAAGCTCCACTGATGCTATGGAGGGGGTTAGAGATGTCATTGAAAGGAGGGTAAATATTTTTGGTGTGGCCGAACCGCTGGTCCAAGTAGAAGGCGACGATCGTTTGGTTGTCGAGTTGGCCGGCATCAAGGACATTTCAGAAGCGATCCGTTTGATAGGCGAGACTCCGTTCTTGCAATTTAAAGAAGAGCGTCCGGAGGTGGAGACAAACGCTATTTTAGAGGCCCAAAAAAAAGGCGATAAGCTGGAGCAGGATCCCTACTTTACCGATACTTCTTTGACCGGTAAATATCTTAATGGCGCTAGGGTTGTTTTTGGTGGAGGCGTAAGCCAGCTTTCGGGAGCGGAAGTTTCTTTGGAGCTGAATGAAGAGGGTGGAAAGATTTTCAAAGAGTTAACTGAAAAGAATCTTAATAAAAGATTGGCTATCTATTTGGACGGTGTGCCGATTAGCGCTCCGACCGTACAATCCGTGATTCCTGACGGCAAAGCTGTTATCAGCGGCAATTTTAACATCAACGAAGCTAAAGAATTAGTGGCTCGTTTAAATGCCGGTGCTTTGCCGGTGCCGGTGTCTCTAATTTCACAGCAAAGCGTAGGTGCTTCTCTGGGTCAGGAATCTTTGGTTAAGAGTTTGAGAGCGGGAATTATCGGACTAATTTTGGTAGCTATCTTTATGATCTTGTTCTACCGTTTGCCGGGTTTGGTTTCGGTTGCCGCCTTGCTGGTTTATGCGGTTTTTGTTCTGACTTTTTACAAGTTAATACCGGTTACTTTAACTTTAGCCGGCATTGCTGGTTTTATATTGTCTTTAGGTATGGCTGTTGACGCTAACGTTTTGATATTTGCCCGAATGAGAGAGGAATTGAGTCAAGGCAAGTCCTTAAGCTCTTCTTTCAACGAGGGCTTTAGAAGGGCTTGGCTTTCAATCAGGGATAGTCATGTTACTACGCTGATTGGCGCTATAATTTTATATTTATTTACTACATCCATAGTCAAAGGTTTCGCTTTAACTTTGGGTATTGGCGTGGTAATGAGTCTTTTTTCCGCAATTTTTGTGACGAAGTCTTTTTTGGGCTTTTTGATTGGTCCGTGGCTGGAAGGTAAAAAATGGTTACTGTAATTTTTTATGAAACCTATTTATAAAATAATGTTTTTCATTTCTATATCACTGGTCGTTTTGGCTGTGGCGGCGACTGTGATTTTCGGTTTAAACTTAAGCGCTGATTTTAAGGGCGGGACATTGATGGAAGTTCAATTTGTCGGACCCGAGGCGCCTAACATTTCAGAGCTTCAAGACTTTGTGAAAGAAAGCCCCGAAACAAGCAATGCGGTAATAAGCCCCTCCGGTGCCGGCTCTTTCATTTTTAGGCTGAAAGAAATTGACGAGGATGTTCATCAAAAAATTATAAATAATCTTAAATTAAAATTCACAAACCTGGAAGAAAAAAGATTTGACTCTGTTGGTGCGGTGGTGGGAGGGGAACTTAAAAGCAGAAGCGTCACGGCCATCGTTTTGGTTTTGGTTTTTATCGTTCTTTATATTGCTTTTGTTTTCAGAAAACTTTACAGCACTCTTTCCTCCTTTACTATGGGTGTGGCTGCGATTGTCGCTCTTTTGCACGATGTATTAATTCCCATGGGCATATTTGCTTTGCTTGGCAGGTACTATGGCATTGAAATCACGGCTGTGTTTGTTGCTGCTGTTTTAACTATATTGGGCTATTCGGTTTCCGATACGGTAGTGGTTTTTGACAGAATCAGGGAAAATGTTACGCGTTTCGGAGGCAAGAATAATTTTGGTCAACTTGTTCACGATAGCGTTTTACAGACCTTAACTCGCTCTTTGAATACGACGATTACGACACTTTTATCGCTTGTGGCCATTTATTTTTTTGGCGGCGAATCAATTAAATACTTTTCTCTGGCTTTGATAATAGGCATATTTTTAGGAGCGTATTCTTCAATTTTTGTTGCCTCGCCGATAGTGGTTTGGTGGTCAAAAAAGAATTAGCTTGACAAGCTTTTGTTTGTTTGATAAATTCTCCCTATCAACGGGGGGTTGACTTATTTTTAATATATTATATTATTGTTTTAACACAAAAATATGACAAGTTTGGATAAAAACATTAAGAAGGTTGTAGCTAGTCTGGTCAAATCGTTGTCCGAAAGAAATCGGGACATTGTTTTGCGTCGTTTCGGTTTAAAAACCGGCAGTCGAGAGACACTGGAATCAATCGGTCAGAGTTACGGTATTACAAGGGAAAGAGTGAGACAGATTGAGGACTATGCCTTAAAGAATCTGCGCACCGAATCTAGCGGTTCAATGGCTTCTGCAATCAAGCCGTATTTTGATTTTGCCTTAAACTTGCTTGCCGGTCATAGTGGATTTTTGTCGGAAAAAGACCTGTACGCTAAGTTTAGCGGTCAAGACAAAGACAATTCTAATAATTTGTCTCTTGCTTTTTTGCTTGCTCTAAATCCTGTTTTTGCCAGAAATTATGAAAACGAAAATTTTAACACTTTTTGGTCTCTCAACGACGGCTCCTTTGAACCAGCCGCTAAGCTGGTTGCATCAATTGAGAGTGCGCTTAAAGAGAAAAATACTTTGCTAACTAAAGAGGAATTTTATTCACTTTACAAAACTAAAACTAAAAATAAACCCATCGCTCTGGATGCTTTTTTGACTTCCGTATCAGTATCTAAAAATATTGATAAAAATATTTTTGGCCAGTATGGTCTGGCCAGCTGGTCGGAGATTAAGCCCAGAGGTGTCAGGGACCGCGCTTATATGGTTTTAAAAAGAGAAGCTAAACCAAAGCATTTCAGGGAGATTACCAGTCTTATTAACGTCGCTCAATTTGCGTTTAAAAAAGCCAACGTCCAGACTGTTCACAATGAACTCATCAAAGACAGTCGTTTCGTCTTGGTTGGCAGAGGTATTTATGGTTTGTCTGAATGGGGCTACAAATCAGGAACTGTCAAAGACGTCTTGGTTGATATTTTGAGAGAGTCAAAGAAGTCTTTGGATAAAGGTACTTTGGTTGCCAAAGTTTTATCGTCTCGCTATGTCAAAGAAAATACCGTAATTTTAAATCTTCAGGACTCTAAAGTTTTTGCTAAAAAGCAAGATGGCACATACTTTCTTAAGGAGGTCTAAATTATAAACAAAAACCCGCCCCTTGTGGGCGGGTTTTTGTTTATAATAAATCTGTTATAATTGATTTAACATATCAATAACCTGAAACTTGAACCATGTTTGAAGATATCGTTTTTGGTCTAGATCTGATAATAAGCTATTGGTGGGCTTATATGCCTATTATGCTTTTGCTTGGTTTTTATTATGCCTGGTTGGAATATATCCAAACCGAATATTTCAATTCTCTGAACTGGACATTGCTTCATATCAAACCTCCGCCGGATGTTGACCGTAGTCCGAAAGCTGGAGAACAAATTTTTGCCGGTCTCCATGGGATATTTGTCAAACCTGTGAGTTGGAAGGAAAAACTTTTCAAAGGCAAAATACCCGACTGGTTTTCTATAGAAATAGTCGGACAAAATGGACTTACGGACTTTTACATCAGAACCCTGACAGACTATAAAAATATAGTTGAGTCCAATATTTTTGCTCAATATCCAGACGCCGAAATCAATGAAGTTGAGGATTATATGAAAGAGTGGCCGAAGAGAACTCCGAATGAAGAATATGACGTTTTTGGATCAGAACTAATTTTAACCAAAGAAGATGCTTATCCGATTCAGACCTATCCGTTTTTTGAAGAGAAAATGGCAGGTCTTGAACAGGTTAGGCGTTTAGATCCGCTTTCTTCTCTCTCTGAAATTTTTAGCACTTTTCGTGTGGGAGAAAATTTCGTGATTCAACTTCTGGTTAGGCCGGTCGGGGATGACTGGATAAAAAAAGCTCAAGGAGCATTGGATAAGTTGTTGGGCAAAGAGCCAAAAAAAGAAAAGGATTTGATAGAGTCAATGTTTAGCCAGATTGACAAAGTCTTTTTGCCGGGTGTTGAAGAAAAAAAAGAAGAAAAAAAAGATAAAAAACTTTCTGCTCCGGAGGAGGAGATGGCCAAAGCTATCGGCCGCAAAACCGCAAAGATAGGTTTTGAGTCCGGAATCAGATTTATGTATATTTCAAAGAAAGAGGTCTTCCACCGTTACCACTTCGCGGCTGTCATGGGTGTTTTCAAACAGTTCTCAGCCGCAAACTTGAATAGCTTCAAGGTCAACAAAACAACTTTGACTTACTCAAAAGGCAAATTTGCTGACTTTTTTCCTTCGGACAAGGGCTTTTTTGCCGACCAGAAGTCTTTTGAAAAAAAGACCGAGCTTTTTAAAAACCTTAAGGCCAGAGTTTTCACCAAAAAGTTTTTTATTCTTAATGTTGAAGAGCTGGCCACAGTTTTTCACTTGCCTGGTATAGAGGTGCAGGCGCCGATGTTCCCAAGGGTGGAAGCAAAAAAGGGTCAGCCACCGTCGGGGTTGGCATTGGAGTAAAGATAAACTAAGAATATGGAAGACAACAAAGTATTATTTGGAGAAGTTAACTTCCGCAATCAGCGGGCTCGTTTTGGTATTAAGCAGGGTGATCGTGACCGCCACATGTACGTGATTGGAAAGACGGGCATGGGTAAAACGGAGATTTTGAAGAATATGGTCATTCAGGACATTCAGGCCGGAAGAGGGGTGGCTTTTATTGATCCGCATGGCGATACTGCTGAAGATCTGCCTAATTTTGTGCCGAAAGAAAGAATAAATGATGTGGTTATTTTTGACCCTTCTGATTTGGATTTTCCGATTGCTTTTAATGTTATGGATCAAGTGGATGCGCGTTATCGCCATCTGGTTGCTTCCGGTTTGCTTGGTGTTTTCAAAAAAGTTTTTGGTGTTGAAGTGTTTTCGGCTCGCATGGAATACATTCTCAACAATACCATCTTGGCTTTGTTGGAGTTTCCCGGAGCAACTATTTTGGGTATTAATCGTATGCTTGCCGAAAAACAATTTCGCGAAGCTGTGGTAGAAAAAATTACCGACCCTTTGGTAAAAGCTTTTTGGACTCAAGAATTTGCCAAATATACTGACCGTTTGGCCTCGGAGGCGACGGCTTCGGTGCAAAATAAAGTCGGCCAGTTTACTTCTTCCAGTCTTATTCGCAATATTTTGGGACAAGTGCATTCTACGCTTGATGTGCGCAAGGTTATGGATGAAAAAAAGATTTTGATAATGAATCTTTCCAGAGGCAAGATTGGCGAAGACGTCAGTCGTTTGTTGGGTGCTATGATGATTACCAAAATTCAGCTGGCTGCCATGTCACGAGCCGATATACCAGAAAAAGAAAGAGCTTCCTTTTATTTGTATGTTGATGAATTCCAACATTTTGCCACAGAATCTTTTGCTAACATTTTGTCCGAAGCCAGAAAATTTGCACTAAATTTAGTTATCGCTCATCAATACATAGCGCAAATGGAGGAGGAGGTGCAGAAAGCAGTTTTTGGCAATGTTGGGACGATTGTTACTTTTCGCGTTGGTGCTGAAGATGCTGAAGTTTTGGAAAAAGAGTTTGCTCCGGAATTTACGGCAAACGATCTGGTAAATCTGGCCAAATGGCAGATTTACCTAAAATTAATGATTGACGGAGTGGCATCAAATTCTTTTTCCGCCAACACCTTGCCTCCTTGGCCCAGACCTGATATTAGTTATGCAAAAGAAATCATTGATCTTTCAAGAAAAACTTACGCTCACCCCAAAGAAGAGGTTGAAAAGCAAATTGGCGAGTGGTCAGCTAAGATAATTGAGCCGCAAATTAGAAAAGAACCGCAAAGACCTTATGGACAGTTTCAACAGCCGTTTCAGCCTAGAGAACGTCCCCGTGCCGAAATTGATGCTTCGTTGAGACGAATTCCCGGGATGCCCTTAAGGGACTTGCCGGCAAAGCCGAGTGCAATGTCGGAAGCGGGAAAGAGTAACCAGGAGATAAGACAACCTCTTACCTCCCGATATTTAAAACCGAGATTGACCCAACCGTTGAATGATGATTACCGAAAGGCTGTGACAAGAGAAGAAGCTCAACGCGAGGTATCAACTTCGGTATTGGGACGTTCTCTTCAAGAGGCCATTAAAAGCGGTCCGGTAGATTTCAGAGGCAGAAAGATAACGCCGTCGTCGCCAGTTTCGTCTCCGGCAAAAAAACCGGGCGTTCTGGAAAAGGCGGCTGTTGATTTGCAGGATCTGAAGAAAACCCTGGACAACATAGTCAACAAAAAACCAAGTTTAAAAAATGATGACGAATCTTAATTCAAGTGACAAATGGATTCCTTGGCCCGGTGTCGGTCAAGTAAATAAAAAACCGATTGCTCCCATAGTTGATAACCATTATTTTCGGCGCTTGAGCGACAAGAGACAGTTATCACTTGCTTATCTGGTTTTTCCCGGCGCTACTCATGATCGTAGACAGCACTCAATGGGGGCGTACCATAGAACTTCCCAGTTTACCGCCAAGATGTCCAAGCTTGGCGTTTTGAGCAGTAAGGAAGAGGTTAATTTAAATCTTTATGCTCTTTTGCATGATATAGGACATGGACCATTGTCCCACGTGATAGAAGTTTTCACCGAGCGTGATCACCACAGTAACGGATTAAAGATTTTGGATAAGATGGCCGAAGATATTGCCGCTTGTGGTGGTGATTTGGATTTAATAAAAAGGTATATGTCCAAGCAGGATCCCAAAGGCAAAATTGTTGATGATAAGAATTTTGGCATGGAAAAACTGGATTATTTGATCCGAGACCAGGAGTCTACGCAGTTTGGACCCAACATTCGTTATTGTGTGGAAAGCGTTTTCAACCATCTTGATTTTCGGGACGGCCAAATGGCGGTTGATCTCAAGGCTTTGGATTCAGCTATGGAGATACAAAGGGCTTACATTTATTTTTATCGTAATGTGCACCTTGAAAAAAGTAATTACCTTATTCAGAGGTTTATGCAGAAACTTATTTACCAACTTCTTAATACTCCCCGCGACCAGGGCGGGATAAGCGAAGATGAGCTGTGGGAAATGGTAGATGGTGATTTGATTTATGCTTTAAAAAAATGCTTGAACGACTCCGTTAAAAACGGCATAAAGATTTTTGACAGCGGGGTCAAGCATTTTCCCAAGACTTCCATATCTATCCGGCTTAAAGGTTATGGTTGGCTTGAGAGACGCGCCGGCAAACCCATAGATGTTTACGAAACCGACAAAGAATTCTTTGACCGTTTTTATGAAAAATCCAGCCCCGGCGAACTTGAAACCATTGAGTCTCAAGTTGCCAAAACCTTGGGCTTGGAAAGCTGGCAAGTGGCAATCAGTCACATTGTTGAACGTGACCGCTTTATTCCGCAGGACATAGTTTTTTTTGATGGACCTAAAATATATTCTTTAAAAGAAAAAGATCCGGCCTATTTTAATTTACTTGATAAGGAGGTGGAAAAATATCTTTGTGTCAGAATTTGCGCTGTGCCGGAGCATAGACAGAAAGTCACAATGGAAAAAGAGAGGTTGCTCAATATGCTTTTGGATTTTGTCAGGGCTTAGTTTGCGCTCCAGGTGAGAGGGGGGATAACTTGTTTGAGGATTTTTTTAGTGATAGTCTGGTAGAAGATCGTTGAAAAAATTTGGAGCGATAAAATGTCGGAAGAAGAACCTGGCGGCGAGGAAAACTTTCGCAACCTTTTCAGAACTAGCGAGGTTGTATCTTTTTTGATTTTTGTCGTTCTCATTGCTTTCTTTTTTATGTTTCTGAAACAGTCCGGAGGCCGGGTGTCAAACAAGGGATCGCCAACCATCTCGGTGGCCTATGGAAAATCTGAGAAAGAGATAGGAAGCCTGATGACCGAAATTCGCAACGGTGGAGATATGCCTCCGCTGGAAGATGACTTTGTGATGGATAAATCGACTGACCTAGCTTCTCAAGATCATAATATTGTCATAAAGAGTGAAAAAACAGAGCAGTATCTCAACCTCATCCTTTTAAATTTACAGAAAAATTTTCCGGATAAATGGAAGGCCCGGGTTATAAAGTTTCGTGTCTACGATGATCGCTATGTTGGCAAAATAAATAACGCTTTTTCTCTGACGGCCGAAACGGTTTATGTCGGTATTACCCAAATTCTTCATGTTAATGATGAGGCAGAAATGGCCGCTCTTCTTAGTCATGAAGTCAGCCACATCATGCTTAGACATTCGGCACAGTTAAGAAAAGTGATTAAAAATAGCACTATTTTTCTGCAAAGAGCTTTCATTAAAAAAGATTTTGAGAAAGTTGTGCTTATTTATTTTGCGGTACAAAAGTTGTTAGGAACAACCGAGTCTGCTGTGGGCATTGTGCCAATGGAATTTGAGACCGAAGCTGACAGAATGAGTCAAACTATAATCAGGGATAGTGGTTATGATGATCTGGCTTTGGCGGTTTCACTGGAAAGAATAGAGAAAACATACGGCGGGGGTATTTTTACCCAGATTATGCTAAAAAGAATCAGAGATTTAAAAAATGGAAGCAAAAAAAAGCCAGGCTTGGCTCATGTTGGTAAGGCGTTTATTGTTTCAAACAAGGAAGACCTCAATTCGGTTCAAGCAAATCTTCAGCGGTTTATTGACGAACTTGCGCTTAAATAAGCGCATTTTAATTTGCTAAAATCGTTTTTTTGTAATAAAATGGGTTTTAATTTAATCCGCCCGTAGCTCAGTTGGTAGAGCAACTCCCTTTTAAGGAGATGGTCGTTGGTTCGACTCCAACCGGGCGGACAAATGTTGATAAACTGTTTGGACTTTTGGCCGAAAAGAAATAGAATGAGATTACTATGAAGAAAACTATTTCCGTGTTTATATCCTTAGTTTTTGTTTTTTCGGTTTTGCCGGTCTGGGCAGATGAAACCAGTCCCACGCCAAGCGTTTCCGCGAGTCCGTTAAAAGAACGCAGGGATAACAAAAACGAAAGACTTCAGGAGACAAAAGAGAAAGTTAAAGAAGCGAGGGAGAAAGTAAAAGAAATGAAGGATGTCAGAAAGGAAGCGGCTTTAGAAAAAGCCAGAGAACTAAAAAGAAGAGCGGTAGAAAGAGTCCAAGCCTTGAAGAGAGCGGAGACGGCTTATCGGGCTGCTTTAAAACAGGCCAAGGATATTTATCAAGCGGCCTCAAAGAGAGCAAAGGAAGAGTTTGATTTAGCCAAACAGAGAGCCAAAGAAACAAATTCCAAAGAAGCCGCTAAAGCAGCCAGAGAGTCATATCAAATGGCTAAAAAAGCGGCGCAACAAGCTTTTGAAACAGCCAAAAAAGCCGCCAGAGATGCTTTTGAAGCCGCCAAGCAAAGCATAAGATCCTACTACTCAAGTCCAACCACTTCTCCAACCCCGACCACCACTCCAATGGCCACTCCTTAAGTTAAGATAAAACTTAGTTTGTCAACAAAAAACGCCTCTAGGGAGGCGTTTAAGTTTTTGGGAGATTCTTAAAGCGGTACTTGCTGAATAACTTTTTTCTATAACCCATTCTTTCGGCTGTAACATCGTAGTGCATTTTCAAACGTTTGTTTCTTGCGATCCAGTTTTCAGTGGTTGGTTCGCTTATGAAGTACTCATTGTGTCGGGCTTGAAGTATACCCATCTTACCAAAACCCATTTCTCTGGCCCAGTCTTCGGTAATTTTTATCAGAAGCCTTTCCCACTTTAAAGAGGACAGCAATGTTTTGACTGTTCTTTTTATGGCGTCCTCGTCTTTGCCGAATCTTATACGGCCATAGAAAGCACCAGTAAATCGTAGTCCTTGGATTTGGACGACTAAAAGTTTGTTTCCCACTATTTTAAAACCCAAAAGACAAACACCGGTTTTGTAGTCATTGCAAGAATAAGAAAGTATGAAGTAGAAATGTGCGTCGTAAAGGAAGGCGCAGCCGCCGGTGTATATATCTGCTGGTTTGTCCAGCCTGTCGTTGACTAAGTCCAGCGTCAGCTTATCAAAAATGTTATCGCTGATATTGTGGCCCTTTTTCAAAAAAAGCGTCAGATACTTCTTTAAGTTTAATCCGTGCCTGTTTTCCGGATCTGTGCTGATGTTTTTTAAAATTTTCCAAGCTTTTTGGTTTGTTGTCAGCAAGCCGTCTCCCAGATTCTAAAAGTTCGGTTTTTTTATAGTAAATCATACTTCAAACAAAGTCAATCAAGTTTATTTTACAACCCTTTTCAATTGTTTTTTGTTTCTGTAATATTATAGAACTCGTTTGATACGGGTTATATAATGGCTAAGAAGATTAAAATCGGAGTTTTTATGGGTGGGCCTTCGGTTGAACACGAAGTGTCTTTGGCGACCGGTACCCAAATTATTGCTAACTTAGACTCTGCTAAATACACCACTGTACCGGTAAAAATTTCCAAATCCGGCCGTTGGATGATTGGCGGAAAAATAGAGAATTATCAGAAGATTTTTAAAATGATTGATCTTGCTTTTCTGGCCTTGCATGGCGAAGTTGGAGAGGATGGAAGGCTACAGGGCCTTTTGGATTTTCATGGTGTGCCGTACACGGGTTCCGGTCGCGGGGCTTCTGCCTTAGCGATGGATAAACTGCACAGCCGGGAAATTTTTAAACTGGCGGGTATCAGTACGCCCAAAACTCTCCATCTTAGAAAAGGGGAAAACAATTCAGCTTTGATTAAGTTTTTTACTTCTAAAGTGGTTAGGATGCCGGTAGTGGTTAAGCCGAGATTTTTGGGTTCGTCCGTCGGGGTTTTTCTGGTAGACAATGAAAAAAAACTGTTCGCAGCTTTGGAGTCGGTTTTTAAGCTGGACAAAGATGCTTTGATAGAAGAATATATCAAGGGTACTGAAGTTGCTTGTGGAGTTTTAGAAAACTTTTCTAAGCAAAAACATTTTGTTTTGCCGCTAACCCAAATCCAACCGGTGAGAGCCAAATTTTTTGACTATAAAGCCAAATATCAAAAAGGCGCATCTAAGGAAATTACACCCGCACCGGTTGACGAGGAGCGTTACAAAAAAGTTCAATCAATTGCACTTTTGGCTCATCGGCTTTTGGGTTGCCGCGGTTATTCGCGCAGTGATTTGATCTTGCGCAATGGTGCAGTCTATCTGCTCGAGGTAAATACTCTTCCGGGGTTAACTCCGACTTCATTGTTTCCACAGCAAGCGGCGGCGGTCGGTTTGAGTTTCCCTCAACTTATTGATAAGATCATTGAAGAAGCGCAACGAAGTCTATAAATCTCTTTATTGCCGAAGTTTAAATCCGAGATTGACTTAACTGTAGTAGTCAGACAACCATGCGAACTCAAATTTCTGAAACAAAAAATAAGGCCGGTGAGACAGTCCAGCTTTTCGGCTGGGTGCACACACGTCGTGACCATGGCAAAATTATTTTTATTGATCTAAGGGATAGGTCTGGTTTAGTTCAGATTGTCTTTACTCCCGGCAATAAGGGTCTTTATGAAAAGGCTGAATCCTTAAGATCCGAGTGGGTTATAAAGGTTGTTGGCAAAGTTGCTCAACGCCCAGAGGCGATGATTAATAAAGAGGTTGATACCGGTGAGATAGAGGTTCAGCCGGAATCTATGGAAATTCTTTCGGAATCAGCCACTCCGCCTTTTGCTTTGGATACTGACGGCATGGAAATCGGGGAAGACAACAGGATGAAGTATCGGTATCTTGATTTGAGGCGTTTTAGGATGAGGGATAACCTGATTTTGCGCCATAAGATTATTAAATTTATTCGTGACTATTTAGACAAGGAGGGTTTTATTGAGGTGGAAACTCCGATTTTAACCAAATCAACCCCCGAAGGAGCAAGAGATTATGTTGTACCCTCGCGCTTGTATCCCGGTAAATTTTTTGCCTTGCCTCAATCCCCACAGCAGTATAAGCAATTGCTGATGGTGGCGGGAGTAGAAAAATACTTTCAAATCGCCCGTTGTTTTAGAGATGAGGACACTCGCGGTGACAGGCAGCCGGAATTTACCCAGCTGGATCTGGAGATGTCTTTTGTGGCCAGAGAGGATGTAATTCAACTAAATGAAGCTTTGTTGATTGAGCTGGTGCAGAAGATGTTGCCTGCTAAAAAAATACAGGAAATCCCTTTTCCAAGGCTGTCGTATAAGGAAGCAATGGAAAAGTATGGCACGGACCGGCCTGACTTGCGTCAGGATAAAAACAATCCGAATCTTTTATCTTTTTGCTGGGTGGTTGATTTTCCGTTTTTTGAAAAAGACAAAACCGGCGGATGGACTTTTACACACAATCCGTTTTCTGCGCCAAAACCAGAACATTTTGAGATGTTGTTAAAAAAAGAAAAAATAGGCGAGATTCTTACTTCGCAATACGATGTAGTTTTGAACGGTTCTGAAATCGGTGGAGGAAGTATCCGTAGCCACCAAGAAAAAATACTGAAGTCTGTTTTTGAGATTATGGGTTTTAGTGAAGAGAGGATTAACAAAAACTTCGGTCATATGCTTGAATCTTTTTCTTTTGGCGCTCCGCCTCATGGAGGTATTGCTTGGGGATTGGACCGCCTGGTTAATATGTTTTCCGGCGAACCAAACATAAGAGAGGTTATAGCTTTCCCAAAAACAGGCGATGCTCGGGATTTGATGATGGACAGCCCTTCGGAGATAGAGGGGGGACAGTTAAAAGAATTGCACTTATCCGTTAAAAATGAGTAGATGCGTCAAAAGATCACTATCCTGACAATTTTAGTTGGTGGGTTGGCCGTTTTGAGTTTTTTTATTGTTTATGGGGATATTAAAAACAGGTCCGAGCTTTCCAAGAATCGGTTTCAAAATTTTGGCCCGGCCTTAATAAACGCTTCTCTGGCTAGTGAAAATTTCAATTCCCAAACAGGCTATATTCTGCCGGTTTCTGAACCGACATATTTTCCCATAAGGAAGCCTGATGTCGTTGAACCTTTGCTGAAAGCAAAATCTTTTTTGTTGTATGATGTTAAAAACGCCAAGGTTCTTTTTTCTAAAGATCCGCAGAAAGCGTTGCCTATCGCTTCTTTGACCAAATTGCTTACGGCAATTGTTTCATTGGAAAATCTTTCCCCGGAGACGATTATAGAGATTGGGCCTGAATCCATGAATGTTGACCAAGAAGGGGCAGACTTTTATTTAAAAGAAAAGTTTTATTTTCAAGATTTGTTAAGGGCTATGCTTGTAAAATCTTCCAATGATGCGGCTTCAGCCATAGCCCGGGCCATAGAAGTGAAAACCGGCATAAGTTTTGCCGACTTGATGAACAAAAAGGCCCTGCAAATCGGTATGAACAACTCTAAGTTCCTTGATCCGGCCGGTCTGAACGATTCAGCATATTCAACCGTCGAAGACCTGTTAAAGTTGGCAAGGAATGCCAGAAGGTTTGAGGAGATTAGAGAATCTTTGGCGGAACAGACTGTTGATGTTTTTTCAGCCGACAAAAAACTAAAACATCATTTTATCAGCACCAACAAGCTGTTCGGAATTTTGCCTGGTATGGTCGGGGCCAAAACGGGCTATACAGACGGGGCCTTAGGCTGTATCATATTGGAAGAGGCTTTGTCGTCAAGCGAGACCTCTCTTATTGCAATTGTTCTGGGTTCAACAGAAAGGTTTGAGGATGCTGAGAAATTGGTAAACTGGGGCAAGTCGGCTTTTAGGTGGGAACTTAATTGATTATTTTATGTATGAAGGTGCTTTTACAGTTTTCAATGTAGTTAAGATTTTTGCAATATCCACAGTTTCTTTTTTTGTGGCTATTTTGATTACTCCGATTTGGAGCAAGATACTTGTAACATATTTTCGTCCAGGCAAAGAGATAGAGCGTGGCAAGGACACGTTTTGGGGTGAAACGCCCATTTTTAATGCGCTTCATAAAAAAAAAGAAGGAACGCCAACCATGGGCGGGTTTATAATTTGGTTTACGGTTTTTGTCGTGACCGTTCTTTCTTGGTATCTTTCGAGAAATTTTAGTGGATTTTGGTCCAACTTAAACTTTCTTTCCCGCAGTCAAACCCTTTTGCCTTTGGGTTTTTTGGTTTTGGCCGGCTTGATAGGCATCGTTGACGACATTTTTGGCGTTAGAAAGCGTAAAGGCTTGGCCTTGGGACAGCGATTAGTGCTTTTCACTTTACTGGCAATATTCGGATCTTGGTGGTTTTATCACAAACTGGAATGGAATTTTATAAATATTCCTTTTCTGGGCGACTATGTTTTGGGTTTTTGGTATATACCCGTTTTTATTTTTGTAATAGTGGCCACCGCTTTTTCTGCTGATATTACAGACGGTTTGGATGGTTTAAGCGGCGGTGTTTTTCTCCTGTCTTTTGCCGCTTTTGGAGCGATAGCTTTTGTGCAGGGGCGTACGGATTTGGTTGTTTTTATCAGTGCGATTGTCGGTGCGCTGGTTGCTTTTTTGTGGTTCAATATTTATCCGGCCAAATTTTTCATGGGAGATACCGGCGTTATGGCTCTAGGTTTTGTTTTGGGTGTGGTTGCGATGCTGACCAATACTTTTTTACTATTGCCTTTTATTTGTATCGTTTTCGTCATGGAATCCTTGTCTGTGATTATCCAGACATTTTCTAAAAAAATACGTAAAAAGAAAATTTTTTTGTCAACACCTATCCATCATCATTTTGAGGCTTTGGGTTGGCCGGAAACTCAAGTTACCATGCGTTTCTGGATGATTTCAGCAATTGGCGCAATCCTGGGGATTATAATCTTTTTGGTTGACTCTAAAATACCGCCGTTATTCAAATGACCCAATTGGCGAGAAATATTATTATTTTAACCTTACTCCTGGTTGTTTTTGGTTTAGTAATGCTCTCCTCTGCCGGTATCGTTGATGGTCAAAAAAAATTTGGTTCAGAATATTATTACTTTAACCACCAAATACTAAATGGCATACTGCCCGGCCTTTTGCTTTTTTTTATATTTTCTAAAGTCAAATACAAATTTTGGAAAAAAATTTCTTTGCCCCTTTTAATCTTCAGCCTGGCGCTTCTGTTGGCTGTGTTTGTTCCGCGTTTTGGTTTTTCGGCGAAAGGCGCAACTCGCTGGCTTAATTTCGGGTTGGTAAGTTTTCAGCCTTCAGAAATTCTAAAGTTAAGTCTCATTATTTATTTTGCGGCTTGGTTTAGCGGTAGAAGCGAGAAAATCCAGAGTTGGTCATACTCAATAGTGCCTTTTTTTGTGATTCTTGGTTTTGTCGGCCTTCTTCTGGCCCTACAGCCGGATGTTGGAACTTTGGGTATAGTTGCTTTGATAGCCTTGGCATTATATTTTTTTGCTGGCGCCAAAACGTCTCATTTTGGCGGACTGATCCTTGTTTTAGCTATCGCTTTTTTTGTTTTGGTTCAGCTGGCACCTTACAGATTTGACAGGTTCTTGACTTTTTTTAATCCGGCTTCTGATCCACAAGGTATTTCTTATCATATTAATCAGTCTCTTATCGCTGTGGGAAGGGGTGGCTTGTGGGGGGTTGGTTTTGGTCAGAGTCAACAAAAACTTGGTTTCTTGCCGGAACCGGTAGGCGATTCTATTTTTGCTGTTGTTGCGGAAGAGTTGGGCTTGGTAGGCGCCGCTTCGCTCATCACCCTCTTTTTTCTGCTCTCCTTACAACTGGTGAAAATTACACAAAACAGCACAGACCGTTTTGGCGGACTTTTTGCTTTGGGGGTGGCTGTTTGGGTGGCGAGTCAGTCCCTGATTAACATCGGGGCGATAACCGGTTTACTGCCTTTAACAGGAATTCCTTTGCCGTTTGTCAGTTATGGCGGAACCTCCATTGCTACTCTTTTGGCTGGTCTTGGAATCGCTGTAAATGTCGCTAAAACGGTTTGAACACGAACTAAACAAAACAAGGCTTTTAAGCCTTGTTTTGTTTTTTGTTTAGAGATTGGGCCAGCCTTGATTTGTAGCGGCTGGCGGTGTTTTTTTTGATAACACCTTTCTTTGTTGCCTTATCTACGGTTTGATAAACTGTTGGCATTAAAGTTTTGGCTTTTTCCAAATTGCCGGCGGAGACTTCTTTGCGGAAATCCTTTATTGCCGCTCTAAAAGCCTTTTTAAATGTAAGGTTTTCCAAGTGACGTTTTTTAGATTGTCTCAAGGCCTTTTTGGCCGATTTGGTTATGGGCATTGTTTTGCAATAATAACACGGCGGTTAATTTTTGCAAGGTATCAAAAACCGGCTTTTATGCCGGCGACTTTAGTCATGCCAACGGGAGGAGGCTGTTTTGTTAAGATTTATTACCACTTCTTCAAAGGGTGTGTGCGGCATGCACTCAAACTCAACATCGTAACCACACTCCGGGCAATAAAGTTTTAACCAGCCAGCCGTATTGCCGGCTTTGGTGATTTTCATTGTCTGCTTTCCTCCGTTAGGGTTTAGGCAGTGCCAAGCCCGAAAACCTCTTTGACCGCCAGAATCCACCGTTATGCGCCCGTCCCTGAAGTCAATTTCCACAGAACGAGAACCAGGTTGGACATACTCTTCCCAGAGTTGGTCAATATTTTTTTCAAGCAGTCTTTCAATTTCGTTGAAAAGTGTATCAAAATTTTCAAGCGGCAAACCTTTGACCTCAAATCTGAAACCACATTTGCTACAGAAAAGAACCGAAAGGTCGTGCCAGGGTCTTGTGAAGGACATTCTACTTGCCGGTAAATCATGGTTTCTGTCGCACGAATGGAATGCCAAGAGTGTGTTGTTGGAGAGAATGTTTATCCTTAACTCGCCCAATGGGGTGTGTTTTGACAAGTTCCTAAGGACAACCGGGGTTTTTTGCATCTAATGCTCCCTTTCAATATCAACGAACTTTTTTGATTTTAGTTTATTGGTTTCTTTTGTCAATTCTTCAGCTTCAAAGATTTTTCTATTTTATACTTCCCAACACTTGTTCTAATAAGTTCGTCCAGATAACCCCCGGTTTTTAGACTTTGGCCTAGGTCGTGGGCCAGAGAGCGTATATATGTGCCGGAGGAAACCCTGGTTTCAATTTTCAAGTAAGGCCATTTATATTTCAAAATTTTGATTGAGTAAATTTTTACCCTTCTCGGTTTTAGTTTTAGAACTATTCCTTTTCTGGCGAGTTCGTAAGCTTTTTTACCTTTGATTTTGACAGCTGAAAAAATAGGCGGGGTTTGCTGAATTTCTCCTTTAAACTTTTTAAATGCAGAAGCAATGCCTTTTTTGGTTATCAGACTTCCACGTTTAGGATAACCTCGGGTTTGCAACTTCGGCAGATAAGAGGTTGCAAGACTTACACGGCTTACTTTTCCAGTTCTGTCATAAGTGTCAGACACAGCTCCGAGTTTTATCTTTGCTTGGTATGTCTTATCTTGTTTTAAAAACCGGCCAAGTTTCTTGGTGTACTCTCTTCCCACAGCCACAACCAAAACCCCTTCGGCGAAAGGATCAAGTGTGCCGGCGTGTCCAACTCTCTTTTCCCCAGTAATTTTTCTGACTTGGTTGATTATGTCGTGGGAAGTGGGACCGGAGGGTTTAAAAATGTTGTAGATGCCATGTTTCATGTTTTGTATATAGTTGTTGGAGATAACATTCCTTACGAGATGGACCTCGCAGGCAAATTATACTCGCTACGCTCAATTTGCCGACAAAAAATTAGTACCGGTCGAAACCATCCCACCAATTTTTTGTTACCGGCAAAATTTTCGCTCTGCTTCGTTAATTTGCACCGCTCGGCCATATTCGACGGAATGTTATCTCCAACAACTGTAAATCCTATATCCGTTTCTTCAGTTCTTTCATCTGCTCTCTAATCACCATCGCTCTTTCAAATTCCAAATTTTTAATTGCTTTACTAATCTCTTTCTGCAGTTCTGCCATTTTGTTTTTATTTGAAACTGAATCTGAAGATTTTGACAAATCATATCCGGCATAAATCGCTTTAGGTGTTGCCGAAGCGGGCAAGTCGCTTTTTCGGATGGTTTTGTAAATGGTGGTTGGGGTAATCTTGTTTTTCAAATTATATTTTTCCTGTACTTTCCGGCGACGAAGCGTCTCTTTGGTTGCGGCTTCCATAGATTTGGTTTTTTTGTCAGCATACATCAAAATATGGCCGTCAACATTTCTGGCCGCCCGCCCCATAGTTTGAATCAAGGTGGTGGCGTTGCGCAGAAATCCTTCTTTGTCAGCGTCTAGAATCGCTATCAAAGAAACTTCGGGCAAGTCCAGGCCTTCTCTTAGCAAGTTAACACCGACGATAACATCATAGTTGCCTAGACGCAGGTCGTGTATAATTTCTAAGCGTTTTAAAGTTTTAATTTCAGAGTGTATATAGTTAACTTTGATTTTCTCACCGGCCAAATGTTCTGCCAAATCTTCGGCCATTCTTTTGGTTAGGGTAGTGACTAAGATTCTTTGTTTTTTAGCTATCCTTTTTTTTATCTCTGAAATAAGGTGTGGGATTTGGCCTTCGGTGGGAAAAATTTCAATGGTTGGGTCAAGAAGTCCGGTGGGTCTGACCAGCTGTTCAGCTAAGCCTTTCTTGCCTGATTTTTTTAACTCAAAAATCTTTGGGGTCGCGGAAACATAAATTACTTGATTTACTCTTTCAGAAAATTCCTCAAATCTTAGGGGCCGATTGTCAATTGCTGAAGGCAGTCTGAAGCCGTGCTCTATAAGCGTGGATTTGCGGGAATGGTCGCCATGAGACATGCCCCTGACTTGAGGAATGGTAATATGGGACTCATCAATTATGGTTAAAAAGTCTTTTTTTGTTTTGAAAAAGTCTAACATCGTATAGGGCGGGTCTCCGGGACTTCTGAAGTCAAGATGGCAAGAGTAGTTTTCAATGCCGTGGCAATAGCCGGTTTGTTTAATCATTTCTAAGTCCAGTTCAGTACGCTCTTTGAGACGCCAAGATTCCTCGCTTCGGCCGTCTTTTTTCAGTTTTTTAATATGTTTATCCAGTTCGGCTTTTATGTTGCTTAAAGCCAGAGACAGTTTGTTTTGGGGAGCAATCCAATATTTTGCCGGAAAGATCTTTGTTTCAACAACTCTGTGATATTTCAAGTCGCCAAAGTCCAAAGCTTCCAGGTCAATATTTTCGGCTATCCCTATTCTTTTTATCTTATTATTAAAAATCTTGATTTTTATAACCTTATCTCCGGTGGCTGGTATAATTTCAAATTCTTCACTGGTTTTTCTGAACTTTCCTCTTTTGAGTTCTATGTCCTGGGAATATTGAAGGCGGATTAAGTTTTTGTGTAGCTCCGAGTTGGTCATTTTCTGACCTTCAAAAACTTCTAAACTCATTTTTTTGTATTCTTCCGGCGAACCAAGATTGTAAATGCAAGAAACGGAAGCGACTATAATTACATCAT
>Ga0209542_10006067_pt1 | contig 23747 bp, 39 predicted proteins | sample RifCSPhighO2_01_FD_184028 | JGI IMG/M metagenome (GOLD analysis project Ga0209542, IMG submission 184028) | Soil microbial communities from Rifle, Colorado - Rifle CSP2_plank highO2_0.1 (SPAdes) (version 2) | ecosystem: Environmental > Terrestrial > Deep subsurface > Rock core/Sediment ...
AAGTGCCATGCAGAGCATGGCACGGATCTCAGCCGAATCCTTTCGGCTAGCGAATCTTTTCGCTGTGCGGTAGCTTTAAATACTTTTCACAATAAATTTGATTATATATTATTAGTTTAATGAGGTCGTAGACTGCTCGTTTAAAGCATTTTAAGCGGGTAAATGCGATTTGCGGCTTTTTTAAGCAATAATCACGCAAGCCTGAGCCGCTTTCGTGATTCGAACCATAATACTAAGGGTAATGGTTTTTGCATGAGTAAACATAAACCTAGAAGCGGAAGTATTTCATTTTATCCCAGAGTCAGGGCTAGAAAAGAAACTCCTAGTTTTGCGACTTTTGCTGATTCACTGGAAAAAGATGCAAAGCCCTTGAACTTTTTAGGCTATAAAGCTGGAATGATTCATTTGCTTGCAAAAAATGAAGCAAAAAAGTCTGCTTCTTTTGGGCAGAAAATTGTTGTGCCTGCAACAGTAATTGAATGCCCTCCAATAACTGTGTATGGAGTCAGGGCATACAAGAAAACTGTTGATGGAATGAAATCTTTGACTGATGTTTTAACTGAAAAGCATTCAAAGTTCCTGGAAAGAAAAATTAATAATTTCATGACTCCTTCAGATAAAAAAAAGGAAAGCAGGCCTGAAGCAGCTGAAGAAGAAGTCAGGAAGCCGAAAACATTTGATGATTTGAATAACTTGAAGGCAGAAATTGCTCAAATAAAATTATTGGTTCACACTAATCCAAGCAAGACGGGAATTGGAAAAAAGAAGCCTGAAATAAATGAATTAACTTTGTCTGGATCAATTGACCAGCAGCTTGGTTTCGCTAAAGAAAAATTGGGAAAAGAAATTTCTTTAACTGAAGTGTTCAAGGAAAAGCAGTTTCTTGATGTGAAGGCAGTGAATAAAGGAAAAGGATATGAAGGAGTAATTAAGAGGTTTAATGTTTCAATTCAGAGAAGGAAAGCAAAGTATCAGAGAAAAGTTGGTTCAATCAGCCCTTGGCATCCTCCGACAATTATGTGGACTGTTCCTAGGCCTGGGCAGATGGGTTACCATAACAGGACTGAATACAATAAAAGAGTTTTAAAGATTTCAAATGATTTTAATGAAGTGAATCCTTTAGGGGGGTTCAAGAATTACGGGTTAATTAAAAATGATTATTTGGTGCTTGCAGGCTCTGTTCCAGGCCCTGCAAAGAGATGCATTGCTTTAAGGCAGCCAATGAGAAATTCTCAAGAGAAAAGATTCAATGTAAGCGACATAGAGTTCCTTGAATCAAGCAGTAAAAAAATTGAGGAAGGACAATGAAATCAAAAGTTTTTTCAGTTGAAGGAAAAGAGCTGAGGGAAGTAGAGCTTCCAAAGGTTTTCAGCGAAGAAATTGATCCTGCTTTGATTAAGAGAGCAGTTCTTTCAATTGAGTCAGCAAACTTTCAGCCGAAAGGAACATTCAGGAGAGCTGGAAGAGAAAACACTGCAGTGTACAGGGGAAGAAGAAGCCTGCCTGCAATGGAGAGATCAATTAATGTAGAGCATGCAAGGCTTCCAAGACTGAAGAACAGAAGAGGGTTGCTTCAGGGAAATGTTGCAAGCATTCCAAGAGCAGTTGGGGGGCCGAAAGCCCATCCAGCTAAAAAAGAAAAAATTTTAATTGAAAGAATTAATAAAAAAGAGAAAAGGAAAGCAACCAGAAGCGCTATTGCTGCAACTGCAGTGAAAGCATTGGTTGAGGATAGAGGGCATTTAGTGAAAGACCTGCAGATTCCTTTAATTGTTGAAAACAAATTAGAGGAAATTGAAAAAACAAAGGAATTGATTTCAGTTTTAAAGAAATTAAAAGTTTTTGCTGATGTCGAGAAAGCTTCTGCAAAAAAACAGATGAGGGCAGGGAAAGGAAAAACAAGGGGAAGAAAATACAAAGTAAGGAAATCATTGCTTTTAGTTACGGGCCAGGCAAATGAAAAAATTTTCAGGGCTGCAAGAAACCTTGAAGGCGTGGACATTGTCAGGGCAAAGGATTTGAATGCAAAGCTTTTGGCTCCCGGAACCAAGGCAGGAAGATTAACTCTCTACACTGAGAATGCTTTGAAATTGTTGTGATTTGTGATGTTTATGAAAAGAGAATTAAAGAATTATGAAGTGGTTGCTTTTCCTTTGATTTCAGAGAAAACAGTTGGAATGATTGAAACCCAGAACAAAGTAAGCTTCATTGTTCACAGGAATGCAGGCAAAACTGAAATAAAGAAAGCAGTTGAAGAGCTTTACAATGTGAAAGTTATTGGAGTCAATACTGTTCTTGACAGAAAGGGAAGAAAGAAAGCAGTATGCAGACTGGATAAGAAGTTTAAGGCACAGGATGTAGCAACTAAGTTAGGTGTAATTTAATGGGTAAGCGAATAATTCCGCAGAAGAGAGGAAAGGGAGGCCCTGTCTGGACAGCTACCGGCAGAGCTAAAACAAAAGTGTCTTACTTTAATTACAGTGAAACTGAAATGAAGGACAAAGTTGTTGTTCAGGTCCTGAATCTTGACACTGATCCAGTGAGAAGCGGAGTTATTGCTGAATTAAGGAATGAGAAAGGAGAAAAAACTCACATTATTGCCTCTGAAGGACTGAAGGTTAATTCACTTCTTCATGCAGGATTAAATGCTGAAATTGAATTAGGGAACATTCTTCCTCTGCAGAGCGTGCCGGAAGGATGCCCTGTGTTTGCAGTTGAATTGACTGCTGGAGACGGAGGAAAGCTTTTGAGAGGCAATGGAGCTTACGGCTTGGTTATAACAAAGGACTCAAAGTTTGCTTACATTAAGCTCCCTTCAGGAAAAACAAAACCAGTTCCTTTGCAGTGCAGAGCCACTATTGGAATGGCGGCTGGATCAGGAAAAATGGAGAAGCCTTTAGTGAAGGCAGGAAACGCTTACTTTAAATTCAAAGTAAAAGGAAAATTGGGAAGCTGGCCGAAAGTCAGAGGAGTAAAGATGAATGCTGTGGATCATCCATTTGGTGGATCAAGCCACAATGCAGGAAAATCAAAGTCAACTTCAAGACATGCTCCTCCTGGAAGAAAGGTTGGTTCAATTGCGTCAAGTAGAACAGGAAGACTAAAGAAGTGATGTTTATGGCAGATGTATTTTTCAGAGGAAAAAAAATCGAGGAGCTTGCTTCAATTGATGAAAGAGATTTCATGAAATTAATTACGTCAAGAGCAAGAAGAACGTTGAGCAGGTCAAAGAATCTTCAGATGAAAAAGAAAATAAAAAAAGCAAGCGAAGCAAAGAAAGCAGGAAAGTATCCAAAGCCAATCAAAACCCATAGAAGGGACACTATTGTTACTCCTGACATGCTTGGATTGAATTTCGCTGTGCACAGAGGAAATACATTTGAATCAATTGAAGTGAAGCCTGAAATGCTTGGCCATTATTTCGGGGAATTTGTGTTTACAAGAAAAAGAATTGTTCACGGAAAGGCAGGAATCGGGGCAACAAAGAGCTCTACTGCTATTGCAACAAAGAAGTGATTGAATGGTTAAAAAAAATTATAATTTTGTGCCGGGAAATGAAGAAAAAATTGCCAAGGCATTTGTTTCAAATGCAAGGGCAAGCTTAAAGTACTGCACTGAATATGCAAGGGAATTGAAGGGAATGAGAGTTGAAAAAGCCCAGCGGTTCCTGCAGAATGTAATTGACAAAAAAGAGCATCTTCCATTAAAGAAATACAACAAGAATGTAGGGCACAGGAAAGGGCTTGCAAGATCGGGAGCGAAGCAGGGAAGATATCCGATTAATACATCAAAAATTGTTTTGAATTTAGTTAATTCAGTGAAGGCAAATGCAGACTACAAAGGACTGGATTCAGATAACTTAGTTATTGCGCACATGTTTGCATGCTGCGGTTTCAGGAGAAGAGGGCATCAGAATCAGGGAAGAATTTCAGGAAAAGTTCATTTAAGGAAATCAACTCATTTAGAGATTGCGGTTGCAGAGGCGAAATAATGATTGAAAGATTTTTCATTGAAAAAGGGTTAAGGAAAGTAGAATTAGAGAGTTACTTAAAGTCTGAATTAATCAGGGCAGGATTCACTAAAGCGGAAATAGTAAAGACTCCAATGGTTACAAGAATTGTTTTGAATGTAACTCATCCAGGACTGGCAATTGGGAAAGGCGGCCAGAACATTAAAGCTCTTACAAATACAATTGAAAAAAGATTCAAAATAGATAATCCTCAAATTGAAATAAAGGAAATAAAGATTCCGGAACTGAATGCTCAGGCGCAGGCAGATAAAATGAAGCTACTGCTTGAAAGAGGTTTCTCTTGGAGATCAGTTGCATACAAAGTAGTGAAAGATATTTCAGCTGCTGGAGCTCAAGGAGTGGAATTGTTTTTAGCAGGAAAATTATCTGGAAAAGGAGAAAGAAAAAGAAGGCAGAGAATATTTGAAGGGTACATGAAAAAGGTTGGAGAGCAGGCAAAATTAGTTGACTTCGGCATGGCTTCAGCTTACCCTAAAGCAGGAGCAATAGGAATCAAGATAAGAATTGTTCTCCCTGAAACAAAGTTCCCGGACAAGCTTGACTTAAAGAGCCATTTCGAGCAGCATGTTCCGTTCTGGGTAGAGAAAGCAGAGAAAGTTGAAGAGGAATCAAAAGCAGAAGCAAAGCAAGAGAAAGAAGAAGCAATAGAAAAAGAAACAAAAGAGGAAAAGGAAGCAAAGCATGAAAAAGCTGGAAAAGCTGAAAAAAAAGAAAAACCTGAAAAGCCTGAAACTAAAGCCCGCAAAGAATTAAAAGAAGAAAAGAAAACAGAGAAAGCAAAGGAAGAAAAACCAGAAAAAAAGGAAAAGCAGAAACAAAAAGGCAAAGAAGAAAAGAAAAACAAGGAAGCAGAAGAAGAAAAAAAAGAACACAAAAATGAAAAAGAGAAATCAAAAGAGAAATCAAAAGAGAATAAAGAGAAGGAAAAAGAAGTGCAGTGATTAAATGACTAAATTAATGCATCAATTAAGGGAAATGAGCAGCGAGGCATTGGAGAAAAAAATTCATGAACTGAAGGCGGCAATCGCCAAAGACAAGTCTTTGATTGCTTCAGGAACAAAGCTTGAAAAGCCAGGAATTTTAAAGAAAAACAAAAAAGAAATTGCGAGGTCTTTTACTCTTTTAAGGGAAAGAGAATTATTTTCAGCAAAAAAAGAAAGCAAAGAAAAAAAAGAAAGCAAAGAAAAAAAGGAAAGCAAAGAAAAGAAGGGAAAGAAATGATTAAAGGAAACGGTTACACAATAACAAAGCAGAATCTTGCTTCGCATGAATTGATTGGATTAAATATTGAAGTAAAAAATTCATTTGACAGGAACAAGATAGGCTTGAAGGGAAGAATTGTTGATGAATCAAAAAACACTTTTACAATTGAATCAGTTAAGGGGGAAAAAAAAATTCCCAAAAAAGAAGTTTTCATTTCATTTAATTTAGGGAATGAATTAATTGAAATGCAGGGAAAAAAACTGCAGGCCAGGCCGGAAGACAGAGTGAAGGCTTTTGGGAGGAAGAGTTATGGAAAAAGGAAATAATTTCAGTGTAAGGGGAGCTCTTTTTACTGGAATAGTGAAGTCAACCAAGCCGGCAAAAACAGCAGTTGTTGCAAGAGAATTAATCCAGAAAGTAAGAAAGTATGAAAGATACAAGAAAACAAGGTCAAAAATTTATGCTCATATTCCTGACGGGATTTCAGTAAATGAAGGAGACAGGGTTTCAGTTGGAGAGACAAGAAAGATTTCAAAAACAAAATCTTTTGTTGTACTGAAAGTGCTTGAAAGGGAAAAGAAAAAAGTGAAGAGTGAAGAGAAATGAAGGCAATCAATGCAAGGGCAACAAGAGGACTGCAGCAAAATTCTTACTGCACGTGCGCAGACAATTCAGGCGCAAAGGAAGTGAAAATAATTTCAGTTTACAATTATCATGGAAAAAAAGGAAAAAGCCCTAAAGCAGGAATTGCAATGATGGTTAATGTTGCAGTAAAGAAAGGAAAGCCTGAAATGAGAAAAAAAGTCGAGAAAGCAGTTATAATCAGAACAAAAATGGCTTACAAGAGGCCGGATGGAACAAGAATAAAGTTTGAAGACAACGCAGTTGTTTTAGTTGACGAAAAAGGCCTTCCAAAAGGAAGCGAAGTAAAAGGAGTAGTTGCAAAAGAAGTAGGGGAAAGGTTTCCAAAAATTGCGGGAATCAGTTCAGGAGTGGTTTAAATGCAGTTGCAGAGTTTCAAGCCACAAAAGCAGAGAAAATTCAGGTTTCAAGCACCAATGCATGTGCTTAGAAAAAATGTTTCAGCTCACTTAGCGAAAGACTTAAGGCAGAAATACAAGAAAAGAGCAATTGAATTGAGAACCGGGGACATAGTTAAAGTGATGACTGGAAACCATAAAGGAAAAACAGGAAAAGTTACTGAACTGGATTACTTGAGGGGCCTTGCTTTCATTGAAAAAGTCACATTGAAGAAAAGCGACGGCTCCGATGCACAAGTGCCACTGCATGCATCAAATTTAATGATTACTGCGCTGGAGACAAAGGATAAAAGAAGAATTCAAAAGCCTGCAAAGGAAAAAAAAGAGTTCATTAAAAGAGAGGCACAGAAAACAGGAAAAGTGAAAAGAAAGACTCCTAAAAAGAAAACCCCGAAGAAAGTAAGGGAAGCGGGAAAGCCTCACCCAGCGAAAATTAAGCTGCCTTCAAGATTAAAGAAGTCAACAAAAAAATTCAAGCTAAAAAAAGGAAAAAATGATTCAAGAATTGCTTCAGCAACAAGAAAACATAAAGTGAAGAAAAAAACTGCAAGAAAAACAGGGAAAAAAACACAGAAAAGCACTCACAGAAAAAAAAGAAGGGAAGCAAGAAAAGTTAAAGTCAGAAAGGTGAAAAAGTAATGGCAACAAAAGGAGAAAACAAGACATTGAAGAGGCTTAATGCTCCGCCTGTAAGAAAAATTTTAAGGAAAACAGCGGTTTTCACAGTCAAAGGAAAGCCTGGAGCCCACAAAAAATCTTTGTCAGTTCCTTTAGGGTTCGCTGTAAGAGATTTAATGGGAATTGTAAGCTCAATGAGGGAAGCAAGATTTGTTTTAAGCAGCGGTTACATTAAAGTCAACGGAAAAATAGTTAAGGAGCCGAAGCTTCCGATTGGATTATTTGATGTAATTGAATTCATTAAAAGAAACCAGAAATTCAGGGCAATGTTTGACAGAAAAGGAAGAATTGAATTCACTGAAATCAATCCAAAAAAAGAGTTAACTAAGTACGTGAAAATTACTGGAAAGAAAATGAATAAGAAAGGCGCAGTGCAGTTAAGCACAAATGACGGAAGAGTTTTCATTGAAAAAAAAACAGATTTAAATGTAGGGGATTCAATGCAGATAAAGCTTCCCGAGCAGAAAGTAATGGAAAAAGTGCAGTTAAAGGAAGGAGCTAAAGCCTATTTGATTTCCGGAAGGCATGTTGGAAGAAAAGCAGTAGTGAAAAAAGTTCTTTCAGGAACGCAGAGAAGACAGGCTTTAATTGAACTCCAGGAAGGAGATTCAACTTTCCAGACTGCAGCCAGAAACATAATTATTGTAGGAGCTGAAAAAGAAGCAGCTTAAAAGTGATTAAATGAATAAAATGAAGCAGATAAAAGTTGAGAAAGTAACTCTGAACATGGGGGTAGGAGAGCCAGGAGAACCATTAAAGAAAGCTGCAGAAGTAGTAAAGCAGATTGCTTTTGGAGCAAAATCAGTGCAGACTCTTGGAAAGGTTAGGGCTCCGACATGGGGTGTAAGGGAAGGCCTTCCAATTGGAGTGAAAACAACGCTTAGAGGAAAAAAAGCAATAGATTTTTTGATTAAAGCATTCAAGGCAAGGGAAAATAAACTGAAAGAAAAAAGCTTTGATTCTTTAGGAAACTTTGGATTCGGAATAGAGGAATACATTGACATTCCTGGAGTAAAATACGATCCAAGGCTTGGGATAATGGGGCTGGATGTCCTTGTAACCCTGGAAAGGCCAGGCTACAGAATAAAGAGAAGAAAAAACAGTTCAAGAATTTCAAAAAAACATTTAATTACGAAACAAGAAGCAGTTGAATTTGTAAAGCAAAGCTACGGAGTTGAAATAATTTGAATCAGGAAACAGTTGAAAAAAATCTTCACACTGAAAAGCAGGCAAAGCTTGGAGCAAAGCATGCGCCTAGATGCAAGATGTGCAGAAACCACAGAGCAGTAATAAAAAAATACAACATCAACCTGTGCAGGAGATGCTTTAAAGACAACGCAGAAAGAATTGGTTTCACGAAATTTAATTAGGAGGCATGAAAAATGAGTTTAGTTGACCCGGTTGCAGACGCATTAATCAGCATAAAAAATAAAGAAGAAGCCTCTCATAGGAACGCAAAAATCAGGCCCGCTTCAAAAGTATTGAAAGAAATTTTAAGAGTAATGTCGGATCACGGCTACTTAAATAAATTTGAAAGAACAGACGACGGAAGGGAAGGAATTTTTTCAATTGAATTAAGCGGAAAAATAAATGACTGCAAAGCAATCAAGCCCCGATATGCAGTGAAGAAAAATGAATTTGAAAGATTCGAGAAAAGGTATCTTCCTTCAAAAGACATAGGAATATTGATTGTGTCAACTTCAAAAGGAATAATGAGCCACAGAGACGCAAAAAAAGAATTAATCGGAGGAAGGCTTTTAGCTTACGTTTACTAGGTGAAAAAAATGGAAGAAATAAAATCACTGAATTTCCCTAAAGAAGTTAAAGTAGAGGCAGGGAAATCAAATGTTAAAGTCACAGGGCCAAAAGGCACAATTGCAAAAGAATTCAAGACAAAAACAATTGAATTTGAGTTAAAAGGAAACACTTTAACAGTGAAAACAAAGGAAAAAAACAGAAGAAAAAAATCAGTTGCATACTCAGTTTCATCAATAATCAGAAACATGATTGACGGAGTAACAAAAGGATTTGAAAGCGAAATGGCAGTAGTCTACTCGCACTTCCCAATGAATATTTCAGTAAGCAAGCAGAACAAGAAATTAATTGAAATAGTGAATTACTTGGGCGGAAAAAAAATACTGAAAGCAAAAATCATTGGAGAAAAAACTGAAGTAAAAATTGAAGGAAAAAACATTAAAATAACCGGCATAGACAAAGAAGAAGTCGGGCAGACAGCAGCAAACATTGAGAAAGCAGTAAAAGTTTTAAACAAAGACAGAAGAGTATTCCAGGACGGAATTTACATTACAGGCAAAGCAAGAGTGGTTGCATGAGCGAAAAACTTGACAGAAACACTGAAATAATAAGAGGCAGGAAGCCCCAGCCAGAGAAAGCTAAAATATTAAATCCATTGGAAGAAGACAGGAAAAGAGCTGAAAGAAACACAGAAATAATTAAGCCAAGAAGCAGGGAAGAAGGATTAAAAGAATTAGCGGAAGAAGTTGAAGAGCTTCCAGGAAAAAAGCTTCAGGAAATAGGCGAAAAAGAAGCAAAAAAAGAATTGAAGCAGGAAGCAAAAAAGCCGCAGGCAACAGAAGCAGTTCCCGCAATAAAAGAAAAACAAAAAGAAGCTAAACAGGAAAAAGAAGCAAAGCATGAAAAAGCTGGAAAAGCTGAAAAAAAAGAAAAACCTGAAAAGCCTGAAATGAAAACCCACAAAGAAGTAAAAGAAGAAAAAAAAGGAAAGGAAGCAAAAAAGAAAAAAGAAGAAAAAGAAAACAGGCTTTTGAAAGGATTAACCAAAAAGCAGAGAAGGCTTTTGAACAAGGCTTTCAAGCCCGCAAACAAAATTACAGTTAAAAGAAGCACTGAATCAATTAAAAGAAAAAAATTAATTGAAAAAAAAGTAAGCATGCCGAAGCAGATCGGAAGGTTCGGAAAAAGAACCGTGAGAAGGCAGTCAATAGAGAAATGGAGCAAATGGAGAGTTCCAAGAGGAATAAACATTGACAGAACAAAAGACCATCCAAGAGGCCCAAGAAAAGGATACGGAACTTTAAGAGAAATCAAAGGAATCCATCCATCAGGATATGAAAGCGTAATTGTGTTCAACGCAAAAGACTTAAGTTCATTGAATAAAGAACTGCAGGCAGCAATGATTTCAGGAAAAACCGGATTAAAGAAAAGAAAAGAAATTGCAAGGAAAGCAAAAGAAATGCAGATAAGGGTATTAAACAGGTGAATTCATGGCAAATATCGGAAAAGCAATAAGAATGGCGGCACAGATTTTTGATGTTGGAGAAAACAAGATCTGGATTGATCCCGAAAAAGTAAAGCAGGCATCAGAAGCCATGACAAAAGAAGACATAAGGGCCCTCATCAAAGAAAGAGTCATTAAAAAAATTCCTGAAACATCTCAGTCAAGGGGAAGAATAAATAAAATGAAGGAAAAAAGAAAAAAAGGAAGAAAAAAAGGAAAAGGAAAAAGAAAAGGAACAAAAAAATCCAGAATTTCAAAGAAAGGAAGGCACATGATCATTGTGAGGGCTCAGAGAAAAAAATTAAGTGAATTAAGGAAAAGCAATCCAGAGCTGTTCAAGAAAGTGAATTATCAAAATGTTTACAAAAGAGTAAAGCAGGGATTTTTCAAAGGAAAAAAATACCTTGAAGCCTATTTAAAGGAGGCAAGCTGATGGCAAGAACTGCAGTTTATGAAGTAAAATTCAGAAGAAGAAGAGAAAAGAAAACAAATTTCCTGAAAAGGCTGGCTTTGCTTAAATCAAAAGCTCCAAGGCTTGTAGTAAGATGCTCAAACAAATTAATTTCAGCTCAAGTGATTGAATTCAATGAAAAAGGAGACAATACAGTTGCTTCAGCTGTTTCAAGTGAATTAAAGAAATTTGCATGGAACGGCTCAGGAAAAAATATTCCGGCAGCTTACCTTACAGGCTACCTGCTTGCAAAGAAAGCATTAAAAAAAGGAATAAAGAAATGCGTTCTCGACATCGGATTAAAGACTCCAGTAAAAGGATCAAATGTATTTGCAGTATTGAAAGGAGCAGTTGACGCGCAGCTAGAACTTCCAGCAGGAGAAGAAGCTTTCCCTAAAGAAAATAAAGTTAACGGCAAAGCAGTGGAAGACTTTGCAAAAAAGTTAAGCGAAGACCAGTTCAATAAAAAGTTTTCAGGCTTAACGAAAAAAAACTTTGATGCAAGAAAAAGCGCTCAAATGTTTGAAGAAGCAAAAAAGAAAATTGACTTGGAGGGAAGCAAATGAAGATGACTGCACCTCAAAGAAAAGAAGGTTTCAGCGAAAAAAGAAAAGAAAGAGAAGAAAGAAGAGAATTAAGGGAAAAGACAAGAAAAGAAAAAGAATTATCTGACTGGATTCCTAAAACAGAAACAGGAAAGCTTGTAAAAGAAGGAAAAATTGAAAACTACAACCAACTGCTTTCAAGAAACCTTCCAGTTTTAGAGCCGGAAATAATTGATTTCCTTATTCCAAATCTTCAGGAAAAAGTAATTGAAATAAGAAAAACAACTAAAGTAAGAAGAAGCGGAAGGCAGTTCAGCTTCAGAGCAGCAGTGCTTATCGGCGACGGGCAGGAATTTATCGGGCTGGGAATTGCCAAGGACAAGGAAAGATGGCCTGCAGCAAGAAAGGCAACAAATGCAGCTAAATTAAATTTAATTAAAGTAAGAAAAGGATCAGGTTCATGGGAAAGCACTTCAAATATCAAGCACTCCCTTCCATTCAAAGTTGAAGGAAAATGCGCTTCAGTTATAGTAAAATTGCTTCCAGCTCCAAGAGGAATAGGATTAGTTGCAGGAGAAAACATTAAAGATGTTTTAAGGTTTGCAGGATTAGAAGATGTTTGGTGCAACACTTTCGGTGCAACCGGAACAAAATTAAACTTTGTTTTAGCAGCAATTGATGCTTTAAGCAAGACAACCAAAATGAAAATTTCAGAGGACATTAAAACAGTTATCGGAGAAAAGTGATTGAAATGCACGCAGAAGCCGTTTTCGTCCGGCTGCACCGAAATACCATCTTCGCAGCAAAGCTGCTCGATGCTATTTTCAGTCAATGTAGGAGTAGTGATTTTCATGCACGCAGCAATTAGAGTCAGAGGTGTCTGGGGAGTGCAGACAAGAATTGAGAAAGCAATGGAAATGCTCAGCCTCACCAGAGTAAATCACTGCGTTCTAGTGCAGAGCAATCCTGAATCTTTAGGGCAATTAAAGAAAGCAAAAGACTACATTACTTTTGGAAAAATTAATGAAAAAACTCTTGCAAAGCTTTTAATGAAAAGAGGAAAGCTTTCAGGAGACAAAAAAATTTCACTCGATTTCCTGAAAAAAAATAATTTAAAGTCATTCGAGGAATTAGCAGAAGCATTGATTGAAGGAAAAAATTCATTGAAGAAGCTTGAAATAAAGCCGGTTTTCAGGCTTCACCCCCCAAGGAAAGGCCATCAAAGAAAAGGAATAAAAAAATCTTTTTCAGTCGGCGGAGCACTCGGAGAAAGAAAAGAAAAAATTAATGATTTATTGAATAAAATGATGTGATTTTATGGTTCAAAGAAGAAGAAAAAAGAAAAATAAATTAAGAGGACACAGAACGCACGGAGCAGGAAACACTAAGAACAGAAGAGGAAAAGGATCAAGAGGCGGAAAAGGAAGAGCAGGCTCCAAAAAGCATAAATTCACTAAATACTACATGGAGTTCGTTAAAGGACACAAGAAAAGACTTAAGCCTAAAACAAATCCTAAAACAATTAATTTAGATGACTTGAGCAAATTAATTACAAATCTTCTTGCATTGAATAAAATCGAAAAAGAAAAAGATTTAGTTGTTGTTGACGGAACAAAAATAAATTACGACAAAATTTTAAGCAGAGGAAAGCTTTCATTCAAAATCCTTGTAAGAAATATTGGTGCAAGCAGGAATGCAATTGAAAAAATAAAGGAATCAAAAGGATTAATTGAAGGATTCGAAGAATCTGCAGCAGAAACAATTGAAGAGTGATTAATTGGGAATACTAGAAATTTTTGAGCCATTATACAGGTTTTTGCCGGAAGTAGCTGCGCCGGCAAAAAAAAACCTAATTCAAAAGAGACTCATTTGGACATCGCTTGTTCTAGTAATTTATTTTATTTTAGGAAACATTCAGGTAATCGGTTTAACTGAAGCAGCTGCAGGAAGGCTTGCACAGTTCGAAACTCTTTTAGCAAGCAATTTAGGGACATTAACCACAGTAGGAATAGGGCCGATTGTATTGGCTTCAATTATTTTACAGCTGCTTGTAGGAGGAAAATTAATTAACATTGATTTAAGCAATCCAGAGCAAAGAAAAAAATTCGCTTCAATGCAGAAATTGTTTGCGATTTTTTTATGCTTCTTTGAATCACTTGCTTACACCGGCTTCGGAGTATTTCCAAGCCTGATTCAGCCCGCTCCAGGAATGCTTATTCCAGTAGTGCTGCAGGTTGCATTAGGAGCAATAATACTGCTTTACTTGGATGAAGTTGTTTCAAAGCACGGAATTGGTTCAGGAATTTCTTTATTCATTGCAGCAGGAGTAGCAGGAACATTTTTCTGGCAGTTGTTTCAGCCAGTGTTTTTCGGAACAGCTCTCCTGAATCCAGAATTTGTTTTAAATCTTCAAGGAAGATTTTTCTTAATGCTTTCGTCATTCATTGAAGGAAACCTTTCAATTGCCTTGCCAATACTGGTTGCAATAATTTTTTCAATAATAATTTTTTTCACAGTTGTTTTCGCGGAAGGAATGCACATAAACATTCCAATCACTACAGGAAGGCACGGCATGGGAGGAAGATTTCCAGTAAAGTTTTTGTATGTAAGCAACATGCCTGTAATTCTTGCAGCTGCATTGTTTGCAAACATTCAGATATGGTCAAGCCTTGCCCAAGGAATTCCTTACCTGAGCACTTTCCTGAATGGGTTGAGCTGGGTTACAAGTGTTCCAAGAGTCGGAGCGCAGCAGGAATTTTCCTTAATTGAAGGATTAATTATTTCATTCTTCAACCCTCAAGGATTGTCTCTTGGATTGGTTGCATTTGAAGTAGTTCATGCAGTGATTTACATTATTTTACTGACAATTTTATGCGTTGTATTCGGAAGGTTCTGGGTGGAAATGGGCAATCAAGGCCCTGAAGCAGTTGCAAAGCAGTTAATTAACTCGGGAATGAGCATTCCGGGATTCAGAAACGATCCAAGAATAATCAGAAGCATTTTAGACAGATACATTCCTCCAATAAGCATTCTAGGAGGAGCATTCGTTGGAATTCTTGCAGGAGTTGCAGACATCACTACAGGCTCTTTAGTTTCAGGAACCGGAATTCTTTTAACAGTGGGAATTGTTTACAGGTTTTACGAGGAATTAGCAAAAGAAGCAGTGTTTGAATCAAATATGCTTTTAAAGAAAATAATGGGATGAAGATGAGAAAGGAAAAGCTTTTTTATACTATTGCAGGGCATAATACATATATTAATGGAAATGTGTTGAACAAGACTTCAAGTAAATTTTCATTGAATGCTGCTTTGGAGGGATTCAAATAATTCAGTTGTTTGACCCAGTAATTGACATTGCATTAATTTCAATTGCATTGTCAACCGCAATCCAGCTGCTTTCAAGAAAACTTGTTGACAGAAAGCAATTAAAGATTCACCAAGAGGAGATAAAGAAAAAACAGAAAAGAATGCAGCACTTAATGAAAGAAAAACCGCACAATTACGAACAAGAGCTTGACAAGCTTCAAAAAGAATCAATGGAGCTCATGTCAACAATGATGAGCGGAAGTACAAAGCAGATGATGGTTTCATTTGCAGTGTACATTCCATTCCTGTGGTTTTTCAACTGGAATTACGTTAATGCAATAGTTAATCTTCCGGTTCCAGTTCCATTCTGGACGGCATTCGACTGGGGCAACGCAAATACATGGTTTGCATTCAAGTTATGGACAGAGAGTTCATGGGTTGGATGGTATGTGTTAGTGTCATTGATTTATTCACTGCTCTTCAACGGAGCATTCAATTTATATGAAACTTACATAAAAAATAAAAAAATGATTTGAAATGAATCCAGAAAAAAGAAGAAAGAAAAGAAAATTCACGAGAACAATTAAAGGAAAAGTTGCCATAAGGACCAGCAGCGGAAAAACTTCAAAGCATAAATGCAGTTTCTGCGGAAAAGCAATGCATGGAATGCCTCATGGATTGAATTCAAGCGAAGTAAGAAAATTAAGCAAAACTCAGAGAAGGCCTGAAGTATTGCTTGCAGGAAAGCTCTGCAATAAATGCAGGGACATGGTAGTGGAAGAAGCAATTAAAGTAAATTCAGGGGTAAAGCAAATTACTTCAGTGCAGTTAAATTACAGGCCTTATATTTTAGAAATTCAGAATAAAATTCAGTGATTGAAATGATTGATGTCGGAAGAGTATGCATTAAAAAAAAAGGAAGAGAAGCCGGAATGAAAGCAGTAATAGTTGAATTAAAGGAAGGCTTTGCAGTAGTAGACGGGCCAAGCATTAAAAGAAAGAAATGCAATGTAAGGCATTTGTTTCCAACACCGGAAAAATTCAGCATTAAATCAGGAGCTTCGCACGAAGAAGTATTAAAGCATTTCAAGTGATTTTATGACAGAAATGAGGTACATTGTAAGAATTGCTTCCCAGGACTTAAATGGAAGCCTTTCAATTGAAAGAGCCTTAAGAGGAATTAAAGGAATAGGGCAGAGAATGGCTGGAATTATTGCAAATGAATTTGAAAAGCAGTCAAAAGTTTCAAAACAGATGCTTCTCGGAGACCTTCCAGAAGAAATGGATTCAAAGCTTGAAGAAATAGTTCTTAACCCAGTAAAGTTTGGTTTGCCTGCATGGACTTTTAACAGGAAAATGGACTGGGAAACAGGAAAAAATCTGCACTTAGTAATGAATGAACTGGATTTCAGCTACAGAAAAGACTTTCAAAGACTAACTTCAGTTAAGGCTTACAGAGGATTAAGAAAAAGCTGGGGGTTAACTGTAAGGGGACAGAGAACAAAGTCAAGCTTCAGGAAAAGAGGAGCAACAGTCGGAGTGCAGAAAAAGGAAATAATTAAACCCGGAGCAGCAGCAAAAAAGTAAAAGGTGAATTGATTGGGCGATCCAAAGAAAAGAAGAAAGCAGTTTGAAGGGCCAAGAAAGCCATGGGACAAGGCAAGAATTGAAGAAGAAAGCAAGCTTGAAGAAACCTACGGATTAAAGAACAGAAAAGAAATCTGGAGAGCCAAAACAGCTTTTAGAAAAAAAAGACATAACGCAAGGCAGCTGCTTGGAAAAAAGCCTGAAGAAAGAGAAAGAGATGAAAAAGATTTAGTGAATTCATTAGTTTCTTTGGGAGTATTAAATTCAGGAGCAGTTCTTGACGACATCCTTGGATTGGAATCAAAAGATTTATTTGAAAGAAGGCTTCAGACAATTGTTTTCAGAAAAAATTTAGCCAACACAATTAAGCAGTCAAGGCAGTTTATCACTCACGGCCATGTAGCAGTCAACGGAAAAAAAGTTTCAATTCCAGGCTACTTAGTAAAAAAAGCAGAGGAAGCCTCAATAAATTATTACGGAAAACCAATGATTATTGAAGCAAAGAAAGCAACACTTAAATCAGAAGAAAAAGATGAAGGAAAAAAAGACTTAAAGAAAGAATTTGAAGAAGTAAAAGAAGCAGCTGAAACAAAAGAGGCTGAAGAAACTGAAAAAGAAACCAGAAAAAAAGTGAAGGTGAATGAATGAGCAAAGAAGGAATAATTCACATTTTTGCTTCCCATAATAACACTCAGATTCTGCTTTCAGATGCAACTGGAGCAGAAACAATTGCAAAATCTTCAGGGGGCCAGGTAGTGAAGCAGCAGCACAAGGAAGGAAGCCCTTACGCTGCAATGAAGATGGCGGAAATTGTTGCAGACAAAGCAAGAGAAAAAGGCTTTGACAAAGTTCATGTAAAAGTAAGAGCAATCGGAGGAATAAGAAGCAGAACTCCGGGAGCAGGAGCTGAAGCAGCAATAAGAATCCTTACAAGGCAGGGATTAAGAATTCTTTCAATTGAAAATGTGACTCCCACGCCTCACGACGGGTGCAGGAAAAAGAAAAAACATAGAGGAAAAAGAGGTTGATTGAATGGTTGAAGTAAAGCAAATAGAATCAGGAAACAGAAAAGCTTCATTCCTGATTAAAGGAATTGATTCAGCTTTAATTAATTCAGTCAGAAGAACAATAATGGTTGACGTAAACAAGCTCGCAGTAGACACCTTAACCATTTACGAAAATTCAAGCGTAATGTTTGATGAAATGCTTGCCCACAGACTGGGAATGGTTCCATTTAAGACAGATCTTAAATCATACAAGAAAGGAGACAAAATAAAACTGTTACTTGAAAAAGACGGGCCGTGCACAGTGTACTCAAAAGACATTATAAGCACTGACCCAAAAATAGAGGCAGCAGACAAAAAAATTCCATTAGTGAAGCTTGAAGAAAACCAAAGAATCAAATTAGAGTTAGAGGCATTAATGGATTCAGGAAGCAGGCACTCAAAGTACCAGCCCGCAATAGTTTCATTCAGGCAGCTTCCAGTAATTTCAACAGAAAAAGATCCAACAGGAGCCAACGAAATAATTAAGTCAAGCTCGCCAGGATTGCTTGAAATAAAAGCAAAAAAAGTAATAGTTGCAGATGCAACAGCAAAGAACAGGTTCGGAGACATTGAAAAAGCAGGAAAAAAATTAGGATTAAAACTAGAATACGAAAAAAACTCCTATGTCCTTGACTTGGAATCAGATGGGTCATTGACAAACGAAGAAATATTATTAGAATCACTGAAAATGCTAAATGAAAAAACAGATGAATTCAGGCAGGCAGTAAAGGATTTATAGGCTTTCCCTGCAAACTTAATATAACTGCAGGGGTGCCCGAGTCCGGCCAAAGGGGCAGGACTTAAGATCCTGTGGCTTAGTGCCTTCGAGGGTTCAAATCCCTTCCCCTGCACCTTCTCGCGAGGTGGGCGCGAACACACGTATTTCGCTTTCGCTCAATACGCGGGAAGAAAAAATGAAAAAAACAGAAAGGAAGAAAAAATGAGTCAAAAAATTAAAGCAAACAAGCAAAGCACTAAAGAAACAATTATTGCTTTAGAGAAGCATTCAAAGAAAACAAAAAAAAATTTATTCAATGCATTAGCTTCACAGCTGAGAAGCCCAAGAAAAAACAGAGCTGAAGTAAATTTATTTGAATTAAATGAATTGGCAAAAAAATTCAAGGACAAAATGTTTGTTGTTCCAGGAAAAGTTCTTGCATACGGAGAATTAAACGAAAAAATAGAGGTAGCGGCATTAAATGCAAGCAGCAAAGCAAAAGAAAAAATTTCAAAAAACGGAAAATTTATTTCATTAAGGCAATTGGCTGAATCAAATGCTGAAGCAAAAAAATTAATGATAGTTAAATAAAACCAAAAGTGATTGAAATGATAATAAACGGAGAAAACCTTGTAATGGGAAGGCTTGCATCCTTCACTGCACAAAAGCTCTTGAAAGGAGAAAAAATTGTAATCCTTAATGCAGAGAAAGCAGTAATCAACGGAAACAAGGAATTAATTTACGAAAAATTCAAGACAAGAATAGACATGACTGTTAAAGGCAATCCCCATAACAGCCCAAAGTTCCCTAAGTTCCCTGACAGAATAATTAAGAGAAGCGTTCGAGGAATGCTTCCAAAAAGAAGCAAAAGAGGAACAGAGGCGTTAAAGAATTTAAAAGTTTTCATTGGAGTTCCAAAAGAATTTGCTGAAGCGAAAGCAGAGCACTTAAAAATGGCTGAACACAAAGAAGGAACTCAGTTCATTAAATTAGAGCAGTTAAGCAGGCTTTTAGGAGCTAATTGGTGAATTAAATGGCTGAAGAAAAACAAGCAGTAGTGGAAGAAGCAAAAGAAGCCAAGGCAGAGCACAATCCTTCAGTGAAAGAAAAAACTGAAGCAAAGAAAGAAGAAGCCAAGCACGCTGAAGCAAAACCCGTAAAAGAAAAAGCCAAAGAAGCAAAACAGGAAAAAGAAACTGAAGCAAAACAGGAAGCAGAAGAAAAAGAGCCTTTAAAGAAAAAGAAAAGATTAAGCAAAAAGAGAGGATTGTTCACTAAGTCAAAGAAAAAGCACGCAGTTGCAAGAGCAATAATCAGGAAAGGCACTGGAAAAATTTCAATCAATAAAAAAAGCTTAAACTTAATTTCGCCATTTCATGTTTTAGAGTACATCAGAGAACCAATTTATTTGGCAGGAGAAGGGAACCTGAAAGAAATTGATATTGTAGTAAACGTTCAAGGCGGAGGATTCATGAGCCAGGCAGTGGCTGCAAGAAGCGCGATAGCTAAAGGCCTTGTAGGCTACTTAGTGCAGGACAAGAAACTCAAAGAGCAGATGCTTAAATATGACAGAATGCTTTTGGTTGATGACTCAAGAAGAAAGGAACCCAAAAAGCAGTTGGGAAGAGGGGCAAGAGCCAAAAAGCAATTGAGCAGAAGGTGATTGAAAATGATGGTGCCAGTCAGATGCTTTAGCTGCGGAAAAGTTGTTTCGCAAAGCTATGAAGAATTTATTGGAAGAACAGAAAAAGGAGAAAAGCCGGGAAAGGTTTTAGATGAATTAGGAATTGAAAGATACTGCTGCAGAAGAACAATTTTCTCTCAGGTTGACTTAATTGATGAATTTAACAAATTTCAGTCTTAGGTGAATTAATTTGAATCAAGAATTAAAGGAAAAAAAAGTTAAAACAAAACAGCAGGAAGAAGAAGAAAAATTTGAGCCAACTGTTTTAGTGGAGCCGGAAGTATACCTTAAAACAGGAGCGCATATAGGAACAAAATTCAAGACAGGGGACATGAAAAGATACATTTACAAGGCAAGAAAAGACGGATTGAAAGTATTGAACATTAAAACACTTGATGAAAGAATTAAATTAGCAGCCAATTTCATTAACATGTACCCAGTTGAAAAAATAATTGTTGTTGCAAGAAAGCTTTACAGCCAGACTCCGGTTAAAAAGTTTGCAGAAACACTTGGATTCAAAGCATTGACTGGAAGATTTGTTCCAGGAACTTTCACTAACCCTAAAGCAAAAGAATTCATTGAACCAAAGCTTATTCTCTGCTCTGAATCAGATTCAGATGCACAGGCAATAAAAGAAGCAAGCGCAGTAAACGCAGTAGTAATTTCTTTAGTTTCAACAAACAATGCTTTAACCAATGTAGACCTCGCAATTCCAGTAAACAATAAAGGAAGAAGAAGCCTTGCATTAGTGTACTGGCTTCTGACAAGAGAACTCTTAAAGCTCAGAGGCGGAATAGAAAAAGACTCTGAATACACCAAAAAAATTGACGACTTTGAATATAAATTAAAAGAAGGCGACATAGAACAGAAACAAGAAAGACAGCAAAGGCCGATGATGAGAAGAAACAGGTATCCAAGAAAAAATTATTAAAATCTAAAAAAACCAAAAATTTAATTCCTTAACTCTAACCAGTAAATTTAAAAAGAAATTTAATTCTATAATTATAAGGGATGACTTTGTCTAAACTGGTTAAATTTCTTGAAAGGCTCGGATTAACTGAATACGAAGCAAAAAGCCTTGACACTCTGCTTAAATTAAATGAAGCTTTTGCTCCTGAAATAAGCAGAAACGCGCAGGTGCCAAAAACCCGTGTTTACGATGTATTAGAAAAATTAATTCAAAAAAACCTAATTATTGAAATTTACGGAAGGCCGAAAAAATACAAGTCAATTGAAGCAGAAAAAGCAGTGCAGATTCTATTAGAAGAAAAAAAAACAGAAGTAAAAGAACTTGAAAATAATTCCCTTGAAATTTTAAAAGAATTTTCTCCAGGGCAGAAAATTTCTTCAACTGAAAAAGTAATGAAAGTAAAAAATGAATCAGATTTCTTTAAAATTCTTGCACAGGAAATTGAGTCAGCTGAAAACAGTGTTTACGGCTTCACGAAAGCATCAAAAGAAGAATTAAAAGAATCATTAGAGAAAGCAAAATCAAAGAAACTCGAAGTAAAATTAATCCACAAATCAGCTAAAAGCCTTGCAAAAGAATTTGAAGGCCAAGGCATTGAATTAATGAATTCAGACCATTCATTGAATGCGTACTTAATTGACAAAAAAAAAGTTGTGCTTGCCTTAACCGATTTCGAAAAAAGCTCTCCAGAATACCACTTCACTGTTTCTGAAAACAAGCACTTAAGCTCCATGCTCTCGCAGTACTTTGAAAGCCAATGGAAAAACAAAAAATAATTAATTAAAAGACTGAAAACCCGCCAGATTTTCCTTTAAGTGCGCCCGCGGGATAGCATTAAATACTTGCACATAATATAATTATATATATTTAAATTCACATAACTTAGGGGGAATTTAAAATGACAACTTTAACATTGGCTGTTCCAGATGAGATGAAAAAGAAAATGGATTCTTTTCCTGAAATGAATTGGTCTGAGGTTGCAAGGCAGGCTTTTATGCAGAAAATAGAAGACATGGAATTCTTGAGAGAATTTAAATCAAAAAGCCGGCTTACTGAAGCCGACGCGTTGAGATTGGGCAAAAAAGTTAGTAAAGAAATCAGCAATAAGCTGAGAAAGACGGGGAAATAAATAATGGATCTCGTGGTTGATGCCAATATATTATTTTCTGCTTTGATTAAAGAGGATAGTTTTTCATTCAACTTTTTCTTCAGAGAAAACTTTCATTTATTCACGGCAGAGTTTATTTTCAGTGAGTTTGAGAAACACAAAGAAGAAATTCTTAAGAAAACAAATAGGTCAGAAAAAGATTTTTTTAGAATTCTTGAAATACTTAAAAAAAGGATTATTATTGTTCCTCTTGAAGAACTTATTCCTTTTATTGAAGAAGCAGAGAAACTTTCACCAGATCCAGATGACATGGCGTATTTTGCACTGGCATTAAAATTAAATTGTTCAATTTGGAGCAATGACAAAAAATTGAAGGAACAAAATAAAATCAAAGTTTATAAAACTCATGATTTGAATCAAATAAACAGGCATTCATAAATGCTTTCTTTAAACAGACTTAATCATTTAAACAGGCATAGAATGTATTGAATGAGTGTTTTTATTTTGCATAACTGTAATTAAATACAGAATAATTTATATATAAAAGAAATAATTATACTAAAAGAATTGTAAAAGGTGTTTTGAATCAAGAAATTAATCATCATCCTGCTTTTATTAATTCAATTAATTTTTTTATCAGCAGCAGTTTTTGCCCAAAATGGGGAAGAAGGAGCTTACGGAAACTGCTTAAACTATGCTGAAAATTCAAATGCTTGCCCAGATTACAATTTTAAAGTAATTTCATCAACTAATGAGCCAGGGCAAATTACAAATGCTGTTTATGGGTTCTGCCCAAAGTATGATGATTCGAAGGGTCAGTGCCCTGGAAGTTTCCAAAAAAAAGAAGTCAGTGGAAGCTGCAGTGAACCCCATTGGAGTCCATTAATATTAATTTTAAGGGACTGCAGTTACCCAGGAGGATTTAATTTAGAAGGTACTACCGGAAAGCAAGGAATTTGTACTGAATTTAATGGTAGTACTAATACTTGCACAGGAAACTTCAGGCTTTCTGATATAAGTGCATATAAGGTAAGTGGAGGAGATCCCTCAAAAGATAATATTTTTTCCGCATTATTTCAGGAAAAATTTAAAGATCCTGCTTATAGTGGCGGCTGGGTAAACTTTGGAGAAAAACCCTTAAAAGGATTAGAGGAACAAGAAAAAGCAGATTATATCGCAGCTATAATTTTCGGAACAATAGTTTATCCTTACATAAAAGAAAAAATAAAATATGATGATGAATTAAAAGATTTTAAAGCAAAGGTAGATGCAAGTTCAAGTTATCCTTGGGGAGATAAAATTCAAACAATATTGGCAGCGAAAACAAATGCTGAAATAGCCATTAGAGCAAAAAATATTTTTATAAGAGGGCCTACTTTTGAGCCTGAACCCGGAAAAAACCCTTTTGAGGTTTTATTAGGGCTTTATCCTGACAAAGATGAGCAGCTTCAGGAAGAATTAACGAAATTTGTTGGCGAGCTTCAAGCTCAAAAACCTCCTTTAGAAGAACATGAAATTAAAAAGAAATTAATCGAGTTTACTGTAGAACGCTTCACTGACTTAATTTTAGGTCCATTCATTTTCAATAGCGATTTATATAATGTTAATTTATTTTATGCAGAGGTTTTGCAAAGCGAGCCAATAACAATGGATCCAGTGCTCTTTGAGGATTTGGTTAAAGAAACAATAAGGCTTTACAATCAAAGAGTAACTAGTAAAGAAGTAGGGCCGCTTCCAGGTGGCTTGCCTGAACTTGTTGTTACTGGGCTCCCAACATATGAATATGTTCAGAAACCTGTTCCTCAATCAGCTCAACCATCAGGGCCAAGAAAAGGCTATGAAATTCAAGCACAGCAATTTCCGGATAGGTTTAATGATTTGCCTTCATTAAATGGATTAGGTTACAGGTTTATTAATCCAGATAAGTCTGGCTTTGAAGCTTATGCGAATTATTTTGTTCCGGGAATAGAAGAAGGAGGAAAAACATGGTTTTATGTTTTTGATGCCTTTAATAAATTTGATTCTCAAGGAAATATTTCTTCTCAAGGAACAAACTCAATTGGATTGATTCCAATTAATGTACGTGTTCTTCCTCTTGGAAGAGTTAATCAAGGAGACACTG
>Ga0209542_10006068_pt1 | contig 23733 bp, 22 predicted proteins | sample RifCSPhighO2_01_FD_184028 | JGI IMG/M metagenome (GOLD analysis project Ga0209542, IMG submission 184028) | Soil microbial communities from Rifle, Colorado - Rifle CSP2_plank highO2_0.1 (SPAdes) (version 2) | ecosystem: Environmental > Terrestrial > Deep subsurface > Rock core/Sediment ...
GTTTACCGTACCATTTGCCCAACCGATCATCCCACGCAACTATTCTAAAATAATTCCGCCTTTTGAGACGCCGTTTAGTAACGTATTTCTTGCAAACATGCAGCAAGTATATCCGTGGGATCGGGGGACAAATTATGCTGTTGAACTTGGGGAAAAAGTGGCAAAACTGATATAACTCAGTTATCAGTTCTCAGCTTTCTGTTTTCAGATACCTGTGTATCAGTGATCTGTTTGTCGGACAGACAAACTGAAAACTGGTAAACTAAATTCAGACAACGGATAACCGAAAACTGATAACAGAATGCAGCTTCTTATTAAACATAAGATCCTTTTCCTATTACTATTTTTCACGTTTGTTGGGAGCTTCTTCCGTTTCTATAACCTGACCTGGAGTGCACCATACTATTTTCACCCCGATGAAAGAAATATTGCGTCTTCGGTTTCACAACTCCATTTCCCCAATCTTAATCCTCACTTTTTTGCCTATGGAAGCCTGCCAATCTATGCCATTTACAAAACTGGCGTCATAAACAATCTCTTGACACATGCACCTGATCCATATGCTGTACAGTTCGAACAGGCAATTCTCATCAGTAGAATATATTCAGCATTGTTTTCTGTCCTTCTTATTCCACTACTTTTTGTTTTGGGCAAAAACATCAAAAATACTCGGACAGGATTTCTGGCTGCGCTTTTTGCAACGCTGAGTGTTGGGCTTATGCAATTTGCGCATTTTGGTACATTTGAGCTCTGGTTAACCTTTTTTACTACTGTTCTTTTTCTTTTGTGCAACAAGCTACTTTCCAAACCGCAGCTGCAAACGTTTATCTTAACATCAGTCGTCCTTGGCCTGCTAATTGCGACAAAAGTATCAAGTCTTGCATTACTACCACTACCTCTTGTTGCATTAGTTGTAGGGTATAAAAATACCAAACATCACCTATCGTTTAGGCTAGTTATTTTTTTCTTTCTCCACATGTTACTTCTCCTGTGTCTTGTAGCGTTTATTTTTTTTATTACCAACCCGTACGTTCTTTTTGATTTTCCTGCGTTTAAAGGAGCGTTTCATTATGAATCAACCGTTGCGCTTGGCACGCAACTTGTTTTTTATACCGGTGAGTTTTTCAATACTATTCCTATTCTATTTCAATTTGCGCATGTCTATCCATTTTTGATTAATCCTGTTTTAACATTACTACTTGTTCCTTCTGTTTTTTTTACTATCTATCGCTGTATTAAAACGAAGAACACGACGCTTGTATTACTGGTGCTCTTTTTTTGTGTGACATTTTTTTCTCAAAGTGTACTATTTGTAAAATGGACTCGTTATATTATCCCAACACTTCCCTTTGTCTATCTCATTTTGGCATATAGCATGACAGATGTTTTTGATAGACTTTCAGTGAAGAAGAAAACTCAAGCAATACTTACTACCTGCTTATTTGGTATCTGTGCGATTTTTGCGTTCTCTTATGTCAAAACAGCTCTACTCTCCGTTGACTCACGAATTCAAGCTGCACAATGGGCGAAACAAAATGTGTTACCTCATGAACATGTTGTCAGTGAAGTCTATGATCTTGGCATAACAGCTTTTCATGAGACAATCCCTCCAAGTTCAATTGAACTTATCAACTTCTATGATCTGGATGCACGAAAAAATCCTCTTTCAAAAACTGCTGTAGAAGAACAACTTAACAAATCAAACTATCTTATACTTCCAAGTCAACGAATCTTCAAACCTCGACTGCTTCATGAAACGCTTTTTCCAAAAGGAAATAAATTCTATACAGATCTATTCTCAGAAAAATTAGGATATGAGAAAATATATCAAACACCGTGTGATCTCTTCTGTACTATCCTTTATTTGGGCGATCCCGTGTGGCGTTTTGAACAAACAGCAAATGTTTTTGATCGACCAACCATCTTTATTTTTCAACAAACTCGATCATGACAAAGTCGCTGATTAAACACAAAAGAACCATCATTCTTTGTATCCTTTTACTAATCGCATTTTTCTTTCGTATCTATAACCTCAATTGGGATCAAGGACATTTTCTTCACCCAGATGAACGACTGTATGTAAATATCTCAAATATTTCCCTTCCATCATCATTACAGCAATTCTTTCATGTTGACTCACCGCTAAACCCAAAAATGTTTTACTATGGTTCGTTTCCGCTCTATCTGTATAAACTCGTAACAATCATATTTCCGTTTTCCTCATTTCTCATAACCAGTCGACTTCTCTCAGCGTTGTTTAGTTTTTTTACCATACCCTTGATCTATCTTATCGGCAAAAAAATTCACTCATCAAAGTTAGGCATTCTCTCAAGCATTGTGTTTGCCTTTTCTGCTGGGTCAATACAGCATGCTCATTTTAATACGACTGAAAGCATGCTCGTTTTTTTCGTAAGTCTTGCGACATACTGGAGTATTCTCTACGCTCATACGAAAAAAATGTTGCTTCTGGTTTTTCTTGCAGTACTCACTGGACTTTCCTACGCAACCAAAGTTACCGGATTAACATTTGCTCTCATCCCTGCGCTTGCACTTTTTTTTCACTCTGTAAAAGAAAACCGGTATAAACAACTTCTGGCGCACGCTCTTCTTTTTATCGTTATCACCTTGATAACCGGAGTAATCGCTGCACCATATCAGATTATTGCAAACGATCAATTCTTATCAGAGCAGCGATATATGCAATCAGTAACGTATGGAAAAGACAAACCACCATTCGTCATTATTTATGAAGGAACAATTCCTTATCTCTATCCAATCATTCACATACTCCCGTATACATTTGGATTTCTCGTACTGCCACTTGCAATCGTTGGTGTTGGGTTTTTAATACGAAACTTGAAGAAGCATCCTTTCTATCTCTTTATACTTCTGTATCCGCTATTATATTTTCTCTGGAGCGGGATGTGGTTTGCCAAATTCTCCAGGTACTATATGCTTCTCTTTCCGTTTCTTTCCTTGTGGGCAGCATACGCGCTCTTACAGTTTTCAAAAAAAATGCAATTTGTCTTTCTTTCTATTATCGTTTTGCAGGGCGTGTTATTTATGAGTGTGTATCTTTCCCCTAATACACGAATTTTTGCATCTGAATGGATTTATCAAAATATTCCAAAAGGAACAACTCTAGCAGGAGAGCACTGGGATGATAACCTACCGCTGCCACGAGCAAGATACGGTGATACAAATGAATACAAGATAGTTCAGCTGCAAAGTTATGACACCGAAGATGCAGGAAAAATTGAAAAGATGAGTGCTACCATTTCGGAGTCAGAATACCTCATTCTATCTTCCCGTCGCGTCTATGCTTCAATTCTCAAAAACAAAAAAATATATCCCTATACAGCAAATATGTATGAACAATTATTTTCTGAAAAACTCGGTTATCAGCTAGTTCAGTCTTTTACCAGTTACCCCTATGTTTTCTCTGACAATTCTGCTGATGAGTCATTTCAAAGTTATGATCATCCACCAGTGCTCATATTTAAAAATATTCGCCATTACTCAGCTGATTCTTTATACAAAGAGATGCTTCGTGACTTATAGAATATGATAAAAAGTCTCTGCTCATTTTTTCGAAGACGAACTGACTTATTCTTTATTCTCATTTTACTCATAAGTGCAGCACCACTCTATTTTATTTACCTTTCTGTTTATCCACCTGGCTTACACGGCGATGAAGCATGGACAGGTATCGAAGCAACTCGTATCTTAAAAGATGGGAGCATTGGAATATGGTCACACGCTGCGTATGGAGAGCCATCAATACGTTTCTACTACGTCGCTTTACTTTTTAAGCTCTTTGGTCCTTCGTTAGAAATGCTCCGATACGCAAGTGTACTACTGCATTGGATAACGATTCCTTTTTTCTACGGAATCGTCTCGCTGCTTTTTACACGAAGAATAGCATTTTTCTCCACAGTTCTTTTTATTTGCATGCATCCGCTTCTTCTATTTGCAAAAAGAGCTGATTTTGTCACTTTTTCATTTCCTTTTTATCCTGCGCTTTTTTTCTTTCTTCTCGGACTGAAAACAAATATGTACAGATATTTTTTTCTTGGAGGAATATTTTTGGGGTTATGTTTATATGGATATTTCTCCCTATGGGTTACCCCGCTATTATTTTTACTTATTTCAGTTTATTTAGCCTTTTTTCATAAAAAACAATTTTTTAAAGTTTGCAATCCACTCACAGTTTTTTTTGTAAGTTCAATAATAGTTGCTTCACCTATGTTAATTTTTATGATAACTAATAAAAATACAGTTTTTTCACGGATGCAGTATATTTCATCAGTTACTCAAGATGGTGTCAATAAAGAAATATTGCAGAAAGACATACAAGTAATACAATTTTTTACTCAAGGGATGTGGAAAAATATTCAGATGTTTTTTTCAAAAGGAGCTGTTGATCCATGGGACAACATAAATCAAAAACCTTTGTATTCTATTTTTGAGGCTATTTTGCTTTTGTGTGGTTTAATCTATACGATAATTCATCTCAGGAAAAAATCATATGCGATTTTATTGGTTTGGTTTTTCTTCTTTCTTTTTTTGTCTGCATTTACAAACGATGCGCCAAATTATCGAAGAACACAACTTTCTATCGCAGCAAGTTGTATTCTCTTTGTTGTGGGTATTGATCTGTGTATTCACTTCATTTTCTCAAGAGTACAAGTTTTCTGGAAAAAGTCATTCAAACATTTATCTGTGCTTGAATTTATTACGATATTTGTTTTTGTTTTTACTGTGTCAATTTCAAAGGCATTTTTTTTCTTTCAGATATTTACCACCGCGAAGGAAGTAAAACAACAATATGCATATTCATTTGTAGAAAGTATAAAAACTCTTGACAAGTTAAAAACAGACTATTATATATACTTGTACTCAGACTCATGGCCATTTCATCATGAGACAAGAAAATTTCTTTTACCAGAAAAGCGTGGAGAGAGTAGATCTCACATGTATGGAAAATATTCACTAGTTAATACAAATACTCAAGGACCTGTTCTTTATCTTTTTTTTCCTGAATATAAAAATGATTTTCTTAAAGTTCAAAAATTGTATCCTGATGGCAAACAAATAGTTCAAAATGATGTAAAAAATAATGAACTCTTTTACTTATTTGCTTTGCCAAAGCAAGAATAAGGTTTTCAGTACTATGCTAATTTTCAAAAATAATCTTCATACAATAATTTTGATCCTAATTATTATTGTTGGTGGTTTTTTACGAATGTATCAGCTTCATGATAACCCTCCCGGGTTTTTTGCAGATGAAGCATCGGTTGGATATAACGCGTACAAAATTGCAACAACAGGAAAAGACGAACACGGCGCAGTACTTCCTGTGTTTTTTCAAGCGTTTGGTGAATACAAGGGTCCGATACAAACGTATCTTACCGTACCATTTATCACTCTTTTTGGACTGAGTGAGCTTGCTGTTCGTTTACCATCTGCAATTATCGGATCAATAACAATTCTTGCATTGTTTTTCTTAACTCGACGTATCTTCCACAATCATCATTACAAAATCCATGTTGGTCTTTTTGCTGCGTTACTTTTGGCAATATCCCCATGGCATCTACATTTGAGTAGAACTTCAATGGAAGGACTTATGCCATTTGTTCTGTTTACAACACTTGGATTATTATTTTATCTTCAAAAAGAACAAGGGAAAAAACTTTATCTGAGTATCCTTTTTTTCTCTTTTGCATTATATAGCTATTTTCCTGCTAGAATTTTTCTTCCGCTTTTTGGCCTAAGCCTTGTCTTACTTGACCTCAAGTTTTTTTTAAGACGATATAAACAAACACTTATTGCTCTTACTTTTTTATTCGTATTGATTCTGCCTTTACTTTTCCATCTCCTTTCTCCAGCAGGTCTTTCACGTTGGCAACAAGTCAGTGTTTTTTCAAATCTACCCAAAAATGAATCCGCATCAACTCACATTTTCAGAAATTATATAAGTCACCTCTCATACGATTTTCTCTTTAAAAAAGGAGATATCGACATGGAAGGACAGTTCATCACCCGGCACTCAGTAAGAGGAATTGGAGAGCTCTATCTGTTTCAGCTCCCATTCATTCTTTTAGGGATACTATTCCTTTTTAAAATCAACAGAAAAGTCTTTTATATTCTACTGTTTTGGATCTTGTTCTTTCCTTTCTCCAGTGCATTCACTGCTGATAAAAGTGCGCAAGCAACTCGTTCTATCATCGGTGTTATCGCATTTCAGATAATTTCTGCTGCTGGCCTGGTTCAGTTAGTATATATATTTAAACAGGTCGTTTGGAGAAAGCTTGCGTTATCAATTGGCATACTCACGCTCATTATTGTCTCGTTTACTCACTTTATCAATCTTTACTTTATACAATATCCTACGTATGCAGCAGATTTTTGGGGATGGCAATACGGCCCAAAAGAGATTGTTGCTTATTTTGAAAAAAATAAAACGCAGTATGATGATCTCTATCTGATAGGTGAATTTAATGCTCCTGAAATCTTTTTTAAGTTCTATGCTCCCAACGGATGTGAGAAGTGTCGAATTGGTGTACCGCATGAATCATATAATCCTATTAAAAAACAATTATTTGCTGTTACCCCGGCGTATCTTGAGCAACATCTAGAGATTCAATTTGCAGTTCGAAAAACGGTGTATTACCCCGATCATTCCGTTGCTTTTCAGATTGGCGAAATAGTAGAATAGGTAGTACAAATGAAGATCGGATTTGACCTCGACAAAGTTTTTTTTGATCATCCCCAAATTATTCCTGATGCTGCTGTCTATTGGCGGTATCGAAAAAAAGCAAACGGCACACTGCTTTATCGTATTCCCTCACGACTCGAACAGTTACTGAGAATTTTTTTCCATTATCCTTTTTTTCGTCCTCCTATAAAAGAAAATCTGTCTGTGCTTTCTCAGATTGCGCATCAAAAAAATAAATTGTATCTTATTACCAGTCGCTTCAGCTTTTTAAAAAAACGGACAGACGTGATACTAAAAAAATATGGCTTAGCAGATCTTTTTGATTCAATGTATTTTAACTCAGAGAATAAACAACCACACGTCTTTAAAAACGAACTGATCAGAAAACTAAATCTTGATATGTTTATTGATGACGATCTGCCGCTTCTTCAGTACATCGCAAAACACAATAAAAAAACAAAACTTATCTGGTTAAACTCAAGCAAGGGGAAAAAATCCCACTTAGAAAACATTCTCCCAGTTTCATCATTAAGACAACTATTTTCTTAAAAAACTATGCATATTTCTGATGTGTCTGCAGTGTTTCAATGGTGGTTTGTTATTTTTATTGTAGGAATTGTTTTTCTTCCAATAACCACAAAGATATTTTCTTTGTTTGCAGACAAAGGATACCTCTTTTCAAAAATATTAGGTATTGTACTCACCACATACCTCATCTACGTCCTTGGCATTTCTCATCTCATCTCTTTTTCGTTTGTTGGAATAGTATTTGTCTTGTCATTATTGGTAACTATTCAATTCATATCGTTTCTTTCCATTAACAAAAATGCTCTGAAAATTAATACTGATTTTTTTAATACGTTTACTTCGCTCTGGAAGATTTTCTTTTTTGAAGAACTACTTTTTCTTCTGGCACTATTTTTTTGGGCATACATTCGAAGTTTTGCCCCAGAAATTCACGGACTTGAAAAATATATGGATTTTGGATTTATCAATTCAATCCTTCGCACAGAATATTTTCCACCAAAAGACATGTGGCAAACACCTGACTATATCAACTATTATTACTTTGGGCATATCATCACTGCAGTACTTACAAAACTTTCAGGACTCCCTTCCTTTATCACCTACAATCTCATGCTCGCAACAATATTTGCACTCTGTCTTGCTACAGCATTCTCTCTTGGCACCAATCTTTCTAATCTGCTTGACAGGACAAAACGTTTTTTCTCAACAAAGACACTGCTCACCGGACTTCTGGTCATGTGTCTTGTGACACTGGGAGGAAATCTTCATACGCTCTATACATTTTTTACACCGTATGAAAATGACTCACCTGTTCCTCTATGGAATAAAACAATCTCTTTTAGCATCGCGCAATTTCCAAACGCGTATTGGTATCCAAACGCAACCAGATTTATTTATAACACCATACATGAATTCCCCATATATTCATGGGTCGTTGCAGATTTGCATGGTCATGTATTGGATATTCCCCTTGTACTTTTTGTTATCGCGTTTTTGTTTCATACATTCCAAAAATACATTAATCCAAGCATACTCAAGCACAAAAGAAAAGAACGATTTAGCCATATACGTTTATTTTCCTATGTACAATCATTTCCGCTGCCGATCTTTGAGCTTGGTTTGTTAGGTTTTTTCCTGGGAGTTATGTACATGACGAATGCCTGGGATAGCGCAATATATTTACTACTTGCCGGAATACTGTTTGGTTATATATTTTTACAACGTACTTCTTCTGAAAAAACATTTTTCAAGCGTCTAATCAGTCTCCCACGCAACTCCCGTTTTTTTGTTTATAGTTTTCTTTCGTTTTGTTTTGTGGTAGTACTCATTTTTATTTTTACTACTCCTTTTAATATGTTCTTCAAACCATTCGTCTCCGGTATTGGTGTTTTATGTGTGCCCAATGAATTGTTTACACTTCTTGGAAAAACAGCTATAGAAAAAGGACAGAGCATCCCGCAAGCGTTTCATCTTGGACCACTCCTTTTTGAGCCCGACCATTGTCAAAAATCATCACTTTGGCAACTAAGTACGCTCTATGGCTTTTTCTATTTTTTTGTCGCTGTCTTTGTTTCTATGTTTATAAAAAAACGACGACGTTCAACGACTGATATCTTTGTTCTCTTGACGATTATCATTGCAACAATACTTATCATTATTCCTGAGTTTATTTATCTCAAAGATATTTACCCAGCGCATTACCGAGCCAATACGATGTTTAAGATGGTATTTCAAGCATTTATCATGCTCTCGTTGGTCTCAGGCTACATCATCATTTCATCTATTTCTTCATTTACCACTGCTGCCAAAACCAAAGTCGTGCGCCTTGGTGTTTTTTTCTATGTTGTGCTTACGGTGATTCTCCTTTCTCTCGTGTTTTTATATCCATATTTTGCAATTAATTCTTACTACGCAAACCTCAATAAATACCAAGGCCTTGATGGGACAGCGTATCTTAAACAACTCTACCCTTCTGATTACGATGCAATTGCCTGGATACAAAAAAATATCTCAGGCCAACCGGTTATCTTAGAAGCACAAGGAGAAGCGTATGATGGAGCCTCCTCCTATACCGATTATGCTCGAGTATCAGCAAATACTGGGCTGCCAACCGTTCTTGGTTGGTATGTCCATGAATGGTTATGGCGCGGAACGAATGAATTTTTAGGTGAAAAAGTAAGTGATGTTCAGACTCTCTACGAAACGACTGATCTGCAAATTACTCAAGATCTTATAAAGAGATACTCCATTGCGTATGTTTTTGTAGGAATGCTTGAGAAAGAAAAATACCAAACGCTCTCTGAGAAAAAGTTTGAGCAGATAGGAAAAATTATGTATAAAAACGAAGGAACTACAATATATAAAATATCAGCTCGTTAACAGATTCACTCAATAATTGGTGGAAATACTTCACAATTACCTGTCTCTATAACACACTGGGCATACGAATGTATCTCTGTATAATTTCCGCTTCCCCGACGTGGAATAATCACCCATTGATTATCAAACAGTTTGGAGGGTATAGGGTTTGTCAGTAGTCCATTTCGTTTCTCTTGCGGATCTCCCTCATCCAGAACAGCACTGTGGACCTGAGCGTTTTCCATCTTCCTTGCAAGCTTAATAAAGTCATCGTATTCTTCTTGCTTGATGTCTGTATCAATACTGTCTTTAAAGATGTCGTATAAACTTACGACTCGTATCGGATTTAAAAATGTTCCAGCAGAAAAGACTTTATCTTTAAATGCCTGAATAATTTTTTCTTGTCGTTGGGACCTAGCAAAATCCGTTCCCTCAGCGCCTGTTGCGTGGCGCGAGCGGACAAACCGCAACGCTGTCTCTCCATCCATATGTTGCAATCCTTTTTCAAAATACAGATGTTCATATCGGCACGGGAATGCATCAAGTTGTGATGCGGCGGTTGCTCGCTTCTCAAATTCTTCTTGCTCAAAACCACAGGTGTCTGTTTCTTTTCCGTCAATCGGATACTCGTAGTCATCAAGATTTCGATCCACAGTAACATTAAGCCCGCCGATCATATCAACTGCACGGACAAAGCCAGTAAAATCAACTCGCAGCGCATAATCAACGTTCTGTCCTAAGATTTTCTCTACAATTGCCTTTGTGAGAAGTAACCCGCCACCTTTTTGTTTGTTCTCTCCCAAAGCGTATGCAGTATTAATCTTGGCATTAAAATCAGGCACCCAGAAATCCCTGGGTATTGAAACAAGTGAAACTGTTTTTTTCTTAGGATCAATACTGGCAAAAATAATTGTATCGGTAAGGTTGGGACCGTCGTGTTTGCCTCCGCCTATTCCCAAAAGCAAGATATTGACACGCTCATTTGTTTTTTTAAGCGTAATTTCTTGTTTGAAAAAAAGTTCATAGAGAATAGGCAATACCTGCACTGCTTTTATAACAAAGAGAGTTAAAAAAACGGCAAGAATAAGAATACCTACTCTGGGAATTATTTTCTTTCTTTTTTCGTATATTCGCTTCGACATAGGTTTTTATGCGTTCTGAATAATCTGTGCAAATTCTTTTGCCTCAAGACTTGCTTTTCCTACCAGAACTCCATCAATATGCTCTCTACTTGTAAAAGCATGGACATTTTCAGATGTCACACTTCCACCATAGAGAACAAACTGAACTGCTGGATTGTCTTGTTTTATCGTTGCTGCAACTGATGCAGCATTCTCTGGTGTATCAGGACTTCCTGATCCAATAGCAAACACAGGTTCGTACGCCACAAAGATAACCCCCTGTGGTATTGGCGTCTTTGCATCTTGTACGCATAAAACAGGCTGTAGGAGAGCAATCTTTGCTACTTTGACTTTTGCAGAAATAATTTCATCTGTCTCATGAAAGTTTTTTCTTCTTTCTGAATGCCCAACAAGACAATACCGTGCAAATTCGTCTACTAATGAGACAGGAATTTCTCCGGTGAATGAACCTCTTCCAAACAAAGAAACATCCTGCGCACCAACACCCATTGGAATTTCATTCTCATAAACTTTAGAGGAGACAAAAGAGAGAGCGGTATAAGGTGGAAAAACAACGATTTCCTTATCGCCATATGAGGGATTGTTTTTAAACCAATCCTTCATTTCTGAAAGCCAAGCCCGTGCTTCTTCTGTGGTTTTATTTGCCTTCCAGTTGGCAAAAAGGAACAATCGTTTCATATAGTTAATATTTTTCTTAGGGAATATCCTTTTGAGGAGTGTCAATAAAGTCTACCACAGGTTCATTATATTCACTGAGGAAACCTTTCTCAAGCGGGAAATTATTGAATATTCAGTGCTGCTTTATTATAATACTATAATGCCCAACCAATTTACTCACCCATGGTCAAAGGACGAAATTAGCTTTATATCAAAAAATATAAAAAAACTAACATACAAACAGATGTCTATTGTATTACAAAGATCTCCTAGTTCAATACAGTCTAAAATTCGATATCTTCCATATAATCAAAAAGTTAAAAAACATCCAGTTAATTCTGATTTCTTCAAACTATGGTCCCCTGAAATGGCATATGTGTTAGGATTTATTGCTGCGGATGGCAATATTTGCCACAGCGGAAGCGCTCATACACTTCATATTGCATCAGATGACGTGGATATTATTGAGAAAATAAAAATTGTTTTAGAGTACAAAGGACCAATTTATAAGAAACCTCGAAGCAATGGAAAAATTTCTTATAGTTTGAGAATTTGCGATCCAGTAATTTTTCAAAGTTTAAACAATTTAAATATTACTGAAAGAAAAAGCTTAACTCTTAAACCTCCTAAAATACCAAAATATCTTATAAGGCACTTTATTCGAGGGTATTTTGACGGTGATGGATCTGTTTCGTTACGAAGTCCTAAGTATAACAATAAATTAGTAGTAGATATATATACAGCTAGTATACATATGGCGGCATTTCTTCACCAAAACGTTACGAAGGTTCTTGATGGTTTATATAAAGGCAATATTAAACTAACACTTGCTCATCAGAAAACACAATATTATGCTGTTCGTCTCGGGCATGGCGCTTCACAGAAATTATTTCAGTATATGTATAAAAATGCCAATATCTACTTAGAAAGAAAATATCAAAAATTTATGGAAGGGGTGTAGAAATGGCACTTGATTTATCTTCACTGAATAAAGAGCAGTTGGTTGCTGTGCAAACAACAGAAGGTCCATGCATAATATTAGCTGGCGCTGGCTCTGGAAAAACAAGAGTATTAACTTATCGTACTGCGAATCTAATAGATAAAGGTATACCTGCAGATCGTATTCTTTTAACTACCTTTACCAATAAAGCAGCAAGCGAGATGAAAGAACGTATTCGGAATACGCTTGCTACGTCTTCTCCTCATCTTACAGTACATCTTCCAATGATATGTACTTTTCACTCCTTATGTGCAAAACTGCTCAGAATAGAAGGAAAATATATCGGTCTTTCACCACAATTTGTGATTTATGATACAACCGATCAACTCGATGCGATAAAAGAAGTGATGCGACAACTTGATCTATCTATCAAAGATATCAAACCAAGCTCTATTCTCTATACGATTTCTCAAGCAAAGAATGAACTCATTGACCATACCGAGTACCCAAACTATGCTCGGGGGTTTTTTCAAGAAACAGTTGCAGCAGTGTACAAAAATTATCAAACACTCCTTAAGGAAAATAACGCCGTTGATTTTGACGATCTTATCCTGCATACCGTTACGTTGTTAAAACAAAACAAACAGGTTTTAGACAAATATCAACAACGATTTGAGTACGTGCTTATCGATGAGTATCAGGATACAAATAAATCCCAGTACGTTCTGACTCGCCTGCTGACTGAAAAATGGAAAAATATCTGTGTTGTTGGTGATTTTTCTCAAAGTATTTACAGCTGGCGCGGCGCTGATTTTCGAAATCTCATGCGCTTTCAAAATGATTTTCCTAAATCAAAAACGTTCTCCCTCTCGCAAAATTATAGATCAACCCAGAAAATTCTTGACGCTGCATCATCCGTTATTGCACATAACGCAACACATCCGGTTCTGAAACTCTGGACGAAAAATCCTGATGGAGAAGCTGTAGAAGTCTACGAAGCACGGTCAGAACAGGATGAAGCTGAGTTTATTATTAACACAACGCTTCAACGAGGTATGTCGAAATTAAGCGATATTGCAGTACTTTATCGAACAAATGCACAGTCACGGGTGTTGGAAGAAGTTCTTTTGCACCATGGAATTCCTTATACGCTTATCGGTGGAACGAGATTCTATGAACGAAAAGAGGTCAAAGATGTTATTTCCTATCTTCGAGTTCTGGCAAATCATACTGATAGCGTCTCGTTGAAACGAATTGAAAAACTGGGAAAAGGACGACTGGAGAAATTTCAAGCATATCAATCATCGCTCTCATCTCTTAAAGACTTGGCATCAATTGACATCTTAGATGCAGTACTGAATAAAACAGAGTATCTCACATTGTATGACGAACACGATGAGGATGATCGAGCGCGCTTGGAGAACATCAAAGAACTTCGCTCTGTTGCGATCGCATTTCCCAATTTGACTGATTTTCTTGAAAACATTGCACTTGTTGAACAAGAGTATGAATCAGATCGAATGACGCTTATGACCATGCACGCTGCCAAAGGCTTGGAGTTTCCCATTGTATTTATGGTAGGAATGGAAGAAGGGTTATTCCCTCACGCAAGATCTCTGATGGATAAAAATGAACTGGAGGAAGAGCGAAGACTTTGCTATGTTGGCATGACACGCGCCAGAGAAAAATTATATCTCACGTACGCAAGACGCAGAATATATTTTGGCCAGAAAAATTCTGCAACTGTTTCGCGTTTTCTTTTTGAATTACCAGAAGAAACGATTACAAAAAATCTCAAACGCATTACAATAAAAGGAACAGAGGAATACCTATGACTATCCGCCCGATAACAGACGAGCAAAAACAAGCGTATAATCATATTGTTTCGCATCCGCTTCAAGCATATGAATGGGGAAGTTTTCGAGAAAAAACAGGAGTAAAAGTTATTCGAAAAGGTTTTTTTGAAAATGAAAAACTCATCGATGGGTTTCAACTCAGTATTCATCGTATTCCTAAACTACCTTTAACAATAGGCTATTTGCCAAAAGGCAATACACCAACCCAAGAAGTGTTGCAAGAATTGCAAGCGATTGGTCAACAAGAAAGAACTATCTTCATTCAGCTCGAGCCAAACGTCAAAAGAACTTCAAACTTCGAACTTCAAACTTCGAACTTACGTGAGTCCGCCCATCCCTTATTTACCAAATACACGTTTCAGTTAGATCTCACGCCTTCTGAAGATGAGCTTTTAGCAAAAATGCAATCAAAAACACGCTACAATATCCGCGTTGCGCAAAGACACGGTGTTTCTGTCCAGGAAGACAACTCAGAAAATGCATTTTCGCAGTACCTGAAATTAACCGAAGAAACAACGAAAAGGCAAAAGTTTTACGCACATTCTCTCTCGTATCATCAAACACAATGGCAAATACTTTCCCACAAAACAGAACCAAATACGCTGAGCTCACATTTGCTTACCGCAACGTATAAAGGAAAAGTCCTTGTTGCGTGGATTGTGTTTATCTTCAAAGACAGCCTGTACTATCCGTATGGCGCATCAAGTAGTGAGTACCGTGAAGTCATGGCGTCAAACCTGATGATGTGGGAAACAATTCGGTTTGGAAAAAAACACGGGCTAACAGTGTTTGATATATGGGGCGCTCTGGGAACCGATCCTGATCCAAATGATCCCTGGTTTGGTTTTCATCGGTTTAAACAAGGATACGGACCAAGACATATCGAGTTTGTTGGCAGTTACGATCTTGTTATAAATCCCTTGCTGTATAAAGGATACGTACTTTCAGACAAAGCCCGCTGGCTTTACCTGCGTCTTAAAAAGTGACATTCGTAATGTCATCCTGAATCCGCCAGCTGGCGGATGAAGGATCTCCTTAACATCATCTCAAGATTCTTCATTTACACTCAGAATGACAGTTTCTACTTCTTTGCAATAGTATAGACATAGAGTTGATTTTTTTTGTCTTGTGTCAAAAGCGGAAGATCCATTTTATACCGATAGCTGATAATTCGTGTCGTTGGCGAGAGTTCTTTGAGGAGTTTTGGTTTTAGTCGCTCCAAAGCTCTTGGAACAAGATAGACAAACACAACCGTTGCTTCATGTAGCGCTATCGTATTGTAGTTTTGCTTGATAAAGGTAAGACTTGAGGCTTTATGAAGTTTCGCTCTCAGTTTTGACTGCCAGTAACGCAGTGGGTCAATCTCTATACCAACACCTTTTGCCTTATACTCTTTTGCTATCTGTAGTAAAAACTCTCCATCTCCACTCCCGAGTTCATAGACAACATCATTTTTGTGTATCTTCCCCAACTTTCCCGCAGCGCTTGCACGCTTTCTATCAATTTTCCACCAAGGCGCCCAGGGGCTATCAGGAGGCCAAACCATCGAGAGAACAAGAACGAGAAATACGATTGAACCAAGCAGCAATAGATTAATAATGAGCATGTATTGTAAATGTAAGAAGAAGCTTCATAAATCACCTATACCTTAATAAATTTTTCTACCAATGTCCATTGATTTTACCGTAACCTTACATTTGGAAGATATTTTCTTCCAATTTTTGCAAGCGGCCATATAGTTTCACTCGTTTCTCCGACACCGACGATATCCATTGTCGCAGCACGAACCGGAAACAACTCACCAACACCCAGCGAATCAAACAATTGTACTCCTAATTCTTTTTCTGCTGCAACAAATGCTTTTACTTTTTCGCTATTTCCAAAGCCGCTGGAAAGAACGATCTTAATATAATCAAATCCGTGTTTGTTTAATTGCATGCGCAATGTATACACACCGCTGATCGTGACCCCTGATCCGTACCAAAACGGATCATTGCTGTGACCCTTTATTTGATATGCTCCTTGGATAATATTTTCTCCGCAGGTGTCAACACGAACACCGTATAGTTTCTTGCCAAGCACGTTTGCGCAACTCAAAGAATCATCAATTTCTCTATTTGCAAAATCGATGAGTGCAACTCGCGAAACTTTGGGATCAATCACCCGATCGAAAGCTTTTGTTGCTTGGACAACTGCATTTTCCATCCCAAATTTCCATGCATACAGACACTCAAGTGCATGAGGGATAGTTCCAACACCTTTTTGACCGTGTGCCCGAGCACCTATGTCAGTTGATGCACCTGTTGCACCCCCAGCAAATGCAGCGGACGCTATCATCGCATCTTCATCATATCGCCAATGCCTGGCACCAAAATAAATAACCATTCTATCACCAACGAGTGAGGCAATCTCTTGCATTTTATTTGTGACAACAGCAAGATCAATCTCTGTTTTATCGTTTTCTTTGGTCGTTTCTGCGCTTATCACACCAAGCAATATAGTTTCGAAAGGGATGATGTCCTGTACTTTGCCTTCAAGAATCATAATTGTCTCATCTGAACTGTATATATCCCCCTCTTGCAATGCATAGACAATCCCTCCGTTTTTTTTCAAAGTACTAAATTTGTCTAGTAAGCCACAGGCTTCGAGGATTCCATATACTTTTCCAGGACCTTTACGGATAAAAATCTGCGCACGAACAAAGGGATTAAGTTGTTCTTTTTGCAAAATTTCCAAAGAGCGAAGAAAATATGCATCAGTATATTGTTTGTAATCAGGTGGTAACCGCTTCATGTACGACTTTTTATTGTGGGAGAACGCCAGCACGGGTATTTGCCAGTTTGTCAGCGCGTTCGTTATTAACATCGCCTGCATGACCTAAGACTTTTTCATATCTTACAATTAACGCATTTCTTACAATCACTTTGGCGATAGCTTCGAATATATCTCTATTTTCTTTTACTTTTTCTGCAGGTTTGTTCAAACCGTGAATTGTTATCTGACTATCCGTATAGATGCAAACATGTTTATTTCCTTGTTTTGCTGTCCAGACTAATGCGTGATAGATAGCATACGCCTCTGCGCGATTATTCGTTTGTTTTCCTTTAAGCTTTCCGCTCTCTTCGTACTCGCCAGCAACAAACGCCCACGCAGCCTTGGCGTTATGTGTTCCATTAAAAACACATGCGCCGTCCGTCCAGATTTCAACCTCGTAAGCATCATTGTCATTCTGAGTGAAACGAAGAATCTCATGAGATCCTTCACGGAGTTTACCCTGAGCTCCTTCGCTTTGCTCAGGATGACGATCGAAGGGTTCAGGATGACTCACTTTGTTCGTCACCTTAAACGCATCACTATGATAGATCTTCTTGCATGCAGAACAATAATAATACGCTTTGTAATAGTACGGTTGCAACAATTGAGATGCTTTTCGTTTTGTATCTTTTTTAATAAGTTTCCCGCCACACGTTCTGCACGTGGAAAATGATTGTTGTAACATTCAGCTATTATACAGCTGAGATGATTAGATAACCAGTTGTTTGTCTACTACTTTATATGCTTCGCAGCTTCGGTAAGATTACTGGTAAACTTTTTCAACTCTTTCTTCCACCAAAGACAAGATCAGTTGCCGATCCTGAAACACCGATACCGACATGTGTCCATTCTGACTTCAGTTGATTGTCATCATGAGGCTTATCGCCTGCATACACCCACTCAATAAGATGCACTCCTGATACCATGTAACCAAAACTAGAGTTTTCTCCTAAACTGTTAAATCCCATTTTTTCAAACCCATTGTCATCCATCATACTGCGAAATCCTTGGTGCGCATCAAGTTTTCCATTCTTTGAGAAAGCGTCTGCACGACTCTGTGCAAATACCGAAAGCGTATCGCTCCAAGAAAGCGGAGCTACTCCTTTTTTTTGTCGATAGCTATTGAGTGCTGTTAGAATTTCCTGGACGTTACCCATCGCCTCGTCGTTTTCAATTTGCATTGTCCATGTGTGCTCATTTATTTGTTTTGCAACACCCCACAAAGCGTCGCTTTTTTGCACTTCTGCTTTTTTCTCTTGTACCTCTGCTTCTCTAATATGTGAATAGTTGGCGGGATCAGAGTTTTTGAAAGGAGAAACTGAGGGATGTGTTGCTGCTAACGATTGCTTTATTTTAACAGCCTGCAAAGGCGCTGCAGATGTCAGGCTAGAAGAGCTGTTAATACTATAAAGCAGAACAAGAAAAACAATAAAAGAAACCCTGATATGATTTCCCATCCCATGAAGTTTTTGTATAATGTGGTGTACAAAAGAGGATAGCTTGAGTATGAACATCTCAGCTATAGGTTAGGAGAACATAAATAAAATGTCAAGCGCAAAACGCTCTCTTTACAGATCACACGATCCCGTATCGGTGAGTTTTTGTTTGATGATGCACTATGCATATAACTATTCACTCCTTCGTTCAATAATCTCAGGTCTGCCACGTCCATACTGTGATGTATCCAAACCATACCCTTCTACCCATTGATCGTTTCCAACTGAAAAGCCTGTATAATCAGGCACAAGATCTGTTTCTAATTTCCCTTCTTTGGTAAGAAGAACGAGTGTTTTGAGTGAGGCTGGCTTTTGTATTAAGAGTGCTTGACGAAGAGAAGCAAGACTCAAGCCCGTTTCAATAATATCTTCAACAAGCAACACATTTTTACCGTCTAACGATACTGAAACGTGCTTTGTAAAGATCGGTTTTCGAGATGATGTTTTCTGATTGCCATAACTTGCAACACCAACAAAATCAACGACAAATTGTGTATAACCGTTTTCCCAAAGCGCTCGGGTAAAATCTGCAGTAAGCATATATGCACCGGTTAAAACACCGATAACTACTAACTCTTCTCCTTGATAATCATGGTGTATGGTTTCTGCAAGTTCTGTTATTCGTTTTTGTAGCACTTCTTTCGTAATAAGTACTTTTTCCGTATCCTTCATGCGCTTAAGTATATCGTGTTTTGACAATTTCTTCTACATAACCGAAAAGAAGTAGTTTTGAACAAAAAAACTCTTCTAAACGAAGCTGCATTGTGGAAATTAGGGGAGGAAAATCTATTATTATTTAACAAAAAGAAATTCTCCAACAATTCCTAAAACAATCAGTACAAGTCCCCATGTCAACGCACTTGCTGCAAAACCTGGGAAAAAAGCTACGAGCAACAAACCAACTCCTGCACCCGATACAATATGAAGTATTGCATGTGGCTTCATACATTCTTTCATCATTTTATCCATATACTCATCACCTCATTACAAATCTCTTGATTTGAAATGATCTCAGACTCCTCAGAGTCTGAGGCCCGTTCACGAGACTGTCTAATTAACAAAACTGTTTCAACTTGCAGATCTTAAAACCTTTCACTATCCACGCTAGCAGGAAAATTACTCGCGTGCAAGAGGAGTTTATGCAGACTCTTTGATGAGTGATTGTTTAGGTTAAAATAATCACTAGGTTTTCTGAGGTATCCAAACAGAGCGACACAGTCATGTTACAATGAAAAAATGGGATATTCACAACGATACGGTAAAGCAATCTGGACGCATCATGCACTTGATCGACTTGGGCAACGGGGACTAACGCAAAAATTAGCATACGAGGCGTTTTCTTCTCCAGATGGGGTACAAAAAGACGAAGATGGTAAATTACGATATACAAAAAAAGTAAGCAACTCAACGGTAACAGTTATTGCAAAGCAAAATGAACGAAAAGAATGGATTATTTTGTCGTGTTGGATTGACCCTCCCTTACCGGGAACTGAGGATGAGCGAAAATTACATTCGTACCGTCGATATCAACAAGCAAGTGGTATGAAAAAGATGTTTCTTGCAATCTTACGGCAACTTGGTATTTTGTCATAAAAACACACAAAGGGTAAAAATTCCCTCGCCAAACCGTGGAGGTGATCGCATCGCATCTGGCAATCCCATTGTATTATTTCCCGTTGCCTTTTGTAGTCATGACCCGCTGTTTACCAAGTAAAGAACTTCGAGACTTACTGTCTTCATTAATCCGCGGAACGTATTCAAAATAAAATGTTAGGTAGGATCTTAAGAAACGGCGATGTAGTTTTACTGGCATGGAATGTCACCTCTTTTCAAATCTCTTGATTTGTAAAGATCTCAGATTCCTCAGAGTCTGAGACCCTATCAGGAAATCTTCGGTCTTCTTATCCCACAGTCTGCTGACCGTGGGATCTCGTCCCAAAACATCTTTGGGACTCGACTTCCTTTTGCTACCTCTAAAGATAATCTTTTTACTTCTTTGTTGCTTGACAGATCATGCACCAAGAGCTGACAGGTCTTGGACAAACTTTTGAGAAACTGACAAGTGCTTTCTCACGCTTTAGCACATGGTACAATCTATGCACATGCAAAATACTACTTTAGAGACCGCAACATTTGCCGGTGGATGCTTTTGGTGTACAGAAGCGGTATTTACTCGAGTCAAAGGAGTGACAAAAGTTATTTCTGGTTATAGTGGGGGAGATCCGCCAGCCCATTCGGGTCTGAGCTCAGGGTCGAAGACTGGCGGAGAAAATCCAACGTATCAAGATGTATCATCAGGAGCTACGGGACATGCTGAGGCAATTCAGATTACGTTTGATCCTTCCGTTATCACCTATGAAAAACTCCTTGAGATCTTTTGGCACTTACATGATCCAACAACAAAAAATCGTCAAGGCGCTGATGCGGGGACACAGTATCGTTCAGTCATTTTTTATCATTCACCAAAACAAAAAATGCTTGCTGAAAAGTCAAAAGAGGAAATGGATAAAAAAGGATTCTATAGTAACGCAATCGTTACAGAAATTATCCCCTATCTTGCGTTTTATCCAGCAGAAAACTCGCATCAGGCCTTTTATGAGAAAAACAGCTCCTATCCATATTGTTCTGTCGTTATAGATCCAAAAATTCAAAAACTGTTGTCTGAGTTCGGAAATGAAATAAAAACGGAATATAAACGGCAATAGCTCTACTAGCTCAAACTGCAAAAAATTTCCGCAACAAAAATCCGCTTGTCGAAATGAAAAAAGCATGGTACTGTAATACTCCTCATGAGAAGACGACGTAGATATAAAAAATATATTATTTCTTTTATTATTTGCTACCTTCTTTTTGTTCCTGTTATTTCTTACTCAGCTTCAAAATTATTTCATAAAGATACCTTTCTGATTTCTCCTCTTGCCAAAGCTATTCAGATCGTTAAGAGTGCAACAACTAATCCTATTGGTGATATCGCAAATGAAACGCTTCTGTCACATGATGAGAGCTACGGTATCGTCATAAAGCATCTGCAAACGGGCATGAGTTATTCGCACGATGAAACAACATCTTTTGAAAGCGCAAGTCTCTACAAGCTCTGGGTTATGGCAACGGTGTATGAGAAGCTTGAGAAAAAGCAGCTGAAAGAAACAACCATCTTAAAAGAAAGTGTTGAGGAACTGAATAAAAAATTCAAACTTGCATCAGAGTCTGCTGAGTTGAAAGAAGGTGAAATTGAACTCTCGGTAACAGATGCACTGAAAAAAATGATCACAGTGTCTGACAACTATGCAGCACTCCTTCTCTCTTCAAAAATCAGAAACTCTAGTATCCTAACGTTTCTCAAAGAAAATGGGTTTTCTGATTCAAAACTTGGTCAACCACCAAAAACGACAGCACAAGACACCGCAGATTTTTACGAAAAACTCTATAAAAAAGAGCTTGTTAGCAGTTCTGCTTCTGAGGCGATGCTTTTGCTTCTCAAACAACAAACGCTCAACGATAGAATTCCAAAATATCTTCCCGAGTCAATCAACGTTGCCCATAAAACCGGTGAGTTGGGAGGATATAAACATGACGCAGGTATCGTTTTTACGCCAAAAGGAGATTATATTATTGTGGTGCTATCCAAGGGAGATGATCCATCAGTTGCGACGGAACGAATCGCAACGTTTTCTGAAAAACTATACGCGTATTTTACTGCCTCATAATTGCTCATTGTAGAATACGGGACTTCATCGCAAGATCAAAATATGCTACTATATGCATATGCTCTCTGAGCTTGTTACGCTGACGTTTGCATATTTCTCACTCTCGTTTTTTCTTCATCCATCTAGTGTCCAAACTCTGTTACAAAAACCCATTTCTCATGAAACGTTTGATGTATCTCAGGCAACACCGAGTAAAACACCCGCAAATGCGCCCACTCCTATAGCCTCTCTAACGCCAACCACTATTCCAACTAACACACCAACACTGACAATCATTGAACCAACAGCTACACCGACTCCCCAGCCGACCTCAACACAAGCTATATCGGTACCTGTTGATCTCGAATCACTTTTCCAAAGATTTAGCGAGGAGTATCACGTAGATAAAGAAGTCTTAAAACGAATTGCAAACTGCGAATCAAGTTTCAATACTCAGGCAACAAATGGGGACTATGCAGGCATGTATCAATTTGTTTCTCAATCTTGGATAACAGTACGTAGCGAAATGGGAGCGGATACAAATCCCGATCTGAGAACAAATGCGCAGGAATCGATAAAAACAGCAGCGTTTATGATAGAAAAGGAGCGACAAAATGCATGGCCGAGTTGCTGACGGTTGAAACATCAAACAATACCTAGCATTATTTGAAAAATTGCTGTACCATTATTCTATGGCCGAACGTTTTTCAAAGCCAAAGAAGGAAAAGAAAAAGCCAAAGAAGGATAAAAAGAAGTAACATTTTTGCCCTAAATCTGGTATAATACGCTACATGCATAAAGTGTTTTATGCAAGCGGATTTCTTTATCACCCGCCTACCCAGCAAATTCTCTTGCAGCAACTCGAAAATTCCCAGGAAACTTCTCTGATGCTTTTTCGTGGGAAGGGCCATCACAAAGAAACGCCAGCAATGGTATTGCAAAGAGTTTTAGAAAAAATCCTTCAGGTAAGAATTCCGCTGCAGCATGTTTATCCTATTTACGACTATGCCGACAGCGAAATTGAAGGAAATCATTTTATCACCTACGCTGTTGTGAAAGATACAATGCAGAAGAAACTTTCGAGAAATCCCGCTGTGAAATGGGTTGCTTTTAAGCAGATTCCAAAACTAAAGTTGTCTGAGCAGACAAAACAGGATATTATCGTTGGTCAACGGGTGATTAATCTTGCAAATAGACTCAGTGAAGAAAAAATACAAGCTACTCAATAAAGGTTAATGCAGTCCCCTTTTTCCCAGCCCTACCAGTTCTTCCAATTCTGTGAATATAATCCTGATACGATTCTGGTTGCTCGTAGTTGATAACGTGTGTGACGTTTTCTATATCTAACCCCCTTGATGCAACGTCTGTTGCAAGAAGAATATGGAGCTGATTCTCTTTAAAAAGTTGTAGGGCGCGCTGTCTCTGTCCTTGTGATTTATTGCCATGAATTGCAGCCGCTTTAAATCCTCGGGAAAGCAGTATCTTGGTCAATTTTTCAATTCCCCATTTCGTTTGTCCAAAAATTAACACTTTCTGAA
>Ga0209542_10006070_pt1 | contig 23731 bp, 20 predicted proteins | sample RifCSPhighO2_01_FD_184028 | JGI IMG/M metagenome (GOLD analysis project Ga0209542, IMG submission 184028) | Soil microbial communities from Rifle, Colorado - Rifle CSP2_plank highO2_0.1 (SPAdes) (version 2) | ecosystem: Environmental > Terrestrial > Deep subsurface > Rock core/Sediment ...
TACACCGCGCCGTAATGCCGGTACGCCTGGGCGAGCAGGCCGTCAAGGAGTTCCTGCTCCTCCGGCCGGAGGGCCCGGCCGAAGGCGCGCATCTCGACCATCAGCAGGTCGAGAGCAACGCGCTGGCTGGACACGATGTGCCCCATGGGTGCCCCTCCTTCACCCCCACCAAGACGTCGCGGCGCTCTCCAAGAGCGGAGAAGAGCTCCCAGATGTGCCCCACCACCGCGGCGTTCTCTGCCTCGTCCTGGTAATGGAACAGGTGGTGGAACGTCGTGACGATGACGACGCGCGCATCGAGCGCAGAAGCCAGCGCATCTGCCTGCAAGAGGGCGTCCCGCAGGGAGTAGAGCAGGTCAATCTCCACCACGAAGACTGCCTCAAGCTCCTCCTGGCTCGCGAACGGCAGCGCCATGGGGTCCGCGCATGCAGCGCAGTCCAGCACCAGCGATGGCAGCCGCTCGAACGCGAGCCTGAGGAGCCGTGCGTTGACCTCCCTCGTCTTGCCCCGGAAGGCTGCGAGCATACGTATTGTCGGGGAAGACGCCCTTATAACCCCTGCGCGCGGATGTCCAGTGGGGAGTGATTGTTGCCGAGGGTTTCATACCCCGGCCTTCAGCCCGTTCACCTCTCGAGCTCGCTGAGCTTCTCCTCGAACTCGTAGAGGTCGCGCACGACATGCGGCTCCTTCCGGTAGCCGCGCCGGTCGATGAGGAAGGCGTGCATACCGGCCGCGGTGGGCACCGCATAGTCGCGCTCCGCGTCGTCCCCGAGGTGGCACACCTCCTCGGGCAGAACTCCGAGTTCCTCGCATAATTCCCGGCACACCGCCGGGGTGATGACCATCTTCCTGAAGTCGGATGAGACGCTGTACACCCGGAGGAACCGCTTCTGCATCTTTCCGGCCGAGAGCTTGATGTCCAGCATCTTGCGCTCGGCGTGGGTGAGGAGGACCAGGTGATATCTCCGGGAAAGGCGCTCGAGCGTCGGCTGCACGTCCGGGTAGAGGGTGATGTCCTTCCTCAGCCCGCAGATGAGGGTCTCGAACGTCGTTTTCAGCCGGAAATGCTTTATCCAGAAATCCGGGTCGCGCCATGCGCGGACCTTGCCCCACAGTCTCCGGTATTCACCCGTGACGATGGAGAAAGCCTTCTCCTTGGTGACCCTGTACTGCTTCGCGTACGCGTTCGGGAATTCCCGCCTCCAGAGCAGCTCGTCAAACTGCGTGTCGAACAGGGTGTCGTCCATGTCGAGGCACAGGACCTTGATGCGTCTGCTCCTGAACAGGGGTTTCCTGCGCTCGAGCTCGTGCAGCATGCGGTCGCGTTCCTTCAGCCTCCCCCGCGCGGACGCGACGAAGGACTCCATCTCGCCAAGCCAATCCTCGTCGATGCTGTATTCAAGACGGTCTTTCCGGAGCTGTCCCTGCTCGCGCATGTGTTGCAGCTTCTTGTGCACCGCCTGGTAGCTCACCGAGATGCCGCACCGCGAGCGGACCTTGTAGTAGATCTGGCGCGCGGTGAGAGGCTGAGCGAGCAGCAGCACGTCGAGCATCGCCCCTCCGAGACCCTCCGGCTGCATCGCGTCCGCTCCGGCCATGCCGGAGGGGAAGCGCCCGGGGTATAAGAATCTTCGGATGAAATCAACCAGATGGTTGATTTACTGCAAGGGTAGGTTCATCATCCACCCCGCATTCTCCGGAAGCAGAGGTGGGAACATGTCACAGAAAAGAGATGCGTTGCAGAAAAGAGATTTGCTCATCGTGTGCAACCTGCGCCAGAACGCGCGGGAGACGCTCACGAGGATGAGCCGCAAGACCAACATTCCGATCAGCACCATCTACGACCGGCTGAAGCACCATGAGCGGGACCTCATCACCAGGCACACTTCGCTCATCGACTTCGCGAAGCTGGGATACTCCACGCGTGCTATTGTCCTGCTGTCGGTCGCGCGCGAGCAGCGCGATGCGCTCCGCGATTATCTCGCCACGCATCACAGCGTGAACACCCTCATCAAGATCAACGACGAGTACGATTATCTCGCGGAGCTCATCTGCAAGCAGATACGTGACATCGAGGAGTTCATGGAGCGCACCGAGGAGCGCTTCAGGGTGAAAAGGAAGAAGGTCTACTACGTCACGGACGAGGTGAAGCGCGAGGGATTCCTCAGCGACCCCAAGCTGGTCAGTATGCTGTGAATGGGGATGGCTCTGGGAGCGCACACGACGGCCGCACTGCGAAGAATTTCCGGGATTCCTGCGAGACAGACCGGAACTTGCACGGGATTCCGGCCTGGATACGGAAGATTTCCTGCAGAGTCGCGGGAGATTGCCCATTTTTAAACAAGATGGAAATAGCGAGTATATCCCCTTAAAATAAACAAAAGCACCTATACCACCAAATTTACTCCCGAAATATTCAAATAGGGGTTGGCTCTACCCCCGGAGAAGCGGGTGAGGTCGATGTACCTGAAGCAGAAGGGCAACCGGTGCGGTCTGTACTCGTATTACAACCTTGCCAACGAGCTCCACCTCCCGACGAGGGCTGAGATACGCCGCATCCTTTCGGAACGGGAGTTGTGTGTGGCGAACTATCGCTTCTATCCCGGGCAGGGACTCTATCCGGAGCAGCTTGCCATGGTCATCTCGGAGCACCTCCCCAAGGGATACGATGCGCATCTCATCAGCAACGACTGGAACATCTTCCCGCCCAACTGCAACGCCAGAGAGGTCAGGAAGCACCTGGAAAAGATTCTCCGCCACAAGGGCTCGTTCCGGGAGACGCATGCGAAGCGCCAGGCGAAGAGCTATCTCGAGCTGATGCGGAAGTGGAAATGGAAGATCACCACCGAGCAGATCACCCTTGACGTGCTGGAGCGGCGGACCGACCGCGCGCCGCTGCTCGCGAGCTGCCTTCCGATGCTGCTGCACCCGCAGATGCGCCGGGGCAAGGATTTCCTGCGCACCGCGCGCGCCCTCCGCTGGGACCCCGAGCGGGAGGACAGCCACTTCTTCGTCGTAGGACGTGCGACGCGCCATGAGTTCAAGGTCATCGACTCCAGCACCTGCTCAGGTGAACGCTGCAGCTGGCGCATCACGAAGAAGGATGTGCACGCGAGCATCGCGATGGACGACCAGCCGACGCTCATCCAGATCGTGCCGCGGCGGACTCCGTAAGGACAATCGGCCGCATTGCGGAGAATGTCCGTCATTCCGGTGAGACAACCCGGATATTGCGCGGCATTGCGGCCGAGAAACGCCGACTACATCGCCCGGCGATAGGGTTTATATATGCCGTCCGCGCGTATATCCCCATGAGGCGCGCGGGCATCCTCCTTGCATTCCTGCTCCTCGCGGGAAGCGCGGCCGCCGACTGCCGCGTGCTGAACGCCGACATCTTCCTCGCCGGAGACGTGGCGGACTGCTACATCGTCAATGCCCCGCTGCGCATCGATGGCCGCAACCACACCCTCATCGGCAGGGGGGGCATCGGCATCGACAACCGGGCGGGCCACGGCCTGACTGTCGAGAACCTGCGGCTCACCAACGTCACGGTGGGGCTCTGGGCCAGGGGGATGCGCTTCTCCCTCCTGGATTCCATCCTGGTGGAGACGCTCGACGCGCCGAACAGCTACGGCGTCGTGCTCGAACAGAGCGAGGAGAACCTCCTCCAGCACAGCTCCATCGTGACGCGCGGGGCGTGGGGGCACGGCATCGCCGTCTCCGGGGGGAGAAACAACCGCGTCCTCAACACCTCGGTGCGCACCCTGGGCCAGAGTGCGCATGGCGTGTTCATTCTGAGCTCGCGCGGGAACCGCTTTGACGACCTCTCGATTGCTGCGCACGGCGACTCCATCGTGCTCGACCGCTCAAGCGGCAATCTCTTCGCCGGTGGAAGCGCAAGCGGCCAGGAGGCGCTCCTCGTCCTGCCGGGCTCCGCAGGAAACCGGCTGGAGGATGTCTCCCTTGATGGCCTGTCTCTCTCGGTGCATGAGATTGCCTCTCGCGCGCTCTACCGCGATGTCACGGCGGTGCTGAAGCCAGGTCTCGTCGAGCTCACCACCGCGCTCGGGGTGCGGGAGCTCGGACAGGGCCTGGTGGACTTCTCTCTCGGCTATGAGGACACCCTCCGAGTCATGGAAGCAACCATCACCCTCTTTCAGTATGACCCCGCGCGTGGCGCGTGGTATGCCCTCTCCAATGAGCTGGACAGCGTGGGCAACACGGTCCGCTCGGGCAATCTCAGCTCTCCCGGGCTCTTTGTCCTGCTCGGTGAGGCCCCGCAGCCGGACCTCAGCGGGGTCTACCTTCCGGTCCGGGTCATCGGCGGACTGGACGTCGAGGTGTTCCTGAGCGGCCGCCGCGCTCCTGTCTTCCTCCGCCGGATGGAGAATGCATCCATCGTCATGACCATCACCGAGGAGCAGAGGGAGCGGCTCGCGAACCGCAGCGGAGCGGCGTCTGACGGCTATGCCGTCCCGGGCTCGAGCGTGGAAATCATCAGGGAGCAGGGTGATGCTCCCGCAGAAAGCGAGGCCAGCGGGATGGAGAGCTATTTCGTTCCGACCGCCGGGAGGGACAACCAGACCGCCGCCAATCTCACCGGCAGTACGGAGCGTGCGGGCGCTTTCCCCTGGGTCGCGCTCCTGGCAATCGGAGCGGTCGTCATGGGCCTGCTCTACGCCGTGCTCCGGCGGAGCCGCGTGCGCGCGTCCTGGGATGACGCAGGTTCTGCGGACGCCCCGACGCTGGAGGGAGGCACCACCGCGGAGAGCGCGCTGGAGCTCATGGCGGTCGAGGGGTCGCGCGACATACTCGTCATGCAGGAAGGCCGTGCGCTTGGCATCCTCATGCGGCGCACCGTCGTCCGCGAGGTGGCTGCCGGACGGGACCCTCGGAGCATCCATGTCCGGGAGCTCGTCAGGCCGGTCCAGTCCGTGTCACCCGGTGCCTCCATGCGGGCTGTCCTGCGCATCGCCGTCCGGCAGGCTGCAACTCCCGTCCGGCGCGGGAGTGCAATCACCGGAGTACTGAGCAGGAGCGAGTTTCTCCGGCAGGTGGTGGAGATGCTGTCGCGCAGGCAGTTCCGACCCGGCGAGATTCCCTCAGCCAGCCAGGCGAGGGTCTACAACTACCTGACAGCCGACGGAAGCCAGCCGATGGGCACCCTTGTGGAGAAGATGGTGCAGGAGACGGCGGACTGCATCCTGGTGATGGACGATGCGCATGTCACGGGCATCATCACGGACCGTGATATCCTCAAGGAGTACCTGCGAAGCCCCTCGGGGCTCCGGTCCGCCCTTGCGGAGCACATCATGTGCAAGGGCGTGCTCACTGTCCAGAGCGCCGACACCGCGCTCCAGGCCGCCAGGGAACTGGTCGCGAGCGGAGTGCGCCGCGCCCCTGTCCTCTACAAGGGGAAAGTGGTGGGAATCGTCACCGAGCGTTCCCTGTTGGTGGCACTCGATAGGCTGCTGTGAATCCAGCGGGACGCGATGACGCGCGCTGCGTTGTCTCGCAGTGATTCGTTCTCAGCATCAGGCTGTCTCCATACTTTTCCTGCAACGCCCTGCCGACACGTTTAAAAAGCACCTGCGCTTCCGCCACGGCACGCCCTGGTGGTGTAGTCCGGTCAATCATTCCGCCCTCTCGAGGCGGAGACCCGGGTTCAAATCCCGGCCGGGGCATACCTAGTTTTTCTTACAAAGAAGGGCATAACTCCGCAGCGCCACAACGCAAGAGATTGCTAACAGAACATCCTAACCAGGGTTATAGGTTCTGCTGCTGGATGATGAGTTACTTTAAATAACTTTAAATACTTTAAGTCATTATTGGTTAAAGTATGGAACAGAGCCTTTTCAAGGAGCTTGCCGCACTGGATGAGGGCGCCTCGCTTGAATTCAAGCGGTCCCTTTCTGATTCCGACAAGATATGCCAGACAATCTGCGCCTTTGCCAACACCACGGGCGGCCTCGTCGTCTTCGGCATACAGAAGCAGGGAAGAAAGCCTATCTTCGCCGGGATAGGAGATACGGACGCAGCGCAGAGGGAACTCCAGAACTGGATTCACAACAATCTCAGGCCGCAGCTCCGCTACAGCCTTGACACCGCCCGCTTGGAAGGCAGGCAGTTCGTGCTGCTCACCATCGAGCCGCTTCCCCTCTCCGAGATATGCTCGTTCAAGCATGGCGTCTGGCGGAGGTCGGGCTCTGCGAATATCGAGCTTTCAGGGGAGCATCTCGTCACCTTCCTGCGCGAGAGGGGCATGCTGTCCTTTGAGGAGCTGCACTCCCCTGCCCGCCTGGGGGACATGGATACCGGGAAGATTAGGAATCTCCTCCGTGCGAGGCGCGTCGTGCCGGAAGAGCATGAGCCAATCAACTACCGGACAGTCCTTGAGAGCATGGGTGTTGCGGTCACCCTTGACAGGTTCATCCTCAAGAAGTCCGCACCCCTCTTCTTCGCGAAGGATGTATCGAAATTCCAGCCCAACTGCGAAGTCAGGATTGTAAGGTTCCGGGGCGGCGAGCATACCCTCGAGGCGAAGGATGAGGACAAACGGCATGTGGACACGATACCGGAACTCCTGCGGACGGCATTCGATGCTATCATCCGGATGGTCGGTGCAGTTTCTGCCATCAAGCACGGCCAGAGGGCCGACATCCCCGCCCTCCCCGCTGAGGTGGTCAGAGAGGCGCTGACCAATGCGGTCGGCCATCGCGATTATATCGACCCCAATGGGATTCTCGTGGAGGTATATGACGACAGGCTGCAGATTACGAATCCTGGCAGCCTGCTCTCCGGCCAGACCATCAAGAACTTTGCTGACACAAGGCGCCACCGCAACCCTACTGTGCACAGGCTGCTGAATGATGCTGGCTGGGGGGAAGGCCTGTACTTCGGCATCAAGCTGATGTACCGCAAGATGCGGGAGGGTGGCTTTCCCGACCCCGAGTTCCAGGACCTGGGCGGCTATTTCAGGGTTGTCCTTCACACTGCACGGTCGCACAGGAAGCGGAAACCGATGGATGTGGTGAACGAGCGCCAGGCGAAGGCGATAGCCTACCTGGAGAGGCACAAGTCAATCCGCACCAGCGAGTATGCACGCATCGTAGAAGTCTCCACCGTCACAGCAGTGAAGGACCTCAACGAGCTCGTCCGGCAGGGAAGGCTGAAGAAAGTTGGGACATACCGCGGCGCCCACTACACGAAGTCGTAGGTTGCTTTAAGGATTTTAAGCCTTAAAGTTCTTGGAGTAAGTTAAAGTGCTGTGAGCCATCGGCTGAAACGACATACACTCCTGGGAAAGTGAATCCCTAACCTAACTTCGTAAACAGAACATCCTAAACTTATGTTAGTAATCCCGGCCGGGGCATACTCACAGGTCCTTCAGATATGCCTCCGTGAGGGTGCGGATGAGTTTCTGGATTCCTTCAGCGTGCTCCGCCACTTCCGCTACGGAAATGTTCTGGCCATAGTAGTTGATCCGGTTCCTGATGCGTCTGAAGCGGTCATACTTTTCTGCTGCCAGCGACTCGCCCTTCTCCTTGAGATAGAAGGTGAACGCCTCATGGGAATAGACCTTGTAGCCATCCAGCACGGCCATTGCCTCTACGATGGCTCTCAAGGTGTCGTAGTAATTGCTCATCATCTTGCGCGCGGCCTTTTCGTCCAGGGGGACGGTATCGAGGAACGCCAGGTCCTCGTTTGCGGTGGTCAGAAGCGATCTTGCGAGCTGGACGTCGCGGGATGATTTCCTGACAGAGCCGCTCTTCAGGAAATCCGAGAACGTCACAAGAAGACCTCCCAGAAACCATGGAGCACCACGCCATTCACGAAATTGTTCAGCAACTCCTTATTCTTGTCCTTCAGTCTGTCAATCTCCTGCCTGGAATGCACGAACAACTGAATTTCCTGGCCTATCTTCTTCTCGAAGGCCGAAACATCAGCAGTCCTCTTCGCGGGAGTGATAATAAGCAGGTCGACATCGCTCTGCGGGGTGCTCTCGCCTTTCCTGCATGAACCGAAGAGCACGATGGCCTCAGGATTGTTGAATCGGTCAATCAGGTAATCAATGAGTCCGGAGGACCACAGCTGCTCAATGTGGAAGCAGAGTTTCCGGTGACGATAAAGGGGATTCTGGGCATTTGCCCTGAATACCTGTGCCTGGAGCCTTTTCTCACGGACCAGAAGTCCCTGCCTCTCCAGGCTGCGAAGGTACTTCGAGGCTGTCGTTGGAGAGATGCCCAGTCTCAGCGCAAGGTTACGTACATGGAACTCGGTCCCGGGATCGCGGAGGAAGGTTTCGAGCAGCCTGTTGTGGTTTCTGTCCATTTTTTAGGGTAACTGTTCATCTTGTTGGACAGTTGTCCATATAAATGTTTTGGTCTCTGAGGCGCCCATTGCTGGGGTCGGCGGTGAACTCGGATTCCGGTCGGGGCATGGTTCACCGCCGTGGACACCAGGCAGCGCAATAGTTAATAAGCACCGTCCCCGACTGAGCGGCATGACCAAGAGAACACTGGCATCGTACGAGAAGCCGTTGCCGAGGCAGGTCAAGAGGAGCACGGAAGGGACATGTCCCTACTGCCATAAGCACGTCCAGGCCCTGGAGCTTCATATCCATGACAAGCACCTGCGGGAAAAGCTGGTCAGGCGCTGAACGCGAGCTCATCCCGTGCGGTCCCCGCTGTCGATGGAAACTCTTCTGGAAACCCTTAAGAACCCGGCCGATTCCATGAGTGGTATCTTGGACAGGAATGCATGAGACCATCGTCGCGGTGGCGGACAGCGCGGTCCGCATCCTTTCCCCGTGGAAGCTGGACCTCTCACGCTACTACGAGACTGCGGAATCGTCCGAGCTGAGCATCATCTTGCAGGACGCGGACAGCTATTCCGCGGTGTTCGAGCCTCCATACCGGGAGCTGCGCTGCTCCACTCCAGGGAACCTGGAGCAACTGGCGCGGCAGCTGGCGCTCTATCTCGGCTGCTTCCACTCGGAGCGCTACCAGGCGGTGCACGGTTGCGGACTCGTCGCGGATGGAGCCGGGATCCTCTTCTCCGGCAATTCCGGCTCCGGGAAATCGCTCATGCGCGAGCTGCACCCCCGTGCGCAGGTCCTCGATGATGATATCCTGATGCTGGATACGCTCGGGGGGAGGATGCTGGTGACAGGAAAGCGCGGGACCGTGACCGATGAAGTGGAGACGGCCCGCATCCTGGTCGAGCCGCGAAGTCCGCTGCGCGAGGCAACGCTCGACCTTGTGGTGCTGCTGGACAGCGCGCTGCCGAGCGGACATCTGGAGCGGAGAGAGGCGATTCCCAGGAGCTATGCGAAGCTGGACGCCCTGCCGGACGTGCTGCAGTCGGCCTACTGCGCGCTGCCGGACATAGAGAGCACGGTTCCGGTGCATCTACTGGGAACGAAAGGAAAGCGGAGGGAGCTGCTCGCTGAGGCAGTGCGCTCCCTCATGTCGCGTTGAGTATCTCCTTCCGCAGGCGCTCAATCTCCTTCAGGAGCAGCTGTCTCGTCGGGCCCGCAGAGCCCTTGTACAGCTCGTTCGCGAGATGGTAGAGCTCCTTCACTCCGGGCTCGCGGGAGCGGACTCTCCGGGAGATTTCCTCCGAGATGGCCCGCGCCAGGCTCACCGCGTCCGCCGCTGCCGAGGCCGCCGCGCTGTTGTACCGCTCGAGTTGCTTCCTCACCGCGTCAGGTGCGCCTTCCACCGAGACAGCGCCGCCGACCTGCGAAAGGGTAATCCGCTTGGCCGGTTCCGGGCGCTTCTGCCGGGAGAGCTCCTCCTCCCTCTTCCGGAGCGCGGCTTTCAGCGAGGCTACCTCCTGCTCGTTCTTCGGCATGCTAGCCTGGGCGGAGCGCGCAGCTCGCTGCAGCTGCGCTTTCTTCTTCTCGAGGGATGGCAGCGCGGCGTTGAGGGCGACCAGCCGCTCCCGAAGACGGGCCTGCTGTGCCCGGAGAGCTGCGCTCTGCTGGGCAAGCCGTTCCTTCAGTACCTGCAGCTTCCGCACCTCGGCGTGTGCCGAGCGTAAGACGGTATCCTGTCGGGAGACCAGCGCGCCCTGGGCCTGGGCGCGCCGTGAGGCGTCCGCTTCCTTCTTCCGAAGCGCCGAGACTGATGAGCCTAGAGCCCTTTCCCGGCCGCGCAGGGATGCGATATGCGAGAGAGCGGAGTGTGCCTTGCGTTTCTCGGCCGAGGCCGCCGCGAGGGCGGCACGATGCCTGCGCTCCATCGCGGTCAGCCTGTGGCGGAGCGAGGTCAGGAGGGCTTTCCCCTTCGTGAAATCCCGAGAGGAGCGGAGAGCCGCATTGCGCTGAGATGCAAGCTCGCGCCGCAGTGCGTCCAGCTCGCTCTGTTTCTGCGCGGCCTTCTTCTCGACCGACGCTGCGTCCTTGCGCTCCATGCGGGCCGCGGAGGCGTTCTGCCGCATCTGTGCCCTGGTCTCCTTCAGCCGGGCTTCCATCTGGACAAGGCGCTCCTGGCGCTCGTTGAGCATGGTCCGCGCGTGCTTCAGGTCCTGGCCGGCGCTGACCAGCGCGGCATTCCGGCCGTCGACGGCACGCCTCGCCGCGGAGAGCTTGTTGGATAGCTCCTTCCGCTTGGCTTCGAGGGATGCAAGGCGCTGATGCTCGTCCGTCTCCTCCTTGCGTGCGGCGAGGAGCTGCTGTCTGGCCTCCTCGAGGGAAAGACGGAGCTTCTCTTTCTCCTTCCGGAGCCTGTCCGCGTCGGTGGCGAGCTGGGCGTGATGCCGCTCGGCATCCTTCAGGGACTCTTCCTGTGCGGTGATGTGCGCCCGCAAGGATGACTCCTCTTGCTTGAGTCGCTCATCCTTCTCCTCATGGCGCTGGCCGAGCACATGGAGCTTCTCGCGCGCTGAGCCGAGCTCCTTCTGCAGGGCGGCGAGCGCGGCCTTCTTTTCGGAGAGATCCTTCTCCGCTGAGTCCGTCTGCTTGGATGCGGAGAGGAACTCCTTCTCCCGAGCATCCGTGCGCTTCTGCAGCCCCTCGGATTTCCTCTTCAGGCCGGCAATCCGGCGCTCGAGGCGCTGCTCCTCATCGCGGGAAGCGGCCATCTGCTCCCCGAGTGCCGCAAGCTGTGCTTCCTCGCGGCGCTTCTCCTCCTGGAACGCCGACTTCTGCCCGGCAAGCGCCTTCTCCTTCCTGGCAAGCGCTTCGTCCAGCGCGGAGAGGCGCTGCTGCTTCTCGTCCTTCTCCCGCTCCAGGCGCCTGATATGCGCCTCCCGGGAGGAGAGCTCCTTCTGCAGGCCGTCAATCTCGCGCGTGACCGAGGACAGGTACTCCTCCAGAACCCGGACGTCGCCCTCGATGAGAGAGTGCATCTCCTTGAAACTCTCGAGCGGGCCCGGCATGCCTCCCACTGGGAAGGCATGGTTTAAATAGATTTCTCAGCAGCCGGCCGCGATACCGTGCGACGCCGGCATGCCGGACATTCTCCGCAAAGCGGCCGCTCAGCGCTTCTCGACTTGCAGCCCGGCGAGCTCCACGGCGCCGGGACGCGTTTCCGCGAGATAGAGATTGACCCAGGGATTCTGCTCGTCGGCGTAGCTCCAGCGCGATGACACCGCTCGGAGCCACTCCCCTACCATCTGGTCGCCGGCCTTCTCGATGAACGCGATGGCCTCCCCGGTGGACCGGTAGCGCACCACGTCAGGGTCCTGGTCCTGCATCCTGGACAGAAGGTCGAAGAGCACCGGGTCCTTGCGCACCGGATAGACCATGGAGAGCTTGACATCTCCTGAGCATGAGGAGAAGTGCCCGTATGCTGCAGCTTCATCCCTGGCGCCCTCGATGGCTGCGATTGCCTCCTCCAATTCCCGCACAGTCTCCGGAGCCCGGGCGCTGTCCACCCGCCTGAAGAGGTCGGAGACGCTCGCGGCGCTCTTGAGGTCCCCTGCCTCAGCCTGGCGCGCGGCTCGGCGGAGGGTCTGGAGCCGTTCCCTGCCGGCAGAGGCAGAGTAGAAGAGGAAGCCCTCCCGGATGAGCGCGTCGAGAAGGTCATCGGTCTCTCTGCCGTTCACGACGGCATACTGTTCGGTGCGGCGGCTCTCGCCGTTCCCTGCGCCGTGCTGGAAGTAAACCATGAGCGGCTTCGTCCCGGTGAGAGAATACAGGTCCATGCTGTCTCCGCGGAGTTTGTAGCTCGCAGATTGCATCTTCACCGGGAATACCCCGTCCGGCCGGATGAGCCTCAGGTTCCCCAGGCCCGGGCGGCTGCCCTCTGCGCCGTACTTGAGGGTGAAGGCGTCCAGCACGGCCTGCTGCGTCTCCGCGGAGAGGATGGAGCGGTAGTCCTCTTTCGCGTCCTGCACCACGCGATGGAGCTTCGCGAACGCCTCGAGGGCGCGAGTCGGAGTCTCGAGGGTCACCGAGAGGGAGAGACCTCCCTCGCCGAGCATTGCCGACGCGATGAGCGCCGTGGGGGTCAGCGCGGGCCCCGTGACTCTTCCGTAGAGCGCCTCTCCGAGGGTCACCTGCTGGATGAGCGGGCCCGCCTTCGCATGCACCTCGCTGAGGAGCTGCTCCATGAAGGAGAACTCGTCGCTGATGATGTCGCATTCCCGCTGCTGCGGGGAGACGATGATGAGCCAGTCGTCGAGATCATAGCCCAGGGCGCTGCCCCCCTTGTCGATGCGGAAGCTCTCGTCCGCGACCTCTCGGCCGAGGATGTCCTGGAGCGCGGCTCGGTATCTCTCGGCGTCGCGCCCGGTGAGGGTGAGCAGACGCTTGTCGGGTATGAGCAGCACGCTGTCTTCCACGTGCTCGCGGGAGTTGAGGTAGCGCTTGCGCAGGTGCTTACCCGCGATGTCCTGCAGGATATTCCTTCCTGCTGGAGGGACAGCGCCGGCAGGCTTGCTTGCCTCCTTCTTCGTGCGCAGGCTGCGCGCGTACTCTCCCAGGTCGCTAGGCTTCCGCGTCATTGCTTCCTCTGCTTCTTGGCCTTCTCCAGCTCGGTCATGAGCTTGTCCAGCATCTCCATGGGCATGGTCTCGAAGCTGTACTCTGCAGCCACGACGCTTGGGTCTCCCCGCGCCATGGCGGCGAGGCGGTACTGCTTCACGTGGCGCTGGAACTCCGCTTCGTCCGCCGCCACCACATCCTTGTCGCGCGTCTCATGGTAGCTGCGGATTCCACTCTCGATGGCGTCCGTATAGACCTGGGTGAGGAAGGTCGCGTACTTCGTCTGGAAAGCGGGGATGTCCGTGCGCCGGAGCTCGTCCAGCTCGCTCCTGGCCTCCGCGGGTATCTTGAGCCCCTTGGCAGCCTCCAGCTCGAGCCGGCGGCAGAGGTTCCGGACGTCCCTGCCGGAGAGGCTGTGCGCGTAATCGTCCGGGAAGTCCGGATGGAAGCACAGCGCCCCGAGGTCCGTCCACTTCTTCTCCGGGATCTCTGCGCTCTTCTTGCTCAGGCGGACGTAGCCATGCTTGATGCCTCGCTTGAGCTCCAGCTGGAGGAGCTTCCCGAAGTCCTCGGGTGTCTCCGGGCCGGTGACGAACATCTCGTTCTGCCTCAGGCGCGATGAGAGCGCGTCGTCCAGCGTGAGCGGCTTGTTGGTCGTCGCGATGAGGAGGTAGTTGCCCAGGGTGCTCGATGCGACTCCCTCGAGCTGGTTGAGCAGCTCCTGCATGAGCCCCCGTTCCGGGGAGTCCTCACGCATATCCTCGCGGGAGGCGAGCAGCGCGTCGATGTCCTCCACGACGATGAGGTAGACCTTGTCCCCGCTGTGCACCTTGGCGAATTCCTTCCGGATGAGGTCTTCCCCCTCTCCGAACCACTTGCTCTTGATGCGGGAGTCGATGAACAGCGTCTCGAAGGGAAGACTGCGCTCCTCGGACATCCGGCTCAGGTGGGAGACCATCCCCTGGATGGTCAGCGTCTTCCCCGTTCCCGGCCTCCCTTTCAGGAGGTAGGTGTTCGGCAGCCGCACGACGTCGAGCGCAGGATTCCCGCCCTTGTCGTACCATCCCAGGAAGTTGTCCGCGATGGAGATGAGCGACTCCTTGAGGTCGGTGTTCCCGATGATCTGGTCCCATTCCACGCGCTCCACCACGGTCGCCTGGGAGAATCCCGGGCGGAACTCGAAGCCGGTGATGACCACATCGCTGACTCCCCAGGGCTCGCCCTCGAGGACCCAGCTCGCGTTGCCAAGATTGTACCGCTGCACCACGTCGCTGAAGCGGTCCTTCTCCCAGCGCACCTGGTTGATGAGGAAGCTGTACGCGCCCTGGAGGACCTTGCGCAGGTTCTCGTCGTCGATGGTGCCAAGCTTGACGTGCTGGCGCGCGAGGCCCCTGAGCACGATGTGCGTCAGGTTGTCCATCAGCTCGTCCTTCTCCAGGCTGAAATCCACGTTGAGATAGTCGTTATCCCGGTCGAGGAGGTCCGCCTCGAGGCTCTGGAGGCCCGCGCACGCCCCGGAGAAGAGGGCGTAGGCGTTGATGAACGCGCGCTCCTGCTTGGCCGCTGCCGCGTCGCCTTCGGGCTTGATGAGCTGCTCGAGACCGTCGTGTACCGCGAGGTAGGTGCCGAGGGCGCGCTTGTAGCTGGTGAGCGCGGCTATCTGCTCGGGGCTGTTCATGCACTGGTCTGCGGTCCCTGGGTCGCCGACCTGCTCCAGGACGTACTGGTAGAGGGAGAACTTCCGGTTCTGTTGGATTCCCGGCGGGAGCTTGTCCGGAGTGAACTCCGCATACGGGAAGAACGCGTTGCCCTTCAGCCAGACGCGCACTGCCTTCTCGCACTGCTTCCAAGTCGCTGGCTTCACTCTACGTGCTGTGCTCATCGTGCCACCTCATGGTATATCTTGAGCGGGCTTCCCTTGGTGAGCTCCGCCAGGACCGCTCTCGCCTGCGCGTCGCAGACCGCAAGCTCGTCCGACGCGACGTCCTCCCTGCGGTAATCCTCGCGGAAGGAGTCCTTGCGGAGGCGGAGGGGCTTCCGTATCGTCCCCCTGCTCGAGAGGTAGTCCCGCCGGTAGCGGAGGAATGCGATGTCAGGATTCGCTTCGAGAAGCTCGCGCAGCGCGCGCCCTTCCCTTCCCCGCATGGTGCTGAGGTCGCGGACGTTTGCGCTGTAGAAAGGCCCGTACACCCCGATGGAGACGTGCTTCGGGTGCAGCGCCTCGATGCTGTCCAGGCCCTCCATGAGGTCGTAGGGAGTTCCCCAGAATTTCCGGGTGAGCATATCGGAGAGTTCCGCGGAGATGACCGCGCTCTTTCCTTCCATGCGGAGATCCTTCGCCGTCCCGCGCATCGGGATATCCTGGTCAAGGATGATGATGCAGCTGTTGTATGCAGCCTGCGGCAGATTGTATGCGGTGAACACCAGCTTGAAGCGCTCGGTCGACATCCCGTCAGGGGTGAGATTACCCTTGCCCACGCGCATTGCGCGCAGGTCGGTGTGCAGGTCGCTCTTCGACGCAAGGGGGATGTCCAGCGTCTTTGTCCGGCGCGAGAAGTCGAGTTCCCGGACCGCAGCCGTAAGCTCCTCGAAGCGCCCCGCGTACGCATTCCCCGGGAGATTCTCGTCGAAGAGCAGGTCCTCCAGGGCAGCAGCAAGCGCGGCTTCCCGATGGGGCTCCGGAGCGTTGCGCACGTCCGACAGCCTGGTCAGGAGATAGTCGAAACGCGGCAGGCCGCTCTCGGTATCCACGCTTACCTCGCGCCAGACTCCTGTGTTCTCGTGGAAGTCCTCAGCTCCGCTGATGTACCGCAGCGCTCCCATCGCGGCCCGGACTCGGTTGAGTTCTTTTGCGAGGTCAGCCAGCACCCCGCGATGCAGCTTCCTGCTCTCTTCGGGGATGCCTGGGGCGGTGGGAAGTCCAGGGTCCGACGCGAGCTGCTCCGCAAGCTGCCCGGTCTGTCCGAGCAGCTTCGCGAGGTAGCGCTCTTTCTCCTCTCCCTTGAGGGAGACAAAGCCCGAGGGGCTCATGTATTCAGCCTCCCTGCGGCGCGGTCTCCTCCTTCTCCTGCCGCTCGATATCGGCGAGGATCTGGTCGATGCGCTTGGGCTTCTCCGCCTTCGTGGGGTCCGCCACGTAGGCAGGGTCCACATAGATTCCCTGCTGCGTGAGATGGTACGCGTTGGAGAAACGCCGCTGCTCATCCTGGGTCTCGCGGGAGTAGGCCTTGACCTGCTCCATAACTTCTTCCTCGAAGAAGGGTTTCGCGAGCATCTCCATCGCCTCGTGGGCGATTCCCCGCGCAGCAAGCACATTCATCATCATGACCTCGTTGGCCGCCTTCATGGTGCGGTTGTAGAGGTTGATGAGACGCGTCGCGTGCATCGCGCTCGCTGCGGTCTTGCCGTTCTGCTGGAAGATGGGCATCGAGTACTTGATTTGCGCCTCGTACCCTATCTGCATCATCTCATACGACGCGACGAGACTCTGCACCGTCAGGAGAGTCGCCTCCTGTGCGCGACTGGAGTTCTCGGACTGGTCCAGCAGCTTGTCCGCGCGGTTGCGCTCATTCCGCAGGTTGTTCACCGTCAGCTCCTTCTGCTGGAGTTCGCCCTGCGCAGCGGTCACGCTGCGCCCGAACTCTTCCCTGGCGAGCTTCTCCGCATCGTTGAGCATCGGCATCTGCTCCCACTGGGAGACCAGTGTGTCATACTCTCCTTTCTTGGTTTCCATCTCGCGCTCGGCGCCGAGCACCACCTGGTCGAGCCTGGTGGATTCTCCTCGCCAGTGGTCTGACTCTTCATGGAGGTAGTCGAGATGGGAATGGCCATCTGCCTCGAGCGTCTGGAGCTGCTTGAGCGAGCCCTTGATACTGTTCCCTGCGCCGGTGAAGTTGCGTATAGTGTCCCCGATGATAGAGTCCAGGAGGCCGCCGCTCCGCTCCGCGCGGTCGAGCATCTTGTTCTTGCCGTAGGTCTTCAGGAACGGCACCCCGCTGAGGAAGCCCCGATGCATCGAGCGGTACAGGCCCCACATGACGCCCTTCGCGCGCATCCTGCCCAACGCGCCCTGCCAGTTGGAGGAGAGGTCCTTGTGCTGCTCAACGAGGTCGTCGAGCTCAAGGGCGTACTCGGCCATCATCCTTGCGAAGTTCTCGACAGTGATGCCGCTCTTCCCGAAAAGCGTGGTCTGCTCGCCGAGGGACTGCTGCTGGTCAGCTCTGCTCCGGCGGCCGCGCTCCAGCACGTCGCGCGGATTCTCCATGCTGCGCTCGCCCGAGAGCGTGTCGTAGAGGCTCATCCCCCCGCGGCGAACCTGCTTCAAATCTTCCATTGCGGTGTCCTGCTTCTTGGCCATCCCTTCCTCACCTCATTTGGATACCGGGCGATGACGCCATCCCCCGTTTGTACACTAAATATGTACTACGCAGGGGTGAATCTATATTCACTTAAAAGGTTTACTATGGTTGGCACCCTCCTGTACAATGCGCCTCTCACCCCGCGTAGGGATTACCGCCCTTTCAGGGTGCATCTCGTCGGTGGGCGTGGCCGCGTTAAAAACATTCCCACTGAAAATTCAGCGTAATCGGAATTTGCAGGCTGTTCATATCTGATTTCACGGGAATCTTTGGCAGAGCATTCAAATGGTGGCGGGACTTGCCGTCGCCAGTGAGGGAAAATCAGGAAGCGGAGGCGGAACCTTTATATTGCAATGAAAATTCCTAAAATCACCACTGTCAGATACCAAATAGGGAGGGACCAAGAATGAACGATGCGCCGGCTGACCCGCTTCAAGACCTGCCGCCCGAGCGGCCGCTCGAATTCCGCACCGACGACGCGCTGTACGTCTTCCTCATCGGTCCGGGCGTCGCGAGAGTCGAGGAGAACTACCGCGTCGCGTGGGAGGCCGAATCCCGCGCCGGAGATACCGTCTGGCGGCTGAGCGAGCCGGAGCTTGCGAAGGCCCCGACGCTCCGTGGCAAGGGCCCGCTGGGGATGACTCTCCGGGAACTGCTCACCGAGTACGTGATGAACTTCCAGGGCGACCGCATCGCGGACGCCCAGCAGAAGCTGCTCTGGAGGACAGCGAGGGATTTTATTGGAAGGGAGCAGCGTGGTGGAAGAAGCCTGCGTGAGCCCGGCGTCCAAGATCAGCGTCAGGACATCGTGTACACCCTCACTCCGCTCTCCGGGATGGACAAGCCGAAGCCAATCACCTCGCTGGATGAGCAGGTGGGCGAGAACTGCTGGCTCACGAAGCTGGTGCCGAGCAACCTTGGCCACCCGCCGAGCGACGACGAGGTCGCGATGTGGATGTACGGCTTTCGCCTCGTGTACTCGGAGCATCAGGCAGGCGGGCTCATCATCGGACCTCTCGGGGGAGAGGAGATAGCGAGGCTCTCCGAGCATTATACGAAGTGAGCGCATGGCACTGGAAGAACCCTACATCAGGCATCTGCTCGAGGACGGAGCCGTCGTTCTCGGAGGACGGTTGTACAAGCCGAGCGGGAACGAGCAAGCGATGGAGGGTGATGCGGTGCTCGCCATCGGCGCGAGGAGCCTGAAGCTGGAGCCGCTCGCACTGGCCTTCGATATCGAGCGCGCGTACTTCGAGGACCCGGTCGTGAGCGAGCAGATGCAGGAGATGCAGATGAAACTGCTGAAGAAGTACTCCTCGCAGCTCGGGACCAAGGTCAAGGACCTGTTCATCGAGCAGGAGCTGCTCGCGTTCATCTCAGAGGAAGTTCTCCCGTACTTCGCGACGAGCGGAGATGAGCTTGCCCGCATCGCGGGACGCAGGCTCCAGCCCGCGAAGGAGAAGAAGTCCTCAAAGGGGCTGCGCGCTCTCGGCGTCCGGCCCACGCGCCAGAGACCCGCACCGCTTCGAGAGGCCAGCCTTCTCGAAGATACCCTTGCCGAGCTCTCCCTCGGCGACGTGTGCACCGCGCGCGCGGGAGGCGGGACGCTCGTATACTCGCTTGCCCTCACGGATGCTCCGAGCGGGCCGTCGGTCTCCGTCGGCGGCAGGATTTACTCGCTCGTGTACCGGATGCCGTTTGAGAAGTTCGCGCAGGCGTACAATCAGCGGCTCGCGAGGAAGCTCCAGCAGGATGCCCTTGCGGGCGAGGAGGGCGCTGCTGATGCGTTGAGCGAGAAACGCACGCTGGAGCAGCGCGTCCGGGAGAGTGTCTCGAAGGTGCAGGACCTCAGGGTGGAGCGCCTCGCGCCGGACAAGTACCTGCTCACCCTGGGGGTGCCCCAGTTCGCGAACCGAGGGGAGGACGGCGGCATCTACGTCTTCCCCCCGTGCGAGGTCTCCGTGGCGCTTTACGCGGTACGAGTCCAGCCGGGCAAGCCCTGCGATATCCGCTATGTGAAGCCCTTTGTCAAAGGGGCGTATCTCCATCCCTTCGTGCAGCACCACAGGAAGCTTGAGCAGGGCATCATCGAGGAGAACAAGTCCATCTGCCTCGATGATGACCTGGAGAAGGACCGCTCGCGATGGGCGACCGCGCGGCTGGAGAGCATGTCCCTCGGCCAGAAGGTCGCAGGATATCTGATGCTCGGCCGCGACATCCTGGTCACCGGCTACAAGCTGGAGGGCAGTCCTGGTAAGTACAAGCTGCTCAACAGGCCGCGCAGCGCCTTCGTCTATGACAGGCAGGCCTACCTTCCGCTCAAGAAAGACGAGAAATGGCTCAGAGAGCATGGCATGGTCGTCAGCAACACCCAGGAGGAGGTATGAACATGAGTGACATCGCTGCCTATATGACGAAGAAGATGCAGGAGCGCGGCAAGGAGCGCACAATCATCATCCCCGCGACGCAGGAGATAGAGATGGTCCGCATCTCTCCAGGGGCAGTGGCGAAATTCTACGCCATACGGGACATCTACCGGGGCATGCTCCGGGAGTCCGGCGCGAGGAGCGAAGTGGAGGCGAGCCAGGAGTTCTATACCTGGGGAGTCCGCCAGCGAGGAGAGGACATCACACGGGACTTCTACCTGCCGCACCAGACGGAGAACACCACCGTCCGCACGAACTTCGACCCGCTGGAGGAGGCGCTCACCTCCGACCTGAGGCAGTATCTCGAAGGAACCGACCTCGAGGTGTACTGCTGGACGCATATCCATCCATGGCCGCAGTCCTATGCCTCTGTAGTTCACCCGAGTTCGACCGACAGGGAGAACAACAAGCGCATCCTGAGCTGGCTCGCAGGCCAGGAGGGCAGCCGCCTCCGCGGCTATGACGTGACCAAGATGCCGTCCCTCAAGAGGACGCTCGAAGGCGAGGTCCTGGAGCTTTCGGACGAGACCAGCCTGAACGTCTACCGCGTCCGGCTGGACCGCAGCGGGCTTTCGGCTGCCCTGCAGGAAAGCCTCGGCAAGCGGGGACTCAAGGCAGACAAGGAGAAGACGGACGCTGCGTTGCAGGAGGCGCTGGAGCATTCGGGGCTCGTCGCGTCCCTGGAGGACCACTCTCCGGTGTACATCGCGTACAGCAAGAGCCTCATCTTCAATTGCCGGGCGTCTCCCGCGGAGCTGGCAGGGCTCTTCTCCCCCGAGAGCGGAAGGACCGACGAGAGCCATCTCTACGGGGAAGTGTTCGGATACCTCCTCGACAGCCACGGCAGGATTGTGCAGGACTCCTATTTCTGCCAGGAAGTTCCCGTCCGGGTCGTTCCCGTCGCGGGAGACTTCGAGCTGACCGCGGAGGGGACGCTCGCTCCGAAATATCTCGGCGCGCTGGAGGCCGAGGTGCGGAAGCGCATCAACCTCGACCGCAGGACCCGCCGGGCGACCGCGGTGGAGAAGGCAATCAAGGAGGCAGCAACACCCATTCCCATCGTGGAGCCCGCGGACGTGATGGTTCCGGTGCAGGTGGAGCAGCCCATCGCGCAGTACAACTGGAGCCAGCGCTTCATCCAGCGCATCGTCTCCTGGCTGAACGGCCTGCTGCCCAAGCAGTCGCTGTCCGCGGAACCCGCCGAGAAGGAGGACGAGGACTGAGATGGACCGCTTCGACCGCCAGGAGCGCATCCAGGTGGACGGCGAGAGCTGGGACCAGCAGAAGCTCCTGAAGAGCAAGGTGGCCATCGTCGGCTCAGGAGTGCTGAGCCAGAACATCGCTGCTGCGCTCGTGGGTCTCGGAGTGGGGTGGCTCTCGCTCTACGACAACCGCGCGGCCAAGGGACGGGATCCCGGGGAGTTCCTGGCCCTCTTCCGGAGGAACGGCCATGCCTTCGCGGCGGACTCGCTGAGAGACGTGCTGCTGCACATGTCCCGCGACGCGGGCACCGGCGAGCCGCTGCTCCGGGTGGAGAGCACTCCCTGGAAATTCGTGGACCCGGCGAGCGCGTGCATTCTCGGAGCGCCGAATCTCATCATCGACGCGACCAACGATCCGTTCGCAGAGCGAGTCCTGCTCGATTACGCCCGTGCGAGGAATATCCCGCTGCTCAACGCGTCGGCGAAGCGAATGCACGCTGAGCTATCGCTCGACCGCGGGTCGGGCGGCCTTGAGGAGCGCCTCTCCCCGGACTACCACGGGAAAGGGCAGCATCCCCTCACTGCAGGACTCATCGCGGGCATCGCGGCTGACGAGGCGCGGAAAGTCCTCATGCCCCTCGGCACCGAGCGGCCCATCGAGCGCACGGTGCGCTTCAACGGCCTGAGCGGAAACCTGCTCGGGGTGTACGACGAGCTGGCGCAGGAGAAGTATGACAGCCTCGACCTCTCCGGAATGCGGGCCGCGGTCATCGGCGCAGGAGCGCTGGGCAATTGGGTCATTCCTGGGCTGTCGCAGATGGGCGTCGGATCCATCGAGGTCTGGGACCCGGACGTCTTCGAGGAGAGCAACCTCTCCAGGCAGCTCATGGCGACGCTGCACGAGGATGCGGTGGGGAGAGGAAAGGCCGAAACCGTTGTCCAGGTCCTCTCCACCATGTTCCCCGAGGTGCAGTACACGGTCCGGGCGGAGCCTTTCGAGGGCGCGTTCGCCAGGAAGCCTGACGTCGTGTTCCGATGCACGGACAACTGGGAGAGCACGCGTTCCATCAACGACGCTGCGGTCCGCGAGGGCATCCCTGCGGTGTTCTGCGGCACCGACCCGACGGTGGGCCAGGCGTACCTCTTCAAGCCTGGAGACAATTACTGCCTCGAATGCATGTTTGGCGTCGATAAGCAGATAGCGGCGAACGCGCAGCCTATCGGATGCACGGCCGCGCCGGACCCGAGCGTCATCACTACCAACATGGTCGCAGCGTATCTCGGCCTCGCGCTCTTCGAGCGGTTCGCTGCGGGAGACGCGGTGCCGAAGAACATCATCAAGTATGACAATCACCTGATCAGCCAGCGGCTGCACTACCCCTATACCGAGCAGTCTCCCGCACTCGAGGGAAGCTGCCGATGCAGAGGTTCACCATGAGCCAGAAGCGCATCCGGGCGCTGGACGTGCTGCGCTCCCTGGAGGAGCCGGAGCAGCAGCCCAGGAGGGAATACAACGCAGTGAGGTTCGCCCCGCTCTCCGCGTGGGACATCGTGGGGGCGGAAGAGCTGCTCGGGTACGCCCGACCTGCCCTGGAGGCGCATCCGGCCCTTGAGGAGAGACTCTCTCTGGCCGTGAATGGCGATGAGGTCCGTTCGCTGCTGCTCGCCTCCTTCATATGCAGGCAGAATCCGAATGCGTACGACGCGTGTATGGCGGACGCGTCAGTCCCTTCAGCCGAGCTGGGCGCTCGCCTCCTTGTGGAGTATGGAAAAGGACTTGGGAAGGATGACGTCCAGGAGATGATATCAGCGCTGGAGAAGCGCGTCGCGGCGGCGGCGCCTCTCAGTGTCGAGAACGCCACGGTCTATGCGCGCGAGCGGGCGACTCGGCGGTCGCTTCTCCCCGCCGCAGTGCGTGTCCTGCTCGCTGCTGGCGCGCTGGTGGGCGCCTACCTCTGGGGCAGCCATGACCTTTCGCAGCGCGCGGAGCGCAGTGAGCAGCGCATCGAATACATTCAGGAGGAGATGCCGTGAAGGAGGACCTGGCGCGGAAAGTCGCCCGCGCGCTGGCCACCCAGCGCAAGGAGGGGGGTCTTTCCGATGACGCATCCGGGCTCCCGCTGAATCAGCTCCTCGCCGCGGGCGCGCTGCTCGACCCATCTGAGCTAGGACGCTACGTCACTGCCAGCGGCGGGAAGCTCGACGTCATGCTCCTGGCGAAAGAACTCTCTGAGCGCTCGCGGCTCTCGGGGGACGCTCTCACCGCGCTGGAGCAGGCGCTGCTCTCCTCTGATGCTGAGGAGGTGACGCGGCTTCTGGGCGCCGAAGCGGCAGGGAAGCTCAACGGCAGGTCGATTCGCTCCCTTCTTGAGGGCAGACGGGTGAAGGACGCTGCACTCGTCTCCCTCATGCAGGACAAGCGGCGCGGCAAGCCCATCGCTCAGGAGTATCGGAAGCGGGCCTCCAGGGTGAAGAATATCAGCACAGGCATCGCAGCCCTGGCACTCCTCGTGGGCGGTTTCCTCGGTGGAAAGGAGTACCTTGGCCGCGTCGAGTCCATGTCGCAAGCGGAAGAGAACGCGGCGCGCGAGGTGTTTGACGCGCAGTACCCACTTCAGGCGCCGGCGGACAGCACGTTCATCGAATCGCTTCCCGGCTATGCGGTCCCCTACGAGGAAGTCCCGTTCCGGATGCTGGGGATGGACATTGAGGCGGAAATGCCGTATCTGGACGCGGAAGACTTCAGCCAGCTGATGGAGGTCGCCGACCTTTTCCCAGACACGACGCGGGGGTTTGACGCCCGGAGCAAGGCG
>Ga0209542_10006071_pt1 | contig 23729 bp, 31 predicted proteins | sample RifCSPhighO2_01_FD_184028 | JGI IMG/M metagenome (GOLD analysis project Ga0209542, IMG submission 184028) | Soil microbial communities from Rifle, Colorado - Rifle CSP2_plank highO2_0.1 (SPAdes) (version 2) | ecosystem: Environmental > Terrestrial > Deep subsurface > Rock core/Sediment ...
AAGCTTATGACAAGCGCGAAGAGGAGCTTATGGTTCCGGGTTAGTTTGCGCATCTTTCTATTTGGTGGACGCTCTATTAATTCGTTATTTCGCATGCAACTAATTTTGCCGTTATGGCGGGACGAGGACTGTCCACAAAGTCAATGAAAAATGCCGGTGGTTCCAAAAAATATATCTCTCTTGTTTCATTTATTGCCCTTCCTTTTACGTCTTCCGGCGAGTTCGTATATATCGTAGGATCTACCAAGTTCCATACCCCGTCGTAATGAACCTCGTTCCATCCATGGAATCCGTACGCGCCTTCTGCTATTGAGCGGAAAACAGGTTGCCCCCTTACAAGTAAATTTACTGCCCTTCCTCTTGCCGTATCAGAACGCCCGCCCATCTTATTCACGGAATAATCCAACAGGCATGCAAAATCCCTGCATATTCCGCTCCTACTTCTGATTATATCGTCCAAGAGGTCTTCTGCTTCTTGGCCGTATCTTATGTTTTGCCGTATTTTCTCCAAAACCCGCATCATATATGCAGGACTGAACTCGGAACCCAACTCTCGCAGAAATTCGTCTGTTTCAGCTCTCGTATTATATCTGAAACGCATCATCGGTGCTTTTTGAGAAGGATCGCGCGCTAACCTGTTTTCTTTCACTCTTATTGCAATAACAAGAGGATTTCTATCAGATACTTCCCCTTCTCCCAATCCTTCGTATGTGTGGCTTTTCTTTGCTAATTTTATCCCGTGCGTTATCTCTGCATCTTTCAAGAAAGAGGAGGAATCGAACCCATTAGCACCCAATCTGCCTTTATATATCAACGGCTGCTCGTCTTCTCCTACTGGCACGTAAACCAACTTCATCGCGAAATCGCTGCCATATCTCATTCCCGAGGCGCTAGGTAGCCCTCATCAAACATCAAATTTCCTTTTATGAAACTCATGTACTAAGTTCGATGAAAAACTATTAAAATGCCACCACGGCTTAGATATATAATTTAATTAAAATGCAAAATGCGGGTTTGACTTCACTTCGCCAGAACCTTCAGCTTGATTTTCTTGAGGCGGAACGTCGTTTCGCGGTCCATTTCCTCTAAGTGCAGGGCGATGATGCGCTTCTGCTGCTGGAGTTGCGGGATTAGGATGTATTCCAATGCATTGACTCTTCGCTTAGTCTTTTCTATTTCCATAAGCAGCTTTCGAAGCTTTGTTTCAACTTCAGCGACTTCGAGGGTTTTTTCGAGAAGAATTTCGTAGTTTTCGGCCATCTCGTCCATGCGCATGGATGCGGACAGCAATCCGTAGCCGCGCTCTTCAAGGGTCTTGCGGATTTTGCCCTTGGCTATCTGCGGTATCTTCACGCCCATGATATTTTTGACGGAAAGCTCCACGGACGGATGATCCTTGAGGGCAAGCGACAGGCTCTTTATTTCCGTCGTCCCTTCAAGTGCGGAAACTTCCATCATGGAGCCGTAGGCTTTTTTGTAAAGCTCGTTCAATTCGCTGCGCATATTCTTTGCGTCCTTGAGGACACTGTAAAACTCTATTATCAGGCCGTCCCTCTTTTTCTTCAGAAGCTTATGGCCCGAGTCCGCGAGCTTTATCCTGCTCTTGACGTTCTGGAGCTCGGCTCTTGTCGGGTTGATGTTCTGCATATCACTTTCCCTTGTAATACTTCTGCTTGAGTTCCGGCGATATCCTTGTAAGCTCGTCTTCCGGCAGCTGCGAGAGAATCTCCCATGCGATGTCCAGAGTCCTTTCAATGCTCCGGTCTTCGTCATGGCCTTGGCTAACGAATTTTTCCTCGAACGCATCGGCAAATTTCAACAGTCGCCTGTCCCGCTCAGACAATGCCTCTTCGCCTACAACGGCAGAGAGGCTTCGAAGGTCGCGGCCTTGGGCGTAGCAGGCGTAAAGCTGGTCGGACACGTTCTTGTGATCCTCCCTTGTCTTGCCCTTGCCTATGCCAAGGTTCATGAGCCTTGAGAGGCACGGCATCACATCTATTGGCGGGAATATGCCCTTCCTGCTAAGGTCCCGGCCAAGCTGTATCTGGCCCTCGGTTATGTAGCCGGTAAGATCTGGTATAGGATGCGTCTTGTCGTCGCCAGGCATCGTCAGTATAGGCAGCTGCGTTATGCTTCCTTTCCTGCCCTTGATGATGCCTGCGCGCTCGTATATGGATGCAAGGTCCGTGTACATATATCCAGGATAGCCACGCCTTGCAGGAATCTCGTTTCTTGCCGAGGAAATCTGCCGCAGCGCCTCGCAGTAATTCGTCATATCCGTAAGTATCACCAGCACGTGCATGTCCTTCTTGTACGCGAGATATTCCGCTGCAGTCAGCGCCATTCTCGGGGTTATGAGCCGCTCGGTCGCCGGGTCGTCCGCAAGGTTGAGGAATACTATGGCGCGCTCTATTGCGCCGGTTTCCTCAAAGCTTTTCATGAACTTCCTCGATTCCTCGCTTGTTATGCCCATTGCGGCAAAGACTATTGCGAAGTTCTCCTCCTTGCCAACGACTTTTGCCTGCCTTGCTATCTGCAGGGCTATGTCGTTGTGCGGCAGCCCTGCGCCAGAGAATATGGGAAGCTTCTGCCCCCTTACCAGCGTGTTCATGCCGTCTATCGTGGATATGCCTGTTTGTATGAAATCCTGAGGAGACGCCCGGGAGTAAGGATTCATGGCAGCTCCTGTTACTTCTATCTCATCCTCGGGAATTATCTCGGGGCCGCCGTCAATGGGATTGCCAAAGCCGTCAAGCACGCGTCCCAGCATATCCTCGCTGACCTTGGCCTTTATAACGTCGCCAAGGAAGCGCACCGATGCGCCCCTATCCATGCCGGTCGTCCCTTCAAAAACCTGCACGGTGACCGCGTCCTTTGACGTGTCCAGCACCTGGCCGAGGCGCTTCTCGCCGTTTGGCAGGGTTATGTTCACGAGTTCGCCGTAGCCGACCTCGTGCGTTTTTTCCACGAAAATCAGCGGCCCTGCTATCCTGTTGATCGTCTTGTAGTCCTTAAGCAGCATTTTTCCTCACCATCTCGCTTATTTCATTCTCTATGCCGGCATCGGCCTCGTCCAATATCTTAGCGTACTCCTTGTAGAATTTGGCGTCGGCTATCCTGCCGCGGGACTTCACCGACAGTATGTCCCTTGCGCTAATGCCGGCTTCTATTGCGGCACGGGCTTTTTCGTCAAACATAAGTATTGACTGGAGTATCCTCATGCTCTTGGCCGGGGCGCAATAGCTGTCTACGTCGTGGAAAGCGTTCTGTTGCAGGAAGAACTCCCTTATGACCCTAGCGATTTCCATGGTCATCTGCTCTTTCTCCGGCAGCGCGTCCGAGCCGATTAACTGGACGATTTCCTGCAGCCTTTGCTCCTCGGCAAGTATCCTTTTTATTTTGCCTATGACGGCGCTCCATTCAGGCGCGACGTTTTCGTTGTACCAAGGCGCAAGCGAGCTTTCGTACTGGCTGTAAGAGGTTGTCCAGTTTATGGAAGGGAAGTGCCGCCTGTTCGCAAGCGCAGCATCCAGAGCCCAGAACGCCTTGGTTATCCTTTGCGTTGACTGGGTCACGGGCTCCGAGAAGTCGCCGCCCGGCGGCGACACGGCGCCGATTATGCTTATGGATCCCATGCCGCCGTTAAGCAGCACGGCTTTTCCTGCGCGCTCATAGAATTCAGAGAGCCTTGCAGACAGGTAAGCGGGATACCCTTCCTCGCCGGGCATTTCCTCCATTCTTGAAGAGATTTCTCGCATGGCTTCCGCCCATCGCGACGTGGAGTCCGCCATCACAGCCACGTCATAGCCCATGTCCCTGTAATATTCGGCTATGGTTATGCCCGTGTAAATGGAAGCCTCCCTTGCAGCCACCGGCATATTGCTTGTGTTGGCTATCAGCGTCGTCCTCTCCATGAGCGGATTGCCGGACTTCGGGTCTATCAACTGCGGGAATTCAACGAGAACTTCAGTCATCTCGTTTCCCCGCTCGCCGCATCCGACGTAAACTATTATGTCGGCATCGCTCCACTTGGCAAGACTCTGCTGGGTCACTGTTTTTCCGGCGCCGAACGGCCCCGGTATAGATGCAGTCCCGCCCTTGGCCAGCGGGAAAAGCGAATCAAGTATCCTTATGCCTGTTATCAGCGGGGTGTCCGGCACGAGCTTTTCCTTGACCCTTCGCGCGGCACGGATGGGCCAGCGCTGCATCAAAGAAATTTCCTTCTCGCCGATTTTGGCAACGGTCTCTTCAACGGTGTACGAGCCTTCCTTTATTTCTTCAACCTTGCCGGCAAAAGGCGAAAGCACCCTGTGCTCTATGGTGTTTGTTTCCTTGACAGTGCCGAGAATTTCGCCTTCTCCAACTTCCTGCCCTTTCTTCACGGACGGAACGAATTTCCACTTCTTCTTTCTGTCCAACGAACTGACTGTCGCGCCTCTTTTTATGAAGTCGCCCATGACCTTCTGCAATTCTGGCAGCGGCCTTTGAATGCCATCGTAAATATTGTTGAGTATTCCGGGTCCAAGTTCCACCATGAGCGGCATTCCCGTCGTTTCTACCGGTTCGCCCGGCGCGATGCCGGACGTGTCCTCGTAGACCTGTATCACGGCCCTGTTGCCGTTTATCTCTATAACCTCGCCCACGAGCTTTTCTTTTCCCACCCGCACGACGTCGTACATCCTTGCGTCCAGCCCTTCGGCCGTAACCACCGGACCGGATACTCTATGTATTGTTGCCATTTGATCACATCCTTTTTCTTATTTCCACAGTTAATTCGACAAAAATATCCAAATTTAAACTCCTACTACGTCTTTAACGGTTATAACCCAAGTATCAAGTAAGTTTTTGGGATTTTCTGGATCTGATACAGGAATGCCTTTTAACTGTAGTTCTTTGCTCTTTTTTGTAACCTCAACGTATGTTCCCTCAAATATTAATGTATTGCCTTCTTTCCTTTCCCTCAATGTTACGTCTTTATTGTGAGAGACTTTAGACACTGTAGTTTCCTTTCCTTCTATCTTCCACAGGTCTATTCCCAGTGAACGTTTTATCATCATCCTAAGGTTCTCTTCCGCGCCGACGTCGTGCGACAGTATGACGAAGGTCGGCTTCACTGTAGTGTTCACGATTTCCCTCATCCTTGGATTAAGCATGTCGTAAACGGTTTTATTTGTTATCACCACGGCATTATCTGCGGCTACCGCGTCCTCAACGACCTTGCCTGCGCTGTCCTTGTCCACGACGCGCGCCCTGCTTATGCCGGCTATGTTGAAGCCCGCCACAAAATGCTCGTCACCTATTACCGATATGTTCATTTATTCCACCAGAGTCTCCTCAACAAAACTTTCTGAAAGGCCAGTCATCTTGGCGTTGACCAAGAGTCGTATGTTCCTTACCTCGGCTTCTTTTCTTATCATGTAACCGAAAACCGGCGATACGGAGAGCGGCTGCCTGCGCATCATTGCAGCCGCGCTCCTTAACAGCATCCTCTCTGCGTTGTTTTCCAGCTGCGTTCTTTTTGCCCTTACCCCTTGGGCAAGCTCCTTGTTGCTTTTTTCAAGAAGGGCAAGCGCCGCGTTGTAATCATGCTGAAGCAGCTTGGAAGCCAGAGCCGAAGGCGCGCCTATAATGAACTTTGATATCGCTTCAGCCGGCATGCCATGATGCTTCATGCGCATTATGTTCCTGACATTGATAAGTTCGCTCATCAAAGAGAAGAATTTTTTTACATCCTTGCTTGCGCCGGCAAGCCTTGCAAGCCTTGCGTAGTAATGCCTGTCTATCTCGTTTTCTAGGGAAGCCGTATCTTTTTCCCTTATATGTCTTGATATAACCTCTGCCTTGATGCCCGTTATTCTTGCTATGGCGCTGCATGCGGATTCTGCGCTTTTTGCCGACCTTGTGCAAAAGGCGAGCGTAGTCGGAGTCACGGGCACTATTCCGTATTTCATGTCCTCGTCTGAAAGGCCGTTCACGACCTTCCTTGCCACGAGCTTCAGGTTGGCGTACACCCACTTGTCGGCATAAAGCGATATGACGTTCCTTGCGCTCTTCTTGTTCGCTATGCGTATCAGCTTGTTCACAGCGCCGGCTATGCTGGCATTCAGCGCCATGTTTATCAGCTCAGCTCCCTTGTAAAGCGCGCCTAAGCTTGCTATTTCCGCGCCGTATTGGCCGGTTTCCAGCGAACGTATCATCTCGTGCAACCCCATCCTTTTCATCTTGGCGTAGTCCTCCCTTGAAAGGAGGAGCGACCTCATGACTCCTGCCCGCGCGACCGCATACGAATGCGTTTCCATTCAATCACCAAAAAGCGCGTTAGAGACGCCCTTGAGCGTCCGTTGCCTGAGCAAACTGCGCAGCGTTTCCATGCTCAGGTCCACGGACTCGCTGCCTTTTTCCAGTATCACGCCACCGTCCATGTTCTTCGCGCGGACGTCCTTGCAAAGCTTCTTCGCCGCGCCAGCGTCTTTTGCATTAACGTAAATCCTATCCGCGCCACCGAGCTTGGCCTTGCCGGCTTCAAAAAGCGTGGCGAGAAGATCCTCCCTGCCTATTTCCTTGTCCATCTCGGAGAAGAAGTTGTCGTATACCGAATCTATTGCCTTTTTCTTCTCATCCAGCACCTGTTTTTTCATCATGATGCGGGCCGAGGCTATTTCCCTGGTTTCTAGGCGCGCTATATCGGCGTCAGTCCTGTTCCTTATTATTTCCTTTTCCAATTTTGCTTTTTTTTTCTCCTCATCGGCTACCGCGCGTTCTTCCTCGCGGGCAGACTGACGTATGGCTTGGGCTTTCTTTTCCGCCTCGCCCAGTATTCCCGAAGCCATCTCTTCAATTCCCATTTATATAGCACCAAACGGATTCGAAAGCGTAAAAAAATAAAATTTACGCCAATATCTGCAAAGCCACTACCAAGCCGAATATTACCAGAGTTTCCGGTATTACGGTCAGAATAAGGCCCTTGGTAAAGAGCTGCTCCTTTTCCGCCATTGCGCCCACCGCAGCGGCCCCTATCTCCTTTTCCGCATAAGCCGCTGCCATGGCCGTAAGCCCTATGGCCAATCCTGCACCCAATGCTGTCATTCCTTCCACTGCCATTCAAATACACCTCTTTTAGTTATATAACATCGGGCATAAATATTAGAGATATTAAATGCCCGTGCTATATGCGAAAGGCACTAAATGCCTTCATATTATATCCTTTCACTATAGTCATGAGCATTATTTATCCTCTTTGCCGCCCCCAAAAGGCATGTAGGGCTTGCCTGAGCCCTTGTAGAACTTTCCGAAAGCTTCAACGTAATGAAGCCTCATTGATTGCAGGAAAGCGTCCATTATGCCCATTGCCATGTTTATGGAGTGCCCTATGAGCAGCACGACAACTCCCAATACCGACATAACAATCCCGCCTTGGAACAGAGGGCCGGCCATGTCGTTGACCACGATGGCAAGCGATGCGGAAGCGAGCCCTATGGCTGCCAAACGCGCATAAGAGAGCACGTTGGCAAGCAGTGCAGGGACTTCAAACACGCCCGCGATTCCTTCTCCCTTCAAAATCATTACAACAGAGACTATCATGACTGCAACCGGCGCCATTATGCCAGTGTTTGCGTAGCCGAGCATTGACAGCGCCGCCATGGTGGCGCCCGCTTCCAGCAGGAGCCACGACCCTTTGGCAAGTATCGCCTTTGTCCAGCCGTGGTGGCGCTTTTCGTTGATAAAGCCAAGTATGAAACCTGCGTTTATGTGCACAAGTCCAATCAGCGCCGAAGCAAGTATGAGCTGGCTGACTTGCTCTATCCTGTGAAAGTACACCGTCAGGTGATTGCCAAAGATTTCTTCGGCGCCGAAAAACTCCCCGAATATGAAGCCGAATATTATCGTGGAGACGGCGGATATTATGGAAATGTCTATCAGCGCCCGTATATTCTTGAGCCTCGGGCGCAGCGCGAGCGAGAGCGCAAGTATCACAAGACCGTAGCCCATGTCGCCGAGCATGAAGCCGTAGAAAATGGGGAATGACAAGAATATGAACCACGTCGGGTCTATTTCGTTGTAGCGGGGCAACGAATAAAGGTCAAGGAAGAACTCAAAGGGCTTTGCAACCTTCGGGTTGTTGAGCTTGGTTGGGGCATTCTCGTCCTCTTCAGCGTGCATGTACGCCTCTTTCGTAAGGCCCTTTACCTTTTCCTCAAGCATTGCCACATTCTTCTCGGGCACCCAGCCCTGCACCACGAAAGCGTTGCTGCTTACAGCGAATTTCAAAGGCGCCTCGCTTTTCTTCAGCCGTTCCGACAGGGCCGTTTCTATTCCAAGGATGCTTTCCGCCGAGCCGGCAAGCGTCTTCATCTCGCCCTCTATTCCCTGCTTCTGCGCTAATATCTCCTTTTTTCTTCCTAAGGCTTTGCGCAGCGACGAGGAGACTTCCCTGTTTCCCCCGGCCTCTATTCTTTCCTCAACGAGGCTTTCCATCACGGCCTTTTTTGTCTGCTCGTCGCCTTTCCTGTAGAATATGACTGCCGGGGCTTTTTCCCTGTTCGGACTGAACACTATCGCCTCTTTCAGGCTTACAGGCCTTCTCAAGTAGCCGCACGCCATCTCAAGCGTCTCGTAGCCGCTAAGCTGGCCAAAGCTGCTGATTCCCGCTTCCTTCAAAAACGCAAGGGTCTTCTCCTCCCTTCCAAGCTCGGCTTCCTCGTCTTCCAAAGCCTTCATCCGCCCGTAAAGCTTGGACGCTTTCTCCCTGACGCCCTTTATCACACGCTCGGCTTCGCCAAGAGAAACGTCCCCTGCTTTGACTGCATATGAAGGCATCCAACGCCCGAGCACGGATTTTATCGCGCTCACGTCCAGAAGCAGTTCGGAAGCCTTCTCAGCGTCCGAAAGAGGGGAACCCGCCGGCAGTTCCTTGTCGGTGTAATCCTCTATGTGGAGCGCGTTGAAATCGTAGAGTATGCCTATCACTTTTTCCATGCAAGCCTTGGGCGCGGCTATGGTTACCTTGCTCATCTTTTCCGGACGGAACATAAAATTGACGACCCTTGAATATTCAGCCTTTTATGATTTTCTCGAATTCTTCGGCAACGCATTCCACGGCCTTCTCTGCATTCTCTTCCGCGGCTTTCGCTATCGCCTTGAAGGCCTTCGCCTTTTCGGCGTTTATCGCCTTTTTCCGCTCCTCTGTCTTGATTTTCTCGGACTCGGCGTATTTCTGCATCTCCTTCCCGTATTCGGAGATTTCCTTTGCAAAGAGCCTGTCAGCTTCCTTCCTAGCATTAGAAATAGTCTTCTCCCTGTCGCTCTCGGCATTCCTTATAATCTCGGCCGCCCTTGCCTCGGCGTCCTTGATGCCCTGAAGAAGTTTTTCGTCCATTGTGATCACTGATTAAATAGGTTAATAGTTTTTAAAATTATTCATGCCCCATCTTTGCCTAAAATGACAAGGAAAGCCGCCGGGGAATTTATGCTTTCGCAATACGCCATGCCCAAGCCGCGGCTTTCTTTTTAAGCCTGCGATGCCGTCTATAATAATGTCAAAGGAGATGGAAGTTGCCGTGAAAGCCGCCCGCGCAGCAGGCAGGATTCTCATGAAATATTACGGCAATATAAACAAGCTGCATTACAAGAGCGCCCGCGACTTCGCAACGCAGGCGGACTTTGACGCGGAAAAAGTCATAATATCAACGATAAGAAAGGTATTCCCGGAACACGCTGTGCTTGCCGAGGAATCCGGCGAAAGCGGCTCGTCCGAGAGCAAGTGGATAATTGACCCGCTGGACGGGACGCATAATTTTGTCGTTGAGGTGCCGCTCTTCGGGGTTGGCATAGCGCTGGAAAGGAAAGGAGAAATTGTGCTCTCGGTGATTTACATACCGTGCGACAGGGAGCTTTACACCGCGGAGAAGGGGAAGGGTGCGTTCCTTAACAGGAAAAAAATAAGGGTTTCATCGCGCAAAGAGAACTTCATGGTGGCGTTCGGCGGCTTCTGGGGGATAGGCGACCCGTTCGTGCGAAAGAAATTTGACAAGTTGGCTGAAAAATTTCACCACGATTTTCGGATACCCGGCTCTGCCATGGTGCAGCTGGCGTGGATAGCCTCCGGGAAGGTGGACGGCTCGCTGATGCTCAATGAGAAGCCGTGGGACATAGCGCCTGCATTGCTTGTGGAAGAAGCGGGCGGCTTGGTGACCGGCCTCAACGGCGAGAAATGGACGCCGTATCTTGCGAACTATGTGGCAGCCACGAAGACCCTGCACGGCGCAATCCTTGACGTGGCGCGTGATTAGATGGGGATGAAAAAAGAAATCGCGGAACTGGCGCTGGCAGTCATAATTGCACTCGCAGCCTATCAGGCCGTGGGATTTCTCTTTGGGACTACGGTGCCAGTGACGTCCGTGGTTACGCCGTCCATGGAACACTCTGCGGATTTCGCCGACTGGTGGGACGCAAACAACGCCAAATATTCGGCCCTGAATATAACAAAGGAAGACTTCCTTTCATTTCCTTACAGGAAAGGGCTTTATGTGGGCGACATGGTCATCGTCATGAAGACGAATGACCTGAAGAAGGGCGATGTCATAGTTTACCATCCACTGAACGGATGCTTTGAGGGCATATCAACGAAGGCGACAATCATACACAGGCTCGTGTCAGTGGAGCCTCTTGTCACAAAAGGCGACAACAATCCAAGACCTGACATGGCAGGCGACAAAAACTGCATAGTTAGCGTGGAAGGTAAGGCGGTTGCGGCGCTGCCGCTCATGGGATATCCAAGGTCGCTGCTTTTTAAAATATTGGGTATATGATTTTCGATACCGCCGCTTTTTGACACAGCGGTTGTATGAATACAAAGCGTTGCCGCGAGCGAAGAAATTGGCTATACAAACTTTCAGCGGGCAGCAACGAATCCCATTATCTTCTGCATCTCTTCTTTTGTCGGGACTTTCCGCCTGCTGCCGTATTCCGTGCCGCCTATTGCGCACAGGGTGTTGGCAAGCCTTGCCGTCTTGTTAAGGGGCCATCCCAAAAGATAACCGTATATGAAGCCCGCGACGAAACAATTCTCGGAGCTTGTGAAATCCACGCGCTCGGACCTGTAGCCTTCGTATGAAGCCATGTCGCCGCGGCAGAATATAGAGCACCCTTCCTCGCCTTTCATCACAACGAACAGCGAGTCCATGCTGAATATGTAAAACTCCTCCATCGCGACCTCGTATTCGTCCTTTGACATGAATACCACGTCAGGCTCGTGCCTTCTCAAAAAATCTATCGCCTGCGGCGACGGCTCAAAAAGATGGAACGTGACGAACAGTTTTCCTCGCCGATTTTTTCCACGATGCTGGCCTTCTCCAAGCTGCGGAGATGGTAATATATCTTCTGCTCGTTTTCCTTGAGATTGCGGGCAACGTCCATTGCACACTGCGGCTGCCTTGCGAGTTCCGCGACTATCCGGGCAGCCAAAGAGTTTCCCAGCGACTTCATGCCGGCTGCGCCCACGAGAGTTGCGTCGTATACCCTCTGCGTTTCGCCGTCCTTTTCTATGTAATTGCCGAGCATGGTTCTTTCCGATTATATACCGTTAATCTTCGCTGTTGCGTGGAAGTCACGCTTACCCAAAAATTAACAATATTTATTACTACCACGAAAAAGGATTAAAAGTTTTGTCCTTTTTATAAGAGTATTAAAAAAATCACAATAATTAAGCGGAAAAACGCCCAAAAACAGCCTATTTTACGAAAATACTCAGATAAAGTTCTTAGCTGTATCTTATATTCTTGCATTATGATGAATAATCATGCGATTTTACAAGACCAAGGTTGACACAAAAGGGAGGGTTTCTCTCCCGATGGAAATACGGAACCTTGTTGACATGAGATACGGCGACGAACTCGTGCTTGAGACGGCCGGGAAGAGGGAGCTTGTAATTTCACCGGTGACTATGCGCAGGGCAAACACCAGCGTGGATATAGTATTCACGGACTTTTCTTCGGGCTTTAGGAAGGCTGTAAAGACGCTGGCTGACGCCAAGGCGGACATACTCCGCAGCGAAAGCAAGACAGGCACCGGCTCAGTGCGCTGGAACGCGCTCGTTCACATGAACCACTCGTACCTACAAAGGATGACGAAAAGGCTTGAAAAAATTGAAGAGATATCCGACTTTAAGATATCCAAGTATGCATAATAACTGATTCTTTAGAGATAGTGGAAGTCGCACGCTTCAGCACGCTTGGATACTGGCGGATTAGGACTGCAAACTGAATGGTGTTACGCCAGAAAGGAAGACCAACGGTAATCTGCGCATCAAGATTGGCGAATGCTTTTTGGCATTTCCTTCTTGTTCAGCAACGCTTCTGTACAGCGACTCTCGCCTGCCATTTCCGGAGGATCCTAAATTTTAGTGTCAACCCTGAACTTCTTTATCCCCTTAAGGGCAATCATATCCCCCTCAAGCTTTGCAAGATTCGAAGACGCCGCGTCCGCTATCGCGTTCCATTCGGCAAGCTTCCTGCGCTCTATGGTCTTGCTCGTGCTCATGAGTATGTCCATCTTGTTCCTTGCCATCACGTCTATTATTTTCATCAGAGACGCCGGCTCGTCTATGAATATGATTTCTATGTAGACGGTGGAATCGAGGAGCGGGATTATCTTCAGCTCCTTGTTCTCGTTGTTTGTTATTATTACCTGCGTGCCTTCCCGAAGCCGCAGGTAATCGCGGAGCTGGAACGGAATTATCATCCTTCCCTTGGAGTCTATCTTCACTATGTTGAAGTCCCGCATATTCCCACCCATTCCCATTTTAATCCCACAGAGAATATATAAAGTTACTCCCCCATCCGAATGGATGATGACAGAAAAAGCCCCGGGGAAAAGCGCCATTGAATTCTGCGGCAAGTGCGGCTCCATCATGCTTCCGGAAAAAAGCAAGACATCCACGCAACTCAAGTGCCGCTCGTGCGGAGCGGTGATGAAGAAGCCCGTGAAAGCCGTAAAGATAACGGAAATGGCAAAGCCCGAAAAGAAGGTCATAGTCATAGAGAAGGACGTTTCCTCGATGCCGATAACGAACGCCAACTGCGAGAAGTGCGGCAACAAGAAGGCGTACTGGTGGATGCAGCAGACCAAGGGCGACGACGAGCCGCCCACGCAATTCTTCCGCTGCACCAAGTGCATGAAGGTCTGGCGTGAGCAGAAGTGACGCGTTAGCCCTTGCTAAACTCTTCTGTCGTCCCAGACGCCTTTAATCCGCACTCCCGGCCTGCGCTTTATATATTTCTATCAAATCAAATACATCTCATGGATGAAGGCCTTCTGCGTACTATCATACTTTTTGCCACGAAGAGCAGCGAGGAAGCGAAAAATTACATCGATAACCAGAGCAAGGAAATCATTACGGCTTTGTTTGTCAATCTCCTTGGCGTATACATGAACGACAAGAACTCGTCCACGTTAAGGGAAAAAATAACTCTTGCGCTGGCGGGTTATAGTTCCACGGACAGGAAACTAGGATACGACGGGTATAAAGTCGCCGGCAATAAGAAAATCCCTTGCGAAGTCAAGCCCCAGAACATTGACACCGAAAATAACACGAAGATAAAGAACCCAAGAAAGCACAATGGCGGCGGAAATTTCACGGATTATACGTTTGCCAGATTTGAAAAGGACAAAAAAGAAAATCCTAACATGCTCGTAAGCGGATTCGTTGACAGGAAGTTATTATTCATCATAGAGTTTCCGTTTGCATTTGAGCATTTTGCGAATAAACTCGAAAGGCAACTGAAAAAACATTTCCCGAGCGGGGACGTGGAAGGCCGCTATTTGAGAAGCGCAACCTTCAATTTTGCGGATTATAGCGCGTGCACAAACATAAAATCCGTGTATCTTAACGAGAAGGCACTGGCAGAACACAAGAGCGAATTTACGAAAAAATTCTATGACTTTGTCTTTTCTCTTAAAAAATCAGTTTAGTGCCTTCAGGCTCTTCTGGGAAGATTTTTTGAATCTTCCGGTGTTCTCGCCGTTTTTCTTCCTGTCTGAAAAAGACTTGACGGTAATGTGCCTTTGCACCTCTTCGCTCAGCTTGTATCTTTCTTTTTCGCAATCTAACAGCCTGTTGCTTGCCATCTTGCAGTATTTTTCCGATATGTCTATCCCTATGTAATCGCAATTCAACAGCTTTGCGGCCGCGCAAGTGGTGCCGGAACCGCTGTACGGGTCCAAAACAACCCCTTTTTTTCCGTTCAAAACCGAGAATATTATCCTTGCCGGCAGTATGATAGGAAAAGGCGCCGGGTGTTCGCTGCCCCTTTCTGGCGGAAATCTCCATATGGAACTAAGCATGGCGTGCCTTGATTCCAGCTCTTCCCCTATTTTGTCAGCCCCTTTCGGCTTATACAGCCAGTAAATTTTTTCGTCAACCTGCCAGAATCTCCATCCCCTTATGTTGGCGGCAATCATCCTGTCCCAGACAATCTCCTGCTTTATAGTCCAGTCCGTTTTTATCAACCACTGGAACGGATGGTGCATCGTTCCCTTTTCCCACCGGTTTTTATGATTGTAAAAAAAAGAGCCTCCGGCTTTCGTCACCCTGAATATTTCGTTTAATACGTCTATCTGGTTCTGCTGGTATTCCTCTTCCGTCTTCTTGTCGGAATAGGCATCGTAAGTTACGTTCTTGACAAGCCATCCCTTCTGCTTTTCCCCTTTATTATACGGCGGCGAGGTTATGCCGAGATCCACGCATTCGTCCGGGAGTTTCCTTAGGGCCTCTAAAGTGTCTCCTTGCAACAAGCTGTTGACAACGCCCTCTGCTTCAACCGCTCCTTCTAACTTTTTCACGCTCAGGATTTTCGGCATAATATCACTTTTTCTTCTCTGCGTTGAGCCTTTTTAGAATAGCAACAAAATCGCCCTTCTTGTCCGTATCCGGCCTCAACGTCCATAGAACTGCATCGCCTTCCTTCAGCTCCAAATGACCGGAAATTCCCTTAGGAACCGTAGTGCGAAGGGAATAACTCTTGCTGTTGGCTCTTGTAACCTTCGTCTTTTCTCCCTTCATGGCTACTATTTGGCTTTCCGGCATAAATATCAATATCGATTACCTAATGATAGGCTAATTATAGACTATATCTTTAAATGACTATAGTTATCCGTAAGCTCGTAAAGTTTCCGAGACGAGTTGCCAACCGCAGCATTCTTTATTAACCAGCCTGCTCCAATAATTACCATGAAGATTGACGGGCACACGGACCTGCGCGATTCCATACTCGGCGGGCAGGACGGGCTTGTGAACGTTCTTGGCATAATACTTGGCGTTGCAACGGCAACGAATGATTCGCGCATTGTCATAATCGCCGGGCTTGCCGCCACGTTTGCGGAATCAATTTCCATGGCTGCGGTGGCGTACACCTCATCCAAGGCGTCTGTTGATTATTACAAGGGCGAAATAGAAAAAAGCATGGCGCACATGAAGTCCGCTCACAGGCTCAACGACATGGTACGGGGCTTCTATTCTGCCAAGGGCTTCCGGGGAAAGCTCCTTAACGACATCGTCAGAAAGGTGTCGTCCAGCAAAAAGATGGCATACGAAGCCATTCTGCATGAAAAGCACGCGTCATTGCGCAACTACGGCAATCCCGTCAAGAGCGCATGGGTCGTGGGCATTGCCGCGGTCATCGGTTCGCTGATACCGCTCGCGCCTTTCCTCTCGCTTGGCATAAACGACGCCATAACCGCTTCGGTAATCATATCCACCGTTACTCTGTTTGCAGCAGGCGCGGTAAAGGCGAAGATGACCATAGGCAACTGGATAAAAAGCGGCTTTGAAATGGCGCTCATAGGCATGCTTGCCGCAGGCATAGGCTACGCGGTGGGCGCCGTGCTTGGAGTTGCCATACTGTAGAAGCCTTGCGGCAGGAACAGCTCGCCGGGATGATTGCGCTCCCACGCGGTTGCAAGCCTCGGAAGATTCGCAGTGCTGCCTCCAAACAGCGCGATTTCCTTGACTTTGGCATACATGGCATTGAATGCCGGATGGCCCGCGTCCACACCTGTCAATGCGTATCTTCTAAGGAAACTTGCGTGCGGATCCTGATAACTATCAGGGCATCCGCTTCCCTCTCTATTCGCCCTGTTCTTTGCCTGATAATTCAAATCGGCGTTTATAATTCCCGTTGTCAGTACAGACGCCACTATTTCTCTTGGAGAAAACCCGCCATATCGGAAGCCTTTTTTTCTATACATCTTATTCCATGCTTCCCGGAATCTGCTGTTGACAGCTTCAGGATTACTTTGTATATGGCCCTTTGGCATCGAAAGTTTTCCATATCCTTCCGGCGACTCTTCCAGCAAACCGTGAAGATAGCCCTCACCTGCCAGCCATTCAAATATTGCACCCTCCAGTTCCAGAAACCCCTGCGAGTGCCTGAAAGAGTTATAAAATATTTTCAATATTTCGGAATCATGCATTCAAATCTCAAGAGAGAAGCCTTCTTAAAAATTAGCTTTAAGCCCGTGCCAGCTGCTTTCTGAGCTCTTTCGCATCAGCGAGAGCCTGTTCGGCGGCGTCAAGGACGGCCTTCTTCGGGTTCTTGGCCTTCACGGTCACAACGGGATTGGAAAGGTATGGGTGGCTGACGTTGCACGCGGAATAGTCCACTTTCTGCTTCCAGAGGTTCTCGTTCAGAAGATTTGCAAAAGTCAGGTCGTCAAGCTCTATCTTCATCTTTTCCTTATCATCTTCAACGACACTGACTTTCATAGCGCTTATTTAAAAAACAGTCTTTAAATAATAGTAAAGAACTTCCTGCTGGCATATTTTTTATAATGTTCTTTACATATACCAAGTTCCGTCGATATACAATATGATAATGACAGTGATTTGATGCGCGCAATTGAGCTTCGGAACGTCGTGAAGAGTTACACGCTTGGAGACGCCGAAGTGCGCGCCCTTGACGGCGTTTCTTTGGACATAAATGAAGGCGAGTTCGTTTCGATAATGGGCAGCTCGGGCTCTGGCAAAAGCACTCTCCTTCACATAGTGGGTGCCCTTGACAGGCCGACGCAAGGCGCGGTAAGAATATTCGGAAAAGACGTCCATGGCATGGGCGACAACGAGCTTGCCGGGCTGCGCGGGGACACAATAGGGTTTGTCTTCCAGACGTTCAATCTTATACCTAGGCTCAGCGTTATGGAAAACGTCCTCATACCGTCTTATTTTGCCGGCGTGGACAGGCAGGAAGACGCGGGGCGCCTTGTGAAAACCGTGGGACTCGGGGAAAGGATAAATCACATGCCTTCACAGCTTTCAGGCGGGGAGCGGCAAAGGGTTGCCATAGCCAGGGCGCTTATCAACGATCCGAAAATAATCGTTGCGGACGAACCGACTGGAAATCTTGATAGCGTGAACGGAAAGAAGATAATGGATATTTTTAAATCCCTGAACAAACAAGGCAGGACTGTTATCGTTGTTACACATGACATTCACATCGCCAAGTACGCGAACAGGATAATAAGGATAAAGGACGGGAAAATCGTAAAATGAAAAAAATCGCGGCTCTGTTCGTTCTTTTGGCGTACGTTTCTGCGGCTGCCAGCATAAGCATTCAGGACCCCCTTCTGAAAGTGGAAATTGCAAAATATTCGCCATTTCCTGTGGAGCCGGGGAAGTTCCTGACCCTGTGGATCAAGGCCGAAAACGTGGGCGGAAACGGCGCGAAAAACGCCGTGTTCACGCTTGAGCCTGAATATCCGCTGAAGCTTCTGGAAAACGGGACGAAGAATTACGGGCTCATTGACTCGGGCGCAGACGTGCTTCTTGAATACCGCTTTGCGGTGGATGCCGACGCTCCGGACGGCCTTGCCAATGTCAAGTTCTATTATTCCTTGGGCGGCACGGGAAGGTTCGTCAAGAATTTCACCGTGGCAGTGGAAAAGTCGAAGAACCAATCGGACCTGCGGGCGCTTTTCGTGGACGCGATCCCCCAGCCGGCTGCCGGAGGCAAGACCACGCTTACCGTGGACGTTGCCAACGCGGCATCGGGAATGGCATACTACGTCATAGCCCGCGCAAAGACGCCAGCAGGCGAGATAAGGAGAAGCAGCATATACGTTGGCAACCTTGGCCCGGATGATTTCGATTCCATGGATTTTGACATTGACGTTGGCAACGTGACGGCTGGCATCTACCCCGTGAACGTGGATTTTGAATACAAGGACAAGGACGACAGGGTACATACGGCCGGCGACATCGTTTACATAAAAGTCGCGCCTCCTGTTGAAGGCAGCGCCGGCACCCCGCTGCTCATGTACGCCGCATACGCCATAATCGCCGCGGCACTGGCCAAGTTTGTCATCCTTCCGCTGAGAAGGCGAAAGAAATGATACTAAAGCTGTTTTCAATAGCCCTGAAAAACGTTTCTCACAGGAAGGCAAGAAGCCTGCTTACAATAACCGGCATCACCATCGGCATAGCCGCGGTGGTGGCGCTGATAACGATAGGCAACTCCCTCACCTTCGCGGTATCGGACCAGCTTGAGAAGCTCGGCTCTGACAAGGTCATCGTTTCGCCGAAGATGACGAGAAGCTTCGGCCCGCCGGTAGGATCGGCAGGGCAGCTAACCGAGCAGGACCTTGACGCAATAAGGCGCCTGAAAAGCGTGGACATAGCGATTCCCATACTGATAAAGAGCATTCCAATCGACTTCAAGGGCGCCAAAGCCACGGTCACGGTTACCGGCGTGCCCACGTCGCAGGCATCAAGGTTCTTCTCGGACGTCCAGAACTACGAGATTCAGGAAGGCCGGTTCATGCGGGAAGGGGAAAGGTCCGCTGCCGTCATAGGCGGCAGGATATCCGAGGACCTGTTTGACGGAAAGCTGAAGCTCAGAAACAAGATCGTGATCCTCAACAAGGACGTCAGCGTGGTCGGCGTCCTTAAGCCCGTGGGCAGCCAACAGGACGACACGTCCGTAATAATGTCCATAGAGGCACTGCGCGACATAACCGGCAACGGCAAGGAGATATCGTTCATATTCACGAAGGTTTTCGGCGACCCTGAAAAAGCCGCAGAAGAAATACAGGACAAGCTCGCGTCCATCCACAGGGAAGACCTGTTCGTCGCGATAACTTCCAAGCAGCTCATAAGCCAGATAAACGGCGTCTTTGGCGTGATGTCCATAGTGCTCAGCGGCATAGCGGGCATATCCCTGCTTGTGGCGGCCTTTGGGATAATGAACACCATGCTCATGAGCGTGATGGAAAGGACGCGGGAAATAGGCACGCTGAAGGCCGTGGGCGCCAGAAACTCCCACATAATCATGCTTTTTCTGATAGAGTCCGCCATGGTCGGCACGCTGGGCGGAGTCGCAGGAACCGCCATTGGCTTTGCCACGACCGCAGGAATAGCCGGCGCGGCGCAGAACCTTGTCGGGATAACCATGAAAGTCCAGCTTGACTACGCCCTCATGCTGTTTGCCGTTCTGTTTGCGGCTGCGATAGGCATCGCATCCGGAACCTATCCTGCATACAAGGCCGCGAAGCTCAACCCCGTAGAAGCACTGAGATACGAGTGAACCTCCTCTGGCATAGAATCTGCACCGCTTCATTTTGACATGGCGTGGGATTATCTGCGTGATAATCCCGTGGTTTACGGCATTATTGAGCCCGTCAATTGGCATCGGACAATACCCAACGTCTACTAATCAGGTAAACTACCCGCTACTGTGGCGAAAATGACGATAAAGAAGCGGGCGTTGCGGAAACAACAGGAAATGCCAAAAAGCCCTCATGATTGTTGATGCGCTTATTCCCCTTGATTTTTCTTAACGTCGTAGGCACCGTTCAAACGGGTCTCCATCGCCTCATCCACCCACTCAAGCCAAGTGGTTTTCGATATGCGGGTTATAAACATGTTCCAAAATTAATGTTCTTTGCTATTACTTCTTTATGCTTTGCAGCAGATCAGAAGTGTTTATGGATATCTTGCCGTCTTCTATGACGCCTATTTCCACGGTTTCCTGAGAAAGCTCCTCTTCGGCTTCTTTCAAGGATTTTAGCGCGAGCGTCAGCGCCTGCTCTTTCGTCATCTTTTTCTTGTAATTCGCAACCAGATACTTCTTCGCCTTCTTGCTGCCACGGCCTATGGCTTGGGCACGCCATTCCCTGAAGGCGCCGGAAGGGTCTGTTTCAAAAAGATGGTAAGAGTCTTCTTCCTGACCTGCGATGAGCAGGGACACGCCGAATGGCCTCATGCCGCCTACCTGCGTGAATTTTTGCAGTCGGTCTGAAATATCCTTGACCAAGGTCGTCACTTCTATCGGCTGGTCGTAGGTTATCATGTTGACCTGCGAGCGGACGCGGGCGTAATCCAGAAGCACGCGGGAATCGGACAGTATGCCGCAGGAAGCCGCGATTATGTGGCTGTCCACCTTGGATACCTTTTCTATGCTTTCCGGAACTATGAGTTTTCTGAGCGTCTTTGTTGCGGCTATGACTACGCCGTTCTGGAAAACGACCCCGACAAGGGTAGGCGACCTTTCAACGGCCTTGCGCGCATACTCCACCTGATACATGCGGCCTTCGGGCGAGAAAACTACTATGGCCTGATCATAACCCATCTGGTTAACGTTATCTATCTCCGTAGAAACCACCTTTTTATGCCCAAAGCCTTGATTTTTATACAAATAATGCCTTTGTAATCCTAAAGGGCATTATTAAATGCGTGATTATATGTCCTTCAGTGTATATCCTATGCTTTCATTTATTAATAGTTGATTCGCAGCTTGTGATATCATGAAGACTATTCTTGCTACCGTACGCGAAGTGAAAAATGCTTCGCCTACCGTAAAAATAATCTCGCTGGTTCCGGAAGAAAAAATAACGTTCAAGCCCGGACAATGGATATACGTCTTTGCCGATAAGAACGGGGAGAAAGCCAAGCGCGCCTATTCCGTGGCTTCGCATCCGGACGAGGCCGAGCTCAGTTTGTGCGTCAAACGCGTGGAGAACGGCTTCATGTCAAATTTCCTGTGCGGCCTTTCGCCTGGAAAAAAGATTGAAATATCGCAGCCGTTCGGGCTGTTCACGCTTAAAGACGCGTCAAAAGACACCGTATTCATAGCCACCGGAACCGGCATAGCGCCGTTCATGAGCATGATTCCCGAGCTTGTCAAAACGGGCTATAGCAGGAGCGCAACCGTGATTTTCGGCGCAAGGACGCATGATGAAATACTTTACGCCGATGAGATGAAAAAATTCTCGCAATCATTGAACGTAACGTTCATTCCTGTGCTGAGCCGCGAGGCTTGGAAGGGCGAGAAGGGGCATGTGCAGGACGCAATCAGGAAATACGCGAAGCCGGGCTGCGAGGCCTATATATGCGGACTTATGCAAATGGTTACAGAAGTGAGGCAGCTTCTGGAAGAAATGGGCTTTGACAAAAAGCGCATTCATTTTGAAAATTACATCTGAGGCTTAACATGAAATATCCGTATTCGTTTGACCCGAGGAAGCGGAGGGCTGCCAAGATATATACCAGAACAAAAATAATCAACGGCATGCTGAACGGCTTTCTTGTGCCCGTGGCGTTCCTTGCATTGTTTCTCTATTTTGGCGGGAGCGGTTTGCTGCTTAATACCCTGCCCGAAGGCTGGATTGCAGTGCCTCTCTATGCGGCTTGCTTTGCGCTAATACTGTCTGCGGTTCAGCTGCCGTTGAGGTTCTACTCCTCTTTCATCTACGAGCACAAGCACAAACTGTCTAGGCAGACGCTTGGCGCATGGGCAAAAGACTACGCAAAGTCTTCTGCGGTCTCCTATGCGTTTTCCATTGCCGCGATAACTGGCGTGTATTACATCATGTCATCGTACCAGCCGTGGTGGCTCCTTGCAGGGGCGCTATATCTTGCGCTCATGGCAGCCCTTGACTATGCGTCTCCTGTGATTATCCTTCCGTTTTTCTACAAGCTTACGCCTCTCAAGGACAGAAAATACAGGAGCAAGATACTCGCGATATGCAAAAAGCTCGGGGTCAACGGAATAAGCAACGTGCTCATTGCAAACGAGAGCCAGCGTTCCGTAAAGGCCAACGCCCTTTTCACGGGCTTCGGGCACACCAAAAGAATAGTGCTTTTTGACACGCTCATGGGCAATTTCACCAAGTCCGAGATAGAAACCGTCATCGGCCACGAAGTCGGCCACTACCTGAACCGCGACATACTGAAGGGATTCCTGCTGGAAACCGCGCTCATATTCCCTGTATTGTACGCCTGCGACTCTGCGCTTCGTGCATTCGCGCCGGCCCTTGGCTTTGCTCCCTACAGCATAGCGTCGTTGCCGCTCTTCATGCTCGCCTACGAACTCATAGACTTCGCGCTTATGCCCTTGTCCAGCTTCTATTCCAGAAGAATGGAAAGCGCAGCCGACCTCTTCGCCCTTGACCACATACGCAAGCCCGTGGCCCAGATATCAACGGAAAAGCGCCTCGCGGACAACGCGCTGCAGGATCACGAGCCGCCCGCTTGGGCGGAAATTCTGATGTACAGCCATCCCGCCGCCAGCAGGAGAATAAAGATGGCGGAAGACTGGATGAGGAAGAACGGGAAGAAGTAACGGCTCTTTTTGAGGTCGCCGTTTAGTCGGAGCCTTGTTGCACAATTAACGTTTAACCCCCTATATTTACAGCATCCGCATATTTTGCAACAACGCCGTCTCTATAATCTGTTTTTTAAATATTGAGAGTAAGATTAGCTCATGACAAATGAAAGAACTGTCAAAGAGCGAATCACTCTTCTGTTGCAGAAATACGGTAAATTAAAGTCGAATGATGAACCTGAAAAAAGGTCGGAAGAATTCATAAGAACGTTGTTTGAGCCGCTTGGGTGGGAATGGCTCAGCGAAAACGTCATTCCCCAGAAAAAGATTCGCGGTGCGCTAACGACGACGCGCGTTGACTACCAATTCAGAAAGAGCGGCGAGTTACGGCCTTCATTTTACATGGAAGTAAAAAGATTCTCCAGTAAACTGGATAATCCGGATGACAGAAAACAGGCTTTAGATTACGGAAAGAACAGCGGCACGCGATGGGTGATTTTGACGAATTTCATCAAGTGGCGCGTTTTTAATTCCGATTATTTTGACGAACCTGAGCATGCCGAGATGTTTGAATTTGACGTAAACGACTGTCTCACAAATCCGGAATGCATGCAATGGCTATTGTTGCTGTCGTACGAGCAGGGCGGCAGTGCCTTGGACGAATACTCCAAAAAACACAAAAAATGGAAAGAAAGCGCCGATATAGAGGAAATGCTGACGGAGCAATTGGTGAAAACAAGGCAAAAGCTGAACATAGCGATAAGAGAGCAGAATTCAATGAAGTTTGGCATTGAGCAGGACATGGAAGAGTATGTGGATTATTGTGTCCAGACTATTCTTGACAGGATAATTTTTTGCAGGATGCTTGAAGACAGCGGCGGCGACCCTGACAGGAAACTGCGCGACGTTTTGGAACGCTGGAAGAACGGCGACATGCGTGTGCAGTTTTACAAGGACTTCCTGTGCCCGTTTTTCGCCAAGATGCACGAGAAATACGACAGCACTATATTTGACCAAGACAATTTTGCGATACGAGCAAAACAGGAACGAAAAATCCGAGAGCCTGATGCAAACGCATCTTGATTCGCACAGCGAAACATATGCGTCAAGTTTTCTTGACAAAGTGCTGGAAAACTGCAT
>Ga0209542_10006073_pt1 | contig 23725 bp, 20 predicted proteins | sample RifCSPhighO2_01_FD_184028 | JGI IMG/M metagenome (GOLD analysis project Ga0209542, IMG submission 184028) | Soil microbial communities from Rifle, Colorado - Rifle CSP2_plank highO2_0.1 (SPAdes) (version 2) | ecosystem: Environmental > Terrestrial > Deep subsurface > Rock core/Sediment ...
GCCGCGATGGGCCATCCCTGGCCCAGCGCGGCTAAACCGGCATCCATGCCGGTTTACCCACTGCGCAGAACCTCCACTCGGCCTCTCGAGGGGGCAAGAACATCAAAAGCCAGATCACAATCAAAAGCGAGGCGGCCGACCGGCCGGCCTGATCGGAAGCCATACGCATACCCCCCGCAGGAGCCAGGCTTGCCGGCGAATGCGTACTCACAACCAATGACTGCCTTACAGGTGACACACGAAAAAAGCACCTGCCTGGCTACCTGGAAAGCTTTATAACTGAACCCAAAACAATATTTCGTGGCCCTGCCCCAACCCATAAGCTCAAGAAATGCAAACCCCTGCCGATAATCAGGGCAATACGCTGTGGTAGGGTATTTTAGAAATGTGTCGTTATGGGTTTAGCGTATGAAAGAGATTTATCTATTGATCGAGCACGGCATCGATCAAGGCGAAGTGTATGTTCTTGGTTGGTTCGATGATGAGAAAAGGGCGAAGGAAGTCGCCGAGGAAAAAGAGTGGGAGGCGTATCGCGAAGCCTTGAAAACAGGACACGCCTGGTCGAATCACAAGCCGTTGGCGCCGGATCAAACGGAGTACCGTCGATTCTGGATCAAAGAGGTTTCCAAGTTTGATCGCGTCCCCGTCCCAAGGTCCTCGGCCGTTCATTGAACCTCGCGCACGTGCTGACGCATCCCAGCAGCATCTGCGATTTGCTTTCCGATAGCCCGCCGTCGCAGCTTGGCCGAGCGGCCACCGGACAACCTGATGTCGAATGCACGCGGCTCCCTGTAGGAGCCAGCGGTGCGGAGATCTGACTTGCCGGCGAAACCTCCCGAAAGTCCAACGCACCGCTCAAGCCCGCCATCGCCGGCGCGACAGCCCTATGTCACCCACACTTTATGCGCTGACTGTTCAGCCCATACTCTCTGAAGGGAACAGCATTACCCACAAAATGCTGACTTTGTGGGGGACCACATCCCTGTGCTCAATACTCGCGTTATAGAAATGACCGGTACTACGTCAAACCGCAACTAATACTCAGTATCACCTTCGATCTTGAAATGCATGACCCACCCCCTTATCGAAGTAACCAGGGCCATCAGAGGCATCAACATCAACAACGTCACAGCGATCACGGGCCAACTTGTCATATGCTTCCCCTTTTTCCAGCAGGATTCGGCAACGCGCCCTTAAACGAACTTCAGGCACCTTTAAACATAGTCACGCACTCTGTTTTACGCACTAAGACACAGCATCACAATTGCAGAAGCACGGCCATATCTGCCTAAATGCCCCACATTAAAGCGAGCTCACCCGAAACAAGGAAACGTTCATGCTCGTCATGCCCTGGCCATACCTGACACTCCTCTCTGCCGGCTATGTCCTGGCCCTCACCTACGGGCAAATCACCGCCCAGGCGAGCATCGCCATCATTCTGTTGCTGCTCACCGGTTTCGCCGCCCGGCAACAACACGCCCGCTACGTCCGCTATCTTGGTCATGCCGTATTCATCCTCCTGGCCCTCACCCTCGCTCTGCATTGGTGGCCGGGGTTTCAAAACGCCAGGATGATCGATCAGGAGCGCTTCACCGAGAACGCCGTGCCGTTCTCGATGTATCTCAACCTGGATAAACCGCTGATAGGCTTCTGGCTGTTACTCGTGTGCCCATGGATCATCGGCCGCCACTCATTTATGCAAGCGATAAAAGCAGGCGCCCTGACCCTCACCCTAACGGCACTCGTTACGCTCGGGGGAGCATCGCTGCTGGGAATCGTAGAATGGTCGCCGAAATGGCCGCCGCAGGCATGGCTGTGGATAAACAACAACCTGCTACTGGTGACGCTAGTAGAAGAAGCGCTATTTCGCGGCTACATACAAGGTGGCCTGAGCCGGCGCCTCCAACACCTGCACTACGGCGAACACCTTGCCCTGTTAATCGCTTCTCTATTATTCGGGCTGGCGCACTGGGGGGCCGGTTGGGAGTGGGTTTTGCTGGCGACCCTGGCGGGCGTCGGTTACGGCCTGGCCTATCGATTCGGCGGACTGGCCGCTGCAATCTCCACACATTTCGGTTTAAATCTGCTGCACTTCGGCTTATTCTCTTATCCAATGATGGCCACATGAGCCATCATCCCTCGCACAACCCCAAGTCCTGACCGACTGGACAAATTTTGTCAAAATGCCCTTCCCGATGGCAAAAACGGCCGATTATCGGTAGGGAACTATGCGACTTGACTCCTGTCCGGCCCAGCGTTTAACCTCCCGCCCCACGAATGGAAGCAATCTGCCCTACATTGGCGGATAGTCCTCTGAAAATGAATTCAAGCAACGCGTTTATCGCGCCGTTGTGCTGTGCGGTAAATCATGCTTAAGCCTCGCTCCCCCCTACAGATCAAAAAATCGGTCATTTTTGCCCTGGTGTTGCGCGAAGCACGCGCACGTATAGGCGCCAGCCGCATGGGTGCGGTGTGGACGTTACTTGAACCGATTGCCCACCTTTTGATCCTGAGTACGCTGTTCGCTCTGATTCGCGGCAGAACGGTAGTTGGCCTCGAATTCCCAGTATTCGTCTTGGTTGGACTCGCACCGTTCCTGCTGTTCCGCAATACAGCGCTACGCTTGATGGACAGCCCCAAGGAAAACCGCTCGCTGTTCGCCTACAAGCAAATCAAACCCCTCGACACCTTCATCGCCCGAGTCTTGGTGGAATTCAGCATTTCCGCCCTGGTCTACGCCATCCTGGTATTCGGCTTTGCCTGGTATGGCTTCGACATGTCGGTCAAGGCACCTATCCAATGGGTACTGACTATCCTGCTGGGCCTGCTGTTTGCCTTCGGACTGGGCATGCTTTTGGCGTTGATTGCCCATGCGATTCCGGGCAGCAAGATATTCATCCGTATGATGTTCTTCCCACTGTATTTCATTTCCGGCGTCCTGATACCTGCAGCCTACCTGCCTCACGCGATGCTGCCACTACTTTTGCTCAACCCGTTCCTGCACTTGTTGGAACTGATCCGCGCAGAGATCTTCCCTTATTACGTGCCCGTCGATGGCGTCTCTCTTGAGTACGTAATCGCTGTCACCCTGGTTTTGCTGTTCGTATCGCTCGGCACATACCGGGTTCGTCGACTGCATTTGATCTCCACCAAGAACGGCTAACCGCAGGCTTACCGTGTTCGAGCTCAGAAATATCACCAAGTCGTACCTGACCCCCAAAGGGCGTCGCCATGTTTTCCGTGACCTGTCACTGAAGATTCCCGAAAAAAACATCGGCCTGATTGGTCGAAATGGCGCGGGCAAATCGACCCTGGTTCGACTGCTGGGCGGTGCAGATGTGCCGGACTCCGGCACCATTGCCACCAACAAGAGCATTTCCTGGCCTGTCGGTTTGTCCGGTGGCTTCCAAGGCAGCATGACCGGCCGCGAAAACATCAAGTTCGTCAGCCGCGTCTACGGTGCGGTCGGAGACGCCATGCGTGAAAAGGTCGCATACGTCGAAGAGTTCGCCGAAATCGGCAGCTGGATCGACGAACCCGTCAAGACCTACTCCTCCGGCATGCGCTCGCGCCTGGCATTCGGCCTGAGCATGGCCTTCGACTTTGACTACTACCTGATCGACGAAGTGATGTCGGTAGGCGATGCGCAGTTCAGACGCAAGTGCGCCGAAGTGTTCGAAGAACGCCTGCAGAAATCCAAGGTGGTACTGGTTTCTCACAACATGCCCGAAATCAAAAAGCTCTGTGACGTCGTACTGCTGGTGCGCGATGGCGGGGTGCAGATCTATGACGATGTCGATGAAGGCATCAAGGCCTACAACACCTGATCGCCTGACCGTGGCGTGACTGTTTCATTTCAAGGATGCGTGTGCATATGAGTAGTACGGGTAAATTCAAGGGCTGGCGCCTGACACTGGGGCTGATCGTGCTTCCAATGGTACTGGCCATCGTCTACTACAGCTTCTTTGCCGTGGACCGCTATGTCAGCTCCGCGCAAGTGGTGGTGCGTCAGGATGGTAACAACCCAGCCGCCCAAATGCCGGGCCTGAGCATGCTGCTCAGCGGCGCCAATCCGGCCTCCCGCGAAGAGACCCTGTACCTGCGCGAATACATCGTGTCGATGGACATGATGCAGCTACTGGAAGACCGCCTGCACTGGGTTGAGCAATACAGCAAGCAGCGCAACGACCCGTTCTTCTGGCTGAGCACCGACACCGAACGCGAAGACCTGCTCAAGTACTACCAGCGCATGGTCACCGCCCACTATGACGAAACCACCGGCCTACTCAAAGTTGAAGTACAAGCCTTCAGCCCGGAACTGGCTGAGCAAATGGTCCAGGTCATTCTCGAAGCCAGCGAGCACTTCGTGAACGAAGTCTCCCACAGCATTGCCCGCGAGCAGATGCGCTTCTCCCAAGGTGAACTGGAAGGCGCGAAAGCCAACTACACCCAACGCAAGGAAGAGCTGCTGAGCTTCCAGAACCGCAACAAGGTACTGGACGGTAAAAGCTCGGCCATGGGCCGCGCCAGTATCATTGACACTCTGGAAGGCGAGCACTCCAAAGAACGCGCCGTACTCACCCAGATGCTCTACAAGCTTCGCGCCGACTCACCGCAGGTGAAGCAGCAGCAACAACGCGTGAGCGCCATTCGCGAACAGCTGAATGCCGAAAAACGCCTGCTGGTATCTGCACCCGATGGCGACCAACTCAACGTCGTTGCCTCGAGCTTCCAGCAACTGACACTGGACGCCGGCATCGCTGAAGAAACCTACAAGACTGCCGTCGCCGCACTTGACAACGCCCGTATCGAAGCCAGCAAGAAGATTCGCACCCTGGTCACCGTGGTCAGCCCGAACACCCCACAGATGGCCATCTACCCAGAGCGCCTCTACAACCTGGCAACCATCTTCCTGGCCCTGCTGCTGCTCTACGGCATCACCCGCTTCCTAATTGCATCGATCGAGGATCATCGTGATTAAATCCATTACTGGCCTGCCCCTTCGCCCCCTGAATCTGAGCATGCGAAACAGCGCTGTAGCGGGTTTGATCCTTACGGCCCTGACCTTGGCAGGCTGCGGCGGCACTTTGTCCGGCGCCGGCCCTTACAAGGGCGATATCGAAAGCAAAAACCAGCCGTACAACCTGGTCGAGATCAACGCCAACACCATCGCTCCGTACATGCGTGGCGCGGTGCGTCCGGTACAGGCGAGCATCGCCAAGCCAGTCGCTCCTTCGGCGCGACTGATGGCCGGTGACATCCTCAACGTGTTGATCACCGACAACGCACCGGAAGGCTCGGCGCTGTTTGCACCGCTGTCCGCTGGCGGCACGCAGCTCAAGACCCGTATCGACGACCAAGGCATGATCTCCCTGCCCTACGTCGGCCGCCAGTTTGTCGCCGGCATGACCCTCAACGAAGTTGAGAACATGATCCGCAAGCAGCTGAAAGGCGTGACCACTGACGTGCAGACCCATGTCGAACTGGTTGGCGATCTGTCGGGCTCGGTACTGGTCGCAGGCGCGGTCAAATCCCCTGGCCGCTTTAGCACCCTGCAAGGCCCACTGACGCTGCTTGATGCCGTCAACCAGGCTGGCGGTCCAGTAATGGAACCCCATCTGGTCAACGTCACCGTGCGCACCGGCAGCCAGGTTCAACAGTTCAACTATGAAGACGTACTGGCCGGCAACAATATGGTACTGCGTCCTAACTCGGAAGTAGTGCTGGACCGCGCACGTCAACGCTTCGTCGCCATGGGTGCGGTTGGCGAGCCAGGCTTGAAAGATCTGCCAGCCCAGAACACCAGCTTGCTCGACGCACTGGGCAGTGTTGGCGGACTACGAGAAGCCAACGCCAACCCTGAGGGTGTATTCGTGTTCCGCATGGGTGAAGGGGCTAACCCGAAACCGACAGTCCTGCGCCTGGACATGCGTGATCCGGCAGCGGTTTTCTATGCCCGCCAGATCATGATCAAGCCGGATGACACCATCTACGTGACTAACGCTGCAATTTACGAGTGGCAAAAAGTTATCTCGCCAATCGTCCAGACCATGGTTTTGGGCCGCGCAGTTGGCGCTTACAAGTAACGTTTGAAATTTGATCAGCAATAGGGAAATTACATGATCCCAGTAATACTTTCTGGTGGCTCCGGCTCCAGGCTCTGGCCGCTTTCGCGTGCCATGCACCCAAAGCAGTTCCTCACACTTAACGGCGACCAGTCGCTGTTCCAGGCTACATTGTCGCGGCTGGCGGGCATCCAGGATGGCCCGCTGACCCCGATCGTTGTGAGTAACGAAGACCACCGTTTCCTGGTGGCTGAACAATGCCGTGCACTGGGCATCAACCCCCAGGCTATTTTGCTCGAGCCCATCGGCCGCAACACCGCCCCCGCCATTGCCGCAGCGGTCGTCAAGGCCCTGGCGACAGGCAGGGACGAATTGCTCCTGGTGTTGCCTGCCGACCACGTCTTCGACGATCTGGATGCATTGCACAAGGCTTTCGAAGTAGGCACTCCCGCAGCGCGTGACGGCCGGATAGTGACGTTCGGGATCGTACCGAACAAAGCCGAAACAGGTTATGGCTACATCCGCGTTGCTGAGAAATCCGACGAAATTCAGGCCGTTCAGGCATTTGTGGAAAAACCGGACCTCGCCACCGCGGAGCAATACCTGGCTGATGGCCGTTATTACTGGAACAGCGGCATGTTCCTGTTCCAGGCATCAAGCATGCTCGCTCAGCTGGAAGAACACGCCCCGCTAGTGCTGGATGCTGTACAGGCTGCGCTGAAAAACGCCAAGGAAGACCTGGACTTCACCCGATTGGACACCATGGCCTTTGCAACTGCAGAAAACATTTCCATCGACTACGCAGTGATGGAGCGATCCAGTCAGGTGTCAGTGGTACCGCTGGACGCCGGCTGGAACGACGTAGGCTCATGGTCTGCGGTCTGGGAAATCGCCGAAAAGGACTCTCAGGGCAACGCCTCCCGCGGCGACGTCATGCTCGAAGCCACCCGCAATGCCTATGTTCACGCTGAACACCGCATGGTGTCGGTGTTGGGCTTGGATGACGTCATTGTGGTCGAAACTGCAGACGCTGTGATGGTCGCGGCCAAGGACAAGGCGCAGGACGTAAAACTGCTGGTAGATCGCATCAAACAGAGCGCACGCACTGAAGCGACTAACCACCGCAAGGTATATCGCCCATGGGGTGCCTACGACTCCATCGACAATGGACCGCGTTATCAAGTAAAGCGCATCACTGTTGCACCAGGGCAAAAGCTCTCGGTACAGATGCACCATCACCGAGCAGAGCACTGGATTGTTGTGACTGGCACGGCACAAGTATCGATTGGCGATGAGCAGATTCTGCTTTCCGAGAACCAGTCGACTTACATCCCCATAGGCGTCGTACACGCACTTGAAAATCCGGGGAAAATCCCCCTGGAGATGATTGAAGTCCAATCGGGCGCTTATTTGGGTGAGGATGATATCGTGAGATTTGAAGATCGATATGGCCGCGTATCAGAACCAATGACAGTTGCGTAACAAGTTAAATCAACCCCAACATATGGAAATATTGACATGAGAAATGGCGTTTTTGAGATTTTGGCTCTTGGGGATCGGTTCTCAGCCGCTTATAAAAGCATCGAATCTACCATTAGTGAGTTCGGTACTATCACGTTCCGCGAAGAAGGTTCATTTCAGAAAGCCGACGAGGCGATTACCTTCATACGCAACTCCTCTTTTGATATGGTGATAATGCCAAACCCTTACGGCAATGAACGCCGTCGTTGGATTTATACACATCTAAAAACTTTGGGTTTCCCCGTTTTAGTTTTTGACCGAGGCGCTCTTCCAGGTTCGTGGTTCTTCGACTTCGGCTTCAACGCTGACAGCGCTACCTATCACCCACTCACGTGGGATAAACCTCTAAATGAAGAAGAGAATGAAGCGGTAACCGCTTATATCGAAGAAGCGAAAACACATGCCCCGCTTGAGACTCAAGCACCAGCAATTGGTGGATCCCAACTTAAAGAGGATCTGGGATTAACGGGGAAAAAAGTTCTTTTTGTTCCATTTCAACGCCCATCCGACACCACAATTAAATTTTTCAGCGGTCAAGTCGGAAGTTTCGAAAACTTTGTGAAACTTGTATCGAAGACAAAAAATTTGCTCCAACAGCATTCAGACGAATGGGTGATCGTTGCAAAAAAACACCCTCTTGAACAAAATCGTCCATTGGCTGATGTCATGTATGTTGATGATGACACCCATATCCACGACCTCATTGAAATGTCAGAGGCGGTATTACTGGTTAACAGTGGCGTGGGCGTAATTTCCGCACTGTTCAACAAACCAGTTCTGCACGCTGGAAATGCCTTCTATTCGCACCCAAACATCAACCACAGCGTAAGTACTGCTGAGGATGTCGCCTACTGGCTTCATAGCGGCTTTAAACCCTGCGAAAATACCCGCAACCGGTTTATTCACCACCTAGTAAACAATGTTTATTCATTCGGAAAGTTCGAAACTGAACTAGTTCAACAAAAGGACGGTTCATACAGAAATATCACACGCAAAATTCACTTTGACAAAGTGAATGTACCTCTAGAGCTGAAAAAAAAAAGAACATACTCTTTGTAAGTCCTGTCATCCCGATACCTATTAATCGGGGAAGTGCGCACCGCACTGACCAAATGATCAGAGCGTTACTCGATTGCGGTCATCGAGTAACGCTTTTGATCCTAAATCAAAGCGAGGAGAAAACATCTTCAAGCGATCTTAAGATGCGCCTTGAAGCGCATTATCAAAACATAAACTTAAGTGTTAGCGTACGCCGCCATCCAAATTATGTAAAAAAAGAAAATACATTCTTTAACCGCCTAGATAGCAAATATAAAATTCTGCAACGCTTCTCCGAGCTCACTTATCACGACGCGTTGATTAACAACAACAAAATGCTACCTGACAACTTCAAGAAAATCATTATGAGCAGTCTGAACTCTAATGAATTCGATTTCGCATGGTTCAACTACATGAAGGTAAAACCTTCGAACCTTAAAACCGATACAAAAATCATTGTCGACATGCACGACATGCAATCCGCTCGAGTAGAAGTGGATGTGCTTCCAGAGCTTCGCCCTTCGCGTAGAAAAAAATACCTGAAAAAATTCATTGCAAGCGAACTTAAAGAAATCAACAACTGTGATATAGCCGTATCCATTTCGCCAGCAGAAACAGATTCGATCCAGGAAGTATATAAACCGAAAGCAAAACTTGTAACATTAAAAGCCACTGACGACCCAAGATTTGTACTTTCCTCGAAGTTCAAATATGACATCACTTTCATCGGATCTAATTCTGCCCCCAACGTTGACGGTCTTGCTTGGTTTATCACCGATGTTATGCCCGTAATCTTCTCAAAAAACACTAGAGCAAAATTTTTGATTCAGGGAAATATCAACAGAAACAGAAAAATCAAAGAAGCCATTGCCAAATCAAGCTTTCCGCACAGAATTATTCAGCAAGGTTTTGTAGAATCACTTACCCCTATTTATGAATCATCCAAGGTGATTGTTTGCCCGATTCGTTATGGCACTGGAATGAAAATCAAGGTCGTTGAAGGGATGGCATACGGCAAAGCACTCGTCGGAACACCCGTTGCTTTTGAAGGGATAGATATAAGCCACGGACTGATCTGTGAGTCGGAATCAGACAACTTTGCTCACGCAGTGCTTAAACTTCTAGAGAATGATGCAGCCAGATCTGCCGCTCAAAAAGTATCGCAATTAACTTTTTCCGAGCAACATTCTTATTCCGCGCTGACCACGGAAATCGAAAAGATGCTTTTGGAAGCCTGAAGATGAGAATTGCAATCTGTGTATCTGGCCACCTTAGAAACCTAAGTGAAGATAACCAGCTTGTCGCGCTCATAAAAAAGACTAGTGCTGATGTATTTATCAGCACTTGGAATAACATTGGGGCGACGTCTGCATATGATCGCTTTTTCCCGAGCGCTTCCATTGCAGAATTGATTATTGGTCTAGACGAAAGTCGAAAATATAACTATGACATCAAAAAATTCAAAAGAAACTATCCTGCGCTTCACAACCTATTCTATGACAATAAGAAAATCGACAAAAACTTAGTAACCTCAATACTACCAAACATCAAAGCATTACATATAGAAGAGCCGCCAATCGATTTCGAAATCAATAGAACCTTGAACGGCATTACCTACCCAGCAGAACTTCTTGAAGCAATGCCAGAGCGATATATGTTTTCGCTCCCAATGTTTTATAAAATCCACGATTCCAACGAGCTTAAGAAAAATTACGAAACTCAAAACAACTTTAAATACGACATTGTCATAAGAGCTAGAACAGATATCGACTTTAACAACCTGGACGAAATAATTTCCAGTGTAAAATGCGAACATTCCGACAATGAAATCAGCACAATCGCAGATAAAAGTTCTCTAGACGACGAGTTTTTTTTGAGTGATATTTTTGCGATCGGAAGTTCGCGAAGCATGGACGACTACGCTGAAATATTCACAATGCTCCCTGATTATTGGAACCTAGCCAAGCATCCAAACTTGCCACTAACTAAGCGCTCCGCGGAACGTTTGCTAGGCTATCACGTCAAATTCATAAAAAATTTAACCTGCAATACGATCAACTCAAAAGCACTTGTATCTTCTTCCGTCGCCCGAAAAAAAGTAGAAGATGTTTATCCTGCATTCATGATTGATATCACCGCAAAACCTAATTTATCAACGGGCGAGTCAAAAGCACATATGCTTATGGCTAACCTTTACTACAAAGAAAAAATGATTAGCGCTGATCTTCCTTCGAAAGAAAACATCCTCAAAGCACCTATAGAAAAAGTTTGGCTTCTAGCCAGCATCGCTAAAACGCATAACGATCTAGTTACAGCACTACCCTTGTACGAAAAAGCACATCTCTATTTAAAAGATCACGATGCTCGCCCGACCGTCGATTATGCACTCACTCTATCAAAGCTAGGTGATTTAGATAAAGCCTTGGAAGTTCTACTTTCCGCATCAATTAAAAACAATAAAGATCATATTTTTTTAAGACATATAGGCACAACCTATTATCAAATTGCAAAATCTTGCCCACAAGATAAAAAGCATTTTTACCTAAATTTAGCTTGGATATACCTACAACAATCTTGCAAACTTGGAAAGTTTTCCAATGAAATTACTTTACGGGCAAGCATAGAAGTATGCAAAGCACTAAATAACACCGAAGAAGCTAATGACTTAACCAAGAAAATCGATATTCTCACCATGAAAAAAAGTGGAACGCTGAATTGATTATTATACCGATGGCAGGGCTTAGCAGTCGCTTTTTCAATGCCGGATTCGACAAGCCGAAATATATGCTTGAACTAGATGGCGTTTCTGTTTTTTCCAAAGCAGTCATTTCGTTTAAATACTATTTCAACAAAGAATCATTTATTTTTATCATAAGAAACATTTATAACACTGAGCAATTCGTAAAAAACGAAGTAACAAAACTTGGTATAACCGACTATAGAATAATTACGCTTAACCATGAGACCAAAGGTCAAGCAGAAACAGTTTTTATTGCCACCCAAGAACTAAAATCCGACGAACCAATTATTATATTTAACATTGACACCTTCAGAAAAAACTATAGAAAACCTGAATTTATTTCGGAGTGCGACGGATATCTCGAAGTATTTAATGGCCTGGGACACCATTGGTCGTTTGTTGCTCCAAAAGATTTTGAAAACGTGGAAAGAACAGCCGAAAAGGATCGCATATCCGATCTTTGTAGCAATGGGCTTTATTATTTTAAAAGCAAAAATATTTTTGAGGAAGCTTATTCAAATGCCGTCAGCACAAACTCATCGATAAACGGCGAGTATTACGTAGCACCGTTGTATAACAGATTGATTGAAACCGGAAAAATAGTTAAATACATGAAAGTCGACTTAAATGAGATTGAGTTTTGCGGAACTCCGGTTGAATTTGCCAACCTAAAAACATCGTACAAGAAAGCAAAAAATGGAAAATAATCAATACTCTTTCCACTTAAGCTATAAGTTATACTACCAAGCATATAACTGTATTTACGCCCAAAGAATCATTTCTTGAAAAATCAACAACAATGAGCATCAAGGCATGATCATTATAAATTCGGCAGCATATACTACTCCTGAAATTCAAACAGAATTCGGCGAACTGCCTCCTTGCCTCCTGCCTATTGGCAATAGGAAACTGCTCGAATATCAAGTCTCCATGCTGCGCAACACTTATGATGAACGAATTGTCGTATCCTTGCCTGAAAGCTTCAAACCAACTATTGACGAGCAAATGCTCTTTATTTCTTTAGAAATTGATCCTGTTTTTGTACCCAGTGATCTTTCTTTAGCCCATGGCTTGCTCTATATTCTGGATACACTTGACCATGCCAACGAAAAGCATTTGAGATTATTACAAGGAGATACATTTCTGGATGAAATCCCGAAGGAATCCAATCTCGTCGCTGTCGTTACCTCTGATTCTGCTGTCGAAACTAAACATGCTTTGAAGGCAGAACTCAACCAGTCTGGCTCTCCCTTGAAGTGGTGCGGCTACTTTTCCTTTTCATCTCCCTCAGTTTTCGTCGATGCACTGACACTATCGCAAGACAGTTTCAAGGAAGCAGTGCGTATCTATGCAGAACTGTTCGAACTGAAGTACCCGGAAGTTACTGGTTGGTATGACCTTGGAAAAGTAGATACTTATTTCGTGTCACGCGCACAAATTACCACTCAGCGCGTATTCAATTCTCTGCGAATTGAAAATGGTACCGTTCGGAAGTCGGGCACTCCAAACAGGAAAATTCTCGCCGAAACTGAATGGTTCAAACGACTTCCTAGCGCACTAATACACTATACACCACAATTAATTGATTGCGGCATAGATATCGAAAGCGGCAGCCCCTTTTACGTACTTGAATATCTACACCTCCCCCCTCTTAATGAAGTTTTAGTGCACGGACGTAATCCGGACTCATTCTGGAAAAAAATCTTCAAACTGATCGATATTTTTTTTCAAGACACTCGCAACAGCTTTGCACTCTCTTATAAAAACAATCAGATTGAAACCATTCGAATTGATGCTCGTGACTTATATGAGAGCAAGACATTTTCTCGACTTGAAGAATACGCCAAGAGCTCTGACATTAACTTAGATGCACCTACAGCTTATGACAAACGGAAACTCCTTAGTCTTCGTGAAATCGCAAAAGACTGCATTTTCCGTACACTGGAGTTACCGTTAATTCCAACGGTGCTTCACGGTGATCTTTGCTTCAGTAATATTCTATATGATTCACAAAGAGAATCAATTAAAGTAATTGATCCGCGCGGTTTGAACCTAAAGCAGGAACTGACACTTTTGGGTGATCAAAAATACGATCTTGCCAAGCTATGTCATTCCGTTATAGGCCTTTATGACTTCATATTTGCTGGGCGGTATCAAATAGAAAATAAGGACAGTAAAGCTCAAAAAATCGTCTTTCGAGTCGATGAACGATTGCTACCCATACAGGAGGCGTTCACCAAATCAAACCTTCTTCCAGGCATTACTACCAAAGAAATATTACCGTTAACTGTATTATTGTTTCTGTCGATGCTACCGCTACACGCGGACCGACCCGATCGACAGCAAGCAATGCTGATTAATGCTTTAAGGCTTTATACTGAATACATAGATTGACCCCAACGTTATTTTCACACCTAGCTAAATGAGATATTGCTTTGAAAATCACCTCTACCATCGAATGCCTAAACACTGCCCCCTTCGTCCTCTTCGGTGGCATTAATGTTCTTGAGTCCCTGGACCTGGCCCTGACTGCCTGCGCCGAATACGTGCGAGTGACCGATAAACTGGGCATTCCGTACGTCTTCAAGGCCAGCTTCGACAAAGCTAACCGTTCCTCCATCCACTCCTACCGTGGCCCTGGCATGGAAGAAGGTCTGCGTATATTCGAAGCGGTGAAGGCCGAGTTCGGTGTACCGGTGATTACCGACGTTCACGAAATTGAACAGTGCGCACCTGTCGCCGAAGTGGTCGATGTGCTGCAACTGCCTGCATTCCTGGCCCGTCAGACCGATCTGGTAGTGGCTTTGGCCAAAACTGGCAAGCCAGTGAACATCAAGAAACCTCAGTTCCTGAGCCCGTCGCAAGTGCAGAACATCGTGCACAAGTTCAAGGAAGCCGGTAACGATCAATTGATCCTGTGCGACCGCGGCACCTGCCTGGGTTATGACAACCTGGTCGTGGACATGCTGGGCTTCGGCGTGATGAAGCGCACCTGCGCGAACCTGCCGATCATTTTCGACGTAACCCACGCCCTGCAACAGCGTGATCCGTCGGGCGCTGCATCGGGCGGTCGCCGTGAGCAAGTCGTTGAATTGGCACGCGCCGGCATGGGTGTTGGCCTGGCTGGTCTGTTCCTGGAAGCTCACCCGAATCCAGATCAAGCCAAGTGCGACGGTCCAAGCGCCCTGCCGCTCGATCAACTGGAGCCGTTCCTGGCGCAGATCAAGGCACTGGATGACTTGGTCAAATCGTTCCCGCCACTGAACATTGCATGAAGCCAAATCTGTTGAAACAAGGATTGTGAACATGGCAAGTACAGAACAACGGGTCGCGATTGTCATTCCGGCTCGCTACGGCTCGACCCGCCTGCCGGGCAAGCCGCTGGCTGATATTGCCGGCAAGCCAATGGTGCAGCACGTTTACGAACGCGCCCTGCAAGTAGCCAATGCTCATGTGGTGGTTATCGCCACTGACGACGAACGCGTTGCAAAAGCGGTGCGGGCGTTCGGTGGGGAATGCGTCATGACCTCGCCGGATCACCCATCAGGCACCGACCGCCTGGCAGAAGTCATGGCGCAGATCGATGCGGACATCTACATCAATCTGCAAGGCGATGAACCACTGGTGCGTCCAGCGGACATCGAGGCGCTGGCTGCAGGCATGCTCGCTGATGCAAACGTAAAGGTTGGTACTTTGTGCCACCCGATCGAAGCGCACGAAGCCGGTAACCCCAACACCGTGAAAGTGGTGCTGGCCAACAACGGTAACGCGTTGTACTTCAGCCGTTCGCCGATCCCTTACCCACGGGACGGCGAAGTCGCTCACTACCTCAAGCATGTCGGTGTCTACGGCTACCGTCGCGATGTGCTGGCCGACTACAGCAGCCTGCCACAGCCGATGCTGGAGCATGCGGAGAAGCTGGAGCAACTGAGGCTGATGGCGGCGGGTTACTGCATTCGGGCGTACCAAGTCGAACCGACCGGCCCGGGTGTAGATACACCTGAGTGCCTGGAGCAAGTGCGGGCGCTAATGAGTGGCGAAGCCCCTGCCTCACAGCCAACCCTCAACGACATTCGCCTGGTGATCACCGATGTAGATGGTGTGCTCACCGACGGCGGCATTTATTACGACGCCACCGGCGAATGCCTGAAGCGTTTCCATGTGCGAGATGGCATGGGCATGCGATTGCTGGAAGAAAACGGTGTGCGGGTGGCGGTGTTGTCCGGGCGTGATTCGGCAACGTTGCGCAAGCGCGTGGCCGACCTGGGCATTACCCTTTGCCAGTTCGGCGTGAAAGACAAGCTGGCGGCCTGCAACCAGTTGATGGCGGAAGCCGGTGTTAGCGCCGCGCAAACGGCGTGCATTGGTGACGACTGCATTGACCTGCCGGCCTTTGCGGCGTGCGCCCTGTCGTTTGCCGTCGCGGATGCGCCGGTATACGTGAAAGCGGTCGCTACCCATGTGTTGAACGCAGCAGGCGGTACCGGTGCGTTCCGTGAAGTAGCGGACAGCATTTTGATTGCTCAGGGCAAGGATGCGGTACTGGGCACTGCGGCGGGTTATGCGCAGGTGATGGCGAAGATGGCGCAGTAAGCCGACGAGTCATTCATAGCAGCGAGTAACGGGGCCGATGTTGGGCCCCGTTTTCATTGTAAGCGCTCCTTAATCCCACTAACTTCATAAGAGCCCTGCTGCCCAACAGATTATAGCGAAATAAATTCAGCATCGGCTGGAAGTCCGCACCGCACAGGGTAGCCCAGCTCGCCAAAGTTCTGACGTGGGATGTCGACACCGTGCCGGCCCAGTAGCTTTCCGAAGCAGTTAAACGGCAGTCCATCGACATACATGGTGGTCAGCAGCGTCGCCAAAACCACTTGGGCTGGCCATGTTCGTTTCAATCACTTGGGCCGGGGCTCTATAGCACATCCTTGAAGAAGACGTGGTGTCCGAGTTTCAGCGTCTGCTTGGCTCCTTTCACCTAGGCCAAAAGCTTAGGCGTGATGGTCGCGTATTAATGCGTGGCGCCGCCGGTGGATTAAGATTTTTGCCGGCGATACTTGATTAGTAGCGCTTTGCGCTTGCGCAAATTCGCAGAACGGGATGGGCTTCGCGCCGCTCAACTAATCGAAATTCGAGTCGTTCCTGCTCCAGCAACTGAACTGATAGGGCTTCTGGGATAGGCCGGCATAGCCCTCGCCCACCAGGATCTCGCTTTGCCACCGTTCACGCGGTTGCGGATAGCCCAGGCGACGGTGATAGGGCCGACCAATGACTAACACCAGCCTGAGCGAACGCCGTTTGGGCAAAAGTGTCGCGATCCATTTCGGTCTCATTTATCACATTTCTCCAGGCGAAAAAAAGCCCGCACTTCGCGGGCATTCAAAAAAACCTCAACTCAATCTTGATCAATCACATCCCAAAAAACCCTTACACCGTCATCGTCTTGAACTGTTACGTAGACTGAGTCGGTCTCGGAAATAGCGCTTACGATCTGCTCCCAATCATCAGGAGATTCACTCTCCTCCTTGTAAATCGTCACTGCTTGGGCCTTTTGAGCAGCAGGGGCAATGATTTGTTTCTGAATCCGCGCAGCTAGCAATTCGAACGAATTGGGGATTTTTTGAGTCTTGCTTCTTTTAGCCATGATCGATCTCAAATAACTGTATAAAAATACAGCCTACACGCTCATTATAAATCACGCCGGGCATCAGAGTGCAGGATTCTATGGGCTGATTTGAGTAGCTCTCAAAAATTATTCCTACACAAAAATCAAGCTTTATTCTGATCCGTCATGCCGGCATAATCCCCGCCATTCTCATTTAGTCTGTAAAGGGCTTTTACACATGGATTGCGTCTTGCTTGGCGGTAGTAATTCTGTTCTGAAATTCGGAATTGGCTCAGGACTTGAAAGTAAAGTACAAACAAAACGATTGGGTCTTGGTGCAACTTCTTGCATTCAGAACCTATATGAACTTGAAAGAAACAAGGAACTGATACGCCAAGCCGACTTTGTAGTGACAGAGTCAAATGTGAACGACTCTTTTTTTGCCGCATCACCACAATTGAGCATTGATTTTATTTCAAAAGAAATTGATGAGTACTATAGAATATTGAGCATGACAAATAGGAATGTCTATGTCGTTATTCTCCCAGCCAATCACCATGCACCACATATGGAGCGAGTTGAACTCATCAACTCCGTGAATGAGCGACACATACTTAACTGCTTAGCACACGGCTTTAAGCTTGTGAATCTTTCTGCAATCACAACAGAACTACCTGTTTCTGACGTAATAAATTTAATACCACACCCTAGACACTTACACGAAGGTTTTCTGCACCAGCTTGGCATAAATATTGCGGATCATGCAAAAACGAATCAATGCAACTTAAAACCAATAAATCTAACAGGCCCATCGTACACCATTATTGATGCATCGATGATTCAGCCTGGCGAAACAATGGAAAAAAAGAACTCTGTTTTCCGTGAAGATGTTGCTTATTTAAAAAAACCAAAGCATCTCCCGCCCCATACAGTTGGCATGGAAATCATAGCCATCTCCGCTTGGTCAGACGGATACTCATTAGTAAAAATCTCTAACAGCAACCACAACACAGTCAAATGTTTCTCGAAGTTATATTCGGTGTGGGAGCTTTCACAGCCGATAACTATCGACACAGACACAACTATCGAAACCGCATTTGACAACCCTGAACCTACCGATAAATCCAGACTCAGCAAGTACAATCAAGCAAACAAATGCCTTGAATTTGGCCTAATTGGACTTCTAGCAAAGAAAACACACTCTACTTGCTTCCTCCCTACAGCGATTTATGACTACTTTGAAATCGATATCTCAAAAAACGTTAGCCCTTCAATAGCGCCTTACGTGAAAGCATATCACTCCTTCTTAGAAAACAGAAAACTTGTTCCACTTGAAACTTTCGAAGCTATGCAAGACAAATTGAAAAGAGTAGAAAATGAGCTAGCAACTTTGAAATCAGAAACAACCAATTAAACCCTATTGGCGCCTAACAAATTGCTAGGCGCCATACGTAAATTATTTAGGCTTGAGCGTAATCGATAAGGTGGAGCTCGCTAATTAGCTTTAATAAGGTACCGCTGCGTCCCGACTTGCCCTTGGGGAGCACTTATTGCGCCTCAACGAACTTGCGCCGCGCGTGCGCCCAGCAGCCCAACAGCTCTACTTCACATTGGGAGTCCAGGGCGTTGTAGCCCGCATAGTCATCGATCATCAAATAGCCGCACAATATCCTTCAAGCAGACCAGCCCCACAGAGATCGCTTGGGAACGTAGGAGCTGGAAGTGCCAGGGGGTTGGCAGTATTAGTCGAAGATTTCGACAACACCCACGACAGCGTTTTCGCTGTTGGTGACGGCCAGCGCACGGATCTTGTTGTCGAGCATGTAGGCTTCCGCTTCCGACAGCTGCGAATCATCCTTGATGGTGTGCGGGTTAGCGGTCATGAAGTGGGCAACGGTGGTGTGGATCACACCTTCGTTTTCCAGCAGTGCGCGGCGCAGGTCGCCGTCGGTGACGATACCCACCAGGGCACCCTCTTCCATGACCACGGTCAGGCCCATGCGGCTTTGAGTCATAACCAGCAGGCAGTCGTGGAAACTGGTGGCCGGTGTGACGATCGGTGCCGGGGAATGCATGACATCACTGACGCGAGTCAGCAGTTTGCGACCCAGGCTGCCACCGGGGTGGTAACGGGCGAAGTCCATCGGCTTGAATTGAATCGCTTCGATCAAGGCTACAGCCAGGGCATCGCCCATGGCCATGGTTGCCAAAGTGGAGGTGGTCGGTGCCAAGTTGTTTGGGCACACTTCTCGCTCAACGGAGATGTCCAGCCAGATATCCGCGTGCTTAGCCAGGGTCGACTTTCCGTTGCCGGTCATGGCAATGATTTTGTTGCCGAAGGATTTCAGGCTCGGGATCAGCTTGATCAGTTCTTCTGTCTCGCCGCTGTAGCTGATCAGGATCAGTACGTCGATCGGCTTGAGCATGCCCAGGTCGCCGTGGAAGGCTTCAGCCGGGTGCAGGAAGAAACTCGGGGTGCCGGTAGAGGCGAAGGTCGCGACCATCTTTTGCCCGATCAGACCGGATTTGCCCATACCGCATACAACGGTGCGACCTTTGCAACCGAGAATCAGTTCGACTGCACGCTGGAATTCGCCATCCAGGCGTTCGGCCAGCTGACTGATTGCTTGCGCCTGGGCGCAGAGGGCTTCTTTGGCAATTGGAAGGTGATTCATGGGGGACCTTATCGTTCCTTGATTTTGAAGGCGCGTATGGTAACGGCTCAACACGGGGCATGGAACGTCAACAGACTTCCATCTGTAGGAAATTTCCGAATAATGGGCATTGCGCGCCAGAAAATTGGCAATCAATGGACGGAATCCGTACTATCGCGCCCTTTCTGGACAACTGTTACGGGGAAGTGGGCAAGGACCGCGCCGCCTTCACTGGTGTGTCAGGCAAAAAATGGATGATTGCTTACAGTTGGAACGCATGGGTATCGATTCGAACACCACAATATTCGCCAGCAGCAGGAATGCATTCTGGTTAAGCCGCTCCACGCTGGAAAAACGCTTGAGCTTTTTCCTGCCAGCGTATCGAGCTGATGGTTTCAGCATCGTCACGACCGACCTGGCTTCCAATGCCTCGTTCGTCAGTTATGTGCGCCATCACCGACTGACAGATCTCGATACTGGTGCCACGATTGACGTTATCGAGAAGTCGATTCGCAAGATCCTCTTTATTCCCAGCCTTGAGTCACGCTTCTATCGGGAGCACAATGTGCTATGGGCAAGCGTTCATTTCAAGCATCCACGTTGCCTGGGCGTCATTGAGACGCCTTGGGAAAGCCTGATTTTCACCAGTTACGTGCAAGGTCGTCCGCCACGCCTAACGGCTATCGCCAAGATCATGGCGCCAGGCATTGCCGAAATCGAGAACCTGTCCAGTCGGTATCTGGGGTTCTCGGCCTGGTGGCAGGCTCCCAAGTTCTGGACCATGGATTTTTTTCGGCCTTGGTATCTACTGCGGCCGCGCTTCAATTTCGAGCGTTATTTGCACTCCCTTGTGGAATTGGCTCGGGACGATGACCGTTTTGCCGACCTGCCCCGTCGACTTCTCGCATTGAGGCCGATATTGCGTCGGGAGGCCAAGGTGGCGAAAAACAGTCAACGCTGTTTTTGCCATATGGATTACCTACGCAAGAATTTTTTCCAGTCGCCCCAGGGCCTGCAGATGATTGACTGGAGCGAGTTCAAGATCGGCCGTGTAGGATTTGACGGTGGCTCCTATGTGAGCGCGGTATTCCGGCGCAGCGATATGGAACGTTTTATTGCAGTGCGCGCCGAGTTCCTCGCCACTTATGTAGAGGTTCTGGACCATCGGTTCGACCGGCAACAGGCTTTGCGCAATCTGGATTACCTGTTCCTGCAAAATTCTCTCTGGTACTTCCTGCGATCAACGACCATTGCTGACTATAAGCGACGGGGCAAGCTGGATCTGTTGCATGAGAAGTATGAGTACTTGTTGGCGCTGCCGTTGATCTCGGACCGTTAGGCGAGTCGATACACAGGATCTTTGTTTGAGGTGAGGACGCCTCGCTGGCAAGCCAGCTCCTACAGGGGGGGCTTGGTTGATGAGAGGGCGTCTTCATGCCGGAGGATTTGCGAGCGTGTTTACTCTTGCGGATCGAGATTATCCAGCGCCCGATTCACCGCCATATCGGCCAGCATGATCACTTGCTGAATACCCAACAACATACTGCGCTGCGGTCCGTCGACGAATGTTGCGAAATCACTGGCCATTACGTTGGCGGACCTCAGCGACTCACAGGCGTAGGCCAGCAAGGTCTCGGTATCGATACCGGGGGCGATGAGAAACATTGTGCTTGGGGAGGATTTGGGCATGGCGAAGCTCCATCTCTTGGTGATGTTATTGAGCCGTTTGGAATTCGGGGTTCCATGCCCGGCCGCTGATTTGACAGCGGCGGACAAAGGCTAGAGATGCCGCTTCCGAGGGACAACCTGAAAGGGTTGTGGGATGTTTCTTCGCGGGTTGAGTGAATCCAGGCGGTTTGGATTTGCTGGGATGGACGTCTTCGCTGGCAAGCCATCTCCTACATCCTAAGGAAAAAAAACCGTCATCTAGGGCTTTTCCCTACAGACAGCCGTTTCTCCAAGTGGCTTAAATTCACTTACAAGCAAGGACGCATCTCAACCATACACTCGCAGCATTACAAGGCAGCCGAGTACGATGCGTTATCTAATCTTCATCCTCATAGCCATAATCGTTGTCACTCTTTTGGCATCGCTGTATGGGTGGTATTGCCATCTACGAGATGACGAAGACGACCTGTATTACTCGCCCGAAAATCCTGTCGATTCAAATCACGCACGTACGTCTTGCATACAGCCAGCGGCAAAGCTTCGACAGCGTGATCACGCTAGCACGCCGACGCCTTCGCCTAGCGCTTCAGGCGATCTGTCCGCCCACTGAACCCGCCCTTGATGCACCGAGTGATTGCCTTGAGCCGGCCTTCTATCTTGAACGGTGTCATCGCGTCATTTGGCGGGGACATGAGAACTCCGGTATTGGACGTGCCGGGGTCTTCGCTGGCAAGCCAGCTCCTACAGGGTTGAGGATTGGCTTTTTGTGATTGTCAATCGCCCCGCGAACGCTGTGGATGCCGCTCATCGGGCCGTTGAATAGCGGGGGCTGAAGGCAGGATGGGAAATGTCGATTTATGTGAAAAAATCGTCAGAAACTTCCTACATTTTATTAATGGCAACCATACGTTTGTATTATCATTCGCGCCAAATCTCATTGAGCATTTCCTCCAGGCACTCGCACTGATGCGCGCCTGAGTGATGATTGCGCCCGATATGGATATCCGCTGTTTTTTATGGACAATGTCGCTCCACCGCGTCGCTCTTTGCTGATTCTGTCTAAAGGTGCGCAACAAATCCCTACCCTCCCCGCGCTGCTGCCTGAGTATCAGCTGCTGTGTGGAACGGTGGGCGACATTGTCCGGGCCGATGATGTGTTGGCGTGGGGGCGCAAGCCCAGTGCGTTGCGTGCCAAGGAAGCAGCCGATGCTGCCGGGTTGCCGCTGATCACGGTCGAAGACGGTTTTTTGCGCTCCGTGGGCCTGGGTGCTGAAGACCCGCCGTTGTCGCTGATCGTCGACCCGCTGGGCATCTATTACGACGCCACCGCCCCTTCTCGCCTGGAACAATTGATTGCGCAGCCGCTGACGCTGGCGCAGTCCGATCGTGCCCGTGCCCTGCAAGCGAGCTGGTGCGAGGAACGCGTTTCGAAGTACAACAGCGCGCGGATCGAAACCTGTGTATTGCCGCAACCTTGCGTGCTGGTCGCTGATCAGACGCGGGGCGACGCTTCGCTGCAAGGTGCCAGCGCTGCTGATTTCGAGCACATGCTAGAAGTCGCGCTGGCCCGTCACCCGCAGAGTACGGTGGTGGTCAAGGTTCACCCGGATGTGGTGGCCGGGCGCAAGCAGGGGCACTTTGATCTGGCGACGCTGCGCAAGCATCCTCGGGTGCATCTAATCAGCAACAACGTGCACCCGGCGGAGCTGCTGTCAGCCGTTCAGGCGGTGTACGTAATGACTTCGCAACTGGGCTTCGATGCCCTGTTGTGGAACGTGCCGGTGCACACTTTTGGCATGCCGTTCTATGCCGGCTGGGGGTTGACCGTTGATGCGCTGCCGGCGCCTGAGCGACGTCAGCCAGTCAGTCTTGAGCAGTTGCTGCATGCCGCGCTGGTGGAATATCCGCGCTACGTCGACCCGGAAACGGGCGCGCCATGCCAGGCCGAGACGGTGCTGGCGTGGTTGGGTTTGCAGCGACGGATGCGCAGCCGATTGCCCCATGACTTGCAAATGGTCGGCTTCAGCAAGTGGAAGCAGCCGTTGGTGCAGGACTTTTTCAATGGTTCGTCCATCCGGTTTCTCGGGCGTTTCTCCCGTCGTCGCGTGGCTGCTCCGGTGATCACCTGGGGTTGCCAGCACGATACGCCTCTGTCCGGGAAATCGGGTCGCCACCTCGGCCGCGTCGAAGACGGCTTCCTACGCTCCGTCGGCCTGGGCGCAAAAAAAACCCGCCCCCTGTCCTGGGTGTTCGACGACCTGGGCATTTACTACGACGCCACCCGCCCTTCGCGTCTGGAACACATATTGCAGAACGAGCCCTGTGCACCGGGCTTGTTGCAGCGGGCGGCGGCCTTGCGGGAAGCGATCTGCGCGGCCGGCGTGACCAAGTACAACCTGCCTGGCACGCCGTGGAAACGCCCGGCCGGTGTCGA
>Ga0209542_10006074_pt1 | contig 23724 bp, 22 predicted proteins | sample RifCSPhighO2_01_FD_184028 | JGI IMG/M metagenome (GOLD analysis project Ga0209542, IMG submission 184028) | Soil microbial communities from Rifle, Colorado - Rifle CSP2_plank highO2_0.1 (SPAdes) (version 2) | ecosystem: Environmental > Terrestrial > Deep subsurface > Rock core/Sediment ...
AGGCTATCGACGAGAAAGGAAAGCGCAAAACATTTTCTCGCAAAGAATGTAAATTTGGATATCGCTCGTCGATCTTCAAAGAAAAGAATTTGGTTGTGCTCGACTCGACGTTCCAATTGCGAAAGGGGAACAAAAAAGAAATTCAGGCCGTGGCAAAAGATCACATACGATACCGCAAAGAACGGCATCCGTTGGAATATCCAAACGCGGGAAGCATTTTTAAGAATTGCGATCTCGCAAAAGTTCCAAAAGAATTGGCAGAAAGCATGAAAGACGTGATCAAAATGGATCCTTTCCCCGTGATTCCGACTGCCGCGATTCTCGCGCGGGCAAAATTGCAAGGATTGCGCGTGGGTGACGCGCAAATTTCAGAAAAACATCCAAACTATATCGTGAATCGCGGAGACGCGAGCGCGAAAGACGTGATACAACTCATCGCGAAGACAAAAAAACTCATCAAAAAGAAATTTGGAGTCGAATTGGAGGAAGAAATAAGTTTTCCCCATTGACAGCATTGCTTGTACATGAAAAAATAAAGTAACGATTTGTTTTTGAGTAGTAATTATTTTTTGAAGGTCGTGCTATTCAAAACAATTCATACAAAAGAAAAAATCTTTTAAAACTCATGGCAAAGAAAAGAAAGAAGGCTGTCGCGAAGAAAGCCACAAAAAAGAGAAAGAAGAGATAGTCTCTTTTTCACAAATCTCACCACGTTCGTAAGGACGTGGTGGGTTTGTTTTTTGATGAAAAAGTGATATACTTTGTTCTTGCAATGGGAATGTTTACCAAAGTCTTCAAAACAGGGCAAGACCCAGCCGTAAAAGAAGGCCAGAAAGTGGCAGAACAGGTGAACGCGCTGGAACCCGAATGTGAGAAGCTTGATGCGGAAGCGCTCAAAGCAAAAACTCAAGAGCTCAAAGCGAGGCTCGGCTCGGGCGAGACGCTCGAAAAACTGCTCCCCGAAGCATTCGCGCTTGCGCGGGAATCTTCAAAACGAACGCTTGGCCAGCGGCATTTTGACGTGCAGATTGTAGGCGGCTTAGCTCTCCACGAAGGAAAAATCGCGGAGATGAAAACCGGAGAGGGGAAAACGCTTGTCGCCACGTTGCCCGCGTATTTGAACGCGCTGGAAGGAAAAGGCGTGCATGTGATTACCGTAAACGATTATTTGGCAAGGCGCGACGCCGTGTGGATGGGGCAAATCTATCACGCGCTTGGAATGAGCATTGGGTGCATTACGCACGAAGCTTCATATATATATGACCCCGCGTATCAAGACGCAAAGAAGGATGAAGCGCGCGACACGCTAGGGAGTTTTAAAGTTGAAGAATCTTTTCTGCGTCCGGTGACGAGGAAGGAGGCATACGCGGCAGATATTACGTATGGCACAAACAACGAGTTTGGGTTTGACTATCTGCGCGACAACATGGTGTATGATTTGGCTCAGCAAACGCAGCGCGGCCATGCCTACGCGATTATCGACGAAGTGGACTCTATTTTAATTGATGAGGCGCGAACACCCTTGATAATTTCCGCGCCCGACCAGGAAAGTTCTTCTTGGTACAAAGACTTTGCGAGACTCACGCCGCACCTGCAAAAGGACGTGGATTACGAGATCGACGAAAAGTTAAAAGCAGTTACGATTACAGACGCGGGGATCGACAAAGTAGAAAAATTGCTTGGCGTGGGGGATATTTACCAAGAGAAGGGGATTAAATATCTGCATCATTTAGAAAATGCTTTGCGCGCGCAGACTTTATTCCAGCGCGACCGGGATTACGTGGTGCGTGGGGGCCAGGTTGTTATTGTTGACGAATTCACTGGCAGATTGCTGCAAGGAAGAAGGTATTCGGGAGGATTGCATCAGGCACTGGAAGCGAAAGAGGGCGCACAAGTTCAGCCGGAATCTTTGACATTGGCTTCTGTTACGTTTCAGAATTATTTTCGGATGTACAAAAAACTTGCGGGTATGACAGGAACAGCGCAAACCTCGGCTGAAGAATTTTACAAAGTGTATCGTTTGGAAGTGGTGGCAATTCCCACGAACAAACCAATGGTAAGGGAGGATTTGCACGATCGCATCTACAAATCAGACCAGGGAAAGTTTCGCGCGTTGGTTCAGGAGATAAAAGAAAAGCATGAAAAAGGCCAGCCAGTGCTGGTGGGTACGGTTTCCATACAGAAAAATGAATACTTGGGCGCGTTGATGGCGAAAGAGGGAATTCCGCACAAAATTCTCAACGCGAAAAACCATGAGCAGGAAGCCGAGATTATCGCGCAGGCGGGCAGAATGGGCGCGGTAACTGTGGCTACCAATATGGCGGGTCGCGGAGTTGATATTGTCCTCGGTGGGAATCCTCCAGACAAAGAGCAGAGTCGAAGGGTGCGTGAAGTCGGAGGCCTGCACGTGATCGGCACGGAACGTCATGAAGCCCGGAGAATCGACAACCAGCTCCGTGGTAGAGGCGGAAGGCAGGGTGATCCGGGATCCACGCAGTTTTTCATTTCGCTTGAAGATGACTTGATGCGAGTTTTCGGCGGCGACCGAATCAAGGGATTAATGGAGAAATTGCATATGCCCGAAGATCAGTCTATTGAAAACAGAATGCTCTCCAACGCCTTGGAATCCGCGCAATCAAAGATCGAAGGGTTTCATTTCGATTCCCGGAAACATTTGCTGGAGTTCGATGACGTGTTGAACAAGCACAGAGACGCTTTGTATCGGCGCCGGCACGAAATTCTTGAAAAGGCCCAGAAAGGAGAGTTGCGAGATTCTATGCTGGAAATGGTAGAGAAGAAGGGCCACTCAAAAGAAGAGTACGCGAAAAAAGAACAGGAGGTTGGCGAAGCCAATATGCGCCAAGCAGAAAAAGTTGTTGCTTTGCGCGTGATTGATTCTTTGTGGATCGGGCATTTGGAAGAAATGGAGTATCTGCGCGATTCGGTGCGTTTGCGCGCGTACGGCCAGCAAGATCCTCTCATTGAATATAAAAATGAAGGGCATAAGATGTTCCAGCAGTTGTTGCAAGCCATTGAGCAGAATATCGTAGATTCTTTGCTGCACGTGCAGTTGACCCCGCAAGCCCAAACGCCGGCAATCCCTCAAAATGTAAGCTATTCAAGCCCCGCCGATTCAAGCTCGACATCTACGTCGGCGCCCCAAAGAAAAATCGCCTCGAGCGCGCAACCAAAAGTTGGCCGTAACGACCCCTGCCCATGTGGCAGCGGAAAGAAATATAAGAAATGCCATGGAGCGTAAAAATGCTACCATAGTATATGATCTCGAAAACGCCGTTTGAGGATTTCCAGCCGAAATTTGAGGTAGCGAGCTGCTTTCTTGAAGTTGGGAATAAGTTTCTTCTTCTGCATCGCCAAGATTTCAAGTTAGAAGGGAATAAATGGGGCGTCCCGGCAGGGAAAGTAGAGCCTGGAGAAAGCGTTGAGCAGGCGCTTTTGCGGGAGATTCAAGAGGAAATCGGCCTCGAACTTTCTCGTGAGCGCGTCACATACTTTGATACCGTGAATGTGCGGTATCCAGAATACGATTTTGTATATCATATGTTCCGCGCGCCGTTTGATCGGGAACCGGAGATCGCGCTGAATCTTGGAGAACATAAAGATTTTCGCTGGACTTCTGCGCCAGAAGCTCTCGCTATGAACCTTGTGCAAGACGAAGATGCCTGCATCAAACTTCTGTATGGTGAGGGACTTTAATCTATGAAAAGTACTCTGCTGAAAGTTGAGAGGTTGTACGAATTGTTTCATGATGGGAGGATTCCGAGATTGGCGGAGCATGAAGTCCATCCAAATTTGGAAAAGGGGAGTCGAGAGAACTATTTATACTTTACGTTGCCGCCGACGATAAACTTTCAACGAAGTTCGCCCGCAATGTGGCGGGCGGCTTTGGCAACATGGGAAGATCCAGAAACCAATTATGTATTTTTCCCAGAAAAAGTTGCGGAAAAGAAATTCGAGCAAGTTCAGAAGGATTTGTTGAGACATAAGCTTGCTCTTCAGCAAAATAAGCATCCCAAAATTTGGACTACAATTTCTAGCGCGTTCCACAAACTCTTTGGCGGCGATCCAAGGAATTTACTTGAGAAAGGCGAGTACGATGCTGGGAGAATTATTTCACTTATTCAAATTGAACATAAAGAAGATTTCCCTTATTTGCGCGGGCCGAAAATGGCAAACTACTGGATTTATATATTGAATCAGTACACAGACGCCCGTTTCAAAAACCTAAACGCAATTTCGATTATTCCAGATACGCATGTGATACAAAGCTCTATTAAGCTCGGATTGGTAGAAGAAGGAGCGGGGCCAGAAGCTGTATCCATTGTTTGGAAGGATTTGCTCCACGGCTCAAGAATTAGCCCGATTGATATGCATCCTGTATTATGGAATTGGAGCAGGAATAATTTTCTGCCAGAGGTATGATATAAGAAAGCCATGGTTCCGAAAGAAAACAATTACGCATATATTGACGGCGCGAATCTGCATAAAGGCGTTAAAGAATTGGGATGGAAATTAGACTACCGCCGTTTTCGCAGATGGCTTGGTGATAAGTATAGTATCACGCGAGCATATATTTTTTTAGGCCTTGTTTCTAAACACAAAGACCTTTACACAAACCTGCAAGAAGCAGGGTTTACGCTTGTTTTCAAAGAAACAACCTCCGATGGCGACGGGAATATAAAAGGCAACTGCGATGCTGATCTTGTTTTGAAAGCAGTGGTTGATTATTTTGAGAAAAATTTCACCAAAGCCGTACTCGTTTCGAGTGACGGGGATTATGCGTGTCTGGCGAAGTTTCTTGGAGAAAGGGGCGTACTTTATTCTCTTGTATCTCCCAGTAACAGATGTTCGTTTTTGTTGCGCAAGCTCAATATTCCGCTTGTGTACCTTGATACGCAAAAAAGTATCTTAAAATATAGATAAAAAAAGAAGCCCCCGGCAGGGACGAAACCCTGCAAGGGTCTTCTTCATGGTGATACTTACTATATAACAAATTCAAACTAGGAAGTCAATAGTTAAGGTATGGCGCATATCAATGAACTTATAGATTTTGTTGTTACGGCCTTTATTGTCTACGAGGACAAAGTTTTGCTGGTGTTTCACAAGAAATTGCAAAAGTGGCTGCCGATTGGCGGGCATATTGAACTCGACGAGGATCCGGAGCAAGCTTTGTTCCGCGAGATTCAAGAAGAGTGCGGTTTGGAAGTAGAGATTTTGGCGAGCAAGCCAGATATTGGAAACGAAGGGCGAAAACCTTTGCTCACTCCAAATTATCTTGATATTCATAAGATTAGCGATACCCACAGGCATACGAGTTTAACCTACTTTGCCCGCGCAAAATCTGATAAAGTAAGACTTGCAGAAAGAGAGCATGAAGATATCCGGTGGTTTGCCGAAGCGGATCTCGAGAATCCAGAATTTCAAATTCAAGAAGACATAAAGTTTTACGCGAGAGAAGCCCTTCGACAAGCTCAGGGTAAACCTTTCAAAAAAGCTAGGCTATGAAGAAAATTATTATCTGCGGGTCCATAAGCGCGGCGGATGAAATTATTGCCGTGCAAAAGAAATTGGAAGATAGGGGATATGAGGTTGAAACTCCGGAAGGAGTGAAACATTTGGGAATGTGGGGAGAAGACGCCACGACCGAGGAGAAAACAGACCGAAAGATAAAACACGACTTAATACGATTGTATTACGAGAAGATAAAAGCAAGCGATATTGTGCTTGTGGTGAATCCGGAGAAAAAGGGGATCGTAGGATACATTGGAGGAAATACGTTTCTTGAAATGGGATTCGCGCACATACTGGGCAAGCCCTTGTACGTGCTGCATGAAATTCCAGAATTGTCGTATACTTCGGAAATCCTCGCCATGCAGCCAGTTGTATTACGCGGAGATTTAGAAAAATTACAAGTGTAACAAAAATATATGCCATATATTAAACAAGAGCTGCGGCCGAGGCTTGATGGCCATATTGAGGTCTTGGCAAGCGAGATCAAGAAGATCGCGGAAGAACAAAATGATTCTCACGCGGTTGCAGGATTGCTCAACTATAGCTGCACGAAGCTTGGGCTAAAGGTTATTCCAGAGAAGCGCTACTGGGCAATCGCGTTGATCGCTGGAGTGTTCCGAAACATTGGCGACGAGTTTTATCGGCGTTACGCCGCCCCATACGAAGACGAGCAAATTCAAAAGAATGGTGACGTATACGAGTAACATATATGGCAAATAAAGAACGACATAGAATTATACCGGCCGCGTATGTGATTTTGCGGCGAGGGAATGAGATTTTGATGCAGCGGCGTTTGAAGACTGGATATGAAGATGGAAATTACGGACTTGTTTCTGGGCATGTGGAGCAAGGGGAGTCATACCAAGGAGCAATTATCAGAGAAGCAAAAGAGGAAGCCGGAGTTACTGTAAAGCCGGAAGATTTACGATTCGTCCATCTTTTGCATCGCAAAGACAAAGGAGAAGACAATGAAAGGGCGGATGTATTCTTTATGATAGAACGCTGGGAGGGAGAAGTAAAAAACGTAGAACCGCAAAAGTGCAGCGACTTGAGTTGGTTTTCAGTCGGCAATTTGCCGGCAAATACGATTCCTTATATTCGGATGGTTATTCAGAGTGTCGAGCAAGGAATTTTTTATAGCGAGCATGGCTGGTGATAGTATGCCTTTGTTTCTTGTTGTTCTTCTCGTAATCTTCATTGGATCGTTCATCAACATTCCTTTGGGGAGAAGGAAGTTGATAGAAGTGGACGAATCTCGGTTTTTTGGATTGGTCAAGCGAAAGCGTTTGCAGGCGCAGGGGCTTTCGATCAACGTGGGCGGAGCAGTGGTGCCTCTTTTGCTGGTCTTGTATCTTCTGCCGCGCGTGCCATTGCGAGAGACGATGCTCGCGTCTGCCTTAATGACTATCATTTGCTACGCGCTTGCCCGGTTTATTCCGGGCAAGGGGATTGCGATTCCTTTGCTGTTTCCCGCGTTTTTCGCGACCATTTTCGCTTTGGTTTTGGCGTTTGATTCCGCGTCTTCAGTGGCTTTTATTTCCGGGGTTCTCGGCGTGCTTATCGGAGGCGACATACTCCATCTACCTCGCGTGATGCGCGAAGGGCAGGGGGTAATGTCGATTGGGGGGGCCGGCGTGTTCGACGGCATTTTTTTGGTCGCTGTTATTGCAGCATTTTTGGCGGGGTTGTAAAGGATGCGAGGACATGATAGGATAGCAACAATGAAAAGGTGGAAAGTGGTTAGTATGGTGTTGGTAATTCTTCTGGCAGGGGCTGCTGCCGGATTTTTTGACTTTCCAGAAAGGATAAATCCTTATTTGAAACAACTTCCCACGAGTACGCAGATTCCAGTGATTCCTTTTCGTTTAGGTTTGGATTTGCAGGGCGGGATTCACTTAGTATATAAGGCGGATGTTTCGAAGGTTGATCCGGCGGAATACGACGCGGCCATGCAAGGCCTGCGCGACGTGATTGAGCGGCGCGTGAACTTTTTTGGGGTGTCAGAGCCTCTGGTGCAGACTGAAGGCAGGGGTGACGATCGCCGTTTGATCGTGGAAATCGCGGGAGCAATTGATTCGAACGAAGCAATCAATCTTATTGGGAAGGCGCCTCTTCTTGAATTCCGCGAGCCCAAAGAAAATTACGCGGAAATCGCGGAGAGGAATCAAAGGATTTTTGAAGCCGGAGAAGGGGAATTAGAAGATCCTTTCCAGCCTACCCTTTTGAATGGAAGTTTGCTGGAGCGCGCGGAAGTGGGATTTGAACAATTGGCACAAGAGCCGGTGATTCACCTGACGTTTAACAGCGAAGGAGCTAAACTCTTTGAAGAAATCACGGGACGCAATGTCGGCAAGCCCCTTGCTATTTTTTTGGATAACCAGCTGTTGCAGGCGCCTATCGTGCAAACGCAGATCTCCGGCGGCAAGGCGCAGATTACCGGGAATTTTACCATCGAGGAAACCCAGCGGCTTGTGCGTGACTTAAACGCTGGAGCCGTACCCGTTTCCATTGCGCTTATTTCCCAGCAGGCAGTAGGCCCCACGCTCGGCAAGGCTTCGCTTGAGCAAAGTTTGAAGGCGGCTCTGTTCTGTTTTATGTTCATCGCGTTTTTCATGGCTATCGCGTTTCGCATTCCCGGGCTTTTGGCGTCTTTAGCTTTGCTTATCTACATCATTTTGGTACTGCTTTCGTTTAAAGTGTTTTCGATGACTTTGACGCTTGCTGGAATCGCGGGATTTATCCTTTCTATCGGCATGGCGGTGGACGCGAACGTGCTCGTGTTTTCACGGATGCGAGAAGAATTAAAAGATGGCAAGAGTTTTGCCGCGAGCGTGGAGGAAGGATTCCGCCGCGCCTGGCCGTCTATCCGCGACGGAAATATCACCACTCTGCTTGTGGCGTTCATATTGTTTTGGTTCGGTTCTTCTTTTGTGCAGGGATTCGCGCTTACGCTTTCCATCGGAATTTTGATAAGCATCATTTCAGCAATTTTTGTGACCAAAAACTTTCTGCGGGTATTTGTCGGCACCCCTTTGGAAAAAGTAGCATGGTTATGGAAATACTGATATGAATTATTTTCGCTATCTCAACGCGTATTTGATATTTTCATCTCTTGTCGTGGGTTTGAGCGTCGCGAGCATCGCGGTTTTCGGATTGAATCTGGGCATTGAGTTCACCGGCGGGAGCATCATGGAGGTGGAATACCAGGCGGGGCGGCCATCCAATCAGACAATCGCAGAACAGCTGAAAGAGCTCGATCTCGGATCTCCTTCGATTCAGCCGATTGGGGAGAATGGCGTAATCATCCGCATGAGGGATATTCCCGAAGATGTTCACCAAGCGGTGCAAGAAAAGCTTGGCGAGGGAGCTGCGGAGGTTCGTTTTGAATCCATAGGCCCGGTTATCGGGAAAGAGCTTGCCGGAAAATCAATTTTTATGATCGTTTTCGCGTTGTTGGCGATCAGCGCGTATATTGCCTTTGCGTTCCGTAAAATTACCAGGCCAGTAAAATTTTGGCAGTGGTCCGCGTCGGCGTTTTTGACCTTGTTCCACGACGTGGCGGTTCCCATGGGCGTGCTCGCTTTGCTCGGAGAACTCCAGGGAGTTCAGATCACCATTCCCATTGTCGTAGCCATGCTTACGATCGTGGGCTATTCCATCAACGATACGGTGGTGCTCTTTGATCGAATCCGGGAGAACATTGTACGCCATGAAGGGGCTGATTTTCAAGCCACGGTCAACAAGAGCTTGCAGCAGACCATATTCCGTTCGTTCAGCATTTCCTTTACGGTGATGCTGTCCCTCCTGGCCATATTTGTGTTTGGCGGAGACACGTTGAGATATTTCTCTTTGTCGCTGTTGATCGGCATTGGAGCGGGGTCGTATTCTTCGCTGTTTTTGGCTCCAGCATTGCTCTTAAAGTGGGTAGGTCGTACCCCCTCTTGACAGGCAGGGATAAATTTGGTTTAATGTACCCATGACTTTTCCCTATCAAAAATTGAGCGCCACGCTTATCGCGGGTTTACAGCCTCGAGCAAAGGATATTTTGGCGAGGAGATTTGGGCTAGACGCACAAGAACCAGAGACGCTGGAGTCTATAGGCCAGAGTCATGGGATTACCCGAGAGCGGGTTCGGCAGATCGTGGAAGACGCAATTCAGCAGCTCAAAGAGGTGGCCAAGGAGCAAGCGAAGCTTCAAGAAATTTTCGAGGAGTTTCTGGGAGTGCTTCGGGAATCAGGCCATGTGAAGCGCCAGGATCTCTTGATCGAAGAGTTGGGAGCTGCTAAAGCTGCCAACCATATTGCCTTTCTTTTGCATTTGGGCGACCAATTTCACAAGCACAAAGAAACAGAGTTCGTGTATCCTTTCTGGGCAAGCAAAAAAGAAATCGTGGAGATGAGTCCAGGGCTTTTGGATGCGGTGTATAAGTATCTAGATGAGCGTAAAGAGGTGCTTGAGTTTGATGACTTGGCAAAAGCCCATAGTTCTCACGAAGGAGAGAAAGTTAATCCTCGTACCTTGGCGTCTTTGCTTGAGATTTCGAAAGACATCGAACGATCCTACAATGGGAAATGGGGATTAGCTGAATGGCCGGAGGTATACCCGAAAGGAATGCGCGATAAAGCGTATGTAGTGCTTCGCGATGGGGGTAAGCCGCTCCATTTTGTGGAAGTGGCAAAAGCGATCGAGCGCCTTCAAGAATCGCTTGTCGAACAGCGAAAGAAGAATGTGCTTCCTCAAACCGTACACAATGAACTTATTAAAGATCCTCGATTTGTGCTTGTGGGAAGGGGAACGTATGCGCTGCAGGATTGGGGCTACAAACCGGGGACGGTTAAAGATGTGATTATGGAGATCTTGCGCGAGAATGGGGAAGCGATGACCAAAGACGAAATCGTAAAGAAAACGCTGGATCAGCGCCAGGTGAAAGAAAGCACGATCTTGCTGAATCTCCAAGACAAAACGTGTTTCTTAAAGGAAGGCGAAGGGTACTATTGCATTGGTTCGTAAGGCGAGATTGGTGTATAATAGGAGAATGGGAATCATAGACGCCATTCTTCAGACTGCCTTTCCATTTGTTCAATTTCTCTGGGAGTTTATAAAGACCTGGTGGTGGGTCTTTGCTCCGTTTTTGCTTTGGCCGCACGCCAAGTTCTTTTGGTTTTTTTGGCGCACGTATAAATTTGATCTTACGGTGAAGAGGATTCTCTATGAGATAAAAATCCCTCCCGACGTGGAAAAACCCATTAAAGCCATGGAAAGCGTATGGGTGGGATTGTGGCAAATGCATGATCCCCCGAATGATCGAGAAAGATGGCTCAATGGAGAATTTCAATTGAGCTTTAGCCTTGAATTGGTTTGCACTGAAGGCATAGTGCACTTTTACATTCGGTTTCCCGAGAAGTCTCGTCGGGTCATTGAAACCGCGTTTTACTCCCAGTTTCCCGACGCCGAACTCACGGAAGTGGACGACTACGTAAAAGCGGTTCCACAGAATGTTCCGAATAAAGATTGGCGGATGTGGGGCGCGACACTGAAGTTGGGGAAAAGTGATGTGTATCCCATTCGCACCTATCCCAAATTTTTTGAGGCAAAAGAAGATTTAAAAGAAGAAAAAAGAATTGATCCTGTCTCCGCTTTAGTGGAAGGAATGGCAAAATTGGGAGAAGGGGAGCATGTATGGCTTCAGTTTCTTCTTACGCCTTTATTGCCCGAGGACGGAGATTATCTGGATCGGGGGAAGAAAGAAATAGACAAGCTGGTGCATCGGACAAGCGATGAAGGAGGAGAACCTCGGATTACATTTATGGAAGATCTTCGTGCCGCGGGGCATATGACAACCACCGGTGAGGATTCAGAGCGAAAGATGGTTGGAGGGAAAAAGGAAGAGGGGTTGATGGCGCCTGAACTTCGCTTAACAACAGGGGAGCGAGATGTCGTTGCTGCCATTGAAGAAAAAATCTCAAAACAGCCTTTCAAGGTAACGCTGCGGTTTATCTACCTGGCAAGAGCCGAAAAATATATGTCTATTGGCAAAACAGTTCCCTTCGCTTATTTTCAGCAGTTCAATACGGCCAATCTTAATTTCATAAAGCCGCTCCAGACCACGAAAGTGTACACGATAAAAACATTTTTCTTGGACAAGCGCAGAGCGTATTTGCGGAGGCGGCGTCTGTTTCGCTTGTACAGCACGCGGGACGTTTTCTACTTTCCAAGGTCAGGACCCGAAACTCCGTTTACTATGAATGTCGAAGAGCTGGCGACCATGTTTCATTTCCCGGGAAGATTCGCGTATCCTTCGGGAGTGATGCCGCGTGTGGAAACAAGAAAGGGAGAAGCGCCTCCCGGATTGCCTTTGGAATAGTATATGCAGGAAATCAATTTTTTCGGAATAACAAACTTTCGAAACACGGAGCGGAAGTTTGGGATTAAGCTCGACGATCGTCGGCGCCACTTTTACGCGATCGGAAAAACAGGCATGGGCAAAACCGAAATGCTGAAAAACATGGCGGTTCAGGATATACAAAACGGCCATGGGATGGGATTTGTGGATCCGCACGGAGAAGCGGTGGAAGATTTGCTTAACTTTGTTCCTGAAGAACGCGTCAAAGACGTGATTTATTTCAATCCGGCAGACCTCGAGCATCCTGTCGCGTTCAATGTGATGGAGCAGGTGGGAGTCGAAAGCCGCCACATGGTGGCTTCCGGGATAATGTCGGTGTTCAAGAAGATATGGCCCGATGTATGGTCAGCTCGCATGGAATACATTTTGAACAACGTGGTGCTTGCCCTTTTGGAGTATCCGGAATCCACGTTGCTGGGTATCAACCGAATGCTGTCTGATCCAGAATACCGAGCGTTGGTTGTTGAACATGTGGCGGATCCCGTGGTAAAAGCATTTTGGACGCAGGAATACGCCAAGTACACCCAGCGATATGAAGTGGAGGCAACAGCCGCGGTGCAAAACAAAGTGGGGCAGTTCGCGTCAAACCCTCTCATCAGAAACATTATTGGGCAGACCAGGTCTTCTCTCGACATGCGAAAGGCGATCGACGAGAGGAAGATTCTTCTCGTGAATATTTCCAAGGGCCGCATCGGCGAAGACAATTCCAGGCTTTTGGGCGGGTTGTTGATTACAAAACTGCAGCTTGCCGCAATGTCGCGCGTGGATATCCCGGAAGAGCAGAGGCAGGATTTTTTCCTCTACATCGATGAATTTCAGAACTTCGCTACCGAAAGCTTCGTGAATATTCTTTCGGAAGCGAGAAAATATCGACTTGCTTTGATCTTGAGCCATCAGTATATCGCTCAGCTCGGAACCGGCACGGAAGCGAAAGTGAGAGACGCGGTATTTGGAAACGTCGGAACTATGGTGAGCTTCCGAGTTGGCGCCGAAGACGCCGAGTTCTTGGAAAAGGAATTTACTCCGGAGTTTCTTCAGACAGATTTTGTGAATCTTGGGAAGTATACCATTTATGTAAAACTCATGATTGATGGTGTAGCAAGTCGGCCGTTTTCCGCGAACACGCTTCCTCCGCCGCAAAAGTTGGAGAAATCAAACCGGGAAGCGATCATTCAATCTTCGCGCGAGACGTATGGTACCGCGGTCGCGGGAGTGGAAGAGCAGATTATGCAATGGACTGGGATGGAAAAGTCGGCCCCGACGGTACCGTCGGGGTCAGGGGGTCTTAAGCTCCGAGCTTCAGGCTCGAGGAGCGCGATTACCCCTTCACGGCCGGAGGAGCCACAGGTTTTGTATGATGCTCGATGTTCCAATTGCGGGAAAGACACGAAAGTGGTGTTCCCTCCGGACGGCAAGAGGCCGGTGTACTGCAAATCATGCAGAAAGAAAATGAAGCGGAATACGCAACCTGTTTCGCAAGAGCCGTCACGCGAGCAGGTTCCTATGCCGGTGGCGCCAGAAAGAAAGGAAGAGAAAAGAAGCGCTCCGGGGTTGCAGGAAATTCTGCGAGAAGCTTTGCAAAAAGGGCATCAGGAGAGCTCCTCTCTTCAAAAAGAGGCAGAAGCGAAAAATGGAGAACTCGAGCCAGGGAAAACCATTTACTTTGATCGGTGACCAATCATGAAATCGATTAGCGATTTTGAACTTGAAGGCAAAAGAGTGCTTTTACGCTGCGATTTGAATGTTCCTTTTGGAGAAGGATCGATTCAAGACGATTTTCGCATAGAGCAGAGCGTTCCCACCATCCGTTACATAGCAGAAAAGGAGGGAAGGTGTATTATGCTCGCGCATTTTGGGCGTCCAACGCCGATGTTCCAGAAAGAGTATAGCTTAAAACCGCTTGTACCACGCTTGCAGGAATTATTGGGTAAAGAGATTAAGTTTATTGGAGATCCTATCGGGGAAGGGGTAAAGAAGGAGATCGAGGCGTTAAAACCAGGGGAAGTTGCGCTTTTAGAAAATATTCGTTTCTACAAAGGGGAGGAGGAAAACGATCCCGTGTTTGCCAAGAAATTGGCAGAGCTCGGCGACTTGTACGTGAATGATGCGTTTGGCGCTTGCCACCGGGCGCACGCGTCAATCGCTGGCATTACGCGGTTTCTTCCTTCTGCGGCGGGGCTGCTTTTGCAGAAGGAGGTGGATGTGCTGGGGAAAGTAAGTATGCACCCTGCAAAGCCTTTAGTCGTCGTGGTGGGCGGAACAAAGGTAGGGGATAAGGCGAGTTTTATGAAAACAATTTCCAAACACGCTGACTCGATTCTTCTTGGAAACTTGATTGCAAAAGAGGTAAAAGAAAAAGGGATTGACGTTTCCAAGGAAACCGAGTTAGTATACGCCACCGATGGAGTAGATGGAGATTTCGACTTGGGCCCAGAGACAATTAAAATATTTCGAGGAAAAATTGCGGGAGCAAGAACAGTTTTTTGGGCAGGTCCTTTAGGGAGAACGGAAGAAGAGCGATATGAAAAGGGATCGCTTGCGATCGCAGACGCGATTATTCGGAGCGGGGCATTCGCGGTCGCCGGCGGAGGGGATTTGGCCGGATTTTTGGGAAAGCATCATCTGCGGGAGAAATTCGCGCATGTCTCCACTGGCGGCGGCGCCATGCTCGCCTTCTTGTCCGGCGAGGAATTGCCAGGGCTTAAAGCGCTAGAATAATGAAAATTAAGAATCTGCAAAAGGCGGCGGATAGGATTAAAAAAGCGATCTCGCAAAAAGAGCGCATTGTTTTGTACGGCGACGCGGATTTAGACGGGATCACCTCGGTTTTAATCGCTGACGAAGCCATAAGGAGTTTGGGTGGAAGTGTAATAGACTATTATTTCCCCGATCGCGAGAAAGAAGGGTATGGTGTTACTTCAAAGGCTTTGGAGTATCTTAAGCAATACGCGCCAGCTTTGTTGGTGACGTTCGATCTTGGGATTTCAAACTTCAAAGAAATCCCAATGGCAAAAAAACTTGGGTTTGAAGTGATCGTGGTGGACCATCACAAAGTGCTCGATAAACTGCCTAAAGCAGATATTATTGTCGATCCCAAGCAGCCGGGCGATACGTACCCTTTTAAGGAATTCGCGGCGTGCGGATTATCTTTACAGCTTGCAAAAGCGATACTTGGGAAAAACCTTTCTGACGCGTTGTACCAAAGCATGGTAGAGCTGGCAGCAATGGGCACGATCGCAGATATGATGGTTCGCGAACAAGACAATATACAGATTATTCAAGATGGCCTTGACGCCATTCCATATTCTTGGCGGCCGGGCATTCGAGCATTCTTGGAGTCTGATATTTTCGCGAGTGACGCGAATCTGGAAACGAAAGTCCAGCAGATCATTTCTATTTTGAACGTGAGAGACACCAAAGATCGACAGCCAGGCGCGTTTCGCCTTCTTTCTTGTTTGTCGCTCCCCAAAGCGAAAAAGATGATTGAAGTATTCGTGGAAAAGAACAAAATCCGCAGAGAACAGATCGAAAGAGCGGCAGACGAAGTGCGCATGCGGATATTCCATAAAAAGGCAGATCTAGTCGTGTTCGAAGGATCAGAGGAATTTGAGTTTATGCTGTTGGGAGCGGTGGCATCCATTATTTCCCAGCAGACAAACAAGCCAGCCTTTATTTACAAAAGAAGCAAAAAAGAGTTATTGGGCAGCGTGCGCGCGCCTTCCGGATACGATACGGTAAACGCGATGCAGGCTTGCCATGAGTTTCTTGATGTATACGGAGGCCACCCCCAGGCGTCGGGCTTTCGCGCAACTCCCGACAAAGAAGAGGGTCTTCGGATATGTCTCGCGGACTATTTCAAGTCGAGCAAATAAGATGGAAACATTTATTATTCGAACAGACGGTGGCGCGCGAGGCAATCCAGGGCCTGCCGCGATCGGCGCGGTTGTCGAAAACGAGCAGGGGAGAGTGCTGAAAGAAATTTCAGAATACATTGGTGAGACCACCAACAACGAGGCAGAGTATCGCGCGGCGATCACAGCGTTCAAAAAGTTGAAAACTCTGATCGGCAAAGAAAAAGCGAAAAAAGCAGAGGTCAAGGTTCTCGCGGACTCCGAACTTCTGGTGAAACAGCTCAATGGAGAGTACAAAATTGAAAACCCAAATATGCAGAAGTTCTTTCTTGAGCTTTGGAATCTCAAGGTTGATTTTGGCAAAGTAACATTTCAAGCTGTGCCACGTGAACAGAACAAGGCCGCAGACCGGCTCGTGAACCAAGCCTTAGACTCCCATTCGAAACCCCAAAGGCTTTTGTAGCAGAAAATAATATGCACAAGGCGATTTTACTGTTGCGGAAAATTCCGAAAGGCAAGGTGGTAACCTACAAAGAAATGGCGCGTGTATGCCATACTTCGCCTCGTGCGATCGGGAGAATCATGGCAAAAAATGCGGATCCGGTTGGCTATCCCTGCTACAAAGTTGTTTCTTCGAAAGGAGAATTGTGCGGCTATAGCGCAACTGGTGGCCCGCCTGCTGGCGAGACAAGCCTCAAAGCAAAAAGAAGACTTTTGGAAAAAGAAGGCATTATCTTTATAAATTCCAGAGTCCCTGTAAAGTACTTCTGGCGATTTGACAAGGAGTAAGGAAAGAGGGTATAATACTTTTGCCAAAGTAGGCAGGTAATCGCTGCGTGCAGTTACATGTACGTGGAGGAAAGTCCGAACACTTACGCTCTGAATATTCAGAGGTTAAAAGGGTAGTGGGTAATTCCCATCCAGAGTAATCTGAGAGGTGCGAACAGTGACGTCCGAGGCGAAAGCCGGAGACACCCTAAGAGCAATCGAAGGGTGAACCCCGATGGTAACTTCGGGAGTGAAACGGCCAAATCCTTACCTGGGCGCAAGAGTAACCAGAAGAACTGCATTTCATGTAGGACTTCTGTGAAAAGTAGCTCGCTTGACCCGTCTGGTAACAGGCGAGGCAGATAGATGATTATCCTTCCTCTAACTGCGAAGTTGAGGAGGACAGAATTCGGCTTATCGCCTGCTTTGACGCCCCGCCCGAGCTTAGCTCGGGTGGGGTTTATTTTTCGGGAAATTAAGCTAGAATAGACAGATGACTGTTTCCCAGCTGTTCAACAGCCAGACGAAAACCATCGCGTTCGCGGCAGGGCTTTTGGTGGTGTCTTCTCTGATAAGCAAGGTGCTCGGGATTGTGCGCTCGGGATTGCTTTCCTGGCAATTCGGAGCAGGAGAAACGACCGATATGTATCTTGCCGCTTTTCGCATTCCCGATTTCCTCTATGGCATTCTTATCATGGGAGGAATTTCGACCGTGTTCCTTCCTTTGTTTTCAGATGTGTTCCAAAGGGAAGAAAGAAAAGCATGGAATTTCGCGAACAATCTTTTGAATATTCTTATGGTGGCGCTCCTGGGTCTTTCCGCCATTACGTTTTTTCTCGCGCCGCAGCTTATGAAATTGGTAGCTCCAGGATTTTCATTGGAACAGCAGGAAATTACCGTACACCTAACGCGGCTTATGCTCTTGAGCCCTATATTGCTTGGCGTTTCATCGGTATTCTCGGGGGTGTTGCAGTATTTCGGAAAGTTTTTGGCGTATTCGCTCGCTCCCATTTTCTACAATCTTGGCATTATTGCGGGCATCATATTTCTGGTGCCATTGTTCGGAATCTGGGGCTTGGGGCTTGGGGTAGTGGTGGGCGCGATGCTGCATGTCCTTGTCCAAGTGCCGGCGGCCTTGAGTTCCGGATTTCGCTGGCAGCCTTTATTTCGATTGAAAGATGAGGCGATTGGCAAAGTGATGCGCTTGGCGCTTCCGAGAACATTTGCCGCGGCCGGCCTCCATGTGAATGTCATTGTATTAACAGCTCTGGCTTCTCTAATTTCTACGGGCAGTATCACGATTTTTACGTATGCAGACGATATCCAGCATTTTCCCATAGGGCTTATTGGTATCTCTTTTGCTCTGGCGGCATTCCCTTCGCTTTCGCGTCTGTTTGCGAAGCAACAGATGCGGCAGTTCGGAGAGGTATTTGCCTCTACATTCAAGCAGGTTCTGTTTTTGGTAGTGCCTATCTCTTTGCTGACCTTTCTCTTGCGGGCGCAGATTGTGCGTTTGGTGTACGGGGCAGGGGATAAATTCACCTGGGACGATACGCGTTTAACCGCGGCCGCCCTTGGAATTTTCGCGTTCGGCATTTTGTTCCAAGCGCTCATTCCCTTTTTGGCGCGCGTCTTTTTTGCCATTCAAAACACCAGAACCCCAACCTTTATAAGCGTGGCTTCCGTGGCATTCAATATTTTTCTCGCCATATTTTTTATGAACGTTCTCGCTGGTCCAAGCGCGCTGACCAGCCTTTTGGTCACGGGATTGAAGCTCCAGGGAATTGAAAATATCCGCGTACTGGCGCTTCCTTTGGCGTTGGTACTTTCCGGTATTGTCCAGGCAGTACTCCTTTTACTGTTTTTGCGAAGGTATATTCGTGGAGGTATGCGGAAAGATTTGTACGCTTCGATAATAAAAATAGTAGGAGCTTCATTCGTTTTGGCCTTTGCCGCATACGCGATCCTTCAGCTGTATGGCGGAGCCTTCCAACTTCGCACGTACCATGAAGTGCTGGGTCAATTTGTCTTGGCCTCTTTGGGCGGTTCTATCGCGTATGTCCTCGCCGCCTTCCTTCTGCGCTCCCCTGAAATGCTGTACTACTGGAAAGCGTTTCAATCGAAATTCTATGGCAGGTAATATTCGGAATTTTGTCATTATCGCGCACGTGGATCACGGCAAGTCTACGCTGGCTGACCGGTTTTTGGAGTTGACCGGAGCGGTTGAGAAGAGGCATATGAAAGAGCAGTTTTTGGATCAAATGGATTTGGAACGCGAAAAGGGGATTACCATTAAACTACAGCCTATTCGCTTGCGCTATGCGTTTGGGGGCAAGGAGTACCAGCTGAATTTGATCGACACGCCAGGGCACGCGGATTTCAGCTACGAGGTTTCGCGGTCTTTAGCCGCGGTGGAAGGCGCGATTTTGCTTGTGGATGCTACTAAAGGAGTACAGGCGCAAACGCTGGCGAATCTGAAATTGGCAAAAGAAGAGGGACTCGCCATTATTCCCGTGATAAACAAAATCGATTTAGCTTCCGCGAGAGTAGAGGAAGTCACGCAATCTTTCGTAGATCTGCTCAAAATCGACGAGAGCGAAATTCTTCGCATCTCCGCCAAAACCGGGCAAAACGTGGAGAATGTTTTACAAGCAGTGATTGCGCGAACGCCTGCCGCGAAAGAAGAAGTAGACAAATCATTGCGCGCGCTCGTGTTCGATTCTCACTTTGATTCCTTCAAGGGAGTAGTTGCCTATGTGCGGGTGCAAGAGGGAAGCGTGCGAGTAAACGACGATTTGTTTTTGAAAGCATCAAGAGAGAGAGGGGTTGCAAAAGAAGTAGGGCATTTTAGCCCCAAAGAAGTTTCGGATGGAGAATTGAAGGCCGGGCAAATCGGATACATCGCGACAGGCTTAAAGGAGCCCGGCATGGTTCGTATCGGCGATACCATCACATTGGCGCAAACTGCGGAAGTCGAGCCGCTTCAAGGGTACGCGCCTTCCAAGCCCGTGGTCTTCATGAGCTTTTATCCGCAAAATCCGCAGGATTTCGACGCGCTGAAAGATGCCATCAGTAAATTGAAGCTTAACGATCCTTCGTTTGAATACGAACCGGAATCGCACGAGGCGCTCGGCCGGGGATTTCGGTGCGGGTTTCTGGGCGTGCTCCACTCTGAAATTATTTCAGAGCGTCTGCAACGAGAGTACGCGATTTCCTTGGTGATTTCCCGGCCGTCGGTTGAGTTCAAAGTTACGGATCTCAAAGGAAGAGAGATGTCTATTAAAACCGCTGCGGCATGGCCCCAGGGGCATCAGATTCAGTCGGTAAAAGAGCCGTGGGTGTGGCTGGAGATTGTAACCCCGACTTCGTACTTTTCGCAAGTGGTGCAGTTGTTGGCGCAGCTGGAAGGCCAGCAGCTGGATACGACAAACCTTGGGGTACACGCGCTTTCTCTCATGTATGAAACGCCGCTCCGGGAAATCGTGATTGATTTTTACGACAAGCTCAAATCAGCCACGCAAGGCATGGCTTCTATGGATTATCAAATCATCGATTGGCGGCCCGCAAATTTGGTGAAGCTCGAGATTCTTATAGCGGGCAAGAAAGAAGAGGCATTCTCGCAAATTATTTCTCGGGAAAAAGCGTTTCGTGAAGGAAAGGCGATTACGGAAAAACTCAAAGAGTTGCTTCCGGCCCAGCAGTTTGCCGTGCCGATTCAGGCAGTGGCAGACGGAAAAATAATTGCCAGGGAAACGATGAGGGCTCAACGCCGGGACGTGACCGCGCCTTTGTACGGCGGGGATGTCACGCGGAAGAGAAAACTGCTTGAGAAGCAGAAGAAAGGCAAAAAAGAGCTCGCGGAAAAGGGCAGGGTGAACATTCCTTCCAAAGTCTTCTTGGATGTCTTCCGCAGCTAAGACTTGAGAAAACCAGAGTTTTTCCGTATAATGCGGATACAGTGTCAAACAGAGGTTAGAGGCCCAAGATGGGAGCCAAAAGAAAGCCGAACATGCTCAAGACAATAAGAGATACGAGAACGATCCAGATTCCTCGCATTACTTGTTTTGATTTCATATCTTTATGATAACAAGAAATATAAAATTTGGCAAAAGAAGGAAACGACTGTTTGAAAGCGTAGTTGTGTCTGGCGTGTTTGCGGTAGTGTTTGTTCTTATTGTGGGGCTTTTTATTTTTCAGAACGTGAAGATGAATTCAAAGAGATCGGATTTGGAAAAAAGAGCCCAGGAATTGCAAGCGCAGGTACAAGAGCTTTCCCTTCAGCGAGAAGCGCTCCAAGCTAATGCCGAGAAGACGCAAACGCAAGAATATCAAGAAAAAGTTCTGCGCGAGCAGGGGTTGTACAAGAAAGAAGGGGAGCAAGTCGTAACCGTTCTGCCGCCAGAGGCGCCGGCTGAAACAGAACCCATGCCAGAAAAGAAAGACCGTATTTGGTGGAATCCGTTTACGTGGTAGTCCGCCAGTTGGCGGAGAAGCGCGGGAATAGCACAGTGGTAGTGCGTTGGCTTCCCAAGCCAGTTACGCGGGTTCGATTCCCGTTTCCCGCTCAAGAGAGAAAACATAAGATTATGCCGATGTAGCTTAGTGGTAAAGCAATGGTTTCGTAAACCATAGACGGCAGTTCGATTCTGCCCATCGGCTCCATTAGCGTATTAGCGTGACCACAAGAGAATTCGCCATTTTATCCACGATTTTGCTGCTTGAAATCTTCATGGGATATGGAATGGATTTTGCGTTGGAAGCCGCGTCTGAGTCGAAGCCCGACTTCTTCGCCGTTGAAGTCGGGCTTCCGGCCCTTCCCGAGGCGCCTTCTCCAGTACCCGCCGCCCAAGAGGGCGAGCCTCGCCCAACTGAAGTTGGGCGGGAACCAGAGCCCTTGCTACCGCCAGTTGATCGGTTGGCAAATCCGCCAGAGATAATAAAGGCCGTATATCTTACGAGTTGGTCCGCGGGCACCAAGGGAAGGATTGACTATGTAGTTGATTTGGCAAAGACAACAGAAATGAACGCGGTGGTCATTGATGTGAAAGATTTTTCCGGCGAGGTTGCCTATCAAACCGATGTGCCGGAAGTCATGCAGTACGGCGCTTCTCGTATAAAAATTCGGGACATCGATACGCTTCTCAAAAGACTGCATGAAGAAGATATTTACGTTATCGCGCGAATCACCGTATTCCAGGATCCTGTGCTCGTTAAGGCGCGGCCGGATCTCGCCGTGCAGAGTATGGCGCAGGAGGGTTTGTGGGCTGATCATAAAGGATTGGGATGGATTGATCCTGCCGCAGAGGAAGCGTGGAGTTACAACGCGGCGATCGCGAGAGACGCCGCGAGCAGGGGATTCGACGAAATAAATTTTGACTATGTGCGTTTTCCTTCCGATGGCGATTTGAAAGATATGAAATTTCCTTTTTGGGATGGGCAGCAGAGCCGCCAGCAAATCATGCGGAATTTCTTCGCGTATCTGCGCGAGAATCTTGGAGACACTCGCATATCCGCGGATGTGTTTGGGTTAACGACTATCAATAGAGATGACCTTGGCATAGGGCAAGTCATTGAAGATGCCTATGAGTATTTCGATTACGTGTATCCTATGGTGTATCCCTCCCATTACGCCTATGGATTTTTAGGATATCCAAAGCCGGCACAGTATCCGTATGAAGTGGTGACGTATTCCATGGCAAACGCGCTTGCGCGCTTGCAAGCGTTGCGCCAAACTTATCCCGACAAAAAGTTCGCCCAGCTTCGCCCATGGCTGCAGGACTTCGACCTCGGAGCAACGTACGACACGCTTATGGTGCAGGCGCAGGTGCAGGCAACGCAAGAGATAATGGGCGAGGAGTTCAAAGGATTTCTTCTTTGGTCGCCCACAAACTATTACACCATAGGAGCGCTCAATCCCTTCGTATTCGATAAAAACGCATATCTTGAAGGAACTCCTTAGTTCGGCTACAATAGAAACAATGGCAGATATGAATTTTGAGCTGGAAGACTTAGAAAAGAAACTCCGCTATCTGGCGGACTGTCTTTGACTTGGGCCAAAAGAAAAGCAAGATCTTAGCTTTGGAAACAGAAGTAGAGAAGCCAGAGTTTTGGCAAGATCCCGAAGCGTCCGGCAAGTTGAGTAAAGAACTTGCCGATCTAAAAGCGGAGGTAGAGGAATTTGAACAGCTCCAAAAAGAATTTGCTGATTTAAAAGAACTGGGAGGCGAATTTCCAGAAGAGCTTGAGGCTTTGCAAAAACGAATTGAGAAACAAGAAATCCGTACGTTTCTGTCGGGAAAATACGATAGGGCAGACGCTATTCTGACGATTACCGCGGGGGCCGGCGGTCAAGACGCGCAAGATTGGGCCGCGATGCTGTACCGAATGTATGAACGGTACTGCCAGCGGAAAGCGTGGCGCACGCAGATTATCGACGAGTCGCCCGGCCAAATTTCTATGGAAATTAGCGGCTCTTTCGCGTATGGTTTGCTGAAACGCGAAGCAGGGGTGCATCGTTTAGTTCGTATGTCGCCCTTTTCGGCAAAGCAGCTGCGCCACACCTCTTTTGCGGCTTTGGAAGTATTGCCGCAAATAGACCTTCGAGATGAAAAAGACATTGAAATTAAGCCAGACGATCTGCGGGTCGATTTGTATCGGGCATCGGGACCTGGCGGCCAGAACGTGAACAAAAGAGAAACGGCGGTTCGTATCACTCATATTCCAACGGGAACCGTTGTGAGTTCGCAATCGCAGCGCAGCCAGCAGAAGAATAAGGAAAAGGCTTTGCAGGTGTTGGCGTCCAAGCTGTACCAACTTCAAGAGCAGAAGCGGCAGGAAGAACTTGGGAAGCTTAAGGGAAAGCAATCCGCGATTGAATGGGGGAGTCAGATCCGTTCATATGTATTGCATCCGTATCGGATGGTGAAAGATGTGCGAACCCAGGTGGAAACATCGGACACAGAAGGAGTTTTAGATGGCGATCTGGACATGTTTATCGAAGCTAACCTTCGACTTCGCTCACGGTAAAAAAATGATTTCTTGGCGCAATGTTACGAAAATTTATTCCGATACGAGTGTAGCCTTGCGGGACGTTTCGTTTGATGTCGCGAAAGGGGAGTTTGTTTCGGTGGTGGGAAAATCGGGAGCGGGCAAGACCACGCTTTTAAAACTCT
>Ga0209542_10006075_pt1 | contig 23722 bp, 14 predicted proteins | sample RifCSPhighO2_01_FD_184028 | JGI IMG/M metagenome (GOLD analysis project Ga0209542, IMG submission 184028) | Soil microbial communities from Rifle, Colorado - Rifle CSP2_plank highO2_0.1 (SPAdes) (version 2) | ecosystem: Environmental > Terrestrial > Deep subsurface > Rock core/Sediment ...
CTTAGCTTTCTGAAGCTATCGATGATAAAAATTTTCTATGATTTTTTACTTATTTTTGCTGTTTTTTAATTATCGGCGATATTTTAATAATTTTAATGAAATTTACTTCATAAAGCTAAGTAGATGCAATAAAGAGAAAAGTTTTTAAAGTAGTTTTTCTATTTATTTTTAGAAAAAAGGGTGAAATGGGCAGAAGAAATAATCTTACGCTGAAAGTTCTATTAAGTTTAATAACTATTAGCTTATTATTTGTTGTTTATTTAAATTTTGCATCTGCAGGAATTATTGGTGATATTTTAAATTCTATTATTAAACCTGCAGATACTAATTTTAGTGGTTCTGATTGCTGGGGCAAAACAGGAGATTATGCTAGTTGTATTGTTGCAAGCTCAAGTTGCAGATGGGTTGGCAATAATGAGACAATCCATATGTATCCGAGCTGTCCTTTAAATTCAACTAATTATAATTCTTCTGCTTTAAGTATGTGGGTTGGAATGTCTCAAAGAACTTTTTTAAATATAACTGGGAATAATATTCTTAATGCAGGATGCTGTGAGTTTAAATCAAGTGGGGGCGGAGGAGGAGCAATGATGGGGTGCGGTTCATTTAATGGAAATCAAACAGGATGCTTAAACAGCAGTTTGTATGGAGTTACTGGATGTTCTTGGAAAGCAAATGATATAAATCAAAATTCTATGTGTATGATTAAGAAAGTAGGAGACTGGGGGCCAAATGGTGCTGTTAATTCTATAAGTAATGTTGGGTGCTGCGAGATGCAAGGATGCTGGAGTTATAGGGGAAATCAGAGTTTATTAGGAGCACAAAATTGCACAAATGTTCTTAATGGGGTTTGCAGTTATAATGCTTATGGCAATGGGTGCCCTGAATCAGGAGGGTGTTGTTTTCCAAAATCATGTTCTGAAGTAACTACTCAAGATAAATGTGAGCAACTTATACAATTAGGAAATCCTTGCACCTGGAGTGGAAGTGCATGCAGTGTGATGTCAGGTGGAGGATTTGGACTATATAATACTACTTCTAGCTGCATGAGCACTGGTGGATGGTGGAATGGAACAGCATGCCAGATGCCTGGAAGTGGCGGAGGAATGGGAAGCGGAGGAGGGGGGTTTATGTTTGCACAAGATGCAAAATGCTGGTTTGCTGATAATAAAGCTTCAATTTGCGGAAATGTTACAGGATGTGTTTTTTGTACTAATACAAATTCTCAGTTGAATAATGCAAGTTCTGCTTGTTATAATGCTGCTAATGCCAGCTGCAAAGGGCATGAGCAAAAATATTCAAATTGGAATGGAACAGCAAATTTTAATGTTATTGATATTAATACTTCTGCAATGATATGCGGAGATATAAAATTAAAGAAAACTTGCAGTTGCGGACCATTGCCTAATTGTGTTTGGGGTAATAGTTCTGTTGATATTGGAAATTTCTGCACTTCTGGAATGAAATCTGATTCTGACAGGCAATTATGCCAGCCGCCTGTTATGTTTTGTGAAGATACAAAAGCAAAAAATAATCAATCCTTATGTGATTTATTATCAAGTGATTATATGATGCCTTGCAAATGGGATTCAGTAAATAATTGCACTTTTAATAATATTGCTGTTTTTGGCTCAAATTCAGGAGGGGGTGGGATGACAGATTATAATTCTATAGGAAGTGAAATGTCATGTATTGCAGCAGGAGGAAGCTGGAAAGAATCTTATTATGAAGACAGTGATGGGAGTTTTAAGCAAGATGCTTGGTGTGATAAAGGGGCAATGTTTGATTTTTCTTCAGGACAGGCTTTTGCAAATAAAGGAAGCTGTGATAGTGATTGCTGGGCATGTGAATTTAATTCAACAGGCGGAAGATGGGCAAATACAGAGAATGCAAGTGCTGCTTGCAGAAATAGTGCAAAAGGATATTGTATATTCAAACAAGATTTAAATGCACCTAATGAATTTGGATGGTGTGATTATCCAAGAGAATTTGAAACAGGGGGCATGAAAGATTGCAGCAGCGACTGTAAAACATGTGAATTTACAGGAACAACTTCTGTACAAGCACAAACTGCTTGTGCAGGAAGTCTTGCTGGGTGTACTTGGATTAATGATACTACAGCGATGAATGGGAAATTAGGATATTGTTTAAGTTCTAGCAAGAAATCATGCTTAACAGAGTGTGGAAGCTGTTATGAACAAAGTTCGTGTTCTAATTCATCTTTTCATGCTTCTGTAAATTGTTCTTGGGATAATTCTTTTAAATTTTGCAAGCCTTTAGGATTTACAGGAGAAGTTTGCTTTAATGGAATAGATGATGATAATGATGGGCAAAAAGATTGTGCTGATTTTGATTGTACTTATGACCAGTTTTGTGGAGGGGCAAATACAGGGGGAAGTGTTGATTGCAAAAAAATATTTAGTTCAGCTGGATGTACAAAAAATCAAACTGCAAGTGGCACTAATTGTACATGGGTTACACCAAGCTGGGGAGGGCAATCTTATTGTGATTTCCCAGGAACTAGCTGCTGGATGTATGAAACAAATGTAACAGCATGCACTGGCGGAATAGGATGTATTTATAGAAATGCAACAGCAGGATATCCTGCTCCTGCAGTCCAAGTTATTCCTAAAGTATTTACAGGATTTTGTGATATGAATAAGACAAAGGCAGATGTTTGTTTTAATCCAGCAAGAATGAATAATTTTACTGCTTGCAATGCTTCTAGTGATTGTATATGGGTAAATGATAGTTATTCTTTTAATGGAGGAAGATGTGATTTCAAGCCATTTGCTATTTGTGGAAGTGCTATGAGCTCATCTGATTGTAGTGAAATGTTTATGGGTGTGAATAGAAGTGATTTTTGTACTTGGAGAGCTAATAGTTTTTCATCTAGTAGCGGAGGATTTTGTGAGCCAAGCTGCGGAGGAAAAGTACAGGGGCAGTGTTCAGGGCTTTGCGGATGGAAATCATCAAGCTGTGAGCCAGAAGCTTTTGGAGGAATGTCAACAGGAGGAGGAGGATTTGGGGGAGGTGGGGGAGGATGTCATGCTTGGGATGGAAATCAAACTGGATGTTCATCTCAAAATGTAAGCTGTGCATGGATGAGTTTTTCACAAAATTCTTCTCAAGGAATTTGTGAAGTAAAAGGAATGCAAGTTATGATGGGTGGGATGGATCAAGGACCTCCTAAAATATTAGGAAATGATATTAATGATACAAGTATAAAAGAAATTGATATAAGAGAATTTGGAATTAAAGATTCTCCTAAATCTTTAGGATTTGGAATAGTTGTTAGTAATATTACTAATGGGGCAGTATGCAAAGGATATTATATTGGCGGGATGATGGGGGCAGCTCCTGTTCTTGGAAATGGCACTGCAACAACAAAGTTTTATTGGTATTTAGATAGTGATAAAAATATATCAAATAGCTGCAATGCCACAAAAGCAGATGGAAGCAATTTAACTGGATTTGAATTTTTAATTAAATATACTGTATCATTGTCAAATCAAGCAACAGATGAACAAAAATCACTTTATAAATGCTCAAGTGGCAGCTGGGTTTTGACAAATGTTGCTTTAACAAGCAACAGACAATTTATGTGCGGAATGAGTGTGCCGAGTTTTGGAAATGAAGCGGGGAAGCTTGGGGGAGTTATGATTCTAATTGATAAAGAAAATCTACAGAGTTTTGCAGAATATAATAATTCTGCTCCTATGAGGGTGTTTATATCAAGTGCAAATGATAGTTATAATGAGTTCTCTCCTTTAGATTCTGCAAATCCAGGATATTATACTTCTGGAAGTGCTGATTTTAAATTTGTAGACTGCAGCAATCCAAATACAAAAGATACAAAATGCAAAAATTTCCAGAAATTTGGATTTAATATATTTGAAGATTGCAAGAATGGAAAAGATGATGACTCTGATGGCATGGTTGATTGTGCAGACCCTAAATGCAAATTTACTCCAAATTGCGCTTCTGGAACTGCATTTAATTTTAGTGCTGATGCAAATGATGTGCAATCTCCGACAGTAACATTTTCACAAGTAGATGTGCTAAGAGATTCTGCATTTGTAAAATTTGATACAGATGAGCCTGCTAACGGGACTTTAGAATTTTATGGAAATGATTCTACTTGCAATAGTGTGAATATAAGCCTTAATGATACAGGAAATCCTACTATGACATTTGATGATTATAAGCCATTTCATATGATAGCCCTTGAATTAAATAGTTTAGGATATTCTTTAATTAATAATACTATTTATTATTATAAAACAGGTGTTTGTGATACTTCTTCAAATTGTGCAAGTTCTTCATGCCAGAATTTTACAACAAGCAATGAGCCAGTTAAGAATTTTATATTTAAAATGAATCTTCCTACTGGATTTACTGTTGATATTCCACAACTTAATTACAGCGGGAATTTCACAAAAGTTATTGGAGGAGTATTATTTGAAGTAGGAATAAAAACAAATGCAAGTGTTTCAAGAAATATTAATATAAGTGTTAATTGCAGCGGGCAGTCACTAACTTTTGTTGGTGCAGATATTTTGAAGCCAAAAAGTATTGATATGGAAAGTGCTTTTATTTGCAATAGCGGAAGCAATGTTTTGGGGATGAATTCAACTTCTAAATCATGGAATCAATTAGTAGGGGATATTGGAATGGGGGGGCAATCAGATTATATTAAGTTAACTTATCCTGTTACATATTCTTCTGGCAACACTATTAAATGGTGTGATGATACTTTGACAAACTGCACTACTGTTAATAATTATGCAAATTGTGCTGCTGGAGGCTCAGGAAAAACAGATTGTAAGATTCCAACTTCTTTAGGATTTTCAGCTTATCAAATAACTGTTCCAGCTGCAAGCCCTGCATCAAGCAGTTCTGGAGGAGCAGGAGGCGGGGGGGGTGGAGGGGCAGCAACTGTAAATGCAACAGCAAATAAAACAGTTGTGAATAAAACATCAGCACCTGAAGCAAATCCTGAAGAAGGAGAAGGAGATAAAGCAGGAGAAGGAAAAATAACAGAAGCAACACAAGGATTTATTAAAAAGAATCTTATTTGGATTGCTTTGATAGTCGCTGCAATAGCAATTATTATTATAAGATATTCTGGAAAAACAAGATATTATAATAAGGGTTTCTAATAATTATAGTGAAAGATATAAATAATTCAGATTTTATGTCTTTCCCTTGATGTCAGAATCGTGAGATTCTGAGCACTGTCAGAAACAGGAAGTGTTTCTGAAGTACCAAAGGCATAAGCGAGGAAATATCTATGTCCTTGGGTATAGGAGAAATTTTGGTCTTTTCTGATACTTTTATCTTATTATGATATCCTAATTTTATGAATACTACTAAAATACTATAAGATATTATATAGAATTTATTATCTGATTGCAGTAACACATATAGAAGATAATTTAATAATATTAATATAATCAGTAAGAAATCTACTTATTTTCTAGATATTTTTTACAGTTCATGTCATGATAACTTGACAGTATCATCTTTTCTGATACTGATGCCAACAGGTGATTATTTTTATACCTTTACTATAGCAATCAACTTTAATTTTCGTAGTGTTTTTGTTGTTTGCTAGATAGGAAATCACGAAAAATTCCGATTATTAAAGTGATTTCCTATAATATCATATATAAATAACAAACTGCTATTAAATTAAGTGATGATGCAATATTACACCAAAAAGGTTAAAAATACTTATTCTATATAAAATTATGATAAAAAAGAGAAATAAGATTTTGCTGATAATTATATTAATTATTGCTGTTTTAGGTGTTATTCTTGCTTTATTATATTTTTATTATCCTCCTGAAATTATGCCTTCTCCTGTAATAAATGTAAAGAGTTTTGGTGTTATAGGAGATGGAGTTGCAGATGATACTCAAGCCATACAGGATGCAGTTAACAGCTTGCCTAGCGGAGGGGCTTTATTTTTTCCTAATGGAGTTTATAATATTTCTTCTGCTATACAATTAGTAAGTAATTTAAATTTAATAGGTGAAGGAGAATCTGTTTTAAAACATGCCTTTCACAGCACAACACAATCTTTGCTTTTGCAAGCAGTAGAAAAAGAAAATATTAGTATAGACAATTTGAGATTTGAAGGTCCTGCACAATTTTCTTTTCCTATTGAAAAAATAAAGTGGGTTTATTATGGAATTGGGATAGACAGCTCAAAAAATATAACTATTAAGAATAGTTATTTTACTAATCTTGATTTTGGTTTAAGAACACAAAATGCAGGATATGATAATGTTGCAAAAAATTCTGTGAATACAAATCCAAAAGGAAGTGAGAATATTTATATTTTCAACAATACTTTTTATAATGTTGAAGGGGCAGGATATATTGGATTTTCATCTGCAAGGAATGTTTATATTTATAATAATAAAATTAACTATTTTTCAGAATTTGCATTTAAATTAGATGGGACTTTTATAGGCTCTTCTACAAATTATACTGATGAGAACTGGAATGCAACTCCTGTTTCTCCAATGAGCAAAAATGTGGTTATTGAAAATAATATTTTTGATAATTCTTATGTTTCTTCTTCTTATATTCCCAGAGCAACTTGTGATGATTATTATGATTGCTATTATGATGGGGTAATAGAGGTTGAGGAGTATTTTTCAGATGTTATAATAAGAAACAACACTTTTAGGAATATTAATGCAGACATAGGGCATAGGTCTATTGTCAGGATTCATACTGCTCAAACCACTCAAAAAGTGGAGAATGTAACTATTGAGAATAATTTTGCTAAATTAGATGGCTTGTTCACTTCTATTTTTACTCAGAGCTGGAGAAATGTTAATATTTCTAATGTGAAAATAAAAAACAACACAATTTTATTAACAAAATCTAATGTTAATAGAGAAGGGAGCAAGAGTGTTGCTTTGCTTATGGTTCAGATGGATGATGTTTATCCTACGCAAATTAAAAATATTGAATTCAGCAATAATTTTATCAGGACAAACCTAAAAAACTTTGCTGTGTATAAACACTTTTATGATGGGAATAGATATATTGATAATCTGAAAGTTGAGAATAATATATTGGCAATTTGCGGCAATGGTGTTTGCGAAGAGGAGGAAAATGAAACTTGTTTTTCAGACTGCAATCCAAATACTTTTTTAAATCTTAATTTTAATGAAAACTCTGGAAATATTGCTTTTGATTCTTCTGGATTAGAAAATAATGGAGATATAATTAATGGAACTTGGACAACTGGATTTAAAAATTATGGATTAAGCTTTAATGGAAACAGCGAAGTAAATTCGAATTTTTCTGAGCCCTATGATTTAAGATTTGGATTTACAACTTCAGTATGGATTAAGCCTGATAAATTTGGAATTTCAGGAGGAGGAGATGAATTTTTATGGCTTGGCAATGGGAGCGCAACTTGGGATTCTTATGCAATTGGAATGAGAAATGATTATGACAGGAGCACAAATAGATTAGTTTGTTTTATGAAATATAATAGCACTGTTTTTAGCCAGGCAACAACATCAAGATGTGAGGAAGATGAGTGGTGTCTTGTTAATTGTGTTTATGATGGAGATGTCTTGACTATATATAAGAATGGAATTAAAGGAGGAAGGATAGGGGTGGTTGATAAATATCTTAGTATTAGCCAGGCTAGAATTGGGAGCTGGGCAGGGTTAAATAATTTTAACGGAACAATAGATGAAGTTAAAATTTGGGCTAGAGCTTTTTCAGAATCTGCTATTAAACAAATGTATAATAGAGATATTCTTGCTTTAAATTTAAGTTTTGATGAAGGAGCAGGAAATACTACTTTTGATTCTTCTGATTATGGAAATAATGGAACTTTAAATAATACAATTTGGACTTCTGGAATAAGAGGAAATGCTTTAAGATTTAATAAAACCAGTTATATTGATTTTGCAGCTCAATTAAATCTTAATAATTTAGTTACTATATCTGCATGGGTTTATCCTTTTAATGACTCTACACAATTTATTATTTCTGATAGAACTTGTACCGGCGAGGGGTTTTCATTAAAGAATAATGGAGTTGCAGGAAATATTAATGGAGACTTTGACTTAAACATAAATTCTCTTCCTGTAAATACATGGAGTTATTTAACAGCAGGTTATAATGGCTCTGTTGTGAAAATTTATATTAATGGGATTGAGGCAAATAAAACAGAAAGAACAGGGAGTATACTAAATGGAGATAAATTAAGAATAGGGGCAGGACAATTGCAGGGAGAGTGTATAAATAATGGAGGGGGATTTAACGGCACAATAGATGAAGTAAAAATATGGAAAAGAGCTTTAACTGGCGAAGAAGTGATTGTTGAATATAAACTAAATTCTTGTGGAAATAAAAAATGTGAAGCTAATATGGAGGAAAGCTGCCAGAGTTGCTCTAAAGATTGTGGAACTTGCCCTGATAATAATTGCCCTGCAGGACAGACAAGATGCTCTGATGGGGTATGTAAAAATAGTTGTGATGATATTGATGGAAGAGTTTGTATTTCAAACTGCACTAATAAAGTATGCGGGCAGAATAATGGATGCGGAAGTAAATGCATTGTTCAGAGTTGCGGGATAGGAAAATACTGCAATAATTCAGGAGTTTGCTCTGTTAATCAAACATTTCAGCAAAATAATAGTACTTGCACCCCTGATTGTTTAGGAAAGCAATGTGGAGATAATAATTGCGGAGGAAGCTGCGGAGCCTGCTCTTCTGATAAAAACTGCCAAAGTGGTTTTTGTATTTTAAATAATAATACTTCAGGAAGCAAAGAGACTCCAAAATTTAGTGATAAGGGGTATTTGATAATTAAAATTATTTTAATTACATTAATAGTTATTGTTTCAATCATAATTGTTATTTTAATATTAAAAAGAAAAAAACAGAATATTACAGCAAATAACTTTAATAATCAGATATAATGCAGTTATCCAGATAGGAAATGACTGGAAAATATAAAAAAGTAATATAAAAAAATTTATGTTTGCGTAATCTTCCTGCTTTAGCTCGTGACTTCAGAAACTTATTTCTGACAGTTTTAGTGTATGATTCTTGACACTAAGAAAATCTTTTTTTCGCACGCTCTCTGTTATCTCAGAGTAAGAAAAAAGATTTTCGAGGTGCTCAAAAACTCGAACACGCTCAGGGTTACCCCTGAGTTTTTGACATGCATAAGATTACCTAAATGTACATACAATTACCTAAAAGACAATATTTAAAAAAGGCATTTTCGTGTGATTAATATGCAAAAGAGGGTTACACTTAGTTTGGATAGCAGGGTTTATGCAGAATTTCAGAAATTCTGCGAAGATAATGACATAATTATTTCTAAAAGAGTTGAAAGATTAATAATTCATGAGATAGAGGAAAAAAAGAAAGGGGGGAGAAAATCATGAAAAGAAAATTGTTGCTGTTACTATTTCTGATTCTGGAATAACTGTTTATCCTGAACAGGAAGTTTTTTCTGAGATGTGAAAGCTGGATGAGGTAGTTTCTATTCACAATCCTGTTTAGCAAGTCGGTTTATTTCTAAATCTGGGTTTAATACCCCACAGCTTGCTGTGTCAAGAATCTTGAGCTAAAGACAAAGTGTGCTCGGATTCTTGAGCATGCTCAGAAATGCATAATCTCTGCAGCATTTCTGACATGGCAGATTTTGAAACCTCAGAAACTTATGTTTCTGATGGCCCTGAAAATCTATAAGATTTTCTTGGGACTGAAATTGCCGGTCGCAGAAAGCGAAAAATTTCGCGATAAATACCCTATAGCTTGCTGTAGGGATAGCGAAATTTTAGGCAATTTCTTTATTTTTACCAATTGATTATTTTCCATTTTTTCTCTTTGTCGTCAAAGATTATTGTCCCAATATCTTCTGGGTAGATAAAATCTTTATTGTCACAGGTATACTCAAGTCTATAACCCTCGTATCTGTTTGGGAGGATGCAATAAACAAGATCCAAGCAGAAAAATCTTTTGCCTTTTTTTAATTCTATTCCTTCTCCTTTACTAATTATTAGTCTTGTTTTGCTCATCTTATCGAAACAAGTTCCCTTGAAAAGATTACCTTTGTTTTTGTTTTTTGTATTTGTCATTATGTCTTTTTCCTTTCCACTCCTTGAACATATCAAGTCTTAATTTAGCAAGCTGTCCTGTCTTTAGATTATGAAATACTATACCCTCTGGTTTTTGCTCAATCTTGCTTCTTCTCATAAACAAACTGAATATTCCTCCATCTTTTATCGGAGTAGCAAACCATTTGCAAATATTATCAAAAGTTTTTGGATATTTATGCCAGCTACTATAAGAACAATGTTCTATTAACCATGAGAAAGGGACAAATAGATGTTTCTCTAATTTCAAGGGATTTCCATTTAGTTTTGGTCCAACTAGCTCTCCAAAATGCTGTCCATCTGGCAAGTCAAGCCAACCTCTTAGATAGGCTTCATAAACACCTTCTATAATGTGAGATTTTCCCTTGTTGAAAAAAGGTAATCTTTCTGTCCTGTTCCATATAGAGGCAATCATACCATTTTCAATTACAATGCTGCAATTCGTGCCATCTATTTTTTCAACTGCTGCTACTTCTTCTTCATTTCCCTCAAAAACCCATTTTAATTCTGGATTAATTTCTGAAGTTACAATATAATCTCCATTGGGTAGAACCTCTCTTACAAACGGGCTTTCAATTTTTGGATAATCTTTAATTGTTTGATTCATTTTAATATATCAACATACGCCATAAATTTGTCCCCTATGGAATCTATCCTCGTTGGAACAAACCAGCATTTTTTATATTCCTTTTTTCCTTTAATAAATTCTTTAATTTCTTTCCAGATTGGTTCTGCATACAATTTAAGCTCAATTGTTTTATTTTTTAAAAATATACCTTGTATTTTAAAATACGATTTGTCAATTTCAAAATGTATAGAATCTAAAATTACGAATTTTCTACCTTTATCAATAACAGGGAAATAAAAATTTGCTGTTTCTAATATTTTAAAAATTCTTTTTTTAAGTTTTGTTTTTTGGTTCATTGTAAAAATATAAAGCTGCCATTTCTGGCAGCGAATTATAAATCAGGAAGTATACTCCTGAAAAGTTTTAACCTTTAATCTATCATAAATCAAGGATGCAGCGCATGGCATTGCATATTTTTTCCATTATTGCAGCTTTAGCGCACGGCAATTTTTGTTTTTTTAAAGCTCATAAAGATATGAATAATTATTGATTTGTTGGAGCTGTCTCACTTATTTTTTGTCTCCTAAAAATAATGGAAAATACAATTTAAATATATGATGCATAAGTTTTTGCGGGCGCAAAAACATTCTTTTTAGAATGAAAAAGTTTTACAGAATAAATTTTGGCATGGCCTGGAAGCTATTTATCTTTTCCACTTTGAAATTTCTCCATGATTAATTGTGTCATCTCTTTTACATCAATTTTTTCATCAGATTTTATTACAGCTTCTATTTCTTTTTCATTTAATTCAGTTATTTTAGAATTAAGGCTTGCTATAAACTCATTTAACTCTTTTCTTGTAAATTTTTTGCTTTCATTAATCTTTATTAAAATAAGGGCAATTACTTCTTTGTCTATTGCAAGAATCTCATTTTTCAAAATAAAATAAATATCATAAACATCTCTAATAGCAAGATGTTTTCTGGTTATTAATGCTCTAAATTTCTCTGCAAAGTTCTCAACTAAATCAATTACCTCTATTTCTATGTCCTCTTTAAGAATGGGCTCTCCCAAGACATCAACAAATTTATGGTTTATTATTTTTCTTTTTGCAGGTTTTTTCAATTTATTCCTAAATGAGATTTCTATTTTAATATCCTGGGGAGAATCATCCATTAATGACTTATAACCTATTGTAATCTCAAGTCCTATTATTCCTGGAGGTGTTTTAGAAGTAAGCATCTTCCAGCCTTTTCCTAATTCTTTATTTGTTATAAAACCCAAACTCCTTAAAATCTCAAAAAATTCTTGCCTCAGATTGTCTAAAATCTTTTTAACTTGTTTTTTACTTAAATTTTTCATATCTTTATTATATACAAAGTCCAAGTCCTCGCTTAATCTATAAAATCCAAGGTAACATTTGTTTAAACATGTCCCTCCTTTGAAAACTAAATCTTCTATCTGCTTTTCACTGACTTTATGAAGAATTTTTGTTAAATGAAAATCCTTTTCTATTAATACTGCAGAAAACTTATTTTTTTCAGCAATATCTTTAAGTAATTTGATTAAATCAGTCTTATTTTCCATTTTCTGTTAATTAATTTTGTGTTTACCTTTTTGATTGTAGTATAATAAGAGAGGGCTTTTCTCTTTTTTAATAAATTTAATAATTTATTGCTATTCGTCAATAAACCAACAAGTTTTATTATTTTAATGCTGTTATATCTAATTGCATACTCTATCAATCTTATTTTATTGTATTTTACTTTTTTAATTCTGTCTATAACCTCGCTCAAGCCACCAAGATATTCTGGATATTCAAGAGCATCAACTATTGTCCGCTCCCTATCAGAATAAGGGTATTTATATTTAGTTAGAATCCCAAATAACTTTTCTTTTTTTATTTTAAAATATTTAAATTTAAAATGCAGTATTCTTTTATCAGCAGAATACTTTGTATTAAACACAAATGATTTATTAGGTATTTGTTCAGTAAATCCATGTAAATTAAAGGCATTATACAAACCAATATAATACTCATAAGATTCTAAAAAATGCTCATTAAGTTCAAAATTGTCTATTCCAGCAGTTTTATCAACAGAACTGACTGGAATCACAATGTAATGCCCCTTTTTAAAAAAAATAAGCCTTTTTTTGTATAGCATTGATTTAATAAGATATCGGGGATTCTTTGATATTTTGAATTTAGAGATTAAACTAATCAAAGCTTCCCTTTTGATTATTTGGTATTTTTTATATTCTAAAATACTTTGTAATCTTTCCTGATTTGGAGTTAAACCTTCTGTTTTTTTCATTTTCAATAAGTCTTAATTTGCTACCTTATCTAAAACAATAAAAACGAGTATTTAAATGTTTTTAGAGATATTTTTCTTTTTGCCCATTAACCTCCGGTTAAGTGCCACCTAAAAATTGTTATCGTCGGTGAGTAAATTATGCCCCCACGAGAGAGCATACCATTTTGACTAAAAATGGGGCGGTGGAATTTCAATAAATAATAGTAAGGTCTCAGTTGAAAAATAAACTTATTTCTTTTTAATTGCACCAACAACCACTGCTACAATCAGACTTTCTGCAAATCCTATAAGATGATAAGGATTCAGGAGAAACGAATAGTCCTTGATAAATAAAGGAATCGTGATTATTGCATCTAATGCAAGGCTTACAGCAAAATATATAAGGCAAATATATAATCCTTCAAGCGCGCCTGCTTTTGCTTTGTTGAAATAAATAAGCACAGGAATAAGTATTGCTATTGCAAACAAAACATAATGGACTATGCTTGTGTCGGTATTGCTTATGCCGAATCCAAACATCAGAATGCTAACTTCAAAGAACACTAGTACCTACGAAAGTGCTCCTGTAAAAATGGCTCGCTTTAAGTTCATATTTTTATTAGTCGTTCTTTATTTAAAAATCTTTCTTGTTCATAAATCAAATCCTCGTTTTCAGACAGAAAGGTAGTATGCCTCCACTCTCGCATTTTCATTTCTTATTGACGTCATTTTACTAAAATGAAAATGCTCAGGATTTGAACCTCGGTCACAAACTTTTTGTTTTATGGCTGCAAGAAAATATTCTATCCTGCTCGCAAAAGCATTTAGAGCATAGGCGAACAGGGATTTGAACCCTGGTCATTTCCTCCGCAAGGAAATATTCTATCCTGGCTGAACTATTCGCCTTAAAAATGCTTATTGCTCGGCTGAACTATGAGGGCTAAGAATTAACAATGAATGGGATATATAATTATTTCCACTCGAAAATGCGGCGCTTGCAATCTTTGCATTTGATTTCTTTTGAAGGATAAATTAATTCTGTCAATTCATCAGGACTAAACCAGAGTTTTATTTCTCTTTCTGCTTCTTCAGGAGATGCAGAAGCATGAATAACATTTTCAAAAACTCCTGTTTCAGAATTTATCCTGCCGTATTTTCCCCGAATAGAAGTAGGATCAGCTTTTTCAGGATTTGTTTCACCTGCAATTTCTCTTACTTTATTTATAGCATCTTCTCCATGATAAACTAAAGAAAAAACTCTGTCAGTATGCCATTTTCCCATTATATAATTAATAGTATTTTCATAAATCTCAGTTCCTCTTTTTATTCCGTGCTGCTTTATTTTTCTTTCCTTTAAATCACTATAATGCTTTTCTGCAAGCTCTTTTTGAACTTTCAAAACTTTTGCACCAACGATTTTTAGTTTTGTTTCTGCCAAGACTGAGAGAATATTTCCTGTCAGACTTTTTATTAAGCCATCTGGCTTTATTATTACTAAAGATTGTTGATTCATCCTATTTAGATTTTAAAGATGTTTTTAAATATTATGGTTTTTGATGCCATTATGCTATATAATAATTAGCATATATATCTGTTAAATTTATCATATAAAATATTTCTTTCCTTTATTTTTCCTTGCCTGATAAACTGTCTTTCCATCAGCCAGCCTTCTAAGTGTTTCTGATATTAGATTTGCTTAATTTCATAGGGCTAGCTATATCAGCCTTATGAAATAGTTATCTTCATCTATCAAAATTATCCCAAAAATTATTTTATTTTTGATTTTATAATTTATTTTTTACAAATACTGAATAACTTAGATTGTATTCGATAAATACTAATAATTGCTTATTCTAATTGATAGTGCTGCTTTTAAATCAGGGGCTATTAGGACAGCAAGGTTATATAAAAATCAAAAGTGACGTTTAGTATACGGTATCATTGAAAAGAAGTATTTATAAAGTTAATTTTCTAATATAAATTAGTAAAAAAGGGCAATATGAATAAAAAAATAGGGTTTTTTGCATTAATGCTTATATTTGCAGTTGCAATTCTCCCTTTTGTTTATGCAAACTCTTATATTATTGATACTTATTTTACTATTCCTGACAGTGTTTTTATGACTAATGAGAATATTGCATTAAAAGGATATCTTTTCCTGACAAATTATACAGCTAATGGAACTTTAGTAAATTCTTCATATGCATTTCCTAATGCAAATATTAATTTTACTATAAGAAATTCAAATGGAAGCCAGTATAGCAACTATAGCTTTACAACAGACTCTGCAGGAGCTTTTTATTCTTCAAGTAATTATTATGTAAATGCAACAAATGTTTCTTCTCCAGCAGTAGCAGGAACTTATTCATTAAAAGCGCAATATATAGATGCTAATAATAGTATATGGTTTTCTGAAGTTGGAATTGAAGTTGTAAATAAAACAATTGATTCTTTAGGGATAAGAATAGATAAATCGAGATATAATCCAAGCGAAACTGTAATAGTTGAGGCAGAGGCAATAAAATTAATAGGTGATAAAAAGCTTCATGTAAATAATGTATCTATTAATGGGAGCTTGAGATATTCAAACAAATCAATAATACAAAATTTCAGTTGCACAACAGGAGCTAGTGGAAAATGCACAGTATCTTTAACTGCGTCATCAAGCTATGGAAATTATCTTGTTGAAGCAGGCGACTTCAAAGCTTTCAGCAGGTTTTCTGTTATTCCATTTTCATTTAATGTATATATGAAAGATGAACTTGGAAAAAGCTTAAAAAATGTTTATGCTGTAGCAGAGCAGGGAAGAGTTGAGGTAAGAGTTTCAAATGCTTCTGATTCTGATATTTATATATTTTCAGGATATATTGCAGATTCTCAAGGAAATGTTGTAAAGACAATCTCTTCAACAACACTAAACAGCAATAATTCTTTTACAAATACTTTTTTATTTACAGTTGATGCAATAACTTTTGGATATGGTGCTTATACTTCTTATGTAACTGTTACTAAATCTGGGGATGGAAGTATTTCTTCTTCTGCATCTTTTCAAGTGAAGGATTGGATTTTAACAGTGAATAAAAAATCAACTAATTCTGGATTTAAATATGAATATAGTGCTTTTACAAATCAAACATTAAATCTTGAGCTTTATCCAACATATAGAAGCAATGGCTCTGTAATACAAAATATTAATTCAACTTCTTTTGCAATTAATTTGACTGACAGCTTAAATAATCTTATTACAAGTGCAAATGCTTCTTGGAATGCAAGCTGTGGAAAAGAAGGATGCTATGAATTTTCTTTAACTTCTCCTGCAAACACAGGGCAATATTCTCTTTATACAACACTTTCTTCTAATGGAGATACTCAAACAGAAAGTTTAGTCATGCATATTATAAATGGTGTGGTATCAGCACAATCAACTGATAAAGAAGGAAGCATAAAAGAATTATTTGGGACAAATGAATATGCTTTTCTTACTTTAGCAAGTTATAATCTTACATCAAGCGCGTTTAATCTTACTAATGCAGAAATATTTGCTGTACAATATATGAATGGTTCTGAATTTACTTATACTCAAGTAAGTGATTTTGCTTCTGTGAATATGTCTAATTCTGTAAATGAGTGGGCTTGGAATGCAACAAGCCAGATGATAAAATTAGATGTTCCAAAAGCAGGAGGGGTTTATACTGTTTCTATTTTTGGAAATAACAGGAGTTTAGGAACAACAACAAGATTTATTGTTAATCCGTATGATTTCTGCGCTTCTGCTAAAGACAGCTTAGCAAATTCTGGATATTATTATGTCTGGCAATTCAAGACAACAGATACTTTATATTTTGAAATTAAGCTGACTCAAGCGAGCAATCCTTCAGGAAAAGCATCTGTTTCTAATTTTTCATCTGGAAATGGAACAGGAATGGGTGCTGCTTGTAATATTAATACACAGACTGCACAAGTTGTAACAAATGCAACTCTTAGTGTAATAGAGGTAAAAAATTTAGGCTCAGGAACTTTACAAAATGTAAATACAACATCTTCTACCTGCCAGGCTTCAGATAGTTCAGGAGGATATACTTGCACTGTAAAGCCATTATCAAAATGGGAAGGCGGAGAAAATGTTGTTAAATTTAATATTAGAGGGCAGGATGGAACTTCATCTATTGCTTTCAGCAGATTTGAAGCAAGAGCATTTTATTTATATGGGTGGAGCAGCACTTGGCAGAATTCTCCAAGCAGCAATATAACTTTAAGTTTGCAGATGTATGAAGCTGGCTCTGGATGGTGGAGCACATCTGGAAGTTCAGGAGGATTATCTGGAACAGTAACTTTGAAAAAAATTGAATATCAAGGAAGAGATGGAGAATGGTTATGGCCTCCTGTTGATTCAGGATATAATGTATCTTTAGTAAATTCAACATCAGTAACAGGAAGCACAGGCAGTATGACTATTCCTGTTTCAAATGCTTTAAATGGAACATGGAGAACAGGATATTATAGAGCTGTATTTCAGGCAACAACATCTTCTGGAGATACAGATTATGGATATGCTTGGTTTGGCGTGAAATTATGGGATGTTTATGGACAGCCAATTGAATGCACTTCTTCAGGATGTAATTATAAAAGTTATTTTAATTCAAAAGAAAATATCTCTTTATATATTAAAATATCTAAAGCAGGAAATTATAATTATAATGATGCAGGAGGACAGGATATTTGGGGAAATACAAGTATTGGAATAAAAAGCATTCAGAATTGCAGGACATGGCCGTGCAAAATACTCAATGCGACACAGTTCACAGCATCTACAATTTATGTTAATGCATCAAGCCCGTGGTATTGGGGTGCTAACTTAAATAATAATAGCAATTATATTGTAAAGATAAATACAACTTCAAGCAATCCTAGCTGGGGAACAGGATATTATAATGTTGTTTTAGATATTAATGGGACTGATACAGGATATGCATGGTTTAATACAATTGCATTTTATGTTGAAACAAGCCCAACAGATATAAATGGAACATTATATAAATATAGCATAAGAGGAAGCCAGGCAATGTATTTTAATACAACAGCAACTAAGAGCTATAAGTGGCAGAATTCTAATTATGCAAGATATAATGAATCAGATTTTCTTAATGTAACATTAGATAGTGTTGTGCTAAGAATATGGGACCAAACAACATATAAGTCAAGGGAATTTAAATATCCTACAGATATTAATGTGACCCCTAATAATTTTTCTGGAAATGGGCTGGTAAAAATGGTTTATGCAAATGGAACATGGCCAACTGGGTATTATTGGGGAGAAATAACTTTAAAAAATTTAGATAATGAAACATCAACAGGATGGCTTTGGTTTAATGTTCAGCCATTTAGAGTGCAGATAAATACTAATTCATATACTGTTGATTCTGACCAGTGCTTAAATGGAACATTATATATTTATGATTCTGATTGGTATTCTTCAACTCCTTTAGCAGGAAATTATTCAATTATTGGGGTGACTGAAAATGTCTGGAGCAATTCTGGGAATAGTGTTATAAATTATACTAATTATTCAACATCAAGTTTTAATGCAACTGGAAATATGACACTCTGCCCAAATAGTGGAAATTGGGGAACAGGAAGTTGGGGAGGATATCATTATCTTAATGTTCTTGTGAAAGATAATGTGCAAAATGATTCTCAAATAGGATGGGTTTCATTTAGAACAGTTCCTTTTCAAGTTTCATGGGGAAGTGTTTCAGGAAGCAAAATGACTAATCAGTTAGTTAATGCTACTGTCAGCATAACAAAGCCGTCAACTGGAGCAAATACTTCAGGAGTTTTAACAAAAATTTATCAGTGGAGATATGATAATTATAAAAGTACAAAAGAAGAGTATATATTTAGTGTTGGAAGCTGTTATTCAAATGTTTCTTCTTCATGCACAATTAATGGAAGCGGGACTGTAATTGTTTATCCTCCTTCAGGAGGATGGAGAGTGGGATATAATTATTTATATGCAGAATGGGCAACAACAACTGGAACAGTTGTGGAAGATTGGGGTGGAATTTGGTTTGAAGGAAAAGAAGCTTATAATGGGTATTTTGAAAATTCAGATTCAACTGGGAACTCATATAAATATCAGTTTAATACAACTGAAAATATTACTATAAGACTTAGAGTAAGAGACTCAAATTATAATGCTGTTGCTGCGACAATAACAAGTGTGCAGTATGCTTCTCCAAGCAGCACATGTTATAGCGAGTATTGCAGGACTTATACTTCTGCTACTTATTCGCCTGCGAGTGTTTCAGGAACAGGAAGTGTTGTGTTAAATATTCAAGCTCCTTCAGGAGGATGGACTAAAGGGTATTATTATCTTAAAGCAGGAGTATCAGGAGCAGGAGGAACAGCAACAATAACAGGAGGAAGTGTAATGGTAAAAGATTTTACTGCTCCTAATGTCAGCATTAGTGTTCCTGTGATTAATTCAACATACTCCGGGACAATATCTTTTAGTGCAACTACAACTGAAAATACACAATGCTGGTTTACAATTATTAATTTTGATAATTTTGTAAATTGGTATTGTTATGGGTGGAATGCAACTGTCAATTCAAGTAATGGGAGTGCTCCTCCTGCAGACAAAACAGCTGCATGCAACCAGAGCAAATATGGATTATCAGGAGCAAGTTATTATTATGAATATTTTTCTAATAATTATCATTATAAGTATGATGGAACTAATTCTTATTGGGATTCAGTAGGAATATCTACAGGAGGAAGAACTCATACTGCAACTATTAGCTTATCAAACTTTCTAACTCAAGATTATGGTATTTCAATAGGATGCTATGATGAAGATTATAATTCTGCAAATGGGTATGTAGCATTTAGAGCAAGCAATGGGACATCCAGCTTAAATTATTCGCAGATTACAATTGTTTCTCCGACAAATAGCACATATAATAGTTCTACTGTTAATTTTAATATAACTACAAACAGGAATTCAACCTGTTGGATGAACTTGACTGGAGCACTTTATAATTTATCATCTTCAAATAATCTAAGTTTCAATTATACAAATACAACAATGACTAATAGAGGGCATAGTATTATATATTCTTGCAATAATTCAGAAGGAAATGTTAATTCTACTGCTATAAGATATTTCACTGTTAATAATTCTTTAAGTGCATCTTTTATTTCTCCTTTAAATACAACTTATACAAATGCTAATGTAACTATTAATATAAGCAGTTCACGTGCTTCTTCAGTATGGTGGTATAATGGGACTGCTAATTTAACTTATACATCTGCTTTGAATGTAACTCTTGCAAATGGACAGTATACTTTTAGAGCTTATGCAAATAATTCAGAAGGAAACTTAAATTCAAGCTCTGTAACATTTAATGTTTCAACATGATTAAAAAATTAAATTTATTTATGTCCACAGATTTAAAACCACATTCTTTAGAATGTGGTAGTAATTTTAAGGTTTTAAATCTTGGATCATCCAGAAAACCACTAAACAAACCACACACTAAAGTGTGTGGTAAACTCAAGGTTTTCTTGATTATAGTTTTAATTTTGACAGCCTTGCTTCCAGCATTTGTATCGGCTGCAGCAAGTTTTCAAGTAACTGCATTTTCATGCTCTCCTTCTGAAACTGCAATAAATGAAGCATTTTCTTGCGCAGCATCAGTAAGAAATACAGGAGATGCTTCTGGAAGTGTAAGCACTGCAACTTTATATCCTGATGGGAGCTGGTTAGAAGATGCAAGTTATCCTCAGGCTTCTGGAACTTCAGTTAGTGCAGGGCAGTCTACTGAAATAACTTTTTCAGGATTAAGAGCTGTAAGTTCTGGATATAATGGATTTTCTAAAATAATGCTTGATTCTGTTACTGATGTTTTTGTTGCAGACGAGAAAATAAATATAATTGATGTTGCTGTTAGTGTCAGCAACTCTCAAAGTTCTGCTGTAATGTCAGCGAGCTGGGATTCTACAGCAGCTGTGACTGCTGGAGGAAATATTGATGTTACTCTTACTTTGTCTGTAAGCTCAGGAGGGTGTGGCATTGGAAGCCAGCCAGCTTCAAAATCAATTACAGGAATGCAAAATGGAAACGCGCAGTCAAGAAGCTGGACAATTACTCAAGGAACAACAGCAGGAAATTGTGTATTTACAATCACAGCAGCAGCTACTGGGGCAGGAGGATTGGCATCAAAAACTGATTCAAGCTCAAGCACAATAACCTGCCCGAATTGTCCTGTTTCATCATCTAGCAGTTCAGGAGGAGCAGGAGGAGGAGCAGGCGGGGGAGGTGGAAGCGGAGGAACAAAAACATATTATATTGCTGATTTTTCTAGTCCGCAGACAGTAGAGCTTGCAAAAGGAGAGAGAATTAGCTTTAATATTTCTAATATTGAATATTTATTATCACTAGATAGCTTTACTGAAACTACTGCTGTAATCAGAATAAACAGCAAACCATATAATCTTAATTTAGGAGAAGTAAAGATGATTGATATAAATGGGGGTGAAGATGATATTTCTGTTAATTTAAAATCTGTAAATATAATTACAAATAAAACAACATTAGTTTTAGCTCCACTATTTAAACAAGGAGAAGCAGGTGCAGGCATTCAAGAAGAAGGAAAAGGAAAAGAAAAAGCTGGAGGAGGAATATTAGGTTTGAAGAGTAATAAAACCTTATGGATCATAATAGGAGTTTTGGCAGTTATTGCTGCTGCTGCATTATTATATTATTTTACTAAAAAGAAAAAAAGGAGATGGGGATATGAATAAATTTAAATTTCAGAGAAATTTAAGACTTAGAAATTTGACAATTTCTAATTTTCAAACTCCTGAAGGAGATTTGAAATGAGTGAAAAGCAAGAAAAAATAGCAATGGGAATTTTTGCAGTTTCTTTAGTTGGAATTATCATCCTTATTGGTTTTATAGCTGTTGGAGGATTAACTGGGAGAGTTATTCAGGAAAATCAAGCAGATCAAGCAGCAGAATCAGCATCGAGCTGCTTTGATAGTGATGCTCAGGATTTTTTTACAAAAGGAAGTGTTAAATTATGTGAAAATGAAAATTGTGTAACTAGAGAAGATTCTTGTTCAAACAACAGGCTTACAGAATATTATTGTGATGGCAGCGAGGTAAAAACTCTGACAAAAGACTGTAATTGTGATGATGGAGCTTGTGTAAATCTTGTTACAGATTATAAATATCTTGGAGGAAGTTCAGGAGCAGGAGGGGGCGGAGGAGGTGGAGGAAGTTCAGGAGGCGGCGGAGAAACAACAACACAAGTCGGACAGACTTATAATTTAGGAGAATTAACTTCTGAGCAAAGTGTGGAAGCTGGAAATAATGATATTATAAAATTTACAGCAGGACAAGAATATTCTTTAAAAGTTAGCGGCTTGACAGCAACTCAATTATCATTACAAGGAAATGTTATTGTTGTAGGAAATGAATATTCTCTTGATTTAAATTCAGACAGCATTAATGATATTTATGCTAAAGCCAAGTCAATAAGCATAGTTACAGGAAAAGCAAAATTAATTCTTGGAAAGATATAATTATTTTTGTGTCTTTAATTTATTTTCAGCCCACCAGCTATAAGCTATCCCAATTATAATTAAAATAGGGATTAAATAAAATTGATTTCTGAACAAACTGAAATTAAAGAAGTAAACTGAAGCAAGCCATAAGTCAAAAACTCCATAAACAAGAACTAATGCAGTTAAAACTAATTCTTTTGCTTTAGGAACTTTATCAACTTTTTCTATTAGAAAAGCCAAAACTTTAACAACAAAATAAATGAGTATTAAAACAAGAGGAGTCAAAAAAAGTGGATTGCTGATTACAAATAAATCTGCTGCTGGCTTCAATATATTGCTTTCAAGCCCTTTTCCTTGTGCAAAAATCACATCAAGAGACGCATCTAAAAGAACTAATACTATTAAGATAGTCCATGCCCAAGTTTTAGACAAGATTAGTTTTTTCATAATAAAGTTATAAATGCCAGATATAAAAAGTTAATGAAAAATAAATTTGTGTGAATTTTTAACAGATATTTTGTTGCATCTGACATCAAAAAAACAATAGGCTACTACACCTAAAGGTTTTTTGCTGCAGCAAAAAATCGCCTGCTGGCGAGTGTGATTTGATTGGCCCTTGTTTTTAGGACCTCAGAAACGTAAGTTTCTGATGGCGCTCAAAGTTCCAAGAACTTTGACGTGCTCAAGAATTGAAAACTGTAACATTAGCTATAACCATATGATAAATCACGTGGTTTTCAATTCTTGACATAAGGAAATCAAATAATTATTATCTATTTAATAAATAGTCTTATTGGATTACTATCATAATTTTGAATAATAAAGCAGGCAGCAAATAATTGGAATTTGCACATAAAAATGAGTTATTAAAGGATATAATAAATCATGAACCAATATATAAAAATAAGAATTTTATAAGATACTGTCAAGTTATCATGACATGAACTGTAAAGAAATATCCAGAAAATAAGCAGACTTCTTATAGACTATATTAATAAAATAAATCATCATCAGTATTTGTTATTTCTAAATCTGTGTTTAATACCCCACAGCTTGCTGTGTCAAGAATCTTGAGCTAAAGACAAAGTGTGCTCGGATTCTTGAGCATGCTCAGAAATGCATAATCTCTGCAGCATTTC
>Ga0209542_10006079_pt1 | contig 23704 bp, 21 predicted proteins | sample RifCSPhighO2_01_FD_184028 | JGI IMG/M metagenome (GOLD analysis project Ga0209542, IMG submission 184028) | Soil microbial communities from Rifle, Colorado - Rifle CSP2_plank highO2_0.1 (SPAdes) (version 2) | ecosystem: Environmental > Terrestrial > Deep subsurface > Rock core/Sediment ...
AGCTAACGTAGACTAAAGTTTGGAGCAGTAGCGATACTGCTTGCCATATCCGGCTACCTTGGGTGCCGTGATCTAGGCCTGCCCAGAACTAAGTAACCCGTTGTTCGGAGAGGCGAGAACCTTTCGAATCACGCTGAGCAATCCTGCCTAGTGTTGAGTTCAGTCCCGTCAGGTCTGGAGCAATTGAAAAATTGCTTGATCCGACCACGGCGCAGTTATGCGTACCTACGTCAAGCGCAACCGAGTTCGGTGCGGAGCAATGGCAACATTGCTAGTGACTTCTTACCTGACTTAGGTTAAGTGCCGTGCGGTGTACCTAGTTGATGTCCAGTTCGGAGCAGTTGCTAAACTGCTTGCGTTGCCCTCAACAGCTACCTAGTGCAAGTTAGCGTTGCGTGTTGCACAGTCCGGAGCAATCTGTCGCTGACAGATTTCTTGAGCCACTAGGTCCGGCTACCTACGCTTCAGTGTCGCAGATCACAGATCACTCCCGCAAAGTATGGAAAGGTTGCAAAACCTTTTTCGGGAAGCACCTACGTCACCCCAAGTACGCTCGCGCGAAGTCCGGAACAGACGAAAGTTTGCTATCGTGCCTACGTGAAGCAGTGTGGGGCTTAGCGGCCTTGACCTAAGTCCACTTTGTCGGCGTCGCGTCCTGTACGGAGCAAGTGCAAACTTGCTAGTTGTTGCCACGAGCGGCGCTATACTCACCGCTCAGGCAAACTGCGTTGTCGTGCACTAAGGAGCGATTGAAGGATCGCTTGGAATCAAAACAGGCTCGGCCAGGTGTCCTAGAGTTCAGTCCTCAAAGGTCTGGAGCAAACGAAAGTTTGTTTAGCTTACAAATCGGGTCCGGTAGTCTTAACCAATATATCCCGGCCCTGCGTGTGCCAAGTCGCGTTACGGAGCAGATGTAAATCTGCTTACCGACCTAGGCCCAGTCCGGAATTCTTAACCTAGGTGAAGTTTGCTGTTGTTTGGAGAGGCCCCCTCGAAAGAGTGCGGGCCTTTTTCTTTTTGTTAATAAAGTCCTTGACTTTACGGTTCGCTTTGATACAATACTGATGTATTTCTACTGAAAAATGTCTCTTGGGGTTCCGTCCCTAAGCGGCGTTTTTCTTTTTATATTCTAACTTCTCGCGTAAATTATTCATAAACCATATCTTCTCCTTGGCTGTTTGTTTCAATAAACTTGAACAATGCTCCATATCCGGACTCAACACTACTTCCAATTTATCTCTTTCGTATAAATATTGCACAAGTGAATAAAAATCGCCATCACTTGAAACAACAGCGGCCTTGTCGTATTCGGTTATTTCAGTAGCCGCACTCAAAACAAGATCGGCATCAATATTACCTTTGATTTTCCCGTCAGCATCAGGAATAGTCGGCTTAAACTTTAAAATAAATCCTGCTTCCTGCAAACGATCGTACAGAGATTGATTTAGAGAAACAAATCCAATAAACATATATGCTTTTCTAACGGCATACTTCTAGGATAGGTAAATTCTGAATTTTCGATAATCGAGTTTCCAGCCAAGTTTTTGTATACCGAGATTCAAATTTTGGCTGTCAATAAAAGCGTAGTTATTGGCTTTCTTTATCATACTTATATTGTATCTTATTTTTTAAAGCCCCGGTAATTTTTGACACCTTCAACTTTATGTGATAGTTATAAAACCAGAAACCTGCTCATCCGAGCGGATAGGTCGTACCATCGTAACATCTGCGGACTCGAACCTATAAACGAGTCTGCGAGGAGGTTGTGTGAGTAAAATCACGTTCCAGGAGCTGGAGAAAGTTTTCCCCTGGTCGGTCCATCGCACAATGACCGGCAATCAGGACGAGGGCCTACACTTCATCGCCGATAACGACGGCAAAGCCATGCTCGAGACCCCGACGGGCTCGGGTAAGACCGCACTCGGTCTCACCTTTCTGCGGGCACTTGCTGCTCGTGGGGAAGGCCCACTTTACTACCTCGTGCCAAACAAGGCACTGGTGGGTCAAGTCATCGAACAGTATCCGGGCAAGGATCTCGTGACCGCCTTCGGGCGCAACGAGCACGATTGTCTCTACTATGAAGATGAGGAGTTGCGGGCGGATCAGATCCCTTGCTCGCTTCTCACCGACTGTGCTCATCGAGTGGACCAAAAGACTGGTGAAACTTTCGAGCCGGGGGCCACGCCCTGCCCGTACCTACTTGAGAAGTATCGGGCAATGACAAGCGGCAAGATCATCGTCTGCACCATGGCCTACTACATCTTTGCTCACGTTCTGCAAGGTAAGGACAAACCTGCGGGGGTGGTGATCGATGAGGCCCATGACGCGGCTCGGGCTATCAGGAACGTGCTCGGCTACCGCATCACCAACGTGCATCTCGAGAGGTGCATTGAGGTGGTTAGTGAGTTCGACGCCTCGGTCGCACGACAGCTCTCGGGCTTTCTGCGGACCTTCAAGCGCATTGTCAGTCGCAAGTTCCCACGCTTGGAAGTCATGCTCTCTAACGCCGAGATCCGTGATTTGATCGCGTCTCTTCGGGAAGTGGAAGTCGAGCCGCTCTATAAGGGACTCTCCAAGGCCATGTGTGCCAGACGTGTTGACGCCAAAGTGGACCGTGAATCGCTTCTGCATCTGGAACGGCTCACCAAGGGGATCAACCGCTACGTCTCGTCACTCGAGTACGCTCTGCACGAGAGTCGCGATCCGCTCAACTACGTCTTCGCTGTCTACAACAGTGAAGTCGAAGAAAAGAGCCGCAAGGCCACGCACTCGCTCACCGTTCGGGGTTACTACACGGCGCCGCTTATGAGGAGGATGCTGGGAGAGCGGACGGTGGCCTACTCGGCTACCATCGGCGACCCCAATGTCTTCTACTACGACTCGGGGCTCAAGTTGCCGTTCGCAACACTCGACAGCGACTTCCCTCACACGCACACTCGCATCTTCATGCCTACCGACACGCCATCACTGGCATTCAATGAGCGACCGAGCGGGCAACCTGCCAAGGTTCTCCGTCAGATCGCTCGGGCTTGCCGTAGGTTCGCGGACAAGAAGATTAGATCGCTCGTCATCGTGGTTTCGGACAAAGAACGGGAACTCTTCCTCAAAACCTGCGGCGAGGAGCGCGTGGATGCTCTCAGTTACGGGCCAGACATAAGTGCTCGCGAAGCGGCCGCCTTCTTCCGCGAAGGAATGGGTGAGGTGCTCGTGGGAACCATGTCCAACTACGGCGAAGGTCTCGACTTGCCGGGGGAAATGTCGCAGGTGACGTTCGTTTTGCGACCAAGCTACCCGCCACCAAAAGCACCGGAGGCGATCTTTGAAGAAGAGCGCTTCGGCGCGAGGCGCTGGGCCCTCTGGCACTGGCGCATCGTCATCGAATTGCTCCAGGCTCGCGGACGGAATGTAAGGAGCTCGAGGGACAAAGGGGTCACCTTCTTCGTCTCCCAGCAATTCCGCAAGTTCATCCTGCATTCGCTTCCAAAGTGGCTGCAAACCGCCTACCGGGGAACGCAGACCTTCGAGCAAGCGGTGGAGGAAACGATCGAGGTCTTGAAGAAGTAAAACAAGAAGTAGGGACACTCGGCATTCAATGCCTTAGTGGCCCGTGCTTCAGCCCACTCAAGCATGGAGAGGCCCCCTCGAAAGAGTGCGGGCCTTTTTTCTAAACAAAAAGTGAGTTATTGCTCTGTCTCCCACCTCAACCATTCCCCTCTCGCCCGAAGACAGCGAGAAATTAAAAACTTTGATAGAAAAACTAGAAAATAATGACGACATAAGAGCCGTGTTCAGTAATACTGAATGAAATATTGGTGGGATTGACACCTTTTTTCCTTTATAGTAGTTATACTGATAATTAGGTCTTTTTAATTTTGAAAATCCATTTTTTGTTATAAATCAACCATTGGCAATATAACCACGGCCGTGCAAATATTGCCAATGGGGCAAATTAGAACACTGCCATCACCAAGAACATGCTGCCTAAATTATTAAAGGTTTAACTTTTTGGGATTAGTATGTGTCTAAAAATTCTTCGGGAGATATTTTTATGTCATCTAGGATATCGCTCAATAGGCCCCGCCCAATACTCTCGCGAGCACGAAGAGAAGGTAGGTGGCTCATGCCGTAATCATGTCAAGACCAATGAACATCGGCTTAACAAAATTTATATTTTGTCGATAACGACTATCCTTCTTGGCTACTTCCAAGCACAGGCCTATTACTTCTCGAAGTCTTCTGTGTAATTCAGGCATTGTTCTGGCTTGAGTATGACAACCGGGTAAGGCAGGGACAGAAGCGACAAAAAAACCATCCTCATCTTGTTTGATAACAACCGTATATTGCCTAGTGTTTTTCATAAGAGTAGCATACACTAATGAGCGAAAAATATAAAGTCTTGGCTATTGATCCGGGGTTTGGGCGGATGGGGGTTGCTGTACTTGATAGTAAATCTAGGATGGTAAATGGCCCTTCGACGGGCTCAGGGCAAGCAAAGGTTTCTGTGCTTTATTCCGATTGTTTTGAGACTGACGCTAAGCTCGCATTCCCTGCGCGATTAGGCTCGCTGGCTGATAAGTTGCGGGGGGTGATTATAAAGTGGGCACCGGAACGGGTAGCTCTAGAGAAATTATTTTTTAGTGCCAATGTTAAAACTGCCATGCAGGTGGCTGAAGTACGGGGTATGGTTATTGCCCTTGCGCAGGAATACTCACTTGTGCTAGAAGAGTATTCGCCCCAGGAGGTGAAGGTGGCTATCACCGGCTCGGGCCGAGCAGACAAGGCGCAGGTGGCTAATATGGTGAGCAAGCTCGTTACTCTCGCGGACACACCTAAACATGATGACGAATATGACGCTATTGCGATTGGCATTTGCGGTTTAGTATCGAGGAAAGAATAGATATCCACAAGCAGGATAGGTACTGCTTGAAAAAGTTATTGGGTTTGGTAAAACTAAAAGGTGTAATTAAAAAAATAATTTTGTTTTGAGATTATGGATGATGATAGTGAAAAACTTTATGGAGATGAAGGTGATGTAGATGGCACTCTTTTACAAGATGCTCTCTTGGACGAAGATGACGAGGTTGGTAAAATCCTTGAACCCGGGGCACTAGAAGAAGACGATGATGCCAAGGTTGGGGTTGTTGATGACGAAGAGAAGGATGCCTAACCCTTCAACTACGCTCAGGGTTAAAAATTGATTACAATTTTTAAGAACCTATGTTTGCCCACGCGCACGACAGAACTTTTCTCTATCTTAAACTTCTCATCATTTACTTTCTCACTGCCGATACTCACAGCCCCCTCGTTTACCAGTCTGCGCCATTCTGTCTTAGAAGCAATCAAACCTTCTGCGAGTAATATATCAGCGAGTAATTGCCCCGAAGGCATCGTAACCTCTCGCACATCCTCCGGTATCTCACCCTTAGAGAAAGTGCTTGTCCAACTCTCTTGAGCCTCATCGGCTAATTTAGATCCCCAATATGAAGCAATGATTGCCTTAGCTAAGGTTAGCTTGGATTCCTTAGGGTCTCTCTTTGGCATTTCTAAATCAGTGCAAAGTTCATAAGCAAGTGGCATAAGCGAATCCGGCCAACTCATGATTTTGCCAAAAGCATCGCTCGCGCTGTCTGTGAAAGCCACCATATTGCCTTCTGTTTTACCCATCTTCTTGCCCGTGGGGTCAACTAAAAGCTTCCCGGATAACACAAACTTTTCTTTGTTCTTTAGCTTTTTCATTAGATCCCGACCTACTAGCATGTTAAATGTTTGGTCATTACCTCCCACTTCGCCATCCACATCCATGGCCACAGAGTCATAACCCTGCATCATGGGGTAACTAAGTTCGTGCATAAATAAATCCTTGCCCTCTTCGATTCTCTTCTGGAACATGTCACGTTTTATCATTTGCGAATGCGTCAAGTTTGAGGCCAACTCCAAACCGTCCGCGTAGGTCATTTTGCTCCACCACTCGGAGTTATATCGGAGCTCTGCGGGATTGCCCCCACCAAATTCCAAAAAATGAGAGGCTTGGTTTCTATATAGTTTTGCATTCTCCAAAACCTGCTCTTTTGTCTGCTTCACTCTAGTTGCCAACTTATCCGTTGGATCACCGATCATTGCGGTAAAATCACCGATCAACAAAATAATTTTGTGGCCAAGCTTCTGAAATTGAGACAATTTGTGTAATGTTATTCCATGCCCAATATGAAGAGTCGGTCCCGTAGGATCAATGCCGTTGTACAAGGTCAACTGTTTTCCGCTCAATAAAAGCTCACGAAGGAAGTCTTTACTGGGATAAATATTCTCCACCCCGCGGGCAAGAACTTGCTCTATCTTTGCGTCATCAATTACTACTTTCATAATCATAATTATAACATTGATACAACTTTAGCGCCTTCGTCTATGCTAAAATAGGCCACATATGAAGCTTCCCACCAAAACCAAGAAAACACTCTGGCGCTTGCTGTTTTTGCTTGTCTCTGCGGGCCTGATCAGCCTGGGGGCTATAATTCTCTGGGTGGCCAATCTCAAAATACCGGATTTCTCGGCTTTTGAGGACCGACAAGTGGTTCAATCTACTAAAATATATGATTACACCGGGGAAGTTCTTTTGTATAATTTCGGAGAAAATTTGCGTCGCACAGTCGTACCCTCCGACAACATCTCGCGCAACATTAAAAATGCCACTGTCGCAATCGAGGATTGGGATTTCTATAATCATAAGGGTGTTCGTCCTACTTCCATAATCCGAGCTTTTTTGGCCAATATCTTTACCGGCGAAGTTAGTCAGGGAGGCTCTACTATCACCCAACAAGTTATCAAGAATACGTTATTAACGACGGAGAAGAAATATTCACGCAAACTCAAGGAAGTCTTTCTTGCGCTCAAGCTCGAACGTGTTATGAGCAAAGATGAGATTCTCTCAATGTACTTAAACGAATCCCCTTATGGAGGAAGTATCTACGGAGTCGAAGAAGCAAGTCAAATGTTTTTTGGTAAACCATCCGCGGATGTGACTCTCGCTGAAGCAGCTTATCTTGCTGCCCTTCCTCAAGCTCCAACTTACTATTCACCTTATGGCAACCATAGAGACAGGTTAGAGGAGCGCAAAAATCTCGTCTTACGGAGAATGCAGGAATTAGGCTTTATCAGCACAGAAGAAGCTGTAGGGGCCACGAAAGAAACAGTGTCGTTCTTACCACAAAATACCTTCGCCATAAAAGCACCTCATTTTGTTTTCTACGTTCGGGCTTATTTGGAAGAAAAATATGGGAAAGAAATGGTAGAAGGTGGTGGTCTTAAGGTAATTAGTACCCTCAATTGGGACATGCAAAAGAAAACTGAGGAAATTGTGGGGGAATTCGCTCCAATCAATGAAAAAAATTTCAATGCCCACAATATGGGTGTGGTAGCACTCGATCCTAAAACAGGCAAAATTAGAGTGATGATCGGCTCTCGTGATTATTTCGAGAAAGACAGAGATGGAAATTTCAACGTCACGTTAGCTAAGAGACAACCGGGAAGCTCTTTCAAACCAATCGTCTACGCTACCGCTTTTAAAAAGGGCTACACTCCGGACACGATTGTTTTCGATTTACCCACACAATTTCAAACTACTTGTAGCCCTATCGTTTTGTTAGTCCCCGATCCTCAAGTACCCGTAAATCCAGATTGTTATGCTCCGGTTAACTTCGATGGCGAATACAGGGGGCCCATAAATCTACGTAATGCTCTCGCCCAGTCAATCAATATTCCCGCCATTCAAGTCCTGTATCTAGCTGGACTGCAAGATGCCCTGGCCACAGCGAGCGATCTTGGTATCACAACTTTAGGTAACGCCAATAAGTATGGTTTAACTTTGGTACTCGGCGGTGGAGAAGTCACTCCGCTCGAGATCACAAACGCTTATGCCACTTTCGCTAATGATGGAACTTTTAATATAGCGAATGCTATTGAACGTGTCGAAAGTGCAACAGGGAATGTGTTAGAAGAATATCAATCCTCTCCACGAAGAGCGCTTGAACCTGAAGTGGCTCGAACAATAAACGATATCCTCTCTGACAACACCGCAAGAGCTCCAGCTTTTGGTTCGAACTCACCTCTCTATTTTCCTAACCGTGATGTCGCGGTTAAAACAGGCACAACTAATGATTACCGCGACATGTGGACAGTTGGTTACTCTCCAAATTTAGCTCTGGGTATCTGGGTGGGCAATAATGACAATTCTTCGATGGAAAAAAAGGTGGCCGGCTTCGTTGTTGCTCCAATGTGGCGCAAAATTTTTGATACAATCAGTGTTAACTTGGGTGTTGAATATTTCAATCGACCTTTCTACTCATACAAAAATGATCCCAATCTGAAACCAATATTGCGCGGGGTTTGGCAAAGTCCCCTCGGAATAACAGATACCCACTCCATTCTTCATTTTGTTAATAGAAAAGATCCATTGGGGACTGTCCCAGTGGATCCCAATGATGACCCACAATATATTTTTTGGGAAACTGCCGTGCGCACGTGGGCACTAACGCAGGTCAATAATTTTACTCTGTCCAGTTCCAGTATTTCTACTCAGGGCCATTAGTATTTCATTTTTATGTAAGTATATTTCGCTTTTTTCTACAGAGCTTGTTTTTATGTAAACAGTACCAGAACGAATACTCATTGATTCACTTGGGATAGAAATATTTGTAACCTCTTTAATTATCTTAGTGACTACCTCTTTTAAATCCCCGTCTTTCGCTTTTAATTCCCTAAATCTTTCGAGGAGGCTGGATATCAACTTCATTTTTGTGTTTACTTATTTATGAAGGGGCATCACAAGATAACTAAAGGAGCGATCGCCAACCATACGAAGAAGTAGTGCCTTATCTTTTCCATTAAATCCAAGGCTTACGCTGTCTTTACTAATTATTTGGAAACAATCAGATAAATATCTGGCGTTGAGAGAAATGTCCAATCCCTCTCCTTCTATTGTGGCATCAATTTTTACCGTTGCCTCTCCAGCATCTTGATTTTTAGAATGCAATTCAAAAAGCGCATCTTCAGAAATAATTTTTACTCCTATTTGATGAAATCTATCTGAAAAAACACTAACTAGACGTAGGGCTGAAATCAAATCTTCTTTCAAAACAACAATTTGTGTGCTGAATGATTTGGGTAAAAGATGTTCATAGGCAGGGAAAGGGCCTTCCACTAAGCGTGAAGTTATATAGCTGCCCTCCGCCTCAAATGATATTTGATTTTTATTAAAAGAAACCTTTGTCATCCCCTTTGATTCATCTAAAACTCTCATGATTTCCACCGCGTTACGTAGGGGGATTAATATTCCTTTTTCTAATATTTCATTTGGTGAAAATTTTTGATCTGTTATCCTTTTTTCTGCCAACCTAAAAGAATCGGTGGCAACAAAAATAAGTTCCCCTTCTTCGCCCTTTAAATAAACAGTGGAGAGTTCTGGTTTTAGGTCTGTTAAAGATGCGGCATAAAGCACAGACCTAAGACCTATGACAAGTGCAGAGGTGTCGATAGAAATAGACATTTCCCCTTTAGTTAATATATGTGGAATTTCAGGAAAATCTCCTGCTGGTAATGTTGTAATAAGGGTTGTACTCCCAGGTGTAGTTATTGAGAGATTATTACCTGTTGTCTCTAGAGTAACCATTGTCTGTTCTGGAAGATTATTTAGATGATTTTCTAGAAGTGTCCCTGAAACAGCAACTCTTCCTTCCCCTTGAATCTTTCCTGAAACTTTTATTTCTATACCAAGATCGAGATTGGTTGCTTTAATAAAAAAGTTTTTATTTTTCACCTCAAGGAGAATTTGCCCAAGAATCTGAAGGGGAAGTTTTTTACCTGTTGCTTTGGTAGCAAAACTTACAGCCCTCCTTAAATTATCTTTTGTACTTTCTATCCTCATTAATTTATATATAAAAACTTATTATTATTACTATACAGTGGAAACTGGGGAAAAGACCAAAATATCATTACGGTACAATATAATTCACCTGCTAAGCCTGTGTATATTTTAAGAGATTTTCCACTCATGCCGGTCCGTAAAGTAAAGTTTTAATCTGTTCCAACTCTTGACTCAACAGGTTATCCCGAAGTAAATCACCCTTGATTTTCTCATAGGCGTGAATAACAGTAGTGTGGTCGCGACCACCAAGCTTTTGGCCGATGTAAGGATATGAAGTATTGAAGTCCTCTCGTAAAAGATACATAACAATCTGTCTCGGCTTAACCACCTCCTTCTTTCGTGTTTTTTGGTATAGCTCTCTCTCGTCGATGTTATAAAAATTAGCGATAGTCTTTATTACGTCGTTTATAGAAATCGCCTTTTGTGGTTTGATGTTGTTTTTTATTAGAATCTTAACTTCTCCAATAGTGAGATCTCTTTTTTTAAGTTGAGTCTGAATCGCCACGAGGTTTAAAACCCCTTCCAGTTCACGGATATTGTTTTGAACAACAGAAGCCACATACTCAATAACCTCCTCCGGGGTGGCCATATTGTGTTGAGTCGCCTTAGCCTTCAAAATAGCAAGCCTAGACTCATATTCTGGGGCTGAAATGTCCGCAATCATCCCCCCTTCGAAACGCGACTTAAGGCGCTCTTCGATGCCCGGGATCTGCTTCGGAGCTTTGTCTGAAGAAAATATTATCTGCTTATTGTTGTCGTAGAGTGTATTAAATAAATGGAAAACTTCTTCCTGTGTTTTTTCTTTCCCAGACAAAAACTGAATATCGTCCATGATTAAAAGGTCGTAGCGTCTGTATTTCTCTTTAAATATGTGGGCCTTATTGTTTCTGATGGCATCGACACATTCTATGGTAAATTTTTCTGCTGATAAATAGTGAATTTTTTTACTCTTATCGATTTTCTTAAAATGATTTCCGATAGACTGGAGGAGGTGTGTTTTTCCTAAGCCAGTGCCCCCATAAATAAACAAGGGATTGTAGCTTATGCCTGGATTTTTGATAACTGCTTGGGAGGCGGCATAAGCCAGTTCATTGAAAGAACCAACAATAAATGTATCAAATGTATATTTTGGGTTTAGATTGTCCTCTTTGTCCACATAGAGTTCACCTAACTCCATTTGGCCGATAATCGGTTCTTGACGTATGTTTGCAGGGCGACCTTCAGTTTGGGGGAATATTCCTTTATGTATAGTGTATTCAATACAACGAACACTTTCCAAGTTCTCCCTAAGCGCTTTCAAAATAGAATTATGATACTTATTCTGGAGCCAATCTCTAACGAAAGTATTCGGAACTGCTAAATAGACGACACCACTATCGAACTTTTGAATTGTTGTGTTTTTAAACCATGTGACGAAATTCGCCTTAGACACATCAAGCTCTATGTGTGAGAGAGTATCTTCCCAGAGCTTTTTGTGGTCAATTGTTAACATGATTTTACTTAAATAGATTATAGATAATGTTTGGGAGAGAGCAATCACTCCCATCCTGTGAATAAATTGGGGATATGCTGTGTGCTTGAATTTTTGCCCAGCTCATTATACACTAGGTATCTATGTCAGTAACATATCAACCTAAGAGGCGCAAACGCAAGAAGAGCCACGGTTTCAGAAAACGCAAAAGAAGTGCCGGCGGTAGGGCTACGGTTAAGCGTCGTCGTTTAAAGGGACGAAAAAGACTTGTCGTCTAAAGTAATATTGGTAGTATCCAAGAAGATTACAAGAACAGCTGTGGCGCGTAATCGCCTTAAGCGTAGAACAAGGGCGATAATCAGAGAAATTGAAGCTAAGTTAGGGCCAAGGGAACGCAAGATATACTTCAAGGCCGGAGACGACAAGCTTTCTTATAAAGACTTAAAGAGTAAAATACATGATCTCCTCCATATTTCATAGTGTTTTATACGAGCCATTTTATAACGCATTAGTTTTTCTCGCTGGTGTAGTGCCCGGTGGAGACATTGGAATCGCAGTTATTATCCTTACAATTTGCGTAAGAATAATTTTACTACCTCTAACTCATCGTCAAATTCACGCCCAGAAAAAAATGAAGATAGTAGAGGTAGAGATGAAAGGCCTTCGCGAAAAATTCAAAGACAACAAACAGGAGCAGACCAAGCAGATGATGGATTTGTATAAGAAGCACGGAGTTAATCCCCTCTCCGGTTTCCTTCTTATTTTCATCCAGATTCCCATCTTACTCGCGCTTTATTATGTCTTCATGAAGGGCATTCCCTTTTCGACAGATGGGTTGTATGATTTCGTCACCCTACCACTTCAAACTAACTTCAAGTTTTTGGGAATCTTAGATCTTGCTAGCAAAAATTATATTTTAGCGATATTGGTGGGGGTAAGTCAGTACTTTCAAATTCATTTATCACTTCCTCCTACAGTTAAAGAAACAGAGCCTCTTAAACAGAAGGGCTTCGGGGAGGAACTTGCTAAGAGCATGAATACCAATATGCGCTACGTCATGCCGGTAATGATTACGCTCATAGCGGCAAGCTTCCCTTCTGTTATCTCCCTCTATTGGCTTACCTCAAACCTTTTCGCCATAGGCCACGAACTAGTAGTCCGCAGAATAGCCCAAAAGATTGTAAGACCAACCCAAATTCCCTAGACTATTCTATAGGTTAACTAAAGACAGTGCCCACAAGTAATTGTCATTTTGGTCTATGAAATATAGGAACGTGTTGTCTTCGGAGAGGCCGATAAGAGAGATATCAGGGCTTTCTGTTTGCGAGGAATAGATTAGATCTAGGGTGTCAGTTTCTACATCAATTCTATAAACATCGTCACTGAAGCTGGATAGTCCCAGGTACCAATTATCCGGTTCTCCACTTGTGATTCTTCCTTTGGGCACGGCGCAATAGATTATGTTCGTATCTTTCTTATCCCAGACACATTTTTCTTTTGGAAGTGTTATAACAGGGAAAGTTCTGTTTTCTCCGGTTTTAACATCGAGAATTTTAGTTGTGAAACCATTGCTGATTACTTTGCTGTAGATTACATTTGCCAAATCCGGACTGGGATTAATTGTTAACCCCGAGATATCTCTAATCAATGGTTGAAGTGAGCTAAAAAGAGAATAAGTTTCAATGCTCACAGCCGGGGCTGTATAAGCGAATCCGGGAACTTTAGCTGATGGAGTTGTACTCAAGACTAGAGTTTTGTTGTTGGGCCAGAAGACAGAGAATTCACTAAATGCACTTGAGAAAACGGGTGTTGTTTTCTTGTTGTCAAAATCAACGACAGCACCTGTAGTTTTAGAACCATCATTGCTGGTGAAGAATATTTTCCCGCCCACTACCCTTCCCCCAACTTTGTTGCAATATAATTTGTTTATATAAGTTTTAGTGCTGGCGCCAATCGTTCCCGTGCCCGCGCTAAGGCCATTGGGACGGAGAATAATATCTTTGTATCTTTCTTGGAATATTTTCACTGCGTCTTCTGTGGCGCTGTCATAAAGCCCCGTTTCCTTAAGAGATGAAAAGTTTTCATAATTAATTAAGAAATTTTGCAATCTCCTGACTTCTGCAGGATCGTTACGGGCGCCCGTGCGCAAAGTTTTGGTTAAGTAGTCAGGACAGCTAAGCACTTCATTTCCTGTTGGTCCGCTTGTAACAGAGAGAATACTATCAGGCAAGAAACTACCTTCAATTTCAATCTGGCTAGCACCCGTTGAAGAAACCGGAATACGCAATAAATAATTTTTGACGTTCTCTTCAGTTTCGTCCACGTAGCGCAGAAGAACGGATTGGCCCCTATTCCCCCAATAAACTTCTTTTACTCTCGGAATTGTTGCTACCGTGATTCGTTTCCGCTCATTTCCAAGGGGTCGATAATCCCAAACGTTGCCGGTGCTAGAATCCAAATATCTAATTGTTAAATTTACGTCTTTAAGAGTTCCAAAACTCGTCGCCCCGCTTACAGGTCCGTCAGATATTCGTTTGGCCTGCCTACTTAAATTATTTGGATTATCTGTTGTTCCTGTTACAGAATCAGAACCTGGGAAGGTAGCTTGGGTTGTGTCGTTATTTATGGGGAAAGGGGAATTGCTATCGGTGTTACTACTTTCAGTGTTTTGGCCCACACTTACTTCTCCAGAGGGGAAATTTTCTTTATCAGCTATTGTAACGGATGTGCTGGTTGAATCTGTTTTCAAAAACAATAACACCCCAACTAGTATCAAGATTATTACGATGATAATAATTAGAATAATTTTTTTCATTTAAAAGGCAGGATTAGCTACCAAAGAAGAATTGATAGTACGAAGTATAAGATATGAAGCCAGAGCAAGTACCAAGCCACCGATTGCTCCCCAGATTCGAGTTTTGGCGTCGCCCTTAGCAGAGGGAGAGGCCCAAGATATTGTGTATTGTACTCCACCGATAACAATCATTATTACGGCAAGTGCGACAGTAATGGTGAGCGCAGTGTTATACGCAGTTTTAAAATAAGAATAATCTTTAGCCCCTGTTTCAATAGAAGTTACTTCACCAATGGATTCGAGTAAATTATAAGTGCCCTCGGTTGCCTGTGCCAATTGTTTTAGATTAGACATTTTATTGGAATGTTCCTGTACTGCCAAATTCGACCATGAAATTTTGCACAGCCTTAATGAGTGAATCAAAGGGGTCTGAAACAGAAACAGAAACACGGGCAGACCCAGTATTAGCACCTTCCTGTCTTATCGTCAGGGTGTTTGGATTTTTATCGTTAGCAATTGCGCCCTTACCATTTAAGCTCCATTGATAAAACAAACCTTCTTTCTTCTTGTGGCTTTTGGGGAAGAAGAAATCGCTGGCATATAAAGTGGTCTCTTGGTCGCTTAAGGTTAACGTGCCCAATATTGGCTGTGTGAGATTCACTCCGGTAAGTGGATCCAGTTCGTATATCAAGGCTCGTGTATTGAAAGGCGAGATGCTTATGTGGCCATGGGCCCTAGATTTGTTATCCAAGGTTGATACATCCACGCTTATATCCGTTTGTCCGATCAGGTCCACAATTTTTGTTACCAGAGTACTTTTGCCTACACCACTTAAATAGGGTTGTGTATCGAAGTCCAGACTCCAAGAATATCTAAGTTGACTAGGATCAACCCTTTTCCCTCCTACAAGTATGTGCGGAACCGCGAAAATAGTAAGCTCATTTTTAGTACTAGGAAGTGCTTTGCCTTTATAGAATATGGGCACGGATGAGTCGGCTTGCCAAATTAGGTCAACCGAAGCAGGCCTGATCCGTATTTCTTTAGAAAGGGATAAGCCATTTTTTGTGCTAACCCGTACTACGACCGTCGTCAGTTGTCCCAGGGCGCCAACTTTAGTAGAAAACTGAACTAAACCGACTCCGCGAGCCAATTCCCTACCATTGACCAACCAACGAATATCCGTACTGGATAGGTCGATAGAATAATCCGCCATCCGGAAATTAACTTGACCGAATGGTTCTGGAGCTTCCGGCGACACGGTAATTTCTAGATCGCCCAAATCTTCCGTAATATTCCGGGCATGACTTACGGGACTAGATATAAGCAAAAAAGCTATTACTAGAAAAGTCCTACAATACTTACGCATATAGATGTAGATATAGTGTACAACAAAAAGCGGTAGGTCGCCCGAGCTCGCAGTGGATTATCTAAAGAAAGTGAAAAGTGAGGTGAAAAGTGAGGTCGGACCTCACTGGTGCTATAATATGACAATATGAACAGAAACTTTGAATTTTCTGAAGGTGAGTTCTATCATGTTTACAGTCGGGGAGTTGATAAACGTAAGATATATTTGGATGATAATGATAGCGAGCGTTTTTGCAAATTACTATACATCAGTAATAGCGAGAAAGGATTTGAGTTAAGTGTCCTTAGTCAAGATAGTTTCTTTTCCATTGATCGTGGCTTACAATTGGTGGATATTTGCGCCTACTGCTTAATGCCTAATCACTTTCACTTAATCTTGAGACAAAAATGCGAGAGAGGCATTTCTTTGTTTATGAAGAAGCTATTGACCGGATATGCGATGTACTTCAATGCTCGCAATGAGCGCGGCGGTGCCCTATTCCAGGGTAAGTTTAAGGCCAAACACATTTCTACTGATGAGTATCTTCGTCATGTGCCACTATATGTTCATATGAATTCGGTCGATCTTATCGAACCCAAATGGAAAGAAAACGGAATCACAGACCTCAAGAAAACAGAAGAATTCATGATAAGGTATCCATACTCGAGCTTTCCCGACTTTGCGGGCGTTGATAGAGATAAAGCAAATATAATTAACAAAGGTGCTCTTCCCCCATACTATTCTTCGCTCGAAGAGCGTCTCGAAGACCTAAAAGACTGGCTAGTAATAACCCCAGAAATAAGCCATCTTATAAAGTGAGGTCGGACCTCACTGGAGGAGTGTAAATTTTTTCATTATGCAGCTAATTTTTGGGCTACTCTTGCTGGGGTTTTAATTCCTTCTTTGGGCGTAGTTGCCTCGGGTAATCTTTTGGGGACTCCCCTTCTAAAGTTTACTACATTATCCTCTTTTTCACTTACTGTTTCGGGGGATTGTTGAGAAGAGGCTGTTCCGGCTTCTCCAATGCGGACGAAAGCGATAGCTACTGCTACATTGATAGCTATGCCAGGGATAACGGCGCTTATTTCCGGGATGAGCTCTAGAATGGCCGTGATAACTTTAGAAGCCGTGGCTCGAGAGTTGAAATAGTTGACGTTCACCAACTTGAACCATAACCAAAATATTCCTAAAGATAGGAAGTAAATAATGGGACCCAATATCCAACCAACAAAGGGAATTAGACCAAGCGAGGCTAAAACATCGAAAAATAGAGCAAAAACAAACATCAAAACAGCGTTACTATTGCTGATTTTCGAATTTTTGTCATCGAATAGTGCCTTGCCCAATTTGAGCGCGGCCCCCGGATTTTTGCTTGCTTGAGCCACTTGCTTAGCAGTGTCTCCAGCCTTTTTGAAATTTTTTACCTCTCCCATAACATTTTAAGTTCCCCCACTGGCACGGAACTCATCCTTAGCCTGCTTGATGGCCATGAGTTGTTCAGGATTACTGGTTATAATTTGATCTTCTGTGTATGAGGCGATAACACGCAGGGCCACGTGCTTGAGGCCTGCAAAGAAGATACCCTCCCCCACGCTAGATTCAAGCAATAGATATTTTTCTTCGTCCGTTAAGTTAAAAGTTTTTTGCACCAGATCTATTGTGGCCGGTGATTGTTTGAGTAGAATTTGGATAGAAGAGTTTGTGATAACTGGTATGCCATAAGGTGAGCGCAAGAAATCTCCCACATCTTGAGTAATAGTAGTTACACCCAAGTAATATTTACGACCGCGTTTAGCTAAGCTAAATAAGAACGAGGCTGTGTCTTCAGATTTCATCATCCACCAGGCTTCATCAATTACCAGCACGCGCTTCTTGCGAACCTTGCGTACCACATTCCAAATGTGATGCATGACTATATACATGGCTACGGGTTTCAAGTCATCTTCCATGTCACGCACCGAGAAAACCACGAATTGCTTGTTGATGTCCACATTTGTTGGTTTATTCATGAAACCGGCCCAAGAACCTTTTGTGTACTTATATAATCTCTGGGCAATAGATTCTCCCCCCTCCATGCCAGCAAGCACCAATTCAAGATCTGATAATAAGGGCGCTTCTATCTGGGAAAAATCAGATTGAGCAGAAATATCTTTAAGGGCGTAAGTTTCTTTGATGGCGTTATCTAAAACAGCATCTTCTTCTGGAGTTAAGCCACCTAACATAATTCTGAATAAGCCTATCAAGTTGATTATATTCGAACGTAAGATGTCAGCCGGCGATTCGCCTTCGCCGGGGATGGGTAAATCGAAGGGGTTCATGTGGTGATCGCTGGAAAGCGAGATATTGAAATAGCGCCCCCCCACTGCGTCTACAAGAGCTTCGTATTCTCGTTCAGGATCTATTACAATCACATCAGTTTCGAACATAAGTGAGCGTAGGATCTCAAGTTTTGTTAAGTAACTTTTACCAGAGCCAGCTTGAGCGAAAATAACAGAGTTGTAATTCTCCATGGCAAATCTGTCGAAAAGTACTAAGGATGAATTGTGTCTGTTTATGCCATACAAAATACCCTTATCGCTCGTCAAATCGAAGGAAGTAAATGGAAAGAGTGTTGATAAAGGGGTAGAGTTTAATTTCGTGTGAACCTGAAGCCTGTCATCCGCAATAGGCAGAACAGATTTAAATCCATCTTCTTGTTGAAATAATGCCGGTTTAATATAGACGAGCTTAGCGTCAAGAACAGAGCGTAACTCTGATTCAGCGTGCTCAAGCTCTTCTTGCGTCTCACCATATATTGTAATGTAAAGAGCCACGTCGAAAATCTTCTCGGTCGCTTGCTGTAATTGATCGCGCAATTCTTCGATGTCTTGATAGGCCACATCAAGTATTGGGTCACGCACCAGCCCTTTGTCCTCGCGAATAGCAATTTGACTCTGAACCTCGGCCACTTTCTTTTGCAGATTACGCAATATTTTGCCTGTTTCTATTGGGTGTACGAAAATCGAGACATCGAAAACCCTGTCCAGATTAATGATTGGACTGAACCAACCCTGTGATAAGAAACGAGGATAAGATATAACGAAATATGTTCTAGCAATTTTGCTACCCAGAGATAGGTCTTTGGGATTTACTTGAAGTGCGGCTGGGGCGATAATATCACGCAATTCCATCACGCCCGCTTGGTAGATTTCCGCGGGTAATACAGGCGTAATTTCCGCCATTTTGTTTCCTTCTTTCTTTTTACCGAAATTAAAGATACTCATTGAATTTAAAATTTACTTTTGCATTGTCGGCACATTTTGATCGCCTGGATTAAATATCTTATAAAACAACTCTACTAACTCTTCGGTACCCAAGGAGGCCGTGCGTATGCCAATTCGCGCTAGTCCTTGCACAACAATAGACTTGCGTTGTTCTATCTGGGAGCGATTCTCTTCAAAGCGTTCGAAATTTTCTTTGGCTAAGGTCGCCCCCTTGCTCTTGGAAGGCATGAGTCCACTTAAGAATCCACCCTTCTTGCTCTCTTGGAATATGGGTGGCACGAAGGGAATAACAACAAAAAATGTTTTAGACATGATATTAGTTTGATCAGTCACATTTTTTATGAATTCAATATACTCCCGAGTTTGGATTTTTATAAGATCCACAGTCTGCTCTTTCAATCGTTTTTCCAAAAGAGTTATATATGGGCGAATGTCCAAGCGCCTGGATTGAATGAATAATTGTATGGGAAAGTCTAATGAATTAAGAAAATTTTGATACTGCATGATAATAGCTTCTTGCTCATCCGTTGATTTAAGGTCGAAATTGACAGAAGAGGCAAGCAAGACAATCCGCAAGTGACCGTTACGCAGAATTACCACTCCGTCTCGGATTTCTTGGATGGGGATAAATTCTTGAACGGCCTTAGGCATGCTAGTTATTTACATTCTCGTTAACGTCTAAACTCCAAGCCAGATCCCGCAATCTATTCTCTGATAATTTCGGTACTGTAATACCCCCAATCGCGCCCCTTCCCGCTTTTCCGGCTAGTGCATCATCAGTTGGCTTGACCACTTTGGGTTCAGCGTGCTTCCATAAATATAATCTTCCGGATAATTGCCAACGCAGGAATGATTCGACCAAAACAACGAATGGCCGATTGTTGACTTTATAGAAGGCGAGAGCCAAAGCGAAAGTAGCAACCGGAATTATAAGAAAGAAAGCGATAATGTGTGGGATGAAAGTCCAGAGCATGAAGCAAGCTCCGCCCCCGCCGGCAACATAGAGTGCTTGCTTGAAAGTCAAAGGCCCAAAGACCTTGTCCTCTACTTCGATAAATTGAGGAACTTTGTAAACCACCCACTTATTCTACCACTATTAGATGGGTTCTTTATAGGGATCGCTGTTGATGCGCTGTTTGATATCTGTGGGTATCATCTTCACTCTTGGATCGCGATTGATGTAAGAAATATCGCGTTCGCTGGAAGGAGTCGAGGTTGGAGTAGTCATTTTCGCTTCAGGTGTTATGTTGATTGTAGGTCGGGGTTGAGATACAGGTAGATTCTCTGGCACTAGCACATTCTCGCCTCCCGCTTTTTCTCTCCCTACACTTTCCAAATCAATCTTGTGCAGAGATTCGTGTACTTTGGCGAATACCCGTTTATTTATTGCTTCTGCCACCGTAAGCACATGTTCCCGCGTCTCACCTTCTAAGACTTCTGTTAATGCAGACAAAAATTCGCGTGCCGGGAGAATGCCGGCCAGAGTTGCTTCCACAATATCCGCCACATCCCCCGCCTCGTCTACGTGCAATTTTTGCTCCTGCATTATCTTGAATAACTCTGTCATGAGGTCAACAGATTGCAGGGCCTGCTTCAGGTCGCTCGGCAAATTGTGTTTAATCTGTTCTATTTCTTCGTGTGTGTATTCTTTCATACGTTTGTCTATACAGTTGGTCTTTCTGGTTTTTCACTCGCCGGAGGGGGTTCCGCCTCTGCTTCCTCTGTCCCCCTCGCCATTGTGCTTAATCTTGCAATCTGCTCTCTAAGTTCATCGGCTTGCTCATTCATTTGCGCTAGTTTCTCCATTTGCTCTTGCATTGCTAGAGTCTTGACGACATCACCTTCCACTTCACTTGTCTTAGGTATTGTGCTTCGTGTCTTCGCTATCTCTGTTTCCTTTTTATCCAGCTCACTCTTCTTCTTACTCAATTCGGGGTTGCTGACAGCCTCCCACGTTCTCCTCCATGCCCCGCTTACATCATGGACAGCAAGATGAGTGAAACTCTTTCTCTTCCCCGCTCCTGTCCCGGGTGTGCCTGGCGTCCCCGGTCCAGATGTGCCACTTTCTCCAGCGGGGCTACTCGCTTTTTTGTCCCGGTCATCTTTCTTTTTGCGCAAATCAGCCAACTGTTTTATTTTGTTTCCCCTATTCGTTTTCATTTCTGTTTCTTCGTCTGAACCAGGTTTAACTTTTTTGAGGTCTGCTTCGAGGTCATTAATCTCCTTAGTTAGGTCACCTATCTGGTCATCAAGAACCTTGCCTACTTTTTCGGCTGCGGCCACATTTTCTCTTATTGCCCCACCTAAGCCGGGGATTATTTTAGCTATTCTTTCTGCTCCGATTTTACTTGCGATTGCTCCAATAGCTCCACCTTTAGCTAGGCTTTCTTTCATCTTTCCTTTGTATTCCTCACCGATAGGGTCTGTGTTTCCTGTGCGCTTGTCTTTGCCCATTCTGTCAGCAAAGGATGCCTTTGCTTTTATCTTAGTCTCTGATGTCCCATAGAACCCTTTAGTGCCACCGAATTTAGCATCTGCCATTTTGTCGAGACCGCCATACAACATCTTACCTCCCGGCACTTTACTTCCCACCCACTTAGCCATTCTGGTCTCGGCCATTGTACCACTCGCGCGACCTAGAGTGTTACGTCCGAGCCAAGCGGCCGAGTTCGTACTCATATTGCTCATTTTCTTACCGGCCCATTGGGAGATCGCTGTGCCACCGGTGCACCCGAGTGAATTTGCCGCAATGAGTGAGAAGTACATAAGAGCCGAACTGATTACAAAGAATGTTATTTGCGCCGGCAAAGTTATCGGGCCGGCCATGTAAAGTTCCCCCATTTTTTCTACGACCATAATACTTACAGAAAAGAAAATCATGAATACCGGAGCGAAATACGTCTGACACAAGAGTTCGTCCAGCCACTTCTTGGCCCCACCAGATAAGCCACTGAAAGCATAAATCAGGAAAGCGAAGGGCGAAACCAGAATCAGGAAAACGAGATATAAAGCGCGTCGCAAAAATAATACAGAGGCCGTAATAAGTAATATGAAAATGATAAGCATATAAACCACAGCCCCTAAGCCTTGGATTATAATACTCCAGAAGCCTAGATCACGAAGTTTGGGTTGATTTGGAACCGTAGTCTTTGTAGTGTCTACTACTCCTTCGGGAGCAATGCCCGGAGGGGGCGTGACGGCACCTATGATGCTCTGTAACTTCACTCCGCTCACGATGCGTTCCCCTATGTTGTTCGTTGTTCCGTCCGGTTTCGTCCCCTTGGCGTTCTCCCAGAACATGAGGGTTAACACGTTGCCCGAATCGATAATTACTCGAGCCACTACGGCACTGAAGTTAATCAAGAGAGCCGCCAGTACAACCTGAAGCACCAATTTCTTAGTATCGCTTGTTATCCCCAATACAGTCCGTATGGCTACCCACAATAAAATGAATATGAAAAACACATTGGCTATATCACGCACACTTCCCCAGCCAACTTGCGCGGCACTAGCAAGTACCCCGAACTCCGTAATAGAATATTTGAGGATGTAATCGAATATAATCTGGGCGAAGTATATGCCGTAGCCCATTAAAGTAATCAACAAGCCCACGAGCCAGCCCACGAATTGGTTAATGCAGTCTATTACGGGGATACAAGGGGTCTCATTATTTCCCATAATGCCCGCGTAGGCTATTTTGAGAGCTCCCCCTTGTTCAACATCCGGTATTTCTCCTCCGGGCTTTTGTGTAGCAATAAGATGAGTTTTCCACCATCCATCTATCTGTGTTTTCGTAAGTTTATCTCCGTAAAGTAGATTAGCAAATTGTAGGCTATCCAATTGATCCTTAAGTTGGGCACCGTCCATTACACCAGCCCTTGTATATCCTAATTCATTTATGTATGCGAGAGCTTCATCCTTAGTTAAAGGCTCATCGGCGTGAACAAATGAAGGAGCAATTGCAATGAACAATACGAAAGTAAGTAGAGTGAAGGTTAGCGTTTTTTTATAATTTTTAAGGAAAGTTTTCACTTTAATTGAAAATTCATTTTGTTATGGGAGAGGAACATCTCCAGTTTGCCCGGGCATGCCACAGACACCGGCTACGCCACCGCGATATGGCCCGCCGGGTGTTAACACTGCCTTAATGTTGCTATGTTTCCAGCCCATGACTTGCGGTAAGAGCAACATCAAGCCCGTGCCGTCTTGATAGATATCTGGGGCTGGCAAAACATTGCCGAAACTCCAAGTTCCCAAGGCAATGCCAGTGCTTAGATTCTTGACCGCGATACTCATGCCGTTATCCTTGGCTGAATATTGAACACTGATGTGGTAATTAGTGTCTGCGGTGAGATTGAAGCCGGATTGATTCTTGAAATAATCACCAATGGCGATAGTGTCAATGAAGAGTTTGGTGCCGAAGCGACTGCCGATATTCCAATAAGACAAGAATTGACTGCCCTTGCGTCGACCGAAGCCGAGGAAGGTGCCCCATTCGCCGAGAGAGAGGTGATCAAGATCCTGCACGTATAGATCGAAGTCAACATTGAGCTTCTCGTAGAACTTACCCACTTCTGCGGGGAAGATAAGTTGTGGTCCGCTGAATATGTCAGTCTTGCTGGCAAGATATGGTCCTGCCTCGTTTATCTCCGCCGTTTTGCTGGCAGGTGCCGGAGTAGTGCCATAATATAAACATTGCCAAGGATAAGGCCCCTCTGCTTCTTCTTCGCCCCCGGTCATATCACTCACTTCTTCAGTCATAAGTTCGAGAATTCTATCTTTAATATCTTTGATTTCCTGACTTATGTCGTCGCACTTTTGTTTCTGCTCGTTATATTGATTTTGTTGGTATTTGACCTCACACTTCATTGTTCCATCTGGTTGTGATTCGCAACTAAATTGTTGCTCCAGAGCC
>Ga0209542_10006080_pt1 | contig 23703 bp, 23 predicted proteins | sample RifCSPhighO2_01_FD_184028 | JGI IMG/M metagenome (GOLD analysis project Ga0209542, IMG submission 184028) | Soil microbial communities from Rifle, Colorado - Rifle CSP2_plank highO2_0.1 (SPAdes) (version 2) | ecosystem: Environmental > Terrestrial > Deep subsurface > Rock core/Sediment ...
AGATATTAGCTATTATCTAGCAATGAAATTATCAAAAGACTCAAGCGTACTCATACTTTCCCATTTCTACAAAAGGACGCAGTCCGGCGGTGGACCACCTCAGGAAATAAGAGACTTCTTTTTGCCAAAGGTTAAAAGCATTTACTACATAGAGCACCCTGTCCCTTATGCCACAGACCATAGATCTTCAATGACAGTTTACGAAAACGGCGCTTTTAAGAGACAGCTTTTTACTCCTTCATTGGTAGGCCCTCAGATAGTTTTTTATATGCTCGACCCACTGATTACTTTATATTTTCTAATAAGAGCAAGGGTAGGATTTGACCTCTGCGTTGCTCTTGATAATCTAAACACTGTATCTGTTTTACCTTTTAAAAAAGTTGGCATCATTAAAAAACTTGTTTTTTATACCATCGATTACAACCCAAAAAGATTCGAAAATAAAACCTTAAATAGCATTTACCATTTTATTGACAGGCTCGCTTGTTATCATTCAGACAAAATATGGATATTGTCAGAGAAGATGATTACAGCACGAAAGAAAAACGGAGTAAACCCTAAAAAAACCGCACCAAGCATAGATTTGCCAATGGGAGCAAACCTTGAAAGAATTAAAATCCTCCCCTTGAGTAAAATCAAACGGAAACAAATTGTCTATGCCGGTTATCTTTTGGAGAAACAAGGAGTTCAGTTGATAATTGAGTCTATGCCGAAAATCATATCGCTGGTTTCAGATGCAAAATTTGTAATTATCGGGCAGGGAGAGTTTGAAAAACCGCTAAAAGCCCTCGTCAGAAAACTTAAGCTTGAGCGTCATGTTGAATTTAAAGGTTTTATTAAAACACATGAGGGTGTGGAAAAAATTCTTTGCCAATCTGCAATTGGAATTGCGCCTTATGTAACCGATTCAGATAGCTATACCCAATACACCGACCCGGGCAAGCCAAAGCTTTATCTTGGTTGCGGACTGCCTGTCGTGATAACAGATGTTCCGCAAGTTGCAAGAGTAATAAGTTCAAAAAAAGCGGGTGTCGTTATCGATTACAGCGTAAAAAGTGCAATAAAAGCGCTTATAACGCTCTTTTCCAATGATAGACTCTATAAGGAATATAGAAAAAATGCGATTGAACTTTCAAAGAAGTATAATACAAATAGTCTTATAGCTAATGCTTTGGATAAAACTAATTAAGGAGAAAACTCTGGAAATCGCTTAAGACTTTTTATGCTAACAACTCTTTAGTCTCAACACTTTTAGGCGGTAGAATCTAGATTAACGCTGATTAGGATTATATGATACCGATTGATTTTTTTTAAAATCTGTGAGAATAATTAAAAATAAATTGAAGCAGAACACATGTGAATGAAAGTATCTGATTTTGTAATCAATTATCTTGCCGACCAAGGAGTAGACTGCATGTTCGTTGTATCTGGTTCGGCGAATGCTCATCTTATCGACGCTTTTACGAGGACAAGAAAAACTCGCTATATTGCCATGATGCACGAACAGGCTGCGGGATTTGCGGCGGAAGGATACAGCAGAATCAAAGGGGTACCGGGAGTTGCAATCGCAACATCAGGTCCCGGCGGTATGAACCTCATTACTCCTATCGGAAACTGTTTTTATGATTCTGTTCCGTGTGTATTCCTCACTGGACAAATAAATTCCAATTTCCTGCGTACTGATCCAGGCATTCGTCAGGTCGGATTTCAGGAAACTGATATCGTTGCAATTTCCTCTCCTATAACAAAGTATTCCGTCTTAATCCGAAAGCCGGAGGATATCCGTTTTGAACTTGAAAAAGCATTTTTTCTCGCTACAGATCAACGACCTGGACCAGTACTTCTTGATATTCCGACGAATATTCAACAAATGGAGATAAACCCCAAGGCCCTCATAGGTTTTGATCCTGATGTTGCTCGCCCTTTATATAATATTAAGGCTGTTGATGCTCAGATAAATATGTTTTTGAAAGACCTCAAACAGGCGAAACGCCCCGTTATGCTTATAGGAGGAGGGATTAGAAGTGCAAATGCTGTAAAAGCCGTTCAAGCGGTAGGCAAGAAGTTGAAAATCCCTGTGTTTCCAACTTGGAATGCGCTTGACATCATCACTTCCGATTATAAGCTTTATGGAGGTAGAATTGGGACCTATGGTGGAAGGGGACGCAATTTCGGGCTTCAGAACTCGGATCTTGTACTTGCGGTGGGATGTAGAATCTCGGGACGGATTACCGGAGGAAATCCCAAAACATTTTTGCGCGGTGCGCGGAAATATATTGTTGACATAGATCAAGTACTCCTCCAGCGTAAATGGCAGCAAGTTCCTTTTGATGTGAATATTTATTGCGACGCAAAAATGTTTTTGGAGAGGTTAGACAGGAAATTAAATAACCAACGGCTTCCCAATTTTTCCGCATGGGTCCGGAAAGTAATGGAATGGAAAGAAAAATATGATCCAGTGCGTCCTGAATTCTATAAAGAAAGGTCATTTACACACCCCTATGTATTTATCCGGGTTTTATCTAAATTTATGAAAAAAAATGACATTGTGGCGATTGATTGCGGCGGAAATATTGTAATTGCAAATCACGCCTTTGAAACAAAAAATGGGCAAAGATATTTTACCAATAATGGTAACTCTCCAATGGGATTTTCATTTGCAGGAGGACTTGGTGCCTGGTTTGCGGCACATAAAGGGCAGAATGTGGTTACAATCATAGGCGACGGGGGATTTAATATGAATATACAGGAGCTTCAGACGCTTGCAACCTATGGTATCAAATTGAAGACATTTATAATGAACAACCATAGCTATGGAATCATCAAAGCGTTTCAGGATACCAATGTAGAATCACGCTACTCTGCAAGCGAACCTGGAGGCGGATATGTTGCTCCAGATTTTGTAAAAATTGCGCAGGCATATAAGATTAAAACTTTTGCAATTCGAAGGAATCAAGAGCTTCGCGATACCATAGCCAAGGTGCTTGCGTTTGATGGTCCCGTAGTATGCGACGTGGATTGTGGGGAGTACTATACATACGAACCGCGTGTGTATGGATGGGCGGCTTCCATTGAAGATATGTACCCATATTTACCTCGTGATGAATTTCGTCACAATATGCTGATTGAACCCGTGGAGGGATGGGAAGATCCCCCACTACCTGGCAAGCAAATAAAGGTAGGGAAAACGGGATCACATGAATAGCATTATTGAAGAGGATTGTAGGAATATCGAGAAGCATATTAACCTCTCCAAGCTAAAGGATAAAAAACTCCTTATTACCGGTGCAACAGGCTTTTTGGGCTCTTATATAGCTTCTGTTGTTTCATGGGCGAATCAACAGAAAAATCTTGGGTGCACAATAGATTGCGTCGGTTTTAGAAGGCCCCATGGAATTTTTTCTGATTTGCTTCCAGATAACAGAATCCGCTACATACAAAAAGATCTCTCCAAGCCGTTTGAGATAAAAGGGCAGTATGATTTTATTATCCATGCGGCAGGGTATGCACAGCCGGCTAAATTTTTAGAAAATCCATTTGAAACAGTTACGGTAAATGTTTTTGCAACCCGTAACCTTCTTGAAGCTGCTCGTCGTAGCGGAGCGCGCTTTTTATTTTTCAGTTCTGCCGAGATATATGGAGAAATTCCTCAAAAAGAAATGCCTGCAAAAGAGACATTTAACGGGAGTTGTTCAACACTCACACCCCGTGCCATATATGGCGAGTCAAAACGGCTCGGAGAAGCAATCTGTGCGCAATACAGAAAGGATTTTAGGATCGATGCGAGAATTATCCGTATCTCTCATGTATATGGTCCTGGTCTCTCGCAAAACGACACACGGGTACTAAGCGTTTTTATACAAAAAGCTTTGCGTGGGAAAAAAATTGAGCTTCTTGATATGGGGAATGCTGTTAAAACTTACGGTTATGTTGCGGATATTGTAACGATGATCTTTTATGTGCTTCTTCACGGGTCTGATTATGTATATAATATTGGCGGAAAAGACACATTTTCCATTCTTGATGTGGCAAAAAAGATAGGTTCTTATTTACATGTTCCCGTAGCTGTACCGGTGAAAAATTCTGGGCTTAAACACATCGGAAAAGATCCCCAATTTGTAAAGCTTGATCTGACCAAAATTTGTTCTGAAATGAAAAAATTTTCTTTTACCCCATTTGACGAAGGCTTAAGGAAGACAATTGAGTGGTCTAAATCCGAATTCGCACAAGGGTTATAAAATCGGTGAGTATATTCTGTTTACTTTTTTCATTCGTTTTGAATTTCTAAAATATCTTCTAGAAAAAAGCTGGCAAATTGATCTTCAAACCATAAATTTATAAATTTTTTATCGGAAAGCAATTTATCAATGCTCCTTACATATCTAGAGTATTTTTCTTCATCTATCGAATTTAAAAAAATTAGAAGCTCATCATAGTCCCTGAACCGTCGAAAATCAATAAAACATTCCTTTGGAATATATTTTTTTATATCCGTAGCACCCCAATAGATAGGCACGCATCTAGCCTTAAAGCAATCAAAGATTTTCTCAGTTATCCATCCGTTAACTCCCGTTAAATTCTCAAAACATATAGAAAATTTAAAATTAGATAATAATTCAATTTTATCGTCCACTTCTCCCTTATATGTAATGTATTTTCTAAACCCAAAAATTTTTTCAGTTAAATTATATTTCTTGGGCTTATTCCATCCTCTACCATAAAGATAAAATTTATTTGGAATTTTCTCTTCAAAAAATTCAATTGATTTTATTCTCTCTGAATATAACTCGCGTCCTTGAGAATTCAGAAGCTGAAATGGGTAAAAAGGCAACATATTTTTGTTAATAAGAACTAAGAATTTCTTTTCTTTAAAATTTTTAGGTTTTGTTTTGATTCCCAAACTTGATTTAGGAAGCAATATTTTAAAATACTTTCTGTTATCAACTAACGGATCGTACCATGTATAAATTTTTTTGAAAAAAAAATGTAGTGGTTTCCAATAATTAAGAATGTTCACCAACTGAGGTTCATTACATATGAAAGTGTTTTTTCCTCTATTGAGAATAATTTTCTTCCAGACATCAAGGCGCCATGGGTGTGGCATATCAATATAAACGTATTTAAAAGGTTCTTTTTCTGTATCGATATCATATGTATTTATAATAATATTTTTTTTCTTCAAGTATTGCTTTAGGGTTATAAAAACTTTTGCTTCAACGCCCTTATTTTTTTGAGAATCAAATACTAAATTATGTAAATAATGATTAACATTTGATGGGAAAAGACTTACGAACTTTTGGTCTTGCATATCTATATTAGACCATTATTTCTAAGCAGATTATAAATTTTAATTCTATATGAAGCTGGAGTAAGCCATAACGTAATAAATTGCATGAGATTGTAGATTATATCTGATATATTTGGCCGATAACCGAGCTTTATTATAGCATTAAAACGGACTTTAAAAACAAGTATTTCAAGATCTTTAAGCATCGAATGACTACTTGATGTTTCAGATATCCTATATTTTAATAGCGGCTTTTTAATACTTGCGAATTTATACTTACTTCCTAATTTAAACCAAAGATCCAAATCTTCTGTCGATAAATACTTTGGATTATATCCACCAACCTTCTCAAACATATCTTTTTTAAACATTACAACGGGATGTGCAAACGGACTATATTTGAATAAGCATTTTTTTAATTTTTCGTCCGAATCAGGATAACTTCTTATTGCTGTTTCATTTCCATCTACATCCATTATTATAACGTTGGCCCCAACAACGGCAATATTCGGAGAGCTATTTATTAACCTATATTGAAGTTCTAATCTGTTTGGCAGAGCTATGTCATCTCCATCCATACGTGCAATTATATTTGTCGAAGCCAGGCTTATTCCTTTGTTTAAAGATGAGGCAGCAATGAGCGTTGTGTCGTTACTAAATACCTTTATTCTAGAATCTCTTTTTGCATACGACTTAATTATTTCAAGTGTTTTATTTGTTGAACCATTGTTCATTATTATAAATTCGAATTTTTCAAATGTTTGATTTAAGATGCTTTCGATTGCAGCTCTAATATACTTCTCAATGTTATATGCAGACATCACAACAGAGATCAACGGATTATCTTTTTTGGAGACTGATTTAGTCACCATGGTATCGTCCTTTTTATTCATAAATAATACTCCTCGCAGCAGGCTGTGGGGACAAACACTCTTTTATCTGTTATTTTTTCTCTTTTTTGCGACCAGGTTCTTCCCTGAACTTTGTAACCACCAATCTTCGCTAAATTTTGAGGAGTTAAACCAAGGTGTCCCTGGACTAAAATATCACTATTAACCATTGCTTTTACACGAGATGTAATTCTTTTACCACCCTCACACTTTACTGCAACGCAACCCGCCTCTGATATGAAACGACTAGCGTTCATCACTGTATCTCTATCTGAAGGTTGGTAAGACATAAACGGCATATCTCCAATAACAAATGCATATTTTACTGCGCAGACGATAGCACTTGCATGTGGTATCATGTCATCCATAGTTACTGACAAAGTATTTTTATATCTTAATGTTATCATACCAAGAGAGTCTCCCACTAGAATCATGTCCGCCCCTGCTCTATCGGGAAGAAGTGCAAACGGATAATCATAGGAAGTTGCATATACTGCTTTTTTTCTTCATCTTTCATTTTCTGAAGCGTTAGAACATTATCTTTTTTCCTTTCCTGTGGCTTATTATACTAACGGAAACCGTTGAATGCGTTGAATGGGGATATACTGTTGATTTACTGTCTGGCATATTATGCTCGGAACTCCATAACTTTTGCATTATATAATCCGTTTCTTTAATTAACAAGAATCGAGGTTTTATAATTGATTGCAACCCCTAGAGGCTCTACGTTAAATATGGGTAAAGTTTAGTAAAGATAAAGGGTAGTGGTAGATAAGCAAGCATAATTCTTCTAACATAAACTTCAGGATTTCTAAATCCGAATGCAGTTTGTTGAATAAGTTTGAATTTTCGATGTAGTCCTTCAACTGTCTACACTGATGGGTGGACTAGCTATGACAACCTGATCCTTAATCGTTACAAACATTACCGGATCCACCACCACGAGAATGAATTTGCCAGAGGTAAAAACCATGTTAATAGGATTTAATCAGGTCATACACTAAAAGAAGACTACTCAAATTTAATGGCATACACAAGAACAAGTTTCTGCTACACTTAAAGAGTCAGAGTTTAGATGGAATATGAGGATTAATGATGTTAATATGTATGAGGAGTTACTGAAAAACTTTAGAGAAAAATCTCCCTAAAGTTATCTAGACCCATAATATTAGAACTGTATGAGAGTATTTGTAACCGGTTCTGCTGGTTTCATAGGTTCCCATCTGGTTGACTACTTAATAAAGCAGGGTTATGAAGTTATAGGAATTGATAATTTAATAAGAGGCAAAAGAGAATACATCAACCCCAAATCAGAATTCATTAAAGCCGATATCAGAAGCCAAAGCATTGACAGGTATTTGAAAGGGGTGGATTGGATCTTCCATTTAGCTGCTATTGCTACTACTCCCTGGGCAATGAGGGACCCTATCCTAACCAATGATATTAATGTTAACGGTACTTTGAATCTATTAATGGCTGCAAAAAAAGCTAAAATCAAACGTTTTGTATATTCATCAAGTAATGTAGTCTACTCCGAGCAAACACCTTATTGGGTTAGCAAAAAAGCAGGGGAAAACTATACCAGGGTTTTCAATCTTTTATATGGACTTTCTACAATCTCGCTCCGCTATTCCAATGTTTATGGATCGCTGCGGGCAAATGAAGAAAACTGCATAATGGCCCTTAGAAAATCATGGTTGGGAAAAGGATATGTAGTGGTAACCGGTGATGGAAAGCAATCAAGAGATTTCAGCCATGTGTCTGATATCGCCAGAGCCAACTTGCTGGCAGCAGAAAGCCAAGTATGTGGCGAGTTTGATATCTGTACAGGTATCAACACTACACTTAACGAGGTGGCTGCAATTTTTAAATGTCCAGTTAGATATGCTCCTGATCGGTCGGGAGATGCTAAACACATTATCCAGGATCCAAAACCAGCTTGGAAAAAACTGGGTTATAAATATTCAATTAAGTTTAATGAGGGAAACAAGATATATATGGATCAAAAAGAAATATGAATAAAAAACAACCGCTGGTGACAATTGGTGTCCCTGTATACAACGGATACCCAAAACTCAAACAATCCTTACAGTCATTACTTTCCCAACGATACAATAATCTTGAAATTATTATCAGCGATGATCACTCAACAGATAAAACCGCATCAATCGCACGCTCGTTTATGAAAAAAAACTCAAATGTACGGTATATTCGCCAGCCTAAAAGGCTCAAGCTGGTGAAAAATTTTAATGCCGTACTTAAAAAAGCCAGAGGAACCTACTTTCTCTGGCATGCCTATGATGACAAAAGGAAACCAAATGCGATCCAAATACTTGTTGATCTTCTTGAACACCATCCAGATGCAACCTTAGCAGCGTCAAACGTTACGCTTGCAAATGAATCAACACGATATACGTATTCATACCCCTTTGATTATAAAACTCACTCTCTTCACGCACTTCGTCTGTTCCTTCGCTATCCCCATACGGTAACATCTCTCTATTATGGGATGTACAGAACAGAATTCCTTAGGAAGATAGGTGGTACGCACGACACACTGTTGTATATTACTTTAGGATCCACAGATACGCTTACCGTATTTCAAACACTCCTGCATGGTTCTCTCGTCTTCTCCGACCGCGTTCTATTTGAAAAAGGAGATAGTGGTCACTACATAGATAAATATGAAGTATTGCGGCAACATCTTTTTTCTCCCAATGTTCTGAAAAAAATCATACGGTACTTTTTCTCTCCAGTAGGAATCTTGTATGGGGGAACATATATGACTTTATATACAGTGAGATCGTCGCATACCATAAAGAATAAAATTCGCATTCTCTCGTGGATTGTCAATTTTACAATACAAGGGCTTGTGGCCTACTTTGCTCGTATCGGGTTAGGAGTATGGTTTGCACTTAAAGGATTTATGCCCAAAGGGAGGGAAAAAGACAAAATACATATTTTTGAAAAAAAAACAACCAAATTTTAGTAGATAGAATTTTTACCCTTTGAAACTAAAGTTAAAGCAAGATCAGTAATCAACAGTTTGTATTGATAAAAAAAATTAGCTATCGTAAAAATACTCGACAATTATTTTATCCTATGCTATCATTTGGGTAATGAAGAAAATACTAGTTATTTTAATGTTTGTATTTTTGGAAATTTTTCCAAGCGTTTCCTACGCACAAACTCCGACCTCAATACCAACCCCAACGCCTATTAAATACAACCTTCCCTATCCGGGAATGTTACCTGATAATCCGCTCTACAAACTAAAAGTTTTAAGAGATAAGGCTACCTTATTCCTCATGAGAAATCCAAACAGAAAAGCTGAGTATCACCTACTTCTCGCTGATAAAAGAATCCAAATGGCTAAGATTTTAGTCGAAAGAGGAAAAGTCGATATCGCTAAGGAGACTGCACTGAAAGGCGAAAATGAAATTACTCTTCTTGTATTTTTACTTAAAGACGAGAGGAAAAAACCCACTAAAGAACTTTTTGACCGTGTTGAGAAAGCATCGTTGAAACACCAGGAGGTTTTAAATCGTCTAGCTGGGGAGATTGAAAAGAAGGACAAAAAAACTTTTGAAACAGTAATATACTTTTCAAACGTAAATCTCGAAGAGCTTCGAAAAATTTACAAAAACTACTAAGCTAGTCTCAAAGATTTCTTCAAAATCCACTTAGATTCTGAATGTCCATATGCAATAAGCATTACAAAGCAGATTACAGGATGAAGAAACCAAGCCCTGTCCCTGATCTTCGTGTACCCCTGATGCTTTGAAAAAGCGGAACAATAAATGTAGCTGAGAAAACTATATACTTGATAAGATTTTTGCGGTCTTTACTCGAACTCGAATCAAACACCTTAAATCTCCTCTCTTTTCTCCTGTCATCGAAAAACTCATTACTAAAAAAACAAAAGCTCTTATGATACCGCTTTTGATAGGAAACGTTCCGGATATGGAAAAGATTCACGCGATAGCAAAAAAACATAACCTTTATCTTATCGAAGATTCCTGCGACACATTAGGAGCAACTTTTAATGGGGTTCCAACAGGCAGATATTCAGATATATCAACGACCAGTTTTTTCGGTTCGCATATCATTACTGCGGGAGGAAATGGTGGAATGATTTTATTGAATAACAAAATATGGAGAAATAATGCTAAAGTTTTGAGGGGCTGGGGAAGAAATTCATCTTTATTTGAAGAGTCGGAAAATGTAAAAAAATGATTTAGATCAAAACTAGTTGGCATTCCCTATGATGCAAAGTTTATTTTTGATGCCATTGGATATAATTTTCTTCCCAATGAAATGAGCGCTGCTTTTGGGAATGCACAACTTGAAAAATTATCCAAATTTAGAAAGACTAGAGAATTTAATTTTGATTATTTATTAAGATTTTTCAAAAAATATGAAGATTTTTTTATTTTGCCGATACAGGAAAAGCAAGTAAAAACACAGTGGTTGGCATTTCCTCTTACTATTACAAAAAATGCGCCCTTTACCCGTCTAGAACTGATTAAGTATTTGGAAGCAAATAATATTCAAACAAGGCCAATATTCACCGGAAATATATTAAAGCAACCCGGATTTAGAAATATCAAACATCGAATTATAAACGAGGGATGTCCAGTTACAGACGAGGTTATGGAAAGAGGATTTGTAGTTGGTTGTCACCATGGCCTTGAGATAAAACACATGGATACGATAAAAAAAGTATTTGTAGGTTTCCTGAAAAGATACTAGAGCGGATTTTGTTTTCTACTAAAAAAGACGCTATATAATCTGAGGTTCTCATTTGTTATTACAAGATAATTTAAACTAAACTGGTTGTCAAGAAATAATCTATCCTGTCTGCGGGCTAATGGACTGCAGGTCTGCGCTTGGATTTAAAGGAGGGACTTCAACTCCCACTAAAACACATAACTCTTCAAACTTATCTCGTGCTTCAGGATTTAGAGCAATAACAGTCATTATGTGTTTTTCCCTTCCTTCTATCAAACGACCCGCGTTACCTTCGAAAGAAGCATCGTCTCTATATCGGTAAATCCTCCCTTCAGGATTTTCGACTATAAGTCCCCATTCTTCAGGAGTTAGTAGATATCCCCGGTCCCCAAGTCGTTCCATAATTTTCTATACTACCAGATTAAGTTCCAAGCGTCAATTACATTTTTTACCTAGAACGATAAGATTTTATGCTAAAGCATAACTATGAGAAAAACGATCTCTAATATTCGGGCGCGAGTTAAATCTACGCCCAATTGAGTAATGCTAAGCTAATTTTAACCGATATTTGCATATGCATCCTGGTAATAAGAAGTTTTCTTAGAGCTTTTCATTTACTTCTTTTTATGGTTTTTTCTATTGAACTTGAGACTTGCTCGGGAAGCAGACCGCTGAGTCCCCTCATAAAATTCTAGCTGAAAAAGGGAAAGTAGAGCTGGCAAAAGAAACAGCGCTAAAGGGAGAAAATGAATATACCCAACTGGTATTTGAATTTAAAGATGCACAAAAGAAACCGGATAAGACTTTATATGACAATCTTGAACTGGCAGCTTTAAAACATCAAGAAATATTAAACGGAATAATAGCAAAATTAAAAGGCGACGATAAAAAAACTTTCGAAACTATAGTAGAATTTTCACAAAGAAACGCAGATCAACTCAAACAATTTACACTACCTATTAAAATTTAGAACAAAATCTCCAATAATTCTTTTTAATTCCGAAAAACTGTACGCAAAAAGCATTAAAAAACAAATTACAGGATGAAGAAACCAAGCACTATCCCGTATTTTTAAATAACCCTTAACACTTTGATATAGTGTCGGAATAATAGCTAAAGAAAAAACTATAAACTTGAACAGGCTTAGTCTGTCTTTTTTGGAATTCCAATCAAAAATGAGATATCTTCTATTTCCCCGTCTTTTATCAAGAAACGTTTCTTTAACTTGAATCCTTCTTGTTGTAAGACGCCAAATATCAGAAGTTATTACATGTATTACTGAATTTTTTACCACACCGCAAGTATCATAACCCATGTCAAACATCCGACCGAAAGCATCCAGGTGTAGATATTCTTTTGGATCTTTATTTACCTTTTCCATTACGCTTCTTAAGACCATTTGTCCATTGTCACCAAGCGGAGGAAAATTATCTTTATTAAACTTTACGACATAATAATCTTTTCTTTCTTTGATTATTTCGCCCTTATTGTATTTTTTTTGTGTCATAGCCACTTTCTCGATTTTGTCAAGAAAAAAAGGCGATATTAATGGGTCATTTGCACCAATAAGCGCACCATAACGTGTTGTCGCCGACATATTTTTTTCGTAGCTGTAATGAGCACAATATGTACAAAAAATGTTTTTGTTTTCCAAAAATGGCTGCACCATTCTCATCATCCAATCTTTAGAAGTTACTAAATTGTCGGACTGAATAAGAAGAAGTATTTTCCCTTTCGCTTTTTTTAACCCTAGACTTACCCGCTCCTGCTCTTGTTCTACGAGCTCCGGATGGATATACACACGGCAACCGTATTTATTTGCTAGTTCGACCGCTCCATTTGTAGATCCCGCATCCATTACGATATGTTCAATAAGCTTTTTTGGGTACGTTTGATCCTGAAGAGCTTTCAACATCTTTTCAAACAATGCAAGATTTGGATTGTAGTTACATGAAACAATTGTGATGGTAGGCAATTTTTCCATAAATAATAATTTCTTCTCTATTTAAGATAAATAAACACAATTTCTAATTTTTAACCTGCAGGTTCGTCAAATAGAATAGCTATATATAGCACAAATTAAGAAGTTATTTAGTTTTTGATCTCGACCCTTTTCGACTATTGCTTCTAGTTTTAGACTTGAGCTTTTTCATTGAAACATAATATGTAGGGCTAAACCTATCATCTTTATCGATATGATCCAGCAAATACCCACATAGATTAGTGCTAAGGAAAATAAACGGCGACAAAATAAACATAAGTATTTTAGTTGCAATATTTCCCTCGAATATTTTCCTGATAACATATCCGTTAATAGCGCTTGCTATTGTTGACCCTAAAAAGGCATTTGCATATATAAACTCAATTTTAAAACCGTATGTGCGTGCCAGTTCATAAAATCCGCCCTTTGCAATTCTCCAGTAATCCTTTTCGGGAGTTCCATGTTCTCTATACATAAAGGGACTGGCTGAATATATATGTCCTCCTATTTTTAGTACTCTGTGTGCTTCTTTGAAGAACTGTTCGAGATCGCTTACATGCTCTAACACCCCAGAACAATAATAAGTATCAAAGGAGCCATCCTCAAAAGGAAGGCTTAATGCATCACAAATAACGTCAATCTCATTTTTATCCTTTGCTTTTCCATAAAGTAACTCCGTAATAAAACCCAGTGAACGAGATAATCTTGCATGCTCCTTAAATTCCTCATCCCATGCTGAAGCATCAGTAGCAAGATAAGAAGTAATTTTGGGATTTATCTCCAATGCAAGTTTTTTTTTAGGATCGCTTCCGCATCCAGTTTCCAAAACCTTACCGGAGAATAACTTAATTAGCTTTATCTGACCAAAAAAAAGATTTCGATACTCCAACCAATGAGGATATACCGGGTTTATGATCAACAGTTCAAGCAATCTCTTCATATTGTCTTATTATTCCATACTTTATTTATCCACTATAGCCTATTCCTTTATAAGCTATCCCAGAATTTAAAAAAGAAGATTTATTATATATTCTCCTTCCATCAATAACAACAGGATTTCTCATCTGCTTTTCGAAAATGGCAGGCGTAAGTTTTTTATATTCGTCCCAAGCAGTCATTATGAGTACTCCATCCGCGCTTTTCAGTGCTTCCTTTGCTGTTTTTGTAAACGCTATATCCATATTTTTTAATTCCGTCCTATTAAAACTAGCTATGGGATCATGACAGACGACTACCACTCCCTCCTTAAGGAGTAATTTCACAACCAAAATTGACGGAGACTCTCTTAAATCATCTGTATTTGGTTTAAATGTCAATCCTAAAACAGCAATTTTTTTATTTTTTAAATCTCCTAAGGCTTGTTTTAAAAGAAAAACCATCTGAGCTGGTTGAGTACGGTTAATATTTATAACGCTATTAATAAGTTCTGCCTTGACGCCAATTTCTTTTGCATATGCCGCCAATGCTTTTGTGTCTTTTGGAAAACAGCTTCCGCCATACCCGCAACCGGAGAGTATATAACTTACAATGCCAGGCGTAATAATTTTATTATCTATTTTTGGACTAAGTCTTGAATCGAGATGAACGCCTTTCCAAACATCAACTACGTCTACCCCATGAACCCCTTCACAAATACGGGCAATTTCATTTGAATAACTAATAAGTGTTGCGAGTAATGCATTAGCTGCATATTTAGTCATTTCTGCGGTCGCAAGATTTGTAAAAATCTTTGGACATAAAACTTTGCTATAAACCTTTGCAAGTTGTTTGCCGCTTCGCTCATCATATTGCCCGATAACAATACGGTCAGGGTTTGTTGCATCAGAAACTGCATTTCCTTCCCGCAAAAATTCAGGACTCATACAAAGACCAAAATCTCCGGCTTTTTTTCCAGAATATTTTTCAATGATAGTCTTTACCACTTTTTCTGTTGTTGTTGGCACAACCGTGGACTTAATAACTACAATCTGATATTTTTCGTTACGCTTTAACTCCTCACCTATTTGTCTTGAAACTTTCTTAATTGCAGAAAGGTCTATTTTGTTTTTTACAGTCGGAGTACCAACCGCAATAATAATTATTTCAGTATCAAAAAGAGCTTCTTTAAAATTATCTGTAGCCCTAAATATTTTTTTAGATAAAACTTTTCGCATGAGATTATCTAGTCCCGGCTCATGAAAAGGGGCAATGCCTTTATTAATCTTTTGTATCTTGTCTTTATTCCTCCCAACGCAAATAACTTTATGACCTAATATCGCCAATGAAATACCCGTTACCAATCCCACATAACCAGTTCCGATAACAGCTATTTTCATAAAATTAAATTTTATAGTAGATACTAGAGTACCAATACAAAGTTCTTCGCAAACCTTCATCTATAGAAATTTGTGGATCATATCCCAATTCTTTTCTTGCCTTATCTAGCATTGGACGGCGGCGATTAGGGTTATCTGTTAGATAATTTTCGTCTTTGCTTTTTTTAATTATTATTTTCCCCGTGTAAGAAAAATTCTTCTTCCCAATCTCAACCATTCTTTCCGCTAAATTTAATATTGATATTTCAGGTCCTTCAATTCCTATGTTATATGCCTCTCCTGTTCTACCTTTTGTTAGTATTTTAAAATACCCAACAATAGCATCAGCAATATAGGAAAAGGACCTAGAAGGACTACCATCCGAGAACATAACAATATCTTTATTATCCAAAATGTCTTTTGAAAAATCAGCAATTACTCTACCATTAGTAATTCTCATACCAGGGCCATAATTATTAAAGGGACGGGCAGATTTTATCGTAAGACCGTATGATTTTGCATAGTTTATGCATAGCGTTTCGCAAAATCTCTTAGATTCATCGTAGCAAGCTCGAGGACCAGTACAGGATACGTTTCCGCGATACGTTTCTGGAGTTGGAATGTTTCCTTCTGTTGGATCTCCATATATCTCGCTTGATGAAAAAAACAATAAGCCCGAAACTGGCTGCTTTTTCTTCTTCCTTCGAATCATATATTCCAATATTTTATATAAACCCAAAACGTTTGCATTAATTGTTTCTACCGGATATTCCCTAAAAACGGTTGGTGAAGCAAATGATGCGGCATGGATAATATAATCAAATATCAAACTCGAGGAAAGCGTATATTTTGTTATATCTTTTTTTAGAACTACAAAATCATTTCTACCTTTTAACAAATTCAACCATTCAGGTATACCATCTCTAAAAGTGCTTAAAGCAGTAAGCTGTATTGATTTTTTAGGATTATTATCATTCCATGCAAGAATTGCTTTAATAAAATAATATCCTAAAAAACCACCAGCACCCGTAAGCAACAATTTTTTACCTGCAAGAATTTGTAATTCTTCACTGGATTTTTCTAGAATGTAGTTAATATCTATATTTTCTACATTAGTCTCTTTTGTAATATTTACCATATCTTCCACTTGGGGTTTTCTTTCCAAAGCTTATTCAGATTATCTACATCAGGATATGTATCCATGCAATGCCAAAATCCTTCGTGGACAAATGTCGACAGTTGCTTTTCCTTTATCAATCTTTTCAAAGCGTCATGTTCAAATTCACCTGAATTTAGATATTTGAAAAACTCTCTTTTGAAAATCATAAAACCTCCATTAACCCACTCATTGAGCACAGGTTTCTCAATAAAACTATCTGCTAATCCATTTTTCCCCATTTTCAATAAACCGTATTTGCTATGGGGATGGACACCTGTCACTGTTCCAATTGTTTTTTGCTTTTGATGAAACTTAACTAGGTCTTTAATATTAATATCCGAAACTCCATCACCATATGTAACCATAAAATTTTCATCTTTTTCCGGAATATAGTTCTTAATCCTTAATATTCTTTCCCCAGGAAGAGACTCTTGACCCGTATCAACGAAAGTTATCGTAAAGTCATCTACATTTAGATTACTATTTTTATGTATTTTTGTTTCTCCTGTTGAAGTGTCAAGAGTAAAATCATGAACCATATTTTGCTCATTTAGAAAGTAGTCTTTTATGTAGTCTCCCTTATATCCTAAGGCAATTATAAATTCGTTAAAACCATAATGGGCATAAATTTTCATTATATGCCACAGTATCGGCTTACCCCCGATCTGCACCATTGGCTTTGGTTTAAATTCCGTCTCTTCTTTTAATCTGTATCCTATTCCTCCACAAAGAATCACTGTCTTCATATAATTTTCTATTATACTAAAATGTTACTTTTAAACAAATTTTATTGACAAATAAACGGATTCGCGTAATCATTTCCTTCAGTAAACTCCTGACACTTTTGTTTAATTTGCTGTCTTAATATATTTTCCGATAGATTTTCCAAAATAACATTATTTATAAAAAGACTGGACGGAAAATTTGTTTCTAAACTAATATTTTTTAAATCTGTTCCGCCTTGAGGAATTTTTATTTCATACTCATGATAGGCACCATCCAGAAAAATGGGAATTTCGCCTAGCACAGCGCTGGACGCGGGATCGTCTTTGTTTGTAAATGTTTTTATCTTCAGTTTTGCGTTTTTTTCTAAATACGCATAAGCCTGCGCAACTTCCCCAACATCAGAGATACTCGCAAAAGGATTATCTTTTACTCCGAATGCCTTTTCTATATCCATCCTGTTAAATTCATCTTCTAGTACTTCTATTTCCGTCAAGCTCGGACCTGGTCCTGTCGATAGGCTTTCTATCGTAACCTTTACATAGCGGGCCTTAGTGGGCTTGAACTCCACTGCCACCATACTGTTATCGGGATATATATTTCGTCTTCTTACATCCTTTGCCTCTGCCCAATTATAGCCATCATTTGAGACACTAATAGTGAAATCTCCTGTTACGCGGGAAGGAGACTGTCTCCAGAGGACGCTTCCTACGCTTCTTTCCTCCAACAAATCTATTTTAATCCAAGGTTTTATACCCACTTCCCATCTGCTTTGATCGGAAATCCAGCTGGTATCAGGATTATCATCAACTAAATACGACGCAGGATTCTTCTTACCAACGTGTATGGATTCAACCTGGACCTTCACGCTTTCATAATATTTCTCTCGGGAAAGAAGATATTTAAAAATTTTCTCTTTTTCACTCTCCGAAATAGACTCCGTTAGGCTTGCGTTGAAAGAGTAAGGAAACGCAAATGCTGACGACGGAAGAGGGGTTGCTTGAAGACTCATCCTTAATGAAAGCGGGGTAAGGCTTGATACCCCCACTGTATTTATGCTTACCGCATTAATTCCCTGTTCGTTTTTGTATGTTATCTTATCGCTTGAAATCACGGTAAAACCACCACTTTCTAAAAGACTGAATACATCGTCTGTTGTATTTTGAAGGCCATTCTCATCGTTATAAAACGTGTAATAAACAGTCTTCTTTCCCTCAGGCGGATAAAAAACAAGACGCAGAAAGTCATCAAAATTGTCTACTATCTTAATAGAATCTGCCGATACCCCATATGGTAACGCCAGATTTACACTATTTCCCATAGCTGCGCTGAGAAGTACATTCCCAAATCTAGAAGATACAGGATAATACGATGCCTTATCGAAATAAAATATACTGTAATTAGAGTCCGAAAGCGCAGGGACATAGGCTTTCAATTCCTTGAAGAATTTTATTGCTGGCTCGCTTCGATCCTCTATTACACGTTCTTCATAATTCCTCGAAAGCGATGTGAGAACGAGGATAAGGAAAAGAACCACAACCGCAAATACCCTATTTTTTACCTTGACTCGTATCTTGGTAAATATTTGAAGCAGTAGGTAAACAAACAGCGAAATTAAAACGGAGTAAAAAAGAAACGATATTGTTAAGTATCTATTTACCGGGCCGTTAGCATCAAAATCTACGTTTAGAAACATATTTCCAACGTAACTTTGTATTGTCAAAAGAAATGCCGCGAAAAGAACTCTACTTTCCCCATATTTTTTTCGCTTGTATAAAACGGTGAATAACAGAATGATCACCAAAGAGGTAAAAACCCCTACAAATGAATAAAAATCCTGGCTTGGCACAAATTTGAAGAAGTCCGAGATAGTCGTAAGCAAAACTAATTTACCAAATACTGCAAAAAACTCTTTAGAAAAAACTGGGTTGAAAAGCGTATAAATCCTACTGTCTGTCTCAATTAAGTTAAAAAGGTCGACATTGTTAGTACCATGCGTACCATAGGAGAAAACCCCACGCTGTACAGCAACAAAAAAGAAAGGCACGTAACGCAATGCGATAAAAGCTATTTGTCTAAACATTTTTTTGACTCCGCCCGGCTGAAAGCTTTTTACAAATTCCAAGGTAGGCACAAATAAAACCAACGGATAAGCTCTGTGTGGGAACAGGAGAAGACTAAACCAAAACATAAAAAAAGTTAAAAAGTAATATCGCAGTTTTCTAGTTTCAATCCAATTGATTAGGAGAATTAAAGCAATGCTTATGTTAATAACGTTAAGATTATTAATTATCGAAACTGCAATCATGCTGAACTGATCAAGTCCAATGTACCCAGTAGCAAAAATGATAGCTGCTGCGGAAGATACCAAAAGGTTTTTCGTTAATGCTTTAGCAAAAAAGAATACGCTTACCGAAGCCAAAAAATAAGTAATAACTGCCATAGTAAAGTACGGTAGCGGATTAATACCGAAAACCTGGTACACAGGACGAAATATAGATAGAACTGAACTATATGGCCAACCGAATTCTAAATTATTTCTAAGATTATATAGAAAAACAAAGTCATCCGTATAAAAATAATATTGAAGCGTCTTTCCAAGCGAGAATAAGATAACTATGCCAATTAAAATAAATGGGATAAATCTTTTAATTTTGTTCATATATATTAGATATTTTTGATTTTAGCACATAAATTACCTATAATGTACCGGATGAAACCAGTTTCATCCGGTAAGAAAGTTTTTATAACCGGAGCAGGGGGATTTATTGGAGCAAATTTAACACGCCGTCTTCTTAGCCTAGGCTACGACGTTCATGTTCTTTGGAAAAAATCTTCTAATCCGTGGAGAATCAAAGATATTAAAAAACAAATTACGATTCACGATATCGATCTTTTAAATAAAAATTCTGTTTCATCTGTCTTAAATAAAATACAGCCCACGGCAATTGTCCACTTAGCGACTTACAGTTCTTACAGAAACCAGGAAGACACCGAAGAAATAGTTAATACCTCAATAAATGGAACATTAAATTTACTTCTGGCAAGTAAGAATATCCCTTATGAAATTTTTGTAAACACCGGTTCGTCATCGGAATACGGCTTCAAAGAAAAACCAATGAGAGAGACTGACTTACTTGAACCGATAAGTTTTTATGCGTCTTCAAAAGCGGGACAAACTCTTTTATGTCAAGCTTTTTTTCTTGAATACAAAAAACCAATTGTTACAATTAGACCGTTTTCTGTTTATGGACCTTATGAACAAGAAGACAGATTTATCCCAACAATAATAAGATCTTTAATTACAAAAAAAGAGATTAAGCTTACGCAAGGTTCACAAAGAAGAGACTTTATTTATGTTGACGATCTTGTAGATATATATGTAAAAACGCTAGAAAAGAAAAACTTGCTCAAAGGAAAAATTTTAAACGGAGGAACCGGAAAAGAATATACTAATGACGAGATAGTTGAAGCTCTTTTTAAAGTAACCGGAGAAAAAACTTTTGTTGAAAAAGGACAATATCCTAGTAGAATCTGGGATAGCCCTCATTGGGTCGCAGATATGGACCAAACGGAAAAATTACTAAATTGGAAACCCAAGTTTTCACTTGAAAAGGGACTTTTAGCAACATATAATTGGTTTCGTTCAGAATAATCTAAAAATAATGACTAAATTTAATCTAAGGAATTTATCAAAAGATCAAAAAAATTCCCGCAGAAGAATTATTGAGGTAAGCCATAAATTAAATGTATCTCATTTGGGATCCTGTTTAAGCAGTGTTGATTTAATAGATGCCGTGTATCAAGTTAAGTCAAAGAACGAAAAATTTGTTTTATCAAATGGCCATGCGGGAATTGCTTGGTATGTAATTTTGGAGAAAAATGGATTCTTAAAATCAAACCAAATTGAAAAACTTCATATACACCCTGATAGAAATCCTTCCCTAGGAATTGACGTATCAAGCGGAAGCTTGGGACAAGGACTGCCAATTGCCCTTGGTATCGCGCTTTCCAACAGGAAAAAAAATGTATATTGCATGATCTCCGATGGTGAATCTACCGAAGGAAGCATATGGGAATCCTTAAAGATTTTACAAGACTTAAAAATCAATAACTTAAAAATTTTGGTAAATGTAAATGGATGGGGCGCATATAGTCTTATTTCTAGCGGTGATCTTTATAAAAGGTTTAAAGGATTTGGATATAAGGTTAAAAAAGTAGACGGACATAATACAACAGGTATTCTAAAAGCGTTAAAAGCTAAGGATAAGAATAATCCGACTATTATTTTTGCAGAAACGCGAGTTGACCAATTTCCTTTTTTAAAAGGCCAGAGAGCACATTACTATGTTATGAGTAACGAAGACTATATTCAAGCTTTAGAATTATTACAATGAAAAATATATCAATTGCCAATAATCAAAGGGCGTCTTTTGCCGCTTCTTTACATAAAAAAATGTTAAAAAATAAAAAAATATGGGTTATAACCGGAGACTTAGGCTATGGCATGTGGGACAAAATCCGTGACGACTTCCCTGATAGATTTATAAACGCAGGAGCATCAGAACAAAGCATGATAGGAATAGCTGTAGGACTTGCTATAGAGGGAAAGATTCCATTTGTTTATTCAATTACAACATTTCTTTTATACCGGCCATTTGAGACTATACGAAACTATATTAACTATGAAAAAATACCGGTTAAATTAGTTGGTGCCGGCAGAGATAAAAATTATTTACACGATGGTATTTCTCATTGGCCGCTGGAAGACAAAGAAATCTTAAAAGTACTAACAAATATCGAAGCCAGGTGGCCAGACGACGTTAAGGAGATTCCAAGCATTGTAAAAGAGATGGTAAAAAATGATAAACCTTGGTATATAAACCTAAGACGATAATATGAAGAGGAGAGAAGAAAAAGAAAAAAATATTTCAAAGTTTAATAAAGACGTCAAGATGCTGGGTGGTTACGCTTATACAGACCAAAATATTTATTCTGCTGTTGTAGCGTCAAAAAAACAATCGGATGGTATTTTAAAAGCAATAAGATCACAAAAATTTAAGAAACCACTGAAGATACTTGATGTAGGATCCGGAGACGGAACTTATACCTTCGAGCTGTATCAGAAGCTAAACCCAAAAAAAATTGTAGGTTTTGACTATGCAGAAGAAGGGATAAGAATTGCAAAAAAAAAGATTCGTAAAAAAGATGCCAAAAGAATAAATTTTTTGGTCTCAAGTGCTTATGAAGTCGATAAAAAAATTAAAGAAAAATTTGATGTTGCTGTAGTAAGAGGGGTTCTGCACCATTTTTATCAACCCCAGAAGGGAATCGAAGCGATTAGTAAGCTTGCTGACGTAATTATAGTAGCAGAACCCAATGGATATAGTCCGATTATGAAAGTGATGGAAAAGGCTTCACGATATCACAGGGAACACGAGGAAAAATCATACTGGCCACCCACCCTAAATAAATGGTTTGAAAAAAGCGGGTTTAAGGTAAAAGAACAATACTTCTTCGGAATAGTTCCCTTCTTTTTCCCCGAAATACCGGCAAAGCTAATAAAAGCTGTAGAGCCAATCTTCGAAAATATCCCATATCTCAATAGAATCTACTGTGGAACAAATCTTATTGTATATGAAAAACAGACTTAAAAAGAAAAAGATTTCTGCAATTATTGCGTGTTACGGTGATGAACAAGCAATCCCCATAATGCACAAACGGCTCAAAGAAACGTTTGTAAAAATCGGCGTAAATTATGAGATTATTTTCGTTAACGATGGAAGCCCGGATAACACGGAAGCCGTTCTTGCTCGTCTTTCCGAGAAAGACAAGCATGTTATAGGCATTAATCACTCGAGAAACTTTAGCTCGCAGATGGCTTTTACAAGCGGCATGGACATTGCAACCGGAGACGCTGTAGTTTTACTTGACGGAGATTTGCAGGATCCTCCGGAAATAATAGAAAAGTTTTGTAAGAAATGGTTGGAAGGATACGACATAGTTTACGGAATACGAACCAAACGGGAAGCTCCTTTATACATGGTTTTTTTATATGAAACTTTTTACAAGGTCTTCCATGCAATGTCATACGTACAAATTCCTCTTGACGCAGGAGACTTTTCTCTGATAGATAGAAAAGTCGTTAATGTTTTAAAGACATTCCCCGAAAGAGATAGATTCTTAAGAGGGCTTAGGGCTTGGGTTGGATTTAAGCATACAGGAGTTCCTTATATTAGACCTGAAAGAATGTTTGGCAAAACTACTAACAGTCTCTTAAAAAATCTCAATTGGGCTACGAAAGGTATATTTTCCTTTTCTTATGTTCCCTTACAATTCCTGGCGCTTCTTTCATCAATCATTTTTGTTATCGCTGCGTTATCAATAATAGCGGTTATAATACTTAGAATTGTTACACCGGATATTCCCCGCGGGACAACAACAATTTTAGTTAGCATACTATTCTTCGGAGCACTTCAGCTCTTGGGTATTAGTATTCTGGGAGAATATATGGGGAAGATTTTTGAGGAAGTTAAAGGCAGACCAAAATACGTAGTAAAAAGTATATTTAATGACCCAGTAAATAAAATTAAAAGAAGCAATTAATAATTTATGGGAGAACTTAGGTCTCTTTTTCT
>Ga0209542_10006088_pt1 | contig 23685 bp, 25 predicted proteins | sample RifCSPhighO2_01_FD_184028 | JGI IMG/M metagenome (GOLD analysis project Ga0209542, IMG submission 184028) | Soil microbial communities from Rifle, Colorado - Rifle CSP2_plank highO2_0.1 (SPAdes) (version 2) | ecosystem: Environmental > Terrestrial > Deep subsurface > Rock core/Sediment ...
TTCTTCTTGAAGAAATGCTCATCGTAATGCTTAAATCCCAGTTCTAAAACTTCTTGGGAGCTAAGGCTGCTTTCTCTGGTTTTACCTTTGATGCCACCTACTAAACCAAAGAGGCAGATGGCAACTCTCGGCTCTTTTCCTAGTGGAGATGACGCTTCCCGAGATGCCACTGCTGGAGATGCCGCTGGTGAAGATGCTACAGAGGGAGATGCTGCTGGTAGAGTTGCTGCAGATGAAGATGCTGCAGGTGGAGTTGCTGCAGATGAAGATGCTGCAGGTGGAGTTGCTGCTGGAGATACCGGTAGTGGAGATGCCCCTGGCAGAGGTGCCTCTTGTCGAGATGCTCCCTCTTGAAATGCTGCTTCCTTTGGAAAATAAGCAAGATCCTGCTTAAGCAGATGATAGAGATACGTCGGAATCTGGAGAGGCCGCATAGGTATTCTGGATCCCCCCTCTTTTTAAAAGTTATTGATTACTCTATCAGTTTTTCTTTCACAAAAAGAATATTTGTAATCCCCGAGCGCTCTATTTTTTTTGTTTTTTCTCTCAGAGGATGAAAACCATGCCCCTTCAAGAAGGAAAACACCTGAGGCGCTTCATTCTTACTGGTCTCACAATAGACATATGTAGCTTCCACAAGAGCCTTTTCCATACCTTGCAATACCGCCAATTCATGACCTTCAACATCTATCTTGATGAAATCAACTTTCCCAAGATGAAGATCGTCAAATCTTCTCAGCGGAACATCCATCGTGGAATCAATCTTTGTCTTGATGCGATCCATAAACCCCTTGCTCAGCGAATGCCCGCCATCATTCTCTTTACTGAGGTATATCGTCTCCGCCCCTTCTTTGTTGGACAGGGCATAAGGAAATAATGTTATATTTTTCTTGGTAGGGTTCTGCTGAAGATTCAATTGAAAATTATCGACAGTTACCGGCTCAAATGCCAAAACTCTTTTAGCATAACAAGCAGCGATCAGCGATGTCTGACCGATATTTGCGCCAACATCAACATATACACTCTCTCTTCCCAGACGTTCTTTTAAGATTGCTGCCAACGTGTCAGGATTATTCAGATAAAAACGCCTTCTGCTGACATAGCTTCTCAAGTTCAGCCGGAGGATATACTCATTCTTCTCATCCAGCCTAAATTCCTGATCAACAAATATATCCTCAGGATGGTTGCTGAGGAGACCATCAAAAAAAGCAAAAAACATAGCACGAAGAAAGATAGGGTTTATCTGCCGATAGTTCTTCAGGGAAATGATAGGGATAACATGATGAGGGATGACGTGATAAATGGCAGATCCTAATTTTCGGAAAAGAAAGATCCCGACGTTCTTCACTTTTCGAAGGAAAAAGCTATTCATGATATCCATATTCTTACCTACTTACCTACTTACCTACTTGCCATAATCCAAATGAGATACATTTTATCTAAAAGAGATTCATGGTATCTCAAAGAGATCTGTGCTATCCCACAGAGACCCATCAGTTTATAAGGATTGAGGAAGCATGCTCTTAGGGTTTATGCTCATGAGGAAGGCTGTGTTCCTTCTCGATCCTCCCATCTCCTCTGCTGGCATCATCTTCATGCCGTACAACATCATCAACCTCTGGCGTCGAGCATTCGATGATAATCGAATCTTCTAAAGCGATGGTTCGATGCCTTTTCGGAGGGATGATCTCCCATAGGCCACCTTCTTCGACAACCTTCTTCTCAATTTCACCATAAGCATTTTCATACCATGCTTCCACTCTCCCCTTGACTAAAAAATTGATCTCTCGTTTCTTCTCATGATGTTGGAAGCTCATCTTCGTCCCTTTCTTCACATATAATTTCTTGAACACGTAGGGCTTTTCCTCAGCGCCAACTTCTTCTCCAAAGCGATAATTCAGCCAAACTTCACCGACGCTTTCAATTCCGTTGAATGTCGCATTGCCCCAGGGTTTTGTGACAAATTTCGCGCCATCTTTCTCGTAATAGAGCCAGTTTCTGCCATTATTCACCACTCTGCCCTTATCTTCTAATCTGAACCGGACGAGAGGAATCAGCTCACGGACACTCAAACCGGAAGGATATCTTAGTGCAGCCCATTTTTCTTTTAGCGAAGCATCTCTGCCTTTTTTATCATAAATCCTCTTAATATCTTCTTCATCATAGAACCCATGGCTGATCTCGATAAAGGTAGACCCACCCTCCAATGAAATATTCACTGGAGCATGAACCATCCCCATAGGAATTACAACCTTATCCCCAGGTTGCATAACCACCGCATGGAGATTTGCTATTGTTTTTTCAGGGTCATTTGGATAGTAAGTCCCACGATAAACCACCATACTTCCAGAGACTAAAACATACTCTTCTGTCCGATGACTATGGACCTGTACAGAAGGTTCATCAATGATATGATGGATCCTAGTATTAGAATCAAGAATGGCGGATGCTCCCCATGCCCGTTCTACTTCATGGTAAGGAGCCCCTTCAACCAGCGCTTGCTTTGTGGTTATACGATGAAAAAAATAATTTTCTTTACGGTCGTTATTCATATTATTCCTCCACTAAACCAATTTCACTCCATAAAACCATTTGCATCATGCCAATATCACTACTTACCATCATAACTCACAAGCATAACTCACAATAACTATTCACCATCACAACCCGCCACTCACTTTAATCGTTTCTCCCGTCATATAATTGCACTTGTCGCTGGCCAAAAATAAGATAACTTCAGCGATCTCTTCAGGACGAGCCATCCTCTTTAATGGGATCTGGTCAATCTGCTTTCGTATCCTATCCGTAAGCGTCTTCTCCGTCATCGTCGTATCGGTAAATCCTGGCGCAACCGCATTCACCAAAATGTGAGGAGCAAATTCTTTTGCCATATTTGACGTCAAGCTCATGATAGCTGCCTTAGAAGCAGCATAAGCTGTACTGCCAGGAATATGAAGATACCCTTTTATAGAAGCGATATTGATGATCTTACCCTGCCTATTCCTTATCATTTGAGGAAGGACTGCTTTAGAAAAATTCACCGTGCCAAGGACATTCACGTCAAATGTTTCTTTCCAGCTCTCCGTTGTCTGCTCCAAGAATGGCTTTGATAGATTGACTCCTGCAGAATTGACGAGAACATCAATTTCACCGAGAGCTTCAACTGCTTTCTTCACTTGAAGCTCATCTGAAACATCACAGGAGATATATTCAGCCCCTATTTCAGAAGCAAGATTGACCAATTCTGCTGACTGAGTTTTACCATGGAGAATTACTTTAGCGCCATAAGCAGCAGCAAGCTTTGCTATGGAAGCTCCTATCCCTCGAGAAGAGCCGGTGATAAGGATTGTTTTACCGCCCAATGGGCTTTTACCACTTAATGGACTCTTACCACCTAATAGACTTTTACCGCTGAGGAGATCAGTAGCTGTAATGGTCAATCACCTCCATGATCTGATTGATGATGACCTCTCGGATATCTTCCCTCTTCTCCAATTCAGACATCATTGTTTTAAAGCGAGGCGATGAAAAGAGATAATGTCCGGCAATGCAAGCGCAAAGGAATTTGTTTTCTGCAGTATTATCCTGCAGCCATTTCTTCCATTTGCCGCTCTGAACCACTTCATCGATAAAATCACCGAAGGGAATGCCATACATCAGGCATTTATTCAACACCAGCATGGTCTGGACAACGCCTAGCTGAGGAGCGATATTCATCGCATCGACGATGCCTTGCCGCGCCAGTATCTCGTCTTTAGAAAGATAATCTGCATTATGCTCCTTTAACTTAAGGCCCTTTCTCTGTAATAATTCATGAACTTTAGCAATGAATCCGGGATTGAAATTTCCCGCCTGATTGATCTCTTTCACTAAGCTTCCTGTCTGCACGACATAAAATAGAGGGTTGCAGAATTCTTTAAAGAAATCGATCTCTTCCTCTAGCTCATGCAGGTTCGCTAGGCTAAAGTTTGTCCCTTCATTCTCATCCGTCCCTATCTCCAGCTCCAGGTTAGGATTTAATTCCAGACAAAGCTCGATCGCTTTTTTAGACGCAGCAAAGCGCTCCCCTTTGCTTCCTTGAAAATGGCAGAAATCTATGTGGATGAGGTCAAAGCCATGCTTAACATCTGAACGGATGGACTCATACGTATCATCCAGGTTAAAATTACCATTAAATCCCGGGCCACAATGGTCGCGGCAGATCTTCACGCTGCTGTGAGGATAGGTGCTCCTCATCTTTCTGATAAAGTCCATGAACTGCTTTGTCGTCCAGTTGTTGACATAACCACCCTTATGGTCCACTTGATTCTTAGAAGGGATGAGCATGAGGGGCCTTCTCTGATAATGCGATACGCGGAATACTGCCTCAACGATCTCCTCACTCATCGGGCCTATCCCTAACTCCAGGTCATATTTTCTAAGCGTAGTCTCCATTTTCCATCAGTGCCTTGTATAACATGAGTTTTCCCATGTAGTAGATCAGAAGGTCAAAAGGATCATGGTGCAGCGGCGACATATTAAGGTAAATTAAAGCACGGAGAATCTTTATCTTGCGAAGATCAAACTTGTTCCTGGACAAGAACGACTCATATTCCTCTTTTGCATCTAAGAGGTCATTCTTGATGGCAAAATTATAATAAACGCTGGTACCGCTCATGTCAAAGGTAAATTTTCCTTCTTTGATAAGCTTGTAGGATATCGTCAATCCTCCATAAAGCTTGGCAAGGTCATAATACAGGTCTCCGAACTTGGTCATGCCACCAAAATCCTGCCTCCAGTCCAGGAGGATAAACTTTTGGAGATTGCTGCTGGGATCTCTGGTGACTAGAATATTGTCAAACTGCAGGTCGCCGTGGAAATTTGAGGGAATACCATTGTTGATCTCCTCCCAATTGATCTTCGCAAGCAGCTCTTTCAGCGCCGGTACTCTGACCCCGTTGATGATGTTGGGAGTATCTTCAAGACCTTTCTTGTCATAGAACATCTCTACCCGCTGGATGGTTTTCTCTTGGTAGAATCTTTTACATGCTTGTGAAAACTCTTTCTTCTCTTCATCAGAGAGATCTATTTTTTTCCAAAGCTCAAATTTTATCCACTGAAGAAAATCATGGACTATTTGAGTGTTCAGGACATCATAAAGCACCTGGCCATCTATCCTTTTATAAGAATAAAAATTGTCTTTGCGCTTTTCTATCTCTGGACAGAGGCCTTTCAGATGAAGAGCCCTTTCACAGCGCTTTGAAGCGATGTCTTGGTCGGCAAAAAATTTTACTACCCTCCCATTGACAAAATAGATGAACTCATCGCCTTTGCTGAAATCGAACGCAGCAGTACTGCCGGAAAAATTCTTATTGGTCTCTATGTAATTATCCAGTGTTCCTGTATCAAACCAAGTGAATCCTACCGGAATGAGCTTATTCTCAATCAATCCCCTAAAGCCATTTGATACCTGCACTTCACCGCTCTTGATCTCTTTATTCTTCTCCAGTGAGGCAAAGAATGTCTCATGATCATAGATTCCAGCAAGGCCCAAAAATGCAAACTTATTGTCCGTCTTGATCTTGTCATCGAGCTGAAAAACTAAATTATTTTTGATCTTGACTGTACAGTAATCTTCCGTTTTCTTCACAGGCGCGATGCCAAACCAGTTCTTGTCAGGGACAGGGATATCTTCCAGGATGAGCGTGTCAGCTACACACAGGACAAAGGGACACTGAAGATGCTCCTTGCACTGAAGGAGAGAATGCCCCGGCCCTGCTCCTGGGCCCATATACTCATCGATAGCAACGAAGGTAAATTTTCTTTCGGGATGAGCTAGGGAGAGATAATTTATCACCGTTTCTTTCTTATGTCCTACGGCTATGACCATTTCCACTTCCTTAGGAAATTTTTCAACATGATAAGATATCGCTGCCTTAAAGTTGACGGGGAGGATAGAAGTGTTGATATGTTTGGAAAGGGCACCCATCCGGTTTCCTACACCTGCCGCTAGAATACATACTTTATAATTGTCCATCCTCTTCACACGTCCATGCCTTTTAGCCATTCATGCTGGTAGCATCATGCTTATAGCGCCATATTAATAGCACTTATAGCATCATGTTGATAGCACCTTTTCGGCTTCACACGAACAGGAATGAACTTTAAATTTCTCTTTATAAATATTATGAACGAGGAGATTAGGAGAGACAGAACTCCAGAAATATCCCCTATTTTCCACTTCTTAGATTATTTCACAAAATATGAGGTTGTACCACAATATTTAATAATGCCCACCAATATTATCGCACTAGTGATTCCATTTAAATTATTGATAATCAAGACATTGATGATCAAGATATTGATGATGAAAATAGAAAGAGGTGTTGGAAACGGAAACTAAGATCTCAGCGGAGGCATATGTTCTTGCTCCAGACCAGGATACCAGGGTGGAGCTGAGTTGGGAAAAAGTAAGGGACGAAATTGTTGCATTGGCAGCAAAGATAGATTATTCTCCAGACATCATCATAGGTATAGCCAGAGGAGGGATGGTCCCTTCTATCTTGCTTTCCCAGCAATTGAACATAGAGAATATCCATGCCCTTAAAGTGGTCAAGCACGGCACGAGAAGAGAGGTCATCGCAGAGGTCTTCACTGACGTTTCAGGGAAGAACGTTCTTGTCGTTGACGACATGCTTGAGACAGGCAATGGCATGAAAGAAGTTAAAAAGTTTCTTGAAGCAAAAGGCGCAGATGTCAGGACAGCCTGCCTGTATGTCATGCCTCACACAGAGTTCAATCCAGATTATTCCCTGCAGGGCATGACAAAAGTCATCAAGTTCCCCTGGGACTGATGTTTATCATGGTATTAGGGAATTATTTTGTTACCATTCTAGATGATTGACCTGCACTAATAGGTATCATCATTTCTCTGGCATATTCCACCAAATCAAGAGGTACATCTGGCTGCTCAACACACCAGCCTTTCTCTGACCAGTCAGCTATCTTTACCAACTCCGTCATAGCTTCCATTTGATCTCTTGGTCTCGTCGGATCAAAGATATAATTTGTTCCTGTTCTCCTGTACTCTGCTGTAAACTGTTTTTCTGCCGCTTTAAGAAGATGGACCGCATGAACTCTTCTCATCTGGGTTGGATGAATAATTATCGTCAAATGGCTATGAGATAGCTCGTGGTGAACGATAGTATCTATCCCCAATGCTGAATTCTCTGCTCCATTCCTCGCTTCTGCTTCGACATAAATATGATTCTGAGGGACTCCATGAACAATATTCAGGAGTAATGCCTGCCATTTTGCTTCCGGAACCTTTAGATCACCCAAATAACCTGAATCTTTGCCTAATCCCCCAGTAAACAGAACATATCCCACTAGTTGGGAATGGTACAGCTCTGCTGCTCGTTCCGCAACGAGAGGATCATCTCGGCAGAAGACGAAAGCTCCATCTGACCTTTCAAGAGGATGCGTCGGATTATAGAGATAATCAAATATGTCTCTTATTTTCTGCGGCTCAACAGGCATTTTATTCATCAGTTCTACTCCATATTTTTACGAGTAAAGAAATTCCTAAAAATTGCTACCCCGCAGCAAGCTACGGGGCATTACGCAATTTTTCGAGACGGAATTTCTAACTCCACGTTGGGTTACGCAGCAAGCTGTGGGGTATGAACCCCAACGTTGGAATCAGTTTTAGTCACTATTTTTACTCTTCAGATCTATCCCCCTTGATACGAAATCCCATCAGGATAATTTTGAACAGCATGCTGATACGAGCTCTTCGTTCCCGTATCGAACCAGCTGAACTTCTGGATCTCCATGCCCTTCTTGATCAGCGCTTGAAATCCATTCGACACTTGGATTTCTCCACCTATCACCGTCTTGTTCTGTTCCAGATTGCTCCAGAAAGTTGAATGATCATAAACACCGGCAAGACCGATAAAAGCAAATCTGTTGTCGCACTTCACTTTATCATCTATGCGGATAACTTTGCCATTTTTTTCTTTCACCGAACAGAATCTGGAGGTATCAGGAACTTCCGCCACGCCAAACCAATTGGCAGTTGGAGCAGGAACAACTTCCTTTACAAGAGTATCAGCTGAAAAAAAGATGAATGGGCATTGCAGCTTATCCTTGCAGCAGAGCAGGGAATATCCTGGGCCAGTTCCTTCCCCCTCAAACTTATCTACATGGACAAATTCCAAGGACCTGGTAGGATAATTGACGGTAAGATAATCTATCACCGTCTCTTTCTTGTAGCCTACGGCTATCACTATCAGAACATTTTCAGGAAATTTCTCGATGATGTGGCAGATAGCAGGCTTACCATGGACAGGGATGAGCGCTTTATTGAACGTCTTGGTGAAATAGCTCATCCTAACCCCTAATCCTGCAGTCAAGATGCATACTTTATATTTTTCCATGATAATATCCTCCTCTATCAGTATTATCTTTCTATCTCTATCAGTATAATCTTCCTATCTCTCTCAAATAATCATTTCTTGAAGTTTATTTCTTGAAGTTTACTAGTTATCATTGTTTAAATGCTTTTATGCTTTTGATCTTCCCTTGTAGAGAAAATTCCAATATGTCTATTACTCTTATTTTTTCTTTGCCATTGATCGTTATCAATAAATCACCGATAATCACATTTCCATCCTGATATATATTTAATGGCTCAACAAATATCCTCTCTACCGACTCAAATATTGCCTTGACTGCTTCTATGATGTTATCCTTCTCTTGAATATTATTCTCCCAATCAATAAGTAAGGCTTTAGAATCAAGCATATCGCTGATTTTATCACTATTTTTATCTGAAAATAGTTGAAAATACTCCCTGGCAGCTCCTTTAAAATCCTTTTTTACTTTCTTTAAATCTCTTCCTGCTTCCATGTTCACGTTACAGCATCAACAGCAAAAAAGACTTATAATGCTTATGGAATATAGTGCTTAGGGAGTATAAGGCTTATGGGGGATAGTGCTTATGGAAGAGGAGAGGTGGTATCATTAGAGTGAATACATCAGTGGAAAGCTCTGCTTCTGATGGTAAACCCCGCAATCTCATCTAAAAGAGCTAATAGAACAACAACTGAAATAAAAATTAACATTCCGGCAGCATTATTTTCTCATTCCGCAACTTGGCAAAATCAAATTTCTCCCAGCGCAGAGCCATCAATCGCTCAAATAATTCCTGATTAGCCTCATAATCCACTTCACATCTCTTGATCTGCGGATAATATTCCTCTGGCAACGCTACATACAGCATGAATACTCTCCAGAGATTCTTGATCTCTTCCGCGCTAAGATATGGTGGAGGCATCTCTAACAAGGATTCCTGAGTAAAGGTGACCATCGGCTTGTCTGGAGAAAGAAATCCCTTCTCAATGCATAACTTTGTCAATTCCTGCCCCGGCTGCGGCTGGAAGATAGATACGGAACAGACAGAAGGCTTGATCCTCCGGCATAAGTCGACCGTCATGAAATAATCTTCCCGCGTCTCGTACGGCAAACCCATCATACAGAATGCGTTGCAGCGGATATCATATTTATGCAGCAGGTCAAACGCAGTGATCACCTGTTCAGCCTTACACTCTCTGTTGCATACCTGAAGGATCTTCTCTGAACCGGACTCCACACCTATGCTTACTTGGAAAGGGATATTATATTGTACGATCTCCCGCAGCTTTTCATCACTCACTGTTTCAGCTCTTGTCTGGAAGATGAAGGGCTTCCCGATCTCTGCGGCATAGCGTTTCATGAAATCTCTTAGCCAAGAAAAAGGATGAGATAGAAAACATTCATCAGTAAATTGGAAAATATCTATCTTATGGTCATCGACCATCATCTTCATATGCTCCATGCAAGAATCCAACGGTCTCTTGATCAGGAACTTGGTCAATGGCTCTGGCTCTTCACCACCTTGAGTATAAATCTTCTTCAGGGCAGTATTTCCGCAGTAGGAGCAGCTGAACGGGCATCCCCTCGCCACTTCCATATCATATCTCCTTATCATCTTCCCATCGAATGGGCGCACAAAATAAGCATCATCAAAGAACGAGAAATCCTGTTTGACGTCCCAAAGCTCTTCCGCAGAAGCCAGGCGCCGCCGTGGATTCGTCTTTACCGTCTTGCTCTGCCGGTCATAAAAATATGTCCCTCTGATCTCCGTAAGTTTTTCACCATTCTCGATCTTATCTAAGAGTTCTTTGAATGTCAACTCCCCTTGGCCTATAGCGACGAGAAAACAGCCCAGAGATTCAGCAACCTCCATAGGAGATAACGTCGAATGAATACCTCCGATGATGACTGTCGTATCTTTAGGAATCTTCACCTTGTGGAAGAACGTTAACAGAAATTGGTATTCATAAGACATCGCATTGATGACGATAAGATCAGGATGGAAGCTGTCAATTCTTTCTTGAAGATCCGGAACTATCCTTTCTTTAGGTATTTTCCCGTCAGCGAAGAACATAAACCCTTTCTTGAATCCACCTGCCTTCTCTTTCTCTGTCGATGAATCCATGCCGGTCTCATGCTTATAAGTATCAAAGTACTCTGCCTTCCAACCCTTATGGCGGGCAATTCCTGCTAATGATGGAATGACCGTGCTGATGGCCGCCCAATTTGCAGAGTTTGGAAAAAAAAACAACACCTTTTTCATAGGGTAATGGGGGAGAGATATACTTTATAAAATTATCGCTGCTCTAACGAAAGGCTTTTATATCATAACCCTGCTCTGGATAGGATGGCAACAATCAAAGGGAAATGGTGGAATATCGACATGCCCGATGAAGTCAATCTTATTGTTTCCAAAAAACATGCCTGGAAACAGGATCCAACAGGGTATTTCCTGATCCGCATCAACAAAGAAAAGCAGGAGATCGAAGCAGCCTTCTGCGGCAACAACCATAAGATCCAGAAAATAATCGTCGGCAAACACCCGGAAGAGATCTATTACACCATGATCCGCGAGGGGCTCATTTCACTTTTGGAACATGCCGCTAATATGGGTAGTGAACTTCAGAAAGCATACTTGGCCATGAAAAATGATCTGAACTATGTCCAGGATGATGATCTTATTCTCAAATAAAGTATGATTCTTCCTCAAAGAAAGGCGATACGCATTAATAGTTTTATTATCATAAAGAATGTCACATCCCCTGATACCCTAAATAATATTTCTTTGTAAGCTCCAAGAGCTGTCGGTGGTTTTCTTGATTGTTTGAAGCGATGACAACTACAGAATCTGAAGTTACCGCATTTCCCAGATAGTCAGTAACAACCCCTCCTGCTTCTTTGACCAGAACAGCGCCTGCCATAAAGTCATAGGAATGAACGGCATCAGAGATAGAGCAGACAAACTGTCCGGAAGCCACACCAGACAGCTGCAGAACGTTGCTGCCAATAGCACGGATTGTTGCACCACAGCTCAGCAATTCTTCCTGCGTCTTTATTTTTCGCAATGCCCGGTCGTCCCGAAACGATCCATCTAAAACAACGATACCCTTTGCCAGCGACAGGCTGTTCACCTTTATTTTTGTTCCATTGCAGAAAGCCCCATTTCCCTTTTCAGCCCAAAATAATTGATTAGTGAAAGGGTTATAAATGACACCAAGCACTGCTTCTCCACCCATCTCCACGCCAATCGATATGCCGCATATTGGAATTTTATTTTTGAAATTCGTTGTCCCATCTAAAGGATCAACATGCCATCGTATTTTCCCGATACCTGTAGTTCCCGTCTCTTCACCGACGAAAACGTGGCTTGGAAAGCGCTTCATCACAAGCTCCTTGATCGCCTGTTCTGCCTCTTTATCGGCGATACTGACAACAGTTTTATCTGCCTTTAGCGCAAAAGAAACATCTCCGCCAAAATACTTCAGAATAATTTCACCAGCTTTTTTTGCTGCTTCTTGAGCAGTAGATAGCATAGTGGTAGGTAGCGTAGTATCCATCATCCTGCCTCATCTGCTTTTACTTTCACTTTTGCTTCAGCTGTTGCTTCAGTTGTTGTTTTAGCTTTTACTTTAGCTGTTGACGGTGAAAAAAGTATTTTCATTGTCGAAATTCCACTGCCTTGCTTAAGATCTCTTCGAGACGTTCAAGGTTATCCCCATTATTAGCAGCAATGACCATATCAGCAGCTTCAATGTCATGGCAATCGACAACTTCAGTGTCATGATTGAACATCTGCCCGGAATCTAACTTCCTGTTCCCAGTGGTGGGATTAGTTTCAATGTTGTAGCATCTTGCCACTCCCCCAGCTTCAACGACATGCAATAAGCCAATGACATCAAACGGTCCACCGATTGCCGTAGTGATATTTCCCACAAGAGTAGGTCGTCCTGTTGCAGACAATGCAAAATGGCCGCCGTTAGTATAAAATGTTGATTCTTTTGCTCCTGCAGCTTCAATGCCGCTGCTTAATGCTCTTCTTCCGTCAGCATAAAGAACTGACCGCTTCCCCTTTTCCCGAGCAAAAGCATGATTGACATCGACTAAAACAGCTCCTTTCTGTAAGCCTTGTTGATTGACATGAAGGAGTAGACCATCTTCCGATAGCCATTGACCTGACTCATAATCAAACCTATTTAGCCAGGCACCATCTCTTTTGGCAGAGAACCAAAATCTTCCCGTTGTTGGTTCCATCGTAGCAGCTGCGAGAACTTGTTTTGCTCCGGAGTCATATGCCCCCAGAATAACCGTCGGTGTTGGACCACCGATCAAGAATCCTCCTGTGCCATCAAGTGGATCAAAGTAGACTTTAATGCTTGATCTCAAACTACCACTATCAGCAGAAGCTTCTTCAGAATTAATCCGATATCTTCCTAACCCTTTCTGAATAATTGGAAGAGCTCTCTCCTGACTTCCTGTATCCACGACGGTGACTGCTGTCTTGTCTCCTTTAAGGTGATACTCTGTTAAATCAACTTCTCCTAAAATCGCCTCTCTGATATAAGCTGATGAAGCGACTAACGCTTCCTTTGCCGTCTCTCGAAATGCATACGCATCAAATAGTTGTGCCATAATATTCCCTCCATAAAGTATTTATTTTATGTATGTTTTTAGTTTTTTAATCTTCAATTACATCTATACTTCTAATTACACTTACTATTTCCTTCCCACTATTGCAACAATCTCTTGGAGATTATGGACGGTGTAATCCACTTCTCCTGCCTTTGGAACAACATTCTTGCCTCTCCCCCAAGGCACCCAGATCGTTGTCATCCCCAGCGCCTTTGCCGGCAATAAGTCCGTCTTATACCTATCACCGACAACAAAACAATCTTGAGGCAAAAATTTCAAGCCTTCCATGATCTCTTGATAAGGTTTCGTCTTATCATAATCTTCAACTACCAATATCTTTTGAAAGAGCTTCTTATCGATGCCCGCCCGTTTCAGCTTCTCCATCTGGCCATCAGCATTTCCTTTGGTGACAAGACCAAAGGCAACCCCCAGAGCCCTAGCTTTCTGCAGCAATTCCATCACTCCAGGAAGAGGCTTGATGGAATACTCAAAATTAAAGTTATAAAATCCTTTTTTTCCTGCTTCCAGATATGAAGCATCAGCATTGATCTCTTTTAAGAAAGTGGTGATAGCATCCGTGCCATCTTTTGCACCTTCATTGATTTCTGCCAATCTCTTTGCCGCTTTCTCAAATGATAGTACTTTCAACCCCGCCTTGACCATCTCCTCTACTGCCTGATTGGTCAATTGAGGAAACATCGAGCCCCACGTATCTACTAAGCAATCATCAAGATCAAAAATAATCAGCTTTCCCATATAATTTACCTTATAATTTACCTTATAATTTACCCTGTCATACCCTATCATATCTCGCAAAAAAGATGCTTATAAAGTTTCTGTAACTGAGATTTTAACTCAAAGTTCTTTTCAACTCTTTCCCGTCCAGCCTTTCCCATAGACCCTACCCACTCTGGATTTTCCAAAAAGCGCTTGATTGCATAAACTATGGCAGCAACATCTTTTTCAGGAACAAGAAACCCCGTTTTTCCATCATCAACCATCTCCGGAATCCCCCATACACTGCTAGCAATGACGGGTTTGCCGCAAGCCATCGCTTCCAGAAGAGCATTAGGAAATGATTCTGCGCTGTTTCTAAGAGAAGGAAGAACGATGATGTCATGCTGATGAATGATCTTTGGCAGTTCTTCCTGAGGGATTCGGCCAATAAAATGAATATAATTATTTTTTGTAAAGTATTTGTTCTTATAATACGATACCAACGGACCATCCCCAACGACGGTTAACGATACCAAACCATCAAACAAAGAATCAGAGAATGAATGAACTGCTTCAAAGAGATAATCCAGACCTTTTTCCTTCCAAATTCTCCCTACAAACAATAGTTGAAGTGGTCGCCCTACTTCTTTCTTTTGAAGAGAGAACTTTTGAGGAGAGAAGAATTGAGTGTCAACACCATTATAGACAACTTCCCAAGGATGAGAGTATTGTTTCTGGACTATCGCCTGAGAATTATACACTACTTTATCACAGCTTCGAATGACTACAGGCTTTGAAAAAGTGACTACAAACGATTTAAGAAGAGCAGAGAGAGAGTGAAGGTCATACTTCCAGGGGCTTCCACAGCGAAAAACAAGCCGTGATTTCCCTTTGATAAACACACCAAATAATCCACCGACAAAAAAATCATTGATGTAGATGATCTTTGCTTCACCTATTCTTCGACGAAACTTCCACCAATCCAGAATATTTCCACTGTAATAAGTGATATTCCCCTCTTTCTTCTGAAAAGGCTTGCCCCAGCAGAAGACGGTGATAGAACGGAATTTTTCAGACAAGAGCTGCAGGATGGGCTTGTGAATGGAATTATGAAGAGTTTCCAAGCTAGAAAGGCTGATGAAGAGAAGATCAACAGGGATCTTTCCTTCATTTTCTTCATTCTCTTTAGTTATTTGGTTCATACTATATCTCCTCTAGACACCATGAACGGTTCTTCTCAAAATCATCCTTAAATATGCTATGCAAAAGAGATCGATACATTGTTCATTTTTCCTATTGCCTACTACCATCTCTTCCTTCACTCAACACTCAGCCCAAGCTTTCCTAACATTTATAAATATCTTCAGCAGGAATACAACCTATGAAACATATCCTCGTCCACCTCGGAATGGGCGGCCACACCTCACAGGTACTGCAGCTCATCAGCAGCATGGGTGATAAATATGCTTACAGCTATCTTCTGGGAGATGACGATAAAACATCGGAGAAAAAGATCATCTTCCCTGGAAAAATTCATCGTGTCAAAAATCCCCGGCTGATGAGCGACAGATCCTTGTTGATCGTCCTCCTCAAAATGATCCCGGCAAGTTTCCAGCTGTTCCATGTTCTTCGGAGAGTAAAACCGTACGCGGTCATCAGTTCCGGCCCATCATTAGCCATCCCCTTATTCTGGCTTGCTAAACTCTTAGGAATAAAAACGATCTTCATCGAGTCTTGGGTGAGGGTGCATCATGGATCTCAGGCAGGAAGATTCTGCTCTTCCGCTGCGGACCTTTTCTTCGTGCAATGGCCCAGCCTAAAAAACGTCTATCCTAAAGCAGTTTACGTGGGGAGATTATCATGATCATAGAAACAGTAATGAAAAAAGCCGTGAAAACTATTTTGGAAAAAACAAAGAGAACGATGTTTGTAACCGTGGGCAATGGAACATTTGACCCATTAGTCAAGGAGATCGACAGGCTTAAACAAGAAGGGAAGATCAGAGAAAATGTTATCATTCAAATAGGCAATGGAACATATCAGCCAAAGAACTGCAAATGGTTTACCTTCGCTCCAGAATTGCAGAAATACTATCAGCAGGCTGACCTCATCATCAGCCATGGCGGTCCGGGAACGGTTTTTGAAATCCTGAGAATGGGAAAGAAACTTATTGCAGTGCCCAATCGAGACCGTACTGACCCCCAGCACCAAGTAGAATATTTGCAAGCCATGGCCAAGGAGACATCTGCTTTGCTCTATTGCGATGATGTCAGCCAGCTTTCATCAACTCTTGAAAAAGCAAAAACCCATCGCTTTGAGAGATATACTCAACCATCATGCACGATGGCAGAAGAAGTTATCACCTTTCTAGAAAAAGATAGGATAGAGAAAAAAATAGAAAGAGAAGAGATAAAGAGATAAAGAAAAAAAGAAGAAAGATGATCCAAAAGATTAAATCTATCATCAACCAGGGCGAAACGAGATCACATCTTGTCAAGACGTTCTTCATCTACGGATTCATATCATTAAGCATTATCATCCTCCGTGTCCTTATCGCCCGCTTTTATGGCCAAGAGGAGTTAGGGATATTCACGTACTTCTTCAGCTTAGTCAGCCTGATCTATCTCTTCAGCTCACTCAGCTTGCCGGATGCCCTCACTCAAGTCATCATCAAACAGCCTCATCTGCTGAAACAGGCGTTACTGCGCGTTGTATGGCAGATCATTCCGCCAACGATCATCTTCACGCTTCTTGCTCTCTTTATCACGGACATCATTAACATCAATCCCGAAATGGAAAACTTTACGGCAGCGGTTGCATTATATATCATCACTTATACCATCCATTATCTCACCTACTCTATCTTACGAGGTTTCAAGAAATTCGCTGCTGCATCCTGGTTTTCCTTATTGAACCGCACACTGGCTATCGTCTTTCTCATCGTCATGTTCTGGTTTTCATTCAGTTTTTCCGCTGTGTTATTGAGCATGTCTGCTGCATTGTTGATTGCTGGTGTGCTAGCCATCCCCAGCATTATCAAGGCGATGAAAGAGAAGAAGCAAGATAGTATTGGCCAGATGACACCTCCGGAACAAGAACATACTCAAAAAAAAGAAAGCTTCATGGAAACTCTCCACTCCAAAGATTTTTTTCATATCACTCTTGCCTTATTCCTAATGCAGGTAAGCATCTATACGTTGCGCTTTGTGGATGCGTTAGTCATCAATTACCTTGCTGATTTTAACAGTTTAGGGTTATACTCTGCCCATTCTTCCATCATCAACGTCATCCGCCTCATAGGCTATGTCTTGCCGATGGTCGTCGTACCAATGGCAGCAGTCAATAGATACAAGCTCCGAACGTCATTCAAAAAAATCATGATCCTGCTCGTGCCATTTTCCTCTGTCGTTTTAATTGGAAATTATCTACTCATCCCCTGGCTCTATGGTCCGGAGTACCAAACGACATATCTGCCGGTAGCCCTTGTCATATCTTCCATGATGCTGAACATCTATTCGTACTTCAACTCTATTTTTGTCGGAGAAAACAAACATTCCTCATTCTTTATCCGCATCCTCTGGATAGATTTCGCCATTTCCATGATTCTTAATACGGCATTAAACTTCCTCTTTGTCTACTATTGGGGCATTATCGGAGCGCCTATTGCCGTATCTCTAGTATTGATCATCAAGATAGCCTTAAACCTTTATGGGATAAAGATGTTGAGAGGGAGAAATGCACCAATTGCGGAAACACCAGTGCTTGAAACAATTTAGCTTAGATAAATATAAAGAAAGCATAGACAAAACATTCACTCTTCCGGCCAGACCTTCTTATTCGTCTCCAGCTCATAGATCTCGATGATCATCACCGGACAGACTTGGGCAGATTCCATAAATTGGTCAAACTGCAGCTCATCGATGATCAATTCTTCCCTCTCTGCTGTCTTTTTTGCCTGAGGAGATTTTAAGGTGGCTATAGACGTCTCTCTATCAAAGAACCATCCTTCCGGGAAAGCCGCTTCACAAGCCCCTGCCCCGATGCATTCGCTCTTCCGATAGACTATCTTATACTGCTTCATCCTTTGATGAAAAAGCCGCTCTCTTAAAAAGATTGTGATAGAGCAGAGGTTAGAGAAGATACCATCAAAGACAAACAACAGCAAAAAACTGAACAAACCTTTATATATTCTCCAGAAGAATAAACAATAAAAGGGTCTGAACACTGATTGATATAAAAAAGAACTGAGGCAATATATTCTTATGAATCCCCCACCACAGGCAATAGCAGGACACCGTGATGATACACTTACAGGAATTCCTAAAGCAGCCGCTTCATCACAAGAAGAGAACGAGCCTAACCGCTCCTATCCAAGGCGTTTCAAAAAGATCTTATTTGTTGTAACCAACGTTTCTGCTGCCTACGGCAAAGCATTGAATCCACACTTAGGCATTGCCATGCTCATGGCGTATCTTGACCGGGAAGGCTTTGAAACATCGGTCATAGACCAGCAGTTAGGGTATACCGTTGATGATATTGTCAAAAAGGCTAAAGAAGTACAGGCCGACCTTATTGGAGTAACGATGTTCAGTTTTGATTTCATCAGGACGTATGAAGTGATCAAAGAGATTAAAAGAAGAACGAAACTGCCCATCATTCTTGGCGGAGCGCATATCTCAACAGTAAAATCAGAAGCTTTAGAAAAGACAGGATCTGATTTTGGAGTTACGAGAGACGGGGAAATCCCCTTATTACAATTATGCTTAGGCTATCCTCTAGAAGAAATCAAAAGCCTGCTTTGGAGAAATGAAAAAGGTCAGATCATTGAAAATCAGATCAGAAAATTAAACTGGCAGTTGGATGAATTACCATTTCCAGCTTACGAAAAATTTGAATTGCCTAAATATATCCATTACGTAGACAAACGCTTGCCTATCGAAACGTCAAGAGGCTGCCCTTACAGCTGCACCTTCTGCGATGTAAAGATAAGCATGGGACAAGCCTTCCGGCCGAGAGGGCCAGACCACATCTTAGCAGAGATAAAGCACTGGTACGACCAAGGATTCCGCTTCTTTGAATTTGTTGATGACGTCTTCACTATGGACATCGAGCGGGCAAAAGAAGTCTGCCGAAGAATTATCGCCAGCGGCATGAAATTTGACTGGAACTGCGCTAATGGCATCCGGGCAGACAGGGTTGATGAAGAATTATTGACGTTGATGAAACAAGCCGGCTGTGTCTTTGTTTCTTATGGTTTAGAGACCGGAAATCCCTACATCCTAAAGGTCATCAAGAAAGCGACAACATTAGAGAAGATCGAAGAAATTTCTGCTTTAACGAAAAAAGTGGGATTGAAGCATGCCGTAAATTTTATCATCGGCCATCCGGAAGAGACGTATGAATATGCTATGGATTCTGTAAAATTTGCTAAAAAAATTCTCAAGACCTGTGATTATACCATGGTCAGCAACATGATCCCCTATCCCGGGACAGGTGTTTATCAATGGATCAGAGAACAAGAAAAGACTGGCCGAGCAAGATTTTTACGCCAGCCGGAAGAATATTTGAGAGATACCACGACTAAAATAGGAGAGCCAGTATTTGAGACGAGAGAATTCAGGTTTAACGAGCGGATAAAAGCATTGAAAAAAGCCAGAGCTGTTTTTAACAGGTCATTCTTACAATATAGGTTTGGCAAAAAGTTAGGATTATTTATTTATCTCATCTGCCAAGATAATGATAAGTATATCGCCTTACGGCGCTTTGCCATGGGGAATAGAGTAGGAAAACACATTTATAATTTCTTGCGGAAAAATTATTCTATCCATCAGCAGGATAAAGGTGTTCTTCCCGGCACATCGATCAGTGTCTTGGGAAAAGAAGAGTAGATAAAAACGTCCGGAACATAATCCACTATTCAACAATCTTTAAATAAAACCCTTCTTCTGATCCTAAAATGAATTACTCAAAGCTTTATTCCGGAGAACATCTCAAGCAGATTAAGCCGGATTGGACCTATGACACGTGGTCGTATAAGCATACCTTTGAAGCAAAGATGAAGCACATCATCTCGTTGCTGGAGCAAGTGCCCAAGGAAGCGAAAATATTGGATGCCGGCTGCGGACAAGGCCTTCTCGTCCAGGAATTCAAGAAGCGCGGCTATGACATCCAAGGGATTGATGCCTTTTACGATTCCGAGCATGTGGTCAAAGACAATATCCTCAACAACAAATTTCCCGACAATACGTTTGACGTTGTCCTCTGCTTAGATGTCATCGAGCATTTCCAGAAGGATGAGCAGGAAACACTAGTTAAAGAATTAGTACGGATCACAAAGCCTGAAGGAAAAATCATCTGGAGCATCCCCAATAAAGGGAATCTTACGGCAAGAATCTTCTTCTTCATTCCAAAGTTATCGAGAACAGCAAAGCCAGAATACCACCCGGGAGATAGAACTATCAGAGATTATCTGAAATTCATGAGAAAATATATGGCTATAGTATCCTTGCAAGGCTTATCTCCTACGATCCCTGTGCTTTATCAACTAACGCAATTGTTTCCGAAACACACACAATGGCTCTATAATCTGATCAAGCCTTTTTCAAGATTTTATTCTTGGTGTTTTAATGTGATTGTGGTAGGAAGGAAAAGTTAACAACACTTATCCTTTTTACATTTATCCCAACAGGTATTAGAAGAACCACCGTTCTCAGAACACTCCACAGTACACGTATTACATCCAATCTTGCATACGCTTGGATCTCTCTCCCCTACTTTAATCTGTCCCCTGTATCTAAACGCTTCACCCACAATATTTCCATCGTCATCTACTATTTCACCTTCAAAAGAATAGTCATCGGATGTACTACTATCTTTAACACTCTGAACTGCTGAATTATTGCTTCCAAAATTCATAACAAGAAATACAACAGCAACGACCGCCACAATCGCTACGATCGCCAAATATGGCCAATGACCAACTTCCTTATGAGACTTATGCTCTGCTTTCATCATCAACACCTCTTTGAATTAATTTTAATGAAATAGATCCTAATAATATAAAAAGAAGCGTGACCCCTCTACAGTGAGAGAAAAAAAATTTTCGAACATCAGCAATTTTCAAACTACAGAGAACTCTATCTCACCACAAAGAAATAATCTGGCAGTAATTCATTCCCGCCTAAATATGCCGCTTTCGTCTCTTCATCGACAGTAAACCCTTCTGGATAATTGATCTCCCAGATCTTGATCGGACCCATCAGTCGCCCTTGCACTAAGGCTAAAAATGGCAGATACCCCTCGCTGTTATATACTAACTTAAAGGCGCTCGTATCAAATGCAGGATTTTTCTGCTCAAAGACATAGAGATTGACCCATAATGCTTTCATCCCTTCTCCAGAAACGAGCAAGCCTCCGCCTATGGGATTCTGTACCTGGCCATTGCCATCAAGAGCGGGCAGGAACCTGAAACAACCAGGATACCCTTCTCCCAGAAAAAGAATCATCTGCCCTTCGAAATATAAGCATTTCAAAGGAACATCGACACGCTGATTGTCCATGACTAAAGCGATGGCTGGCTGATTGAATTCCATCTGGGGAATTGTCTCATTACCTTTTACGACTCCAACTTGCTGCACGGGTACTAATACTGCGCCTATTCCTGCTGCATTCCGAGGATATACTTTTCCTTTCCAGACAAAATCATCATCAAGAGCATAGCCGCCTTGATAGAATAAAATAGAACCATTCCTTGTTTCTTTAGATTCTTTCGTATTCAAGCCGAAGGTCGTGATCCAGCTGTACCTATCATAATCTGCATCAGATCCTATCGAAGAATACGCCGTATACTTCCCTATCTCTTCTGCTACAATCAGATAATGAGTTGCCTTATGAGGCTGCAAAAATTCTAAAGCCTCTTCCTGTGTCTGACCCGCCAAGACATGCCGTCCCATCAGATAGTTCCAATATTTTACTTTGTTTGCCCCATCTAAGACGCTAGCCCTATCCCAGCCATTCTGCACCCAATAGCCATAATCCCACCAGTGGCCAAAGACAGCATCTTTTGCAATATTCTCTCTCACCCATGCTCCGGCAAGCTGCCACTGCGCATTATAAGGAGCTCCACTATATTTCGCCTGCTGCAAACTTTGAGCATACGACGAAGTAACGATGCCAGAAAAGGGAGCGGCAAAAGGGCTGAAGACGATCAGTAATAAAACGATGGCCCCGATACCTACGTACCACTTATTCTTTAGCTTTGACAAGGAAAGAGCTAATTGAGCTAAGGCATAACCAGCAAGCGCCGCAATGACAGGAGCAAAAACGACCGTCAGACGGATAGCGCCTCGCATGGCAATCAGCATGAAGAAAACCCAGATCAGAGCAAATAACAGCTTGCTATCCCAATGAGACAAGCGATCAAATTCTTCTTTTTTATGAGAATAAAGCTTGAAATAAAAGTACAGCCCAGCTACGGCAACAACGGCAAGACTGCCAAAGTACACGACGACAGAACTTCTGCTTGCTCCATTCAGCCAACTGTCTGGGCGATATCTGCTAAAAGCGATCCCGCCTAACATCAGTAAAAATCCCATGATCAGCCAGAATTTTCCATGGGCATGTTTCCACAGCTGATACGTGCAGAGCAATATGCCTATGATAAACAAAGCGAATAATAAAGGTATGCCCAACAAAAAAGGGCCGAACTGGCTGACCCAGTCATTAAAATACGGCTGATGCTGCTCTGCTACGGTCAATTCCCAACGGTCTTTCCCCATCGGATGAAGCAGCAAATTCTTGGCTTCGTTAATTTGCTTTCCCAATTCAGCAGGGCCCAGAAGGATGGAAACAAGAACGATCCCCAGCACTAAAGCGATACCAAAACTTCCTATCGCTCTGGGCACCTTCTTCAAGGAGATGGAATGAGGAAGACGTGCAGACAGAGACAGAAGATAAGGATAAAGATATCTGTCGATAGCCAGGACAAGAAGCATAAAGAGAGTCAGAGCTGTTGTGGGAGAAGTAAACAGGAATTTTAATGGGAACAATGGCACCCAGGATATCATCACCACAACGGATGAGAGAATCCATAACGCATACAGATAGAGATGCCGTTCCTCAACTTTATGCAGCAAGAATTGGAGAAGGACAAACACTCCAGCGATGACGTATAAGAATCTCCAGGAGCCCCAGCTTAATCCCGTCAAGCCTGTGGCTATCCCTGCCAGAGCGCCCCAGATCATAGCTTGAGATGTTGACTTTTTCTCCCAGGCAGCGATAAAAGTATAGAGCGCTAAGAACATGAACATCATTCCCAGAACATCGTGGTCAGAGCTTCCTCCCATCGTCCTCTGTAAGAACGCCGGCATGACGGCCAATAGTCCTGTGCCTATAAGAGCAGTCTTGACATCAAACACTTTCTGAAGCAAGAGAAAGAAAAAGACCATCCCTAAAGCGAAAGCCACGACAGGGTAGATGATATCCGCATAATAGATCGTTACAGTAGGGTCAAAGAAATGCATAATTTTATAGAGGTAATAGATGCAATAGGCAGGAAAAGCATAATTTGCCGTCGGCGCACCCAAAGGGACGAACCTGTCTTCATCTACCTCTGCCAAACTACCCGTACTAAGAATTTCTCGCGCATATTTCAGATAGATGTGGGAATCTAGGTCTGTAGAAACATAATCGCCAGTCACGACATCTTTCAGAATACCGAAGTTCTGCACGCGGATGTTGCTGCCGATAAGGATAATGATAAGAAGAGCCACCCAGGGCAGCCAACGCTTATTGGTTTTGAAGAAATGAACCAGCTGGTCCTTTCTTTGAGCTGCTTCAGAATCTTCTCCTGCTTCAGATGTAAAGAAACCTTTCACGCTGCTCAACAACTCGTCCCGTTTTCCTTTCATATCATCATCCATTTATGTCATGACTCCTAACAGGCCA
>Ga0209542_10006090_pt1 | contig 23678 bp, 21 predicted proteins | sample RifCSPhighO2_01_FD_184028 | JGI IMG/M metagenome (GOLD analysis project Ga0209542, IMG submission 184028) | Soil microbial communities from Rifle, Colorado - Rifle CSP2_plank highO2_0.1 (SPAdes) (version 2) | ecosystem: Environmental > Terrestrial > Deep subsurface > Rock core/Sediment ...
GTTAAAGTTACACCGCTGGAACTTTCATCAAAGGCTTCGGAGTGGAAATTTGATGTAGGTATAAATTCTCATTCTTTCGAGTTAAGCCAAAACTTGGCTGATGTGGCGGTGCTGGCCGACGGTCAAGGCAAAGAGTATCGTCCCATAAATTGGGAAGGCGTGGCTCCTAGCGGGCATCACGTGGAAGGGATTTTGACGTTCAAGCCCATTGTTCCCGCGCCTAAATTCGTTGAGTTAAAGATCTTGGGTATTGGCGCGCCGGTGCGAAGTTTTGCCTGGAATATTGTGGATTAATTAAATCATCAAGTTATGGACGTACTTGTGGGGACATCGTTAATAGCCGCTTTTGTCGCCGGGGTGGCGGCGCTATTTGCGCCCTGCTGTATTAGCGTGCTTTTGCCTTCGTATCTGGGAAATATCTTTAAGGAAAAATACAAGATATTTTTTATGACTTTTGTATTTTTTTTGGGGATGTTGACGGTTTTTCTCCCGATAGGGCTTGGCGCGTCAGCCCTTGCGCAATTATTCAGCCGATATCATAACATTATTTTTATTGTCGGCGGGGTTTTCCTCATTTTCTTGGGTTTTTCAATGTTATTCGGAAAAACGTTTAAGACTCCTGCTATTGCGCGTGATAGCTTTAAAAAATATGTCTCTTCGGTTTACCTGCTGGGAATTTTTTCAGCTATTGCGACGACTTGTTGCGCTCCGGTATTGGCAGGGGTTCTCGCGCTATCAGTAGCCAGCGGAACAATTATCTGGGGGGTAATCTATACTCTCGTTTATGTGGTTGGAATGACCTTGCCGTTGTTTGTTATTGCTCTCTTTTTGGATAAGTACAATTTAACCGAAAGAATTGCCAATGCGAAAAAAACAATTACATTACATATCGGTTCTTTTAGGTGGCGAATCACCATTTCAGAGCTTATCTCCAGTGTTATTTTTCTCGGCATGGGGAGCTATATAACCTACTTAGCATTCAACAATAATCTCTACAGCCATTCTGATTATCAGCTGGATATGAATCTCTACTCCGCCAAGTTTTTGAATGCCATAAAGGGCTTTATCGGGTTTCTGCCGGAATATGTATGGGCTCTGCTTTTTATTGGATTAGTGAGTTATTTCACATATTTATTTATTAAACAATATAAAAAACATGAGCAATAATAAAAAATCTTTATTAGCACTCGGCATAGCAATTACTTTAATAGTGCTGGCTTCAGCGTACTTTCTATTTAAAAATTCTTCATCAACTGGCGATCCGCGCGGCTTAACCAAGCCGTCACCCGCCGATGCTTCATTGAACTCATTAATCGGCAAGCCACTGCCGGATATCCAATTACAAGACATAAATGGGAAAGTTTATACAAATGCAAGCTTTAAAGGAAAAAACACAGTTTTATTTTTTAGCGAGGGATTGATGTGTTACCCGGCTTGTTGGAACCAAATTGCGGGATTCGGTACCGACCCGCGGTTTAATACGGGCGAGATCCAAGCTTTATCGGTGCTCGTGGACTCTAGCAGGGATTGGCAGAGAGCCATAGACAAAATGCCGGAATTAGCGAAAGCGAATACATTATTTGACGTTGGAGGCAGTGTGTCGGGAAAGCTGGGCCTCTTATCCCTTCCGTCTTCGATGCATCGAGGCTCTCTTCCTGGGCACACATATATAGTGCTGGATAAAGATGGGATAGTCAGATATGTGGATGATGATCCAAATATGGCCATGGCGAACGACCTGCTTATTGAGAAAATTACCGAATTTAATAAGTAGCGGATAAATATATGCATCAGTCCGATCATAAAGTAGCGACAAGTTCGGAAATCTCCAGTCTTGCTGGCGAGGCGGCAGGCAACGTCATGTATATCTGCCCGATGCATTCGGAGGTCGTGCGGGACGCTCCGGGTAAATGTCCCGGTTGCGGGATGGACTTGATACCCAAAAAAGTTGACTTTCACGCTAGTCACGATGGAGCGGCGATACCTGCCCCGAGCGGAGTCGAGGAGAGTCGCCAGGATCACGAAGCGGCGATGACAAACCCGCAAATGGCAAAACAAATGGAAGCCGATATGCGTCGGCGATTTTTGGTTTCGTTAATTCTCTCGATTCCTATTTTTCTTTATTCGCCAGTCGGCATAAATTTCTTCAAACTTAATCTTCCTACGCCAATTCCAATCAATTGGCTGCTGTTTCTGCTTACCACTCCGATAGTTTTTTGGACCGGCTCGATTTTTATTACCGGGACTTATTACTCTCTAAAAGCCAAAAAATTAAACATGGCGGTGCTGATTGCCACCGGTGTTTTAGCCGCCTACTTATTCAGTGTTTTGCTGACATTGCTGGGAGGCCAAGAAACTTTTTATGAGGCGGCGGCTTTGCTTGTTACTTTTGTTTTATTCGGTCATTGGATGGAGATGAAATCCCGCCGCGGCACTTCGGACGCTTTGCGCGCGCTCTTTGATCTTGTGCCGCCAAAAGCAAATGTCATTCGCGCCGGCAAAGAGATTGCAATTCCCAGCGCCGAAATTATTCATGACGATATTGTGGTGTTGCGCCCCGGCGACAAAGTGCCGGTGGACGGCGTTATTATTGAAGGAGAAACCTCCATTGATGAAGCGCTGATTACCGGGGAATCCATGCCGGTGGTAAAAAAAGTCGGCGATAAAGTTATAGGCGGCGCGGTGAATCAAACCGGCGCGGTTAAATTCAAAGCGACAGAAGTCGGATCGGAAACTGTGCTCGCGCAAATCATCAAGCTTGTTGAAACCGCTCAAAACTCAAAAGCCCCAGGCCAGCGGATAGCCGATAAAGCCGCAGGTTGGCTCGTCGTTCTTGCTATCGGCTCGGGGCTTGCCGCTTTTTTCGGCTGGTACGTTATCGCCGGGTCTGGTCTTCTGGTTGCCTTAACTTTCGCCATATCGGCCGTGGTGATTGCTTGCCCCGATGCTTTAGGTCTTGCCACCCCCACGGCTGTCGCGGTGGGCACAGGCATCGGCGCAAAAAACAATATTCTAATTAAAGACGCGGCGACGCTGGAAAACACTTCGCGGCTCAATGCGATCATTCTTGATAAAACCGGGACACTGACGGAAGGTAAACCGCGGATTACCGATGTGGTAGCGTTCGGCGATTTCACTGAACATGAAGTGCTCCGGTATGAAGCCAGTTTGGAGGCGGGTTCAAATCATCCCTTGGCGAAAGCCATTTTTGCGGAAACCGAAAGACGCAACGCTTTGCCATTTACCCCGTTAGAGGCCCCCGCCCTTGGCGGGGCAGTTGCCTCCCCGCTACCATCCCTTGGAGCTACGGGGCGAGCAGGCAACTTGCCTCTAATGGGGCTGAAACCAATGGCAAATTTTGAATCCATCGCCGGTTATGGGTTAAAAGCGCGGATTGACGGCAAAATAGTTTTGACGGGAACGGAAAAATTATTGCGGGATAACGGGATTGCAACTGAATCCGCGCGCGATACGCTCGACCGGCTTGCCGGAGCAGGCAAGACTTTAAGTTTATTGGCCATTGATGGAGTTATCGCCGGCGTGATTGCGGCCGCCGATCCGCCACGACCTAATTCTAAGAAAACTATCGCGATGCTGAAGAGTTTAGGTTTGGAAGTTGTGATGATTACCGGCGATCACGCCAAAGTAGCCGAGGGCATCGGAAAAGAATTGGGCATTGATCGGGTGTTTGCCGAAGTGCTTCCGGGGGATAAGGCGAAATATGTCAAAAAATTGCAGGATGAAGGCAAATTTGTGGCAATGGTGGGAGACGGCATCAACGATGCCCCGGCTTTGGCGCAATCGGATATCGGCATCGCCATCGGCGCGGGTACGGATGTTGCGATTGAGGCCGGCAACATTGTGCTGATGAAATCCGATCCCTATGACATTGTTGCTGCCATTCGTTTAAGCAAAGCAACAGTGGTCAAAATGAAGCAGAATCTTTTCTGGGCGGCGATTTACAATGTGCTTGCGATTCCGGTTGCCGCGGGCGTTTTTTATAGCTCGTTCGGCTGGTCTTTGCGGCCTGAAATTGCAGCGCTCCTGATGTCGGCATCATCCATTATCGTAGCCACGAACGCTGTCCTTCTTAAGCGCGTGGAGCATAGTCTTAAATTATAAGCGATGGTTTATGATTTTAATTGATTAACTCAAAATGCGTATGGAAAATATTTTAAGCATGGAGCAGTTGCTGGAAAAAGTTAACAAGATAAAAGCGAGCGGTTCGTTCGATCTTTCTATGGAGGAAGATTTGAGCATCGCGGTTATGAATTTGGTGAGCTTGGAAGAACATTTTTATTTCACCGGCGAAAGAACCGGCAAGAATGAATATTTTGATCTGATGAGCCAAACAAGAGAGATTCGGAAACGATTGATGGCCAAAATGATTGATCAGCATGAGGGTGAAACCTGGTGTATCACCAAGCATCTGTTAGCCGCCACCATGCGCCTGATTGAAGTCGGCACAAAACTTAAATCTACCGGCAAAGACAATGAGGCTCGCAAAACATTTAAAGATGCGTATGAAATATACTCGCTCTTTTGGGGGCTAAGACTCAAATTAATCGACATATCTGACGTGAAGAAGATCGAGAATAACAAATTGAATATTCACCCCGTTACCACGGGGGGGATAGAGTCTATACAGATGCCACGGCTGGAAGGTCGTGGTAACGGGGTTCACGACAATACACCATCAGATAAACCTCCAATGACCAAAGAAGAGATTTTAAGTAAATTAATAGATTGTTGTAAAGAATAAAAACATGGAAGATCAAACAGAAGAAAAAATTAACGGCAGTGGTTATGCGGTGCCTGTAAGCATTGTAATTGCCGGAATCATAATCGCCAGCGCCTTGCTAAAGAACGGCGCGAATCTTAATAGCCGAACTTCTGGCATAAAGCCGAGTAATACAAAGACTGCCACCCAGGCAGTATCAGCAAGCGAAGAAGCCGTAGTACCCTCCGAAGGCGTGGATTTGCCGGTGGTCTGGGGCGATCTCGGGGCGAAACTTGTCAGTGTTGGGGCAATCGATGCCGAGAAAATGAAAGCTCTTTATGAAGGAAGAGGAGAGTTTACCCCGTTAGAGACAGATCGCCCCGAGGCGGTCGTAGCCGTGCCTTCAGCAGGGCGGTCTCTAACGGGGTTTAGCGATGAATACCAGAACCTGCTACTTGGCCAAAACGACGGTAAACTTAAAATCACCAAAGACAACGCCGGTTATATTCTTAACCTATTCTGGGCGCTGGGTCTCGCAAGCAAAAATTCTATCTTGGATTCAGGTGAGATGATGGATGCGAGATATGGCGGAGCTGGTCCGCCAGCCGGCGGATTTGCTTCTACTGCCGGCTGGACTATCGCCAAAGGCGATCCGATGGATCACTACAGCCGCCACAAATTTTTTAATCTGACACCTCAAGAGCAAGCTCTGGTTGATAAGGTGTCAAAGGGAATATATAGACCGTGTTGCAACAATTCGACGCATTTTCCGGACTGCAATCACGGCATGGCGATGTTAGGGTTCTTGGAGCTCATGGCCTCGCAGGGCGTGGGTGAGGAGGAAATGTACAAAGCGGCTCTCGCTGTAAATTCCTACTGGTTCCCGGATACATATCTCACCATAGCGGCGTATATGAAACAGGATGGTGTGGAGTGGAAAAATGTGTCGCCAAAGGATGTGCTCGGGATTAATTATTCGAGCGCATCCGGGTATGCCAGAGTTTCTTCTCAAGTTACTCAACCGCGCCGAGGCGGGGAAGGAAGCGGATGCGGTGTAGATACGCAAGTGCCAGTTGCGCCGCAACGCCAACAAGGCGGCTGCGGGGTGTAGTTGTATAGTAATGATGGAGGCTGTAACGCTGCATCTTATAATTTCGCCCAATAAAATCTGTTACAATAGGACGTCCTATTGTAACAGATGCCGGCATAATGCTTGGAGCTTTTTTGAGGTACATTCGCGTGGTGGTTTCCTCGCCATACAAATTCCCGCTCCCGAGAGACAATGGTCATTGGCTTGATGTCGGGGAGAACGAGATTTTGGCTTCTCAATATGTTTGTGTATAATTAATCGTATGCCGGAAGAAAGTAAGATAAAGAAAATCGTAGTTGACCGGAATCTCTGCATCGGCGCGGCGAGTTGCGTGGTGGCCGCCGGGACTGTTTTTGAGTTGGATGCAGAGAATAAGGCTGTTATTAAACAGAGGGGCGTAAACCCCGTTAGAAGTAGCCCCGCCGAGGTCCTTCGGACTCGCGTCAGAGACGCGAGCGAGACTTCTAACGGGGTAAAAAATTCGGGGCCAGCTGAACGAGAAGCGCTTGAGAACACGGCGATAGATGATACGACGTTGATGCAGGCGGCTAGTTCATGCCCCACGAAAGCGATTTTTCTTTATGGCGGCGATGGGAAGCAAATCTATCCATAGTCCAGATTGTAATCAGTCTAACGGAGGTTTCAGATCGCTTTTATGAGAGAGTTTGCTTATCTTATTGTCGGTGGCGGGATTGCAGGCACAACGGCGGCCGAGGTAATCAGGCAGAATGACGCAAATGGCGAAATTGCCATTGTGTCTGACGAACCTCATCGTTTGTATTCGCGCATTATGCTTTCCAAGCCCAATTTTTTTATGGAGCGAATACCGTTTGACCGGGTTTGGCTTAAGACTGATTCATGGTATGCCGAAAACAAAATTACACTACTCTTAAGTAAGAGAGCTGTTTTGCTCGATGCCGGCAAGAAAGAGATACATCTCGACGACGGAGAGATCTTGCGTTACGGCAAACTCCTTTTAGCGGTGGGCGGGTGCGCTAGGCATTGGAATTTGCCCGGGGGAGACAAAAAGGGAATTTTTTATCTTCGGACGCTGGATGATGCGCGCGCGATTATAGCGGCGGTAAAATCGGCAAAACACGCTGTTTCGGTCGGCGGAGGATTCGTCAGTTTTGAGATGTGCGAGATGCTTCGGTTGGCCGGCATTGATGTAACTTTGTTGCTTCGGGAATCGTATTACTGGGAACCGCTTTTGGATCAGACTTCAGGCAAGATGATTGAAACTGCTTTGGAGCATGGCGGAGTTAAAATTTTACGCAATACCGAAACCAAAGAAATTATCGGCGGCGAGAATGCAGAGGGCATTGTTTTAAGTTCCGGCGAGCGGATTCCTGCCGATATGATAGTTGTTGGTATTGGGGTGGTTTGCCCGTTTGAATGGGTAGAGGCCGCGGGCATTAATGTCAACCGCGGGATGCTCGCGAACGAATATTTAGAGACTAATTTGCCGGATGTCTGGGTAGCTGGGGACTCCGCGGAATTTCAGGATGTTATTCTCGCAGAAAGAGTTCAGCTTGGGAATTGGGTAAATGCCCAGATGCAGGGGCGCGTTGCGGGTCTTAACATGGTCGGCAAAAAAGAACCGTTCCGGCTTGTTTCTTTCTATACGACGCAGGGGTTCGGGATTACTATTGCATTTGTTGGCGACGTGCGGCCTGGGCCAGACCGCAAGGTTATCTCGCGTGGGCCGGATGCATCGGGATCATACGGTAGAATCATAATAAAAGACGGCGAAGTTGTAGGCGCCACACTCATCAACCGTACGCAGGAACTCGCCACGATTTCCAAAATCATTGAAAAAGACATCAAGGTGGCTGATCATGAAAGCGATATCGCGAATACAGCATTCAACTTAAGTGATTTAATCCATGGATAGCGAAAAAATCAAAATAGGATGGTTTTCTTTTTCCTGCTGTGAAGACAACACGGTTGTTTTTACGGAACTTATGAATGATCATTGGCGGGAATGGAAAAAAATCTTCGATTTTAGGCACGCAAGAGTTCTTAAGTCGAAAAATATCCTAGATGAGCTTGATGTGGCTTTCATTGAAGGCGCCATTGCATCAGACGAGCACGCCGAAAAGCTCCGCGAAATCCGGGGAAAATCAAAAAAACTTGTGGCAGTCGGCGCTTGCGCAGTCGTCGGGATGCCCGCCGGCCAGCGAAATTATTTTTCGGAGGAGCAAAACAAAGAGATAGAATTTCTGATAGCTCGTTTTTCGGCACTCCCTAAAGTCATGAAAGTGTCCGATGTCGTGAAGGTGGATGCGGAAATCCCGGGTTGTCCCATGGAGCCAGATAAGTTTTTATCGGCGGTAAACGGTCTGGTGGCCGAGTTACGGCCCTCCTTAATACAAGTTTAAGCATATTTATTAATTTAGGATGAGCTAATATTTTTTAATTTTAATTTGTCATTTTGCATTTTGATTTTTAATTTTTGATATTTCTATATGCACACATTTGATCTCACTATGGATCGCATGACCAAGGTCGAAGGTTCGGCCGGTCTTGAGGTTAGGGTAAAAGATGGCAAGGTAGAATATGTGAAATTTAAAATCACCGAGTACAAGCGCTTTTTTACGAAAGCCCTAGAAGGAAAACCGCTCATAACGTTGCCCCAGCTTCTTTCGCGGATCTGCGGCACTTGTTCCAACGCCCATATTCTCGCAAGTATCGAGGCCTGCGAACATGCGCTCGATATCGAGCCTACCCCGCAGACAAAGATTCTGCGTGATTTAACCATGGACGGGTTAAACATCCGCGATCACGCCCTGCACCTCTACCTTTTTTCCATGCCCGATATCGTGGGGAAAGACGCTTTTCTGGATTTTGACGAAAACGACCCGTGGCAACATCAGATGCTGCACGACGGTTTCGAGATCAAAGCCGCCGGCAATTTTCTAGCCACACTTGTTGCCGGCAGAAGTGTGCACGCGCTTTATCCCGTGGTCGGGGGATTCACCCATTTTCCCGATGAGAAGGGAATTGAAGAGGCGATTGCCAAGCTTAAGGCGGCTAAGCCCGCAGTCTTGCGCCTGATTCCGGTTTTCAAGGATTGCACGTTCAGTTTTGACCGCAAGACAAATTTCATGGCGCTTGTTCCTAAAGACAAGTACGGTTTCATTGACGGCTGTATCACAACGGGAACTGGAGAATGTATTAAAGAAGAGGATTATCGCAGTCATCTTGAACATGTGGTGCTTCCGTATTCGCAAGCCTCGGCCTACAAGCACGAGCACGGGTCATACATGGTGGGGGCGCTCGCGCGATTGAATTTGGCGAAGCACATGTTGCATCCGGAAACGATAAAGACTCTTGGTACTACGCTCGATATGTTTCCCTCGACTGACATTTTCCGCTCCAATCTAGCACAGGCGGTTGAAATTCTGCATTGCCTTGATCATGCGGTTGAAGTTTTAGAAACATACAAATTCAAGCCTGAAGCAGTCATAAAAAAATCTCCGCGCGAAGCAGTGGGAGTCGGCGTGGTGGAAGCCCCGCGCGGGACGCTCTATCACATGTACAAAGTCGGCAGTGATGGCGTTGTAAAACAAGGCGAGGTGATAGTTCCCACTGGACAAAATCAAATCAATATAGAAGAAGACATTGCCACGCTGGTTGAAAATCTTCTTCAGACAACAACGGACAAGGATCAAATTCAGTTCGAAATTGAAAAACTTATACGCGCCTATGATCCCTGTATGAGTTGCGCGGCGCACTTTCTTAAAATTAAGTGGAAAGGAGTATAGCGCTGACTTTCCCAAGTGCTTCTTGTTTCGAAATCGTCGGCGGGACGCCTACGATTTTTATTTTTTCAATTTTCCCGAGTTTTTTGAGTAGCCGTAAATTTGCCAGTGCGTCGAAATCGTGCATGGTTACGCGCGGAGCCGAAACAAAATCAGACATATCATCGAAAACTGTGACCTCTTTGATTCCTTCCACGGTATCGATAACGGTAATATTGCGGTCTTCTCCCCATTCTTCGTTGGGATCTAGCTCGATAAATTCAATATCGGGAAGTTTTTGGCGGAGTTCTGGCAGGATTAATAGAGGCGTAGCATCGGGCTCGATGTCCTGATTTCCGAAAACGAACACCTTATTTGTCATATTATCTGGTTGGCTAACGCAATGCTTTCCAGCGTATAGCGCTGGAGCATCGTGGCTTGTCGTTTTGAAATTGTTTCGCAGAGCACTCCCCAGTGTATAGTTACGATTTTCCCAGTTGTTAAGCTCTCGATGTCGTCGCGCGCATCAAGCGTTCGGGTAAATCTTTCCGATACGAGTTCGCCAAGCGCCAATTTGCTGTTCTGGAGCGTAAGCGGTTTTCTTTGCACCGTCACGAACGGGCCGTCGGTTGATGTAACCAGCCCCCAACTTATGCGGCATGAATCCATGCTTTCAAGCGTGTGAGCTTTTTCTTCGTGACCTGTTCGTTTCCAAACGGCAAAAACATGGAATGAATGGTGCGGCAAGGCTCCTTTTCCGATAAGATCCGTAAGATGCGTGAAGGACTTTATGTCAAGTTTCTTTTTTAGGCCGTGATCATCAACCAGATGCCGATACAATTCGTTTCGGCTGATATTTTCCAGAAGCTGATTGCCGATCCAGTATGCTTCCACCACGCGTATGTCGAACGGGTCTTGTATGCCGTTGGAGGTGGCAATTCTCCTAAGATACGGATACATCGTGCGGAATTGTTTCATTAATATCTCGAGTCCCGCGTCATTTTGATTTTCTTGGATATAACTAAAAATTTCCCGATTGGCGTCGGGACCGCAATAGTGAAGCCGATTTGGCCCGAAGGCGTAGCGGCTACATTTTAGTACGCCGTCCATACTGGATGTTACGATTGCGGAGTGTTGGAAAAACTAGTTTGCAAAACTGATTGTGCCGTGCGTTTTGCGAATAGAATCATGAGGACTACGCCGGTGATAAGCAGAATAGCGCTTGCTATTTGTGGGATTGCCAAGGAGCCGGTAATAAAGACGGCGGACAGCACATTTGTCACTAATGTTGCAGGAACCAGAAGTGCCGCCACATAGGTCGCCGGAGCATTTTTAAGAGCGGTGTACCATAGCGTCACATATCCGAACAGTAAGACGCTTGTAAGCAGCGTCCAGCCCCATTGGGCTCCGCTAAGATCAAGCACCGCACCCATAGCCATAGGCGCTCCCCTTAAGGCGAGAAACAAAATCAGAAACATGGCCCCAAATGACATTCGGGCGGCGGCCACGACAACGCTTGAGATATTCTCTAAGGCTTTTTTCGCAATAATATTTTCAATTGCCCAAAACACTGTTGCTCCGAGTATCATGAATTCTCCAATATTGAATTGGAATCCATTAAAGCCGCCAACGAACAAATTCGCTCCGAAAATTGCGGCAATGCCTACCCATTGCTGCCAGGCCAGTTTTTCTTTCAGCATCGGTATGGCAATAAGCAAAACCCACACGAATAGCGTTTTATGAATGAGCCCCGCGTTAATCGCGGACGTTTGCTGAAGGCCCGTGAAAAATAAGGCAAACGGCACCGCGCCGCCGATAAATCCTATGGCCAAGAGCCGCAGGAGCTGTCGTTTTGTAAGTGATAAAACTTCCGGAAGTTTTTTAAGCAGTAAAATGGCGCCTATAATAAAAATGGCTACGATAGCGTTTTTCAGCGATGTATAAAGGATTGGATCTTTAATTGCTGTTACCGCGATTTTGGTTAGGAAATTATTGGAGCCCGAAATAATTGCGGCAATCAGCACAAGATATGTAGCCGAGCGAAATTTTAGATCTTTGTTCATTTGAAACATACTTATTTTATAGCATACCCAATTCGAGATTGGAAGTTAGCAATAAAGCCGTAAGAGCATTTGCGGGATTTCACCGGCGCGAATCTGCGCCCACGGCATCTTTAAGGTTTAAAAATCTGTCTCGTTCTAAAAATTTACAGAGGCCCTCGTTGATTGCCGCCGGAAGTTGGGGTCCCACAAAGACAAGTCCTGTAACCAACTGAACTAAAGACGCCCCGAGGCGGATTTTAGTATAGGCGTCTTCGGCGGAAAATATCCCGCCGCAGCCGATGACAGTTAGACGTTTTCCATATTCTCGGTAGGCGAGCGCTATAAGTTCGTTAGATCGCGCCCAAGTCGGTTTGCCGCTGAAGTTTCCTTTGGGGTATTTTGCGGCTTCTTCGGGAATCAACGCGGGATTCGAGCGATCTTTTTGGAGATTCCCGAAGATTACCGCAGCTACGGGAAATTCGGTGATTACATCAAGCATCTGCCGCGTCTCGTTATCGGATTTTTCAATCGGCATTTTTACGAACAGCGGTTTTGAAAGTGAAAGCGCCGCGACGTTTGATAAAAGCTCGCGCAAGTTTTCCGGCGGATAGAATGTAACAGATCCAAAAAGATTCGGGCAACTTATGTTTAGTTCGTAATAAGAAAAAGGAAGTTTACCCACCTCGGCGACTTTGAATGCCTCGACAATGTCGTCTATTGCTTCTTTTTGCGTCATGGGTTTTTGCCCGTTAGTTTTTCCAATACTGATACCGATGGGAATTTCGAAAGACGCGCCCGAAAACTTTTTGGCAATAGCGCGGATGCCATCATTTTTAAAACCTTTGTTGACCATAAGAGATCGTGAGCGCACCAGACGGCCGAGGAGGGGCGGCGGGTTGCCGCCGTAGGGATTGTTGGAAATCGTCCCAATCGTCCCAAAACCGAATCCGAGTGATGGCAGGATTTGCGGCAGTTCTCCTTTATAGTCAAATCCCGCCGCAAGACCTACGGGCCCTGTAAATGTGACGCCATAATAAGTCTGGCAGAGGCGCTGATCATGCCTTACAAGCATTGCGCTGGTCAACCGGCGCAGAACGTGAAAACGCCCCGCGTATCCGCCGACACTTGTTAGCGCGTGATGGATGAATTCGCTGTCAAACTTAAAAAAGATTGGCCGCAGAATATATCTGTACTTCCATGCCCACAAGTTAATCCATATTTGCTTCATAAGCTAAGTATACTCTTGTCGAGAGTATATATTGTCCCGCTTGAGTATAAATGAATAATCCATCTGTACCAATAGACTAGTCTATTGGTACAGATGGATTTCTGCTAGTACGACATAGCAGAGGCAATCTAGGCATTGGTGGCAGATATTACTTGATAGCAGGAAATCGGTGCATACTTGAAGAGAGGATAAGAACGCTGGAAATTATGGTGGTATCGGGTTTGTCTCGGCGACCCGATCTAAGAAATATAAAACCGCCCCGGCCAGTATCGTGCTGGTTCGCTGATGAGTTCAAAATAATTCCCACTGAACAATTCCATCCTCCTTCGCTAAGGCTACGGACGGACACGTGGAATTGTTCAGTGAATGTTTTGATAGAAACTACCCTCTATGATTCATTGTTTTATCTAGAGCCCATCGCAAAAATCGCTTTCGTGACGAAAATTTCAAATTTGCAGTAGAAATGGATTTTCGGGGTGGGCTCTAAATATGAAATACACGCCCCTAAAGATAGGTTTATTGCAGGCAGTGGCCTTGTCTCTTTATATTGGATTTTTCGCAGTGTCTGTATTTAAAATGCAAAATTGGATCCACACTACGGGTGTTACAGCCCATCCCATTGCTGGAATTTTGATATTTTTATTCGCCTTTGTAATTTCGGCCTTAATTTCCGGCTCGATTATCTTCGCATATCCTGTAACACTCTTTTTTGATGGACATAAACGTGAAACATTAGGAATCGTATTTTGGAGCGCGGTGTGGCTTATAATAATTTTTGCCATTGTTGCTATCAGTATTTTCTTTGCGGGCTTGGGTATAGTAAAGTGATAAAGTCCTAGCTTTGGGTATGCAGACCCGCCCGCCTGCGCAGGCGGCGCGCGTTTAATTGAATCATTATGAAAACATTGTTGATCGCAGTAATAGTAATTTTAGTTCTGGCGGCGGGATGGGTTGGTTTTGTGACTTATGTTTGCGAAGATGATTGGTGTTTTATTTTCCCTTGGCAGAAAATAGAAGCCGCAGACAGTTTTCAGCGTTGCGCGGGTTTTGGTTTTCCAGTGACGGAGTCGTATCCTCATCAGTGCCGCGCGGGAGATAAAACTTTTACTGAAACCGTTGAAGAGCCAAATAGCAACTTAATTCATGTCACTGCCCCTCTCTCTAACGCTATTGTTGAAAGCCCGCTTACGGTTAGCGGAGAAGCACGGGGGAATTGGTATTTCGAGGCCTCGTTTCCAGTCCGCATTTATGATGCGAACAACAAGGAGCTTGGCGTCACTCCGGCCCAGGCCAAAGGCGATTGGATGACAACCGAATTTGTGTCGTTTGAGGCGGTGCTGACATTTAGCGCGCCCGCGACCGAAACCGGAACGCTGATTTTGCAAAATGATAATCCCTCGGGGCTTCCCGAAAACTCTAAGGAGGTCAGGATTCCTGTGCGATTTTTAGCAAGCTCTGCGATTAAATCCGCAGAATTTGATAAGCCCGTTACAGCAAGCCTAGGGGGTAAAGTTTCGTTCCCTGACGGGTTAATTCTTGGGGTGAAGGAAATTAATGACTCGCGTTGTAAGTCGGGCATGGTCTGTGTTTGGCAAGGGGAGTTATCTCTGGCCCTTACGGCGCTTAACGGCAAGTTTGGCGGAACATCTCAAGAAATTCGTCTTGGTACTGTTAATAATACAAGTGTCAGTTTGAAGGGTTACACATTTTCCTTAGTTAGCGCGACAGCAGAAAGCGCAACATTTATTGTTTCTTTGACTTCGGCTGGCATAAGCGGCATTAGCGGTTACATTCATATGGGACCAACATGTCCGGTTGAAAGGAATCCACCAGATCCCAAGTGCGCCGATAGGCCGTATGTGAGCGCGCCGATAACCGTCACAAACTTGGCGGGAAAACAGTATCAAGGCGAGACCGATGCTGGCGGCAACTTTCGTATCACTCTTCCGGCTAGCGCGTATTCCGTAACTGTCGCTCCCCAAAATACCTTTCCGAGTTGTGATGAAAAGAAGGCGGTGGTGGTCTCTAATATGTTTACGAATTTAGATATTTCCTGCGACACCGGCATTCGCTAAAATGGAAATGGTGGCTGACCCCATTTCCATTTCTGCATTTCCCGACCCCATTTCCGCTGAACTGGGTGGGGCTTTTAGTTAAGGGGTTTAAAGAGTAACATATTACTCGGCCTGCTTTTTGTTCGCTTTTGGGAGGAATATATATATGCCACGAGGAGATCTCATAGTCAGATTCGAAGACGTGTCTTTTGGATACGGATACAAAATGCCTATTCTTAGTGAGGTTAATTTTTCGTTGCGCCGGGGAGCAAAAATTACGCTTATGGGGCAAAACGGCGCGGGGAAGAGTACTATATTTGGGCTTATTACTGGATCCATAAAGCCCGAATCAGGAAAGATTCATTTTAGTCATGGACTTACAATTTCGACCGCTCGCCAGATGATTTTGCGAGGAGAAATGACTTTGACAATAAGGGAGTTTTTCGAGGCACATTTAAATGGAGCCTCCTTCGCTTCTCCTCCGCATAAAGCTACTTCTTTCGCCGAAGTAGCTTCGGCTACGAAGGCCGAGTCGGCGGGTAAGCCAGAAGGCCGAGGCAAAATCTATGATATCGATCCGCGGATTGATACTGTGCTGGAGGTAGTTAATCTGAAAGCGGAACACGGTAGAGTCATTAAGTCATTTTCCGGCGGCCAGCAGGCGCGTTTGCTTCTCGCATCAGCCCTCATCCAGGATCCCGATTTGCTGCTGCTCGATGAGCCAACAAATAATCTTGACGCGGAAGGCGTCGCGCATCTTAGGCAGTTTTTGGTTGATTACAAAAAGACCTGTGTTGTAATTTCTCATGATGCGGAATTCTTGAATGCTTTTACGGAGGGCGTTTTATATCTTGATAATCATACGCATATCGTTGAGCAGTACGTCGGGAATTATTCTGATGTTGTTAAAGACATTACAATTCGGATCGAAAAAGAAAATCGGAAAAACGCTCAATTAGCCAAAGAGATTCAGGAAAACAAGGAAAAAGCCAACTATTTTGCCATGAAGGGTGGTCAAATGCGACTTGTGGCTAAAAAAATGCGCGAAAAAGTCGAAAAGTACGAAGAGGAAAAAGTCGCGGTACGAAAGGAAGATAAAACAATTCGCCCATTTATTATTCCGGCGCAGCAAGATCTTGTCGGAGAAATTGTGAATATTTCATCAGTTTTGGTGATTCGGCGGCATAAGCCTGTAACTAAGAAGATTGCCATTTCTCTTAGGAAGAAACAGCATTTACTGCTCACCGGGCCGAATGGTATTGGGAAGAGCACGTTTCTTCGGTCTCTCGTCGAGAAAACTTCAAAGGGAGCGGTCATCAGCGCGGGCGTAAGTGTTGGGTACTATAGCCAGGATTTTTCCACGCTTGATTTTGAAAGTACCGCGTTCGACGCGCTTCTTTCTGTTATGCGGGAACCAGATGAGGAGCGCCTCCGATCGGTTGCGGCATCGTTTTTAATAACAGGTGATATAATTCATAATAAAATCGGTAATTTATCTGAAGGGCAAAAAGGCTTAGCATCGTTTGCGAGATTAGTCTTGCAAGAGCCGGGGCTTTTAATTCTTGATGAACCGACGAACCACATGAATTTCCGCCATATCCCCGTGATTGCCGCTGCGCTTAATAAGTATGAGGGCGCAATGATTTTGATCAGCCATGTTCCGGAATTTGTAAAACAAATCAGAATTGATGATATTCTTGATTTAGGAAAGTGATATAGCTCTAGTCCCGACCGAGACGGGTTAACAAAATCTAATTATGCCGATAAGTCTTAAACGAGCCACTATCCAAGATATACCTGCTTTGCTGTCCATCGAAAAAAGTGTAGCCGGTACAAAAATTTATTCCCCGATGCTGGAGGAAAGCGAGTGGATTGAAGAATTTGATAATGGCCCGATTTATCTTATTGAGAAGGATGGTATCGTGGTTGGCAACATTTCATATGAGAAAAAAAGCGATGACCATGTATATATCAGCGGTCTGGCTATTGATTCGCACTTCCAGAATCAGGGTATTGCCAGGGAAGTTCTGGGTCAGATATTGGAAAGTCTAAAAGATATAAAAAGAATTGATCTTGTGACCCATCCGGAAAACACAGTGGCGCTTAAGCTTTATCAGTCTTTAGGCTTTGTTATTGAATCTCGAAAAGAAAACTATTATGGAGATGGCGAACCGCGGTTGGTGCTTGCGCTTGAAAGAGATTGACTCGTTATAGATCCATATGGCGCTGCAATAATGACTAGTAACTTTAAACATTATACTATAGAGTCTCATGCTTAATTTTATTGATAATTTTTTAAATCGGGTGACGATGTACCGGTTGGTGCTGTACTGTTTGATATTTTTTTACTGGCCGTTATTCTCTTAAGTTTTTTTAAATTACTTCCATACACTCCAGCTGACTTACTTTTATCGGTCGCTATTATCATGGTAGTTTCATGGCTTACCAACGCCATTTTTGCGTGGGTCTTTAGAGCTCCTTCGAATGTCGAGTCGGTTTATATTACGGCGTTGATTCTAGTGTTTATTATCTCGCCCCCACACTTGGGTGGTTATTCGCAATTTATTGCGTTAGCCGGCTGGGCGGCGGCGTGGGCGATGGCTTCTAAATTCATTCTTGCCATAGGTAAAAAACATATTATGAACCCTGCGGCGTTTGCTGTGGCTTTAACGGCTTTCGCCATTGGCCAATCAGCCAGTTGGTGGGTGGGGACTTTCTATATGGCGCCGTTTGTTGCGATCGGCGGTTTTCTTGTTGTGCGAAAAATACGAAGAGCCGACATGGTGGGGAGCTTTCTCATTATCGCGCTTGCTGTAATAATCGGTTTTGGTTTATCAAGAGGCTCCCATCCTTTAATATCAGTACGAAGTGCGCTTCTCGATTCGCCGATCCTCTTTTTCGCTTTGATTATGTTGACAGAACCTCTGACAACCCCGCCGACAAGGATGCTTCGTATGGGGTACGGCGCATTGGTTGGATTTTTATTTGTTCCTACGATTCATATCGGCGCGATTTACTCGACGCCAGAATTGGCGCTTATTGTGGGGAATATATTTTCATATGTCGTTAGTCCCAAAGAAAAACTAATTTTGAAATTTAAGGAAAAAATAAGAGTTGCTGCCAATGCTTATGATTTTATTTTTGCCTCCGATCGGAAATTCACTTTCCGTCCCGGGCAATATATGGAGTGGACCTTGGCGCACCGACATCCCGATAGCCGCGGTAACCGGCGATACTTTACCATAGCTTCCGCGCCCACAGAGGAAGATGTAAGAATCGGGGTGAAATTTTATCCGGAGCCGAGCAGTTTCAAGAATAGATTGGCCTCTATGAATCCGGGCGCAACCATTGTCGTTTCTCAGCGTGCTGGCGACTTTGTGATGCCCAATAATAATCAGCAAAAACTAGTGTTTATTGCTGGCGGCATCGGTGTAACGCCATTTCGCAGTATGATTCAAAACCTTTTGGATAAAAACGAAAAACGTCCGATTACGTTACTTTATTCATGCAAAACTGTTGCCGACATCGCCTATAAAGAAATTTTTGATAAAGCCGTAGGGGAGTTGGGGATAAAAACTGTGTATGTCATCGCCGAACCTGATCAAGCATCAAATAATCATCTAGAGATGCGCCACGGTCTCATCGATAAGACAATGATTATTGAAGAAATTCCTGATTTCAAAGAACGGATGTTCTATATTTCCGGCCCGCACGCTATGGTGGCGGCATTTAAGAAGACCCTGAAAGGCATGGGTATTAAGAGGAGCCGGATCAAAATCGACTTTTTCCCTGGGTATGCTTAGAACTCATCTCAAGAATGCATTTGGGCTCCAATCGGCAAATTTCAGTTGTGGCCGCACTTGCTCAAACTCATCGTATATACCACACTATTCCTTATTCCAATGTTCTTAGGAACATTGGAATAAGGAATTTGGCATTGTGTGTAGATCTGGGAAATCCCTTTTTCAATACGAGTCGTTCCTGTTAAGATGTGAGGCGTATTTCGCGAAGCGAAATCGCCCCGTTTCCGTTGGCAATCTCTACTATGATACTCTAGAGTATGGAAGTGGACTATAAATGACCCTCCGCGCAGCAAGCTGACGCGGAATAAGGCGAGTTTAAAGATGCCATTTTTAACTTGCCCTTAAAGTTGTTTTGAGATGGGCGCTAACCAATTTTGCCGCGCTTGAGATTATTCGCATCGTCAAAAAATTGTCACTTAAATACTGTGCAGTATTTAAGTGACAATTTTTCTTATGCGTGTGCGGGTTTTGAGGAATACCGGGTGGCAAAAATTCGGCCGTTATTGGTTTACTCCGTCCGCCGAAAGCCATGACCATTCTTTTTCGCCTGAAGCTTCGGATGGACATAATAAGGCCGTGGAGCTTCACGTTGCGCAGTGTCGGCGAGAGCGTGATATACTTTAAGCATGAAAGGATACGTCACAAATATCGAAAAAGCCTCGTTGGACAATGAGTATTTCAGAGAGGTTTTATATACGGCGGGAAATTGCCAATTAGTGGTGATGAGCTTAAAGCCGTTAGAAGATATCGGCGAAGAAGTGCATCAGTTGGACCAGTTCATTCGTTGCGAATCTGGAGAAGGGAAGGCGGTTCTAGACGGAGAAGAACACGTTATCAGCGACGGTTTTGTGGTTGTGGTGCCTGCGGGAACGCGGCATAACATTATGAATACCTCGCGAGATCAAGCCTTAAAGCTTTATACTCTTTATGCTCCGCCGAATCACAAAGACGGAGTGGTTCACAAAACCAAAGCCGAGGCCATGGCTGACGAGGGCGAGCACTTCGACGGGGGAACAACTGGTTAAATTTTAAAATTGTAAGGGCGTGAGTTCTAAATCGCTGATCTGGATGGGAGTGTTTGTTGGGTCTCTCGTTGGAAGCTTTATTCCGGCGCTTTGGGGCGGCGACACTTTTTCATTTTCTTCAGTGATTTTTAGCGGCATAGGCGCAATCGGCGGCTTGTGGCTGGGATATAAAATTAGCCAGTATTGATCTCTGCCGCATCGGCGAGATTGTCTATCCCAAATTCAACCCCCGGAGCTACTATTGACAAAATCATCATGGTATAGTAAGGTTGTAAAATATAAAAATCATGCATTATTGCCATCAGTTTATTGAGGACGTTCCGATGTCCAAACTCACTATTTCGCTGGGGCAGTTTTTCTATGATTAATCTCTAATTTTCGTACGAAAAAGAAAGAATGCCCCCGCGAGATAGCGGGGCATTCTTGTTATTGCTATCTTGGTATGATCTTTAACAACCTAACAAAGGAGTTAGGAAATGACAGAGAACAAGGTCGTGTTTTTGAAAGGCAAGAAAGTGATTTTGCGTCCATTGCGAAAAGAGACCGACCTTGAACCGTGCTTGCGTTGGTTCAACGATCCCGACGTGACACAGTATCTAACGACATATCTGCCAATCATGCCGCAAAAGGAGGCGGAGTGGTTCGACGAGCTCGCCAAAAGCAACGATCGCGTGGAGCTTGCGATTGAAACGCATGATGGGAAGTTTATCGGGACTATTGGTCTTCACGGAATTCATCCTAGGGACCGAACGGCCATGAGTGGGACTGTCATCGGAGAAAAAGGCGACAAAGAGAGTAATTGGGGACGTGGGCTTGGGACGGATGCGAAGATGCAGCTTTTGCATTACGCCTTCAACACTCTGAATCTGCGAAAGATCAACTCGGCGGTTTACGCTTTCAATGAGCGGAGTCTCAAGTATTGTCTGAAATGTGGGTACAAGATCGAGGGGAGGCGGGAACAAGAAGTTTTCCGCAACGGTGAGTACCAAGATGTGATTCTCCTCGCCGTTTTTCGCGATGACTGGCTTCCGATCTGGAAGCGGTATCAAGAGATGGGAGAGGCGGAGCAATAGATCAAGGACTGGGCAGACCGACTGCCTGCCGCGGTGGTGACACCGCGGCGTTTTTTATAAAAACTCGGACTCTCAAATTTCTTAGCCAGCTCGTCCTAGTTGAGGGTGCTAAACATATCCAAAGGCTGCGTCTAACTCTCTAAAATCAAATACACATATCATACACGATCGTGTATGATATGTGTATTTGATTTATGGTTTATTAATCCGCAAAATTCTGACGCCTATTAAATACCCGACGCATTACAAATTTGTGTTTTTTATCTGTACCAATAGACTAGTCTATTGGTACAGATGGGATTTGCATATTCTGTGCCGATTTCTACTTGCAGTTGGTGGTTATAGTGTCTTGCCAAGCAGCCAGCGAATAATTTGACGGCGCGGGTTTAATGCTGTAATGTTTAGTGACTGTGGCCGAGCGGCCGTTTTTTATTGCAGAGTATGCCGGGTAGTCCTGCCTGCCGGCAGGCAGGGAAAACTCGACTGCCCGCGGCATTAAATGTTTTGCTTCGCAAAACATTCGTCGAGTTTCTACTCCGTCCGCCGAATGCCCCGCCGCGTCAGACGCGGCGGGGATGAAGGCGAATCTTAAAATATCGTGTCGGCCAGCGACACCTTGCGGAGAAAACGCCCAGATGCCTTGCGCTTCAGCGCGAGGACGTTTCACTACCCGGTATACCAGGTAGTGAAACTTCGGATGCCGCGAGGCAGAAGTTACGAATCGGGATTATCGAATCTTGAGAGAATGTAAGAAGCTCATGAATATTGGGAAAGTTAAAATTCAATATTCGAAGTTCTACTACCTGGTATGGAAATCCGCAATATCGCTATAATCGCACACGTTGACCACGGGAAGACCACGCTGACTGATGCTTTGATGCGCCAAACTGGCGCTTTTAAGGAGGGCGTTACGATGGATTCAAACGCGCTCGAACTTGAGCGCGGTATTACGATTTACTCAAAAAACGCATCAATTTCGTACAAAGGCACGAAGATTAATATTGTTGATACCCCCGGGCATGCCGATTTCGGTTCCGAGGTGGAGCGAGTTTTGCGCTCAATTGATTCGGTGCTTTTGGTGGTGGATGCACAGGAAGGTCCCATGCCCCAGACTCGCTTTGTTTTGAAAAAATCATTGGAGCTTGGGTTAAAACCGGTTGTGGTCATCAATAAAATCGATAAGTCGGCAGCCGATCCGGCGCGCGCCGAGGAGGGGGTGCTTGAACTTTTTCTGGAACTTGGCGCCAATGACGCGCAGGCAAACTTTCCGGTGGTTTACGCTGTAGGCCGCGAGGGTATTGCCAAGCGGAAACTGACAGACGAATCAAATGACCTAACACCGCTCCTTGACGCGATTTTGGAACATGTGCCTTCAGCGTCATCGGAGGCTCTCCTTCTTAAGCCGCTTCGGTTTCAGCCGTTTAATTTGGGCTACGATAACTTTTTGGGGCGATTGGCGGTTGGGCGAATTTATGAGGGGGTACTGAAACTTGGCGCGAACGTATTTGTCAAAAAACCCAGTGGTGAAATCCGCCAAGGAAAAATTACAAAGATTTTCAGTTTCAGCGGATTAGAAAAAGTTGAAACCGCAGAAGCCGGAGCGGGAGACATTGTGCTTGTGGCTGGGCTTCCGGATATCGACATCGGCGAAACCGTAACGACCGACGTCGACGCCGAACCATTGCCGGCAATCGCTATTGACGAAGCGACAATCTCTTTGACGTTTCTTGTAAACAATTCTCCGTTCGGCGGGCGCGAGGGAAATTTTGTGACTTCGCGTCAGATCCGCGAATATCTCGAGCGGGAGCTTGAAGTTAACGTCGGGCTCCGGGTTGATTTTGGCTCGGCGGATAGTTTTCGCGTCTTCGGCCGCGGCGAACTGCATATTGCGATTCTTTTGGAGAATATGCGCCGCGCCGGATATGAAGTCCAAGTCTCCCAGCCCCAAGTAATTATTCGTGAAGTTGACGGCAAGAAACTTGAGCCGTTTGAAGAGGTGATTGTGGACACGCCCAAAGAATATCAAGGCGTGATTATCGAGCGGCTCGGAACGCGCGGGTGTGTTTTAAAAAATATGGCGCATGCTGGCGAGATTATCCGCCTGACTCTTGAAGGCCCGACGCGCGGACTCTTGGGATATCGCAACCAATTTGTGATTGACACGAAAGGCGAGGGGATTTTATCTTCGCGCGTGCTGGGGTTCAGTTCCTACGCCGGTGAAATTCAAAAGCGGGCGGTGGGCTCCATGGTTTCGATGGCGGATGGAAAAGCTTTGGGGTATTCCTTATGGGGCTTGCAGGAGCGCGGCACGCTTTATATCGGGCCGAGCACCGAAGTCTATCGAGGGATGGTGATTGGAAATACCGCGAAGGGTGACACCATGTCGGTAAATCCAACTAAAGGCAAACAGCTAACTAACGTCCGCGCTTCAGCTTCGGACGAGGCTATAAATTTGACGCCTCCGTTTTTACTTACCATTGAGCGTGGGCTAGAAGTGATGGCGGAGGACGAATATCTGGAAATTACCCCAAAAAGCGTACGTCTAAGAAAGCAGTTTTTGACCCCGTTAGAACGCCGCCGACAGTAGTCGGCGGTAAAGATGATATAGAGATAGCCGACTAGAGCGCAATGCTTCTGTTGGCCGGCTGTGAAGCCAAATCTGACTTGACGAAGCGCCCGTGCTTGCGGGGTTGACCGAGGCCGATAAGGCAAAAGCCCGAAAATAACGATTTTGGGTTATCTGTGGGCGGAAATGGCTGTTTTTGGGTAAGACACAGCGGTTTTTGCTGCCAATTTTAAATTCTATGGTATTCTTAAAAACAGCCACAGATAGGCCTATTTCATCGAGGTATGTCGCAAGAAGGAGCACCGCCATTTTTGGAGGATCATAAACTAAGCGA
>Ga0209542_10006092_pt1 | contig 23677 bp, 32 predicted proteins | sample RifCSPhighO2_01_FD_184028 | JGI IMG/M metagenome (GOLD analysis project Ga0209542, IMG submission 184028) | Soil microbial communities from Rifle, Colorado - Rifle CSP2_plank highO2_0.1 (SPAdes) (version 2) | ecosystem: Environmental > Terrestrial > Deep subsurface > Rock core/Sediment ...
TTTGCCCTAAGCATTGCCAGCAAATATCTTGCCAACAGGTCATAATCAGAAATCTTCAGATTTACAAAATACCGCTAACGCGGTATTTTGTTTTGCATTGGGAGGTGTATATGTCCGTTGTCAGATTGGAGTATCCGAAGGCCAGGCCTTCGTATTGGGTCTCGCCCGCGGCAGAAATGTTTGAAGGGCTGGCCCGAGTTCAGACTGGCGGGGAATTCGGAGAGCGTAAAGGAGCCATTACCGCGGCGATTCAGCTGTTGAGACTGGCTCTTGAAGGTCTTCCGCTCATTGATGCCAGGCGCAGCGCGGTGTACTTCATGGTCAAAGAGATTATGAGTAACCAATTCGCTATCACTTCCGATGATCGGGTTGCTTATATGCTCGTACGTTGGCAAAACATGCTGCAAATCGGAGAGAAGGAAGGATTCCGCCGCGTGTTGGCCAGTGAGCCAGAGGGGATTGCCCGGATGCAGTCGTTCTTCAACGCCCTGGTTCACAAAGGAGAGCAGGAACGGTCTGATCGCCGGAATATGCCGGATGACGACGACTAATCGTCGTGCCGCAAGGCTCGCTGACCGAGAACGGTCACCCTTATTTTTAAGGAGGACAGGGCATGTACCATACAGCAGGGAACCATTTGCACATCTATTGCGACGACGAGAAACGAGTGCTCCGCGTGGCGACCGACGAGCCGCTACTGCCGGGCTTCCGAGGGACGTTTACTCCACTGGAGACGTTCTCGGATCGGGAAGCGTGGGTCGCAAGTCCGTACTTCAATCAGATCGCCAGCGAGTATATCCAGGACATGATCGAGTGGTTCTGGTATGACTTGCGTCATGACCTGATCAGCTAAAAGACCTTAGTATCCAACACGGAGAACGGGTCTCGTTTCTTTTCTAGAGAGAAGGTGGCGGCTGGTCAGGGAAATTTTGTCCAGGCGGCGGGGCTTGAAAATCAGTCGGCGGCCGAAAGTCAGATGGGGATTTTAAATCTGAAGACGGCTGGAAATCGGAGGGAGGTTTAAAGTCCGAAGGCGGGCGAGAATCTTCCGGTGGACGAGAATCCGTAGGCGGATGAAATTCGGATGGCTGCCTGAACTCTGGCCGCGGCCGTTGCTCATTTGTCCGCCCCCTCTCTTCTTCGAATCGCTTCATACACTCTTCTTCGGAACTGCAACCACCAGGGCCGCGCCGTTCGGGTTCATCATGCGGCTTCGACTGACGTTCAGGCCGCATTTCAAATTCTTCTCGCCCGTTAGGCAGGGGAGGAGGCGGCATATTATTTTCCGATTCGATGAATCCATGCTTGCGAGCGAATTCCATGCAGGCTTGGTGATTTTCGGGATTCTCGCAGAATTCGCGGCATTGCTCGCCGATGCACCCGCCCGGTCCCGCGCCACCGGTCTTTTTGGCAAATTCAGCCTCCTTGGCGCTGATAGCGCCATGATCCTGGGCAAAAGCTATACAGCGATCCTTATGCTCCGGATTTTCGCAGATTCTCCGGCATTCATCCGGCGTCTTGCAGCCGCCTGGCCCGCTGCCGCTTGAAAGACTCCGCATCATCTTGCGGGCGACCTCGACTTTTTCTTTGGGCATCAGTCCCGCTTCAACCGCGAAATTCATGCATTCTTCGCCGTGAGAGATATCGCTGCAGTAGGCATGGCAGGATGCTTCGTCTGCGCAATCGCCCGGCCGTTTGATATTGCTTTTCAGAAGATCGCGGGTTTGTTTTATCTTTTCGAGCTCTTCTTTGTCCATCAAGCCGTTTTGTTCGGCGAAAGCGATACAGGTCTGTATCCGATCGGGATTCTGGCAGTAAGCTTTGCATTCTTCCGCGGTCTTGCATCCGCCCGGCCCGCCGGCCTTAAGCACGGTTTTAAATTTCTTTGCTTTTTCGATGTCAGCCTTCGCCGCAAATCCATGCTTTTGAGCGAAGTCCATGCAGGCTTCCATGTGATCAGGAGTGTTGCAATAAGCCCGGCAAGCGCTTTTGTTTTCACAATTGCCCAGTTCCGCGACAGGGAAGGAGATTTTCGACTCGATCGAGTCCTCCGATGCGGCCAGGGCCATAGTGCCAGCCAATAGTGTCGCGCCGAGAATAAAAATGTAGATACGCCGCATGTTAGTCGAAGGGGTTTTTATACGCGTTGTCAATCGGATTTTCCTGTTCGAACGGGTTTACTTTGGGTATTTCTTCAGCGGGGTCCTTGATCTTAGAGAGTTCGTCTGCCACCTCTGCATCCGTCGCCGGACTTGATGGGGCACTCGAACCGAATTGAGTCCATAACCACCAGCCCAGCCCGGCTAATATGGCAACGCTGAAGGCATATATCACGTACCTCTTAGTGTGAGGCACGCTTTGGGGAGTAAATTGCGGTTCCATGTCCATGCCCTAATGATAGATTTCATTTTCTTTGCCGTATAGTCATTTATCCACTATTTCTATTCTATTTGCGCGATGACGATAAAACGTTTCAAGGCGGTGCCGACCGGATAAGAAGCCTGCAATGTTAGGATTCGCTCCAAGCGGCCGTATTGGGATAAGACCGATGTATCATTGGGCGAAATTACTTTTGTTTCTCGAACCGTGTACCGGAATACCCGGCCGGCTTGGTCGGAAGCGACGATAATGTCGCCGACGCTGATTTTTGGAAGGAGGGCGAATACAGTTCTGTATTCGCCCTCCTTCCAAAGGTAGTCAGACGAATGGCCGAAGATATACACGTTGCCGAGTTCGCCAACGCGAGCGCCATTCGGGTAGCGAACTACCCCGCGGGACAAAGCTTTCTGGAATCCTGTTTCGTTATTGCTTTCTGCTTCCACGATCGGGGCTTTGATGCCGAGATGTTCGATCAGAAGCATATCCGGCTCCATCCGTTCGTCCCCATTCAAAGCCAAATCCTCTTTGGAAAAGAGGTATTTGGCTTGTTTCATCCAGTATTCGCCGTTCATCGCCAGAAGGGCGATGGCAAGCGAAACTGCGATGATGAGGCTGTTTTTTACGATTGGACGCGTCGCCATTTCATGACTGATGAGACGGCACCAGCGAGCAGTACGATGGCCCACGGATCAACGCCAGTCGTCGGTAGAGAGTCCGGATCAGCTCCGCCCAGCACTCCCGGCTCAAAGAATGCCTGAGGCGAAGGCGTCGGCGCTGGCGTTATGCCTAAGCCCGCGCCGACCTGCACATTCGTGGTAGCGCTCTCGGTCGGGAAGTTGTCTCCTTCCACGGTCACGGTACTGTCAACCACCGTACCGACCGCAGCCGGATCGACGGTAGTGCGAAGCGTCAGATTAAACGTCGCGCCTGCGCTGATCGTCGGTACCGCCCACGTTAGCGTCATCTGGCCGTTCGCGGTCGAGCTGATATCTGCCGGGGGTTCCGAGGATTCGAAATTCTGACTCGCATCCAAGGTCGTGCGGACGAATACGTCATTCGCCGCCACATCACCGCCGTTATGGACCGCGATGTTATATACGATCGCGCCTGTTTCCGCTGTCGGCGAGACTGTAATGCCGATTATGGGTGTTTGTCCGTGTGCCACGAGCGCAGAAAGAGCAAACAGCCCGATAGCAGTTCCGGCGCTGATCATGGCCTTTATTGTCTTGAACATGTTCATGATATGCTATGACGCAGATCACTTCCGAGGAATAATAAGTCGAAAGCGCTTGCATGCATGGCATTGAGATCATCTACCTATAGTTTCGACCTGGCGCCACAATACATAAAGGCGATGAGTTCTCTATGACATTCGGGTCAAAGTTTGCATGAAAAGAAGCTGAAGTTTACAATGGGAATATGATGAAAAAGGCGTTACTGCTCATTATAGCCCTACTAATCCTCGTTGCAGCGGTCTTTTATTTCGGTTTGCATACGTATTTTACCGGCACTGAAATAAAAGAGGCGCTGCCCGCTTCAATGGAAGAATCATACCCAAACGTGATTCGGACCGGGTCCTTTGTGAATGCGGATTTCGTCCATCGCGGCTCGGGCACGGCCAGTATCATGGAAGTGGACGAAGGCATGACGATTCTGCGCCTCGAAAAATTCAGCGTTACTAACGGCCCGGATCTCTACGTCTACCTGACGAAATCGGATAGTCCAACCGGCGATCTGGAAAGCCTTGGCGACTTTCTTGACCTTGGGCCGTTGAAGGCGGCTATGGGCGATCAAAATTACGCGGTCCGCGGCGATATCGAGGGATACACTACGGCGGTTATCTGGTGCCGTAAATACGGAGTATTATTTTCCTATGCAGTAATGCAATAATCAAAACCCCGCCGTCGGCGGGGTTTTGATTATTGAGCGGTCGGTGCTTCGACTGAAGCTTCCGGGGCGCCGCAAGTGCAGCCTGAGGCATCTTTGCATTGCATGCCTTCGTGAGCGACATGGTTGCAGCTGGCGCACATGTTGGTGTCTGACATAGAAATATAGCTATCAATTATCCTTAGTATATTCGACCTTCGTGAGATAGTATCATAGTTTTCGATAAAGCGCCAGGCCTGCCAGGGCGATGCCGGTAAAATTGGCAGCGATGTCCCAAATGGAATCACGGTCGAATATCACGCCGAAGAAGCCCAAGTGGAAATAGACGCTCGCGATGTGCTCGATGATTTCCCAACCGACGCTGGAAATAGCGATAATAATGGCTACTAAGCGACCTGCCTTGACCATTGATCTGCCCCGCGCGACGAATAATCGCGTTCCGGTGTACATCAAAAGAGTCGGCAGTAAGACATGGACGAATTTATCGTACGGAACCCCATGCTTATATAGGCCCCATAGGCCCAAACTGCCAAAACCGGACAGCGCCAAGCCGATTGCCAAAGCGGTTTGGAACGCTAGCCGCGGGCGGTAAACATTCGGAAATACCCAGCGTGGCAATTCGATCAGAAAAGCATACCCGATCGAGATGATGCCCATCGGCACCGGCTTATAGTAATCAGGGAACCACCCAGCGGGCCCGATGAGGAGCGCTAAACCGATAAGGATGAATCCGGCTTGTGCAAAACGGATCAGACGCGCCATATCACGGAGTGGGACAGACGGCGACGGTGGGTTGAGGATCGCCAGGCAGGGGCACGACCTTCCGCACCAGCGTGCTGATCGCCGCGGCCAGATCGCCCCGCTCCGCCTCCGCTTGGGCGGCGGCCATCGAACCTTGAGCGTTGTCTAGAAGGTTATTGAGCTGTTTGATTTTATCGGACGTGCTTAACGAGGAGAATTGTTTACTGTTTACGGTTTCCGAGATCGCGTCAATTTTTTTATCCAAATCACCGAGCACGCGCCGTTGAGCGGAGGCGGGATTAACCACTTCGATAGCTGAGGTTTTCAAATCCTTAGCGATCGGAGTCATAAAAAAGATACCCAAGGCTCCGGCGCTGAACAGAAGAAATTTAATCATGCTTTTATAATAGCAACTTTAACCTAAAATGGAACGGTTTGACCTGGCGGCCTAACTCGTGCTTAAATACGCCCCTATGGCTCCCTTCCCTTTTTTCTATAAACAGCCCAATGACTGGACCTGCGGGCCAGCGGTGGCTCGGATTATCCTCCATTTACTAGGCAAACCCAAGACGTTGCGGGACATCATTCGGGAGCTGGGCACCACCCGGCAGGGGACGGCTAACCGGGATCTGGCCCGTCTCTTTCGCAAGCATCGCCTCTCGTTTACTGAAAAAAATCAAGCTTCGCTGTCTGATATTAAGACCAAGTTAAAGCGGCACTGGATCGTCACCGCGTATTGGATTCCGTCCCATCGAGAGGCGCACTATTCGATTATCACTAAAGTTACGGCCGCGAGGGTCCATTTCCACGATACTTGGTTCGGATCCAATCATAGCTACTCGCGGCCACATTTTATTAAAAATTGGTGCGATGATCGTTGGTTTATGAGTGTTAAGAAGACTTCCGCGGCCATTCCACGATCTCGCCCGCTTTCCGCTCAACGACGTCGGCTCGGCGCAGGGAAGCGATCATTGGTCGGGTAATGATTTCATGGTGCGGTGATTCGTCCAGGCGGATAGCCCAATCCTCCACGCCCGTCTCGGTAGTCACCCATTCCACGCTTTTAGACAGATCAAATGGCCTGGAGTAGCTCCGCAGCGTCTTGAAACCGGTTTGATTGAGGAAATACTCGTGAAAGTAAGACATGGCTAATTCTCGAACTGTCTGATATACTGGTTCCCGGTAGCGTAGTACGGCATGATTGGTTTTTGAAATAGCGCCCCAATGACCGTGTTGCTTGAATAAAGCCACGACATGGTCGAAGTCTTTGGCGGTGCTTCTGAGGTCTAAGATCAGCGGTTTCTGGCCATGCGCCCATAGGGCGGCCGCGGCCAGGAGGGCTCCTTCAAAGCAGTGGGCATGACCGTCCCGGATGGCCACCCGAGGCGAGTTGCATGTATTCCCATGATTGAACGGCAGCGCATTCAGCCAGTCCTGGACTTTCCTTGCGGAATTCAGGCGTGCGAACAGCGCATGCTCCCAGCGGCTGAGTCTTAATCTATTTTCCATTTCCATATCATATCAAATACTTATAGAAAAATAACCAAGCAACCATGAACGGAAAAATCAAAACGTTGGTGCGGGATCGGAAGTTCGGTTTTATCGAGGTCGAAGGAGAAGCAAAGGATATCTTCTTTCATCAAGACAGCCTGCAAGGCATGACATATGATGAATTGAACGAGGGCGATGCGGTTACATTCGAATTGCAGCAGGGGCCCAAAGGTCCAGCCGCGGCGAATGTTCAAAGGGCCTCTTAGCAGAAACTAAAAAGCGGTCGCCAGAGGCGACCGCTTTTTAGTTTAACGCGTGACGCGCTTAATATCGTCCTTAACGGTATTGATGGGAATCGCGAAGCCGATGTTTTGGGCGTCTTGAATGATGGCGGTATTGATGCCGATCACCTGGCCGGAGAGATTCAAGAGCGGACCGCCCGAATTTCCCAAATTGATGGCCGCATCAGTCTGGATAACGCGATCCAAATATTCAGGCGCGCCTGCATTGCCCGAGGCCAATACCGAACGGGCTAAACCCGAAACGATGCCTTTGGAAACAGTGTTGCTGAATTGGCCGAGGGCATTGCCGATCGCAATGATTGTCTGCCCGGTCTGTACGCTCTCGGAATCGCCCAGCTGCAATGAAGGCAGGCCGTCTCCGCCAGCCGGCGGATCTATTTTCAAAATCGCGATATCCTGTTCCGGATCTTTCAATAATACGGCGGCCGGATAGCGCTTATTGTCATGGGTAATGACGGCAAGGTCCGCGCCCGGTATGTCCACCACGTGCTTGTTGGTGATGATGATACCATTGGAAGAAATGATGAATCCGCTACCTGCGGCCAATTCAGTCTCCGTTTCACCGCCTCCAAGCTTACTTCCGGCACACTCCTTCTCCAGATATTCCCGGAAAAGGGGATGAGCGCAGCCGCGCTGCCAGCCAATCGGTTCGTGCCGAGTGGCAACAATGCTTACCACCGCCGGTGCCGCCGCGCTAACAACGGCGATTACCGATTCCTCTTCGCTTATGCCAGCCTGTTGTGCGGATGCTTTTAATTCTACTGTCCGGCTCAACGGCATGCTGATCGCAATGATCATCGCCAAAAAGGCGCTCGTAGTGAGGCCAAGAACGGACTTGAGTTGCGCCGCCAGTAGTCGTTTCATGTGAGTAAAAGAATATCCCTCGCCGGTAAAGTTTGTGTGAATCCAGGGCTGCGGATAACTTTTATTGCCTCGCATGGTATGATGAGAGTAATGATTCCACTTCTCTATCAGGAGGGAATGGTCGAAGACTGCAGCGTAAAAAAGTCTAATTCTATTTCCATATGAAACTGCACAAAGTGGCATGGGTCTTAGTGATCATTGGCGCCTTGAACTGGGGACTGGTCGGATTGTTGGATCTCAACGTCGTGACCGAAGTTTTCGGAACTGGCACTCTCACCAATGTGATCTATGATCTCGTTGGTCTCTCTGCGCTCTACCTTATCTTCAATCGAAGAGGGTAGTCGCCATCAAAACCCCCGTCTCTGGCGGGGGTTTTGATTTTCACGGAGTTCTCATTACAGGCTTATACGATAATGCCGATGTCGAACTAATATTGGTGGCGCGAGTCCGCCTTTTTTTGCGGGTTCTCCCATCAAGCCAAATATATGGCAGACCTTAAATGCGGTCAGTGCGAGTATGAGGCCACGGACGAGAATGACCTTCGCCAGCACCAGCAGAAGGCCCATCAAGGCGGTTCAGGCGGCGGTCGGGGTCCGACTGGAGAAGATGATATGAGCATGTAAAGCAAAAAGCTCTCGCCCATGGGCGAGAGCTTTTTGCAAATAAATATGGCTAATAACGAAAGCGCCGGTGCAGCCTCGGCGGTGATCACCGGCATCGTAATCATTGTTCTGGTATTCATATTTTTCATGTATGGCCTGCCGCGGATGCGTGATAATAACCCCACGATCAATATACCGGATCGGATAGACGTCAAATAAGGCGCGGGTGCCTTATTTGACTTTTCATGTCAAATTTGATATAATGTATGTATTAGGTTGGTCCTTTCCAACTAAGGAGGTTGAGATGGCAAAACGACTCACGCAAGTCGCGGCACCCCAGCTTCCCGAGTATTCATTCGCGGGGAGTTTCCGACAACGAATGGTTGTCTCAACGGGAGAGGGCACATTCGACGGCGCCAAGTTCATCAATGTAAGAACTGGCACGCGCGTCCTCTCTGGCAAATGGCAGTTGGTCCTTCTGGCGGGATTCATTACTGATTTCGCCAGTAAGACCGAGGAGCGGGTCGGGGACACGACGCTTCAGGGGTTCCAAATCATTCCGGCATTTACCGCCGAGCAGATCCAGACAGGCCTGGCCGAACTCGGGCCCTCCAGTGAGATGCGGCTGTGTTGCTTGGAGGCGATCCTGTTCCCCAGGCGCTATCAGATGTTCAGCGCTCGGATGATGCTACAAACCTCCGGCAACCTCAATCTCTTCCTGATTCGGGATCGCCTGGCCCGACTCCGAGCGGTCACGATGAGATTCGGCGGAGGATTCTGCAGCATCGAATCTTCCGATCCAGGCGAGCTACTTCCGACGGACACGAGGGTGTTCCGGCGCTACCGCCCAGGTTAGTTCACATGCAACGCCGTTGTCCCTTGAGTGACAACGGCGTTCTTTAACTTCATGATTCACCGGCATTTCATGCCGTACTTTTATAATCCGTTTCATGTAATCGTGTTTCTATATCGGAATATCGCACACACGCCTGATCACCGTTTATGCGAACCGATTAGAGATACATAAAAATATGCCTACACAGAGCCAAAGGAAGGGCAAGCAAGGTCGTAAGGCGAGACGGAGTCAGAATCAGAGAGGTAATCAAGGCGATACTCAAGGCGGACAAGTCGGCGGAGAAGATACTAGCTAAAATGCTAAAATGAATTAAGTGATACGAAAAGTCCCGGCAGCTGCCGGGACTTTTCGTATCACCATATGATTTCCCGAGCGAAATTCGTTCGGGATGAAACAAATGACAGCTATCGCGCCGATCATTTGATCGCGCGGCCGTCGATTAAAAGGACCTGGCACCAGTTTGGAATATAAAAATGAAACTAGGATGAACCAGGAGTAATCCGAGGAAAGGTGACACTGACCGTCGTCCCTTTGCCGATTTTACTATTGATGTAGATCATTCCGTGGTGGCGTTCGACGATTTTCTTGACGATCGTAAGTCCAAGGCCGGAACTTTCCATTTCATGCTGGGTACGTGAATGCCCTGCCTTATAAAAAGCACTGAATACGTGGGGCAGGTCTTTTTCTTGGATGCCGATGCCGGTGTCTTTTACTTTGAATTCAAGCTGAGCATTATTTTCCTTAAGAGTTACAGATACGCTAACCGTGCCGCCGCGCTCGGTATATGTGACCGCATTTTTAATCAAATTAATCGCCATCTGCTCAATGGCGACCGGATTTCCGAAAATCATACCCGGATCGGTATTCAGCAGGCGCAAGGTAATTGATTTGCGGACTGCCAGACTTTTGGCCTTTTCGGTGATATGAGCGATGAGCTCCGATAGATTGATCGGCATAAACGGAATTTCGGCCACCCGGTTGTCGTAGAATGAAAGGCTTAGAAGATTCTCGATGATTTTAGACATCCTATCAATTTCTTCTAAATTGCTGCGGAGCGCCTCGGCGGCTTCGGCCGGATCCAGATGCGCCTCATCGATAAGAGCAACTTCAGAATTCGTTTTCATTATCGCCAACGGGGTGCGCAGTTCATGCGATGCGTCGGCGATGAATCGCTTTTGAGCTCGGAGGATCCGGCGGATCGGCGTCATTGTAGTGCCGCCGATAAAAAAGGTGATGGCAATGAGAAGAAGGGCGACGATCGTATAGAGCGTACCCGCTTCCTGATAGGTAGCCAAAATCCCATCGCGGGGAGCGGCGGAAAAAACAAGCGGCGTAATTAAGAACACCGCCAACAGAGAGATCGCGTAGAGGATCGTCAGCTTAATCCGAGCGCTGACGAAAGGGTCATCTTTTAATTCGGTAGCCCACTCCGCGTATCGTTTCCAAAAGTTTTTCGCTGTGTTGTCCATCGATTTTCTTGCGGAGATTCTTCATGTGGACATCCACGACGTTGCTGAAGGAGTCGAACGCAAAATCCCACAGGTGATCAAGAATCTGCTCGCGGGTGAGAACTTGGTTCGGATGCCGCATAAGGTACTCCAGAAGGCCGAATTCCTTCAACGTTAGCACGATTTCCTCGTCCTGGCGATACACCTTACGGGTGGTGGTATTGAGACGCAGATCTCGGACGGTGAGTTCGATGGGCAGGGCTTGTTCTGGCCGGCGCAGCAAGGCGCGGAGGCGGGCCATGAGTTCTTGAATCGAAAACGGCTTTACCAGATAATCGTCCGCGCCAGCATCCAAGGCTTGGACCTTATCGTCTGTAGCGTCGCGGGCGGTTAGCACCAGGATCGGAATCTTGATGTCGGCGGCGCGGACGGCCTTGGCAACTTCAAATCCGTCCTTCTTGGGCAGCATGAGATCCAAGACCACGGCGTCATAATCCTTATGGCTAACCTCGATCCGCCGCTGGCCAGCTTCGCCGTCCATGACATAGTCAACAGCATATCCTTCTTTCTCCAGTCCTTTCTTGAGGGACTGGGCTAATTTTTCTTCGTCTTCAACGATAAGTACACGCATATATAATCAACTTCATATTTGAACATGAATCCCGCATGAAGCTTCATGAAGAGCGTACGCTCTTTAGTAGATAATTCAAGGTGTGTTATACTTTCACTATGGATACCGAACCTCGATTGGCTGATGCCCCGGATGGCGAACCGATTGTAATCCTCGCGGATGCCCCGAATCCTGTTCCCCCCACGCCCCCTTCGTCCGGCGGCGGTTTTGATAAAAGTAAACTCATTCTGCCTGGAGCAATCTTATTGGCCGCTGTTATGATCAGCGGATCGGTGTTGTTCGCCCGACTTTCCGCCGGTACGCCAAACCCGGCCGGCCAGCCGAAATCAAACAAACCGGTCAACATTGAAATCGGCAATAGTCCAGTCCTCGGCGACAAAAACGCGCCGGTGACGATCGTGGAATTCGGAGACTATCAATGCCCGTTCTGCAAACGATATTTTGAAACTGTTAAATCTTCGATCCTGAATGAGTACGTGAATACGGGCAAGGCAAAATTTGTATGGAAAGACTATGCTTTTCTGGGACAAGAATCATTGTGGGCCGCGCAAGCCGCCCGCTGCGCCGGCGATCAAGGGAAATTTTGGGAATACCACGATTACCTCTATAGTCATCAAGGCGGCGAAAATGTCGGTGCATTTTCAAAATCCAATCTGAAGAAATTTGCCACTGCCTTAGGATTGAATGCAGGCACATTCAATACTTGCTTGGACACGGACAAACATCTTTCTGCTGTCCAGCAGGAAACCCAATATAGCAGCTCGATCGGGGTTAATGGCACCCCAGCCACGTATATTAACGGCCGGCTTGCCGCGGATGGGCAAGGTAATTCCATCGGCGCCGCGCCGTATCCGGTTTTTAAGGCTCTTATTGACGTAGAGCTTCAATAGGTGTATAATGGTAGGTATAGTAGGTTCTCGGTGAAGTCTCTTTCTTAGTCATTGACTAGTGGGGGCTCGAGAGGTCGCCCTACGAGTAATACAAACGACGAAACAACTAATCACAAACAACGACGTTGTAGGTGGTAGGTTGTAAGTTGTACAGTAAATTTGGCTAAGAGATTATATGTCGGCAACCTGTCTTTCGACACGACCGACGACAGCATGCGGCAAGCATTTGCCCAGGCTGGAGAAGTTACCTCTGCCACGGTCATGAAAGACAAAATGACCGGTCGTTCCCGAGGCTTCGGCTTTGTGGAAATGACCACCGATGAAGGCGCAGCCGCCGCCATCGAGATGTGGAACGGTAAGGAACTTGATGGTCGCACGTTGACCGTCAACGAGGCTCGCCCGATGACTCCCCGCGAAGGCGGCGGATTCAACCGGGGTCCTCGCAGCTACTCCAACCACAACGACTAACCTCGTTAACAAAACCCGCCTCACGGCGGGTTTTGTTTTGGCCGAAATTCTGATTAAATTAGTGAGATGAAGATTAATCTTCCTAAAAACGATCCCAGGAATCTCCGTGCCGGTTCTTTTCGTGGCGAAAGGCCTGGGTTTGAGCCGAAGCAAATGAAAAATTCTCGAGGCATATCGGGGACTATGTCGAGAAATTTTTCAGAAGCTGGAGACCGAACACAGGACTTGCAGCAGAAATTGAATCGGCAGGGAGGTTCCCAGTACCATTGGACTAACCATGTTGCTCGGAAAATGATGCAATACGCCTTGTCCGCCGACCGGGTTAAGCGCGTGGTACGCAATCCCAAACGAAGCGAGAAGGGTATCGCGCCAGACACAATTGCGGTGATGCAGCCTGGCAAAGCGATTGCCGGCAAGCTCGGCCAGCCGCCGACCTGGAAGGAAGAAATTTGGGTAATGTATGCGACACGAAAGCAATCAAAAGTTAAAACGCCAAACTTGATTGGCCCAAAAAAAGTCATCATCACTGCTTGGCGCTATCCTGGTAAGAGCCCGATCCGCGAAGCGATTCCCATTCCCAACGATATCCTCGAAGAACTTAAGAATATAAAATATTGATGGCTAAGTACGATTCTGAATGGTTTAAAGAGCGTGCCATAAACTGCATCAAACAAATTGCCCCAAATACTTGGGATTATTCGGATTCGCTTTTGTTATATGTCCCGAGTGCCACGGAAGCTTACGAGGAAATTCAGCAAGAAGAGACGCCATACCATACATTGGTTACGAAGCCTGAAACGGAATTCATCTCCAAGATAGCAAAAGAAATTTCAAAAGAACTTCCCTCTGAATTTAATTTTATTGATTTGGGTCCGGGGACAGAGCATAAAGAGCGATTCTTTTTTGACTTGCTTAAAAAACAAGGAAAGCAATTTACATATTTCCCAGTAGATATCAGTGAGCGGTTTCTCGAGGTTGCTGAAGACTTTTCTCAAAAGTTAGGAATTCCATGCAAGCCCATTCTTGCTCCATTTGAAGAAGTTGGTCGAATATTGCCGTCGGGATATCGATTTATTTCCTTGGGCCTGACTTTTATAAATTACCGGGTTGAAGATATTTTAAGTTTACTGAAAACTATGATCGGAAATGACGGGTGTGCATTTATAGATTCTCATATTAGAAGCCGAGTAGATACGGAGGAGATTAGAAGTCTATATGTTGATCAAGTAGAGTCCATGATAATTCCCAAGGCAGAACTATTGGAATTGGATTGGGAAAATGATCTTGAGAATATAGAGGTGAATGATAAGGTGGAAATATGGTGCACTGTGAAGAATCCTTCTTCCCGTATGGTAGAAAAAGGAATCAAAAGCGGTGATCGAATGATAATATTCCAGTCCTTGCGACATGATCTGGAATTTTTAAAGGAAGAAATCCAAAAGGTATTTCCTAACTACCAGATGCATGACATTGGTTCGCCATTTGTAGGATTTTTATTAAAGTCATGATTACATTCGACGATTTTGAAAAAGTAGATATACGGGTTGGAAAGATTATTGAGGTGTTGGACTACCCTGAAGCTCGAAATCCTTCGTATAAACTCAAGATTGATTTCGGTTCCGAGATCGGCCTTAAAACATCTAGCGTTCAGGCCGTTGGTGCCCATACCAAAGAGGACCTGACCGGTATGCTCGTGTGCTGCGTGGTGAATTTCCCTCCCAAACAGGTCGGACCATTTAAATCTGAAATTCTCACTCTCGGTTTCAAAAACACTGCTGGCATCGGTTGGGTCTTAATCACTCCCGCAAAAGACTCCGTCCAAATCGGAGACCAACTGAAATAAGTTGTCCACTTTTAGGACTAGTGGTGGCCTCATTGTTTCTTTATCTGGGCTGTGATATTATATTTGCATAAACACCCCGGCCAGCCGAAAGGTCCGCCGGGGTTTAAGTTTTTCTTGTTTTTACTAGGCTTTTTGATACCATAACCTTATGGCTATGGTACTTATTGATGGTGAAAATTTCAGAGCCAAATTAGGGGAGGTTTTTAAAACATCTGGCCGACCTAAACCATCGTGGTATTCTTATAACTTTAAAGGACTTTTTGAAAGAGTGTTAGGAGATATAAAAATAGAGCGTAAGGTTTTTTATTTTGCCAAAATTCAAGAACATCCTAATACCTTGGAAAAATCCAGGCAGCTCATTGAGGAACAACGGCTTCTAAAGACTCACTTAGAGAAGCAAGGATTTGAAGTGATATTGGCCGGTAGGGTTCAGGGTCAATTTGAGAAAGTATTTTTTAAAAAGAAAATTCTTGTTTTTAAAGAGAAAGGTGTTGATGTAAGAATTGCCGTCGATATGGTTTGTATGGCTTGTGATAAGAAAACTGATGAGATTATCCTTGGTAGTTCAGATTCTGATCTCCATCCTGCTGTCAATGAAGTTAAGAGGAGGTCGGTAAAATGTATTTATCTAGGGTTTGAAACAAGTAGTAATGTGGGACTGTCTCGAAACGCCGGCCGGACTATTCTCATTCGGAACTCCGAAGTTTTAAAATTTTCTTCTCAAAAAACAATTCTTGTTGATGCGGTTGACTGCTTTGTAGACAAAGACGGATTGATTTTCAAACAAATGCAGGAGATGTTGAATTCATTTCCAAATAAGAAAGTTTTGTTGACCGGAGCCAATGACGAGCAGTTTAAAACTTTCGGTTTAGATAAAATGCCGTATGAGGTATTTACCCTTAAGCATAATCCGGAGAAAACCGATCCGGAATATTATCGCAAGATGCTTTCGCATTTCGGGTTGAGCGCAGAGGATGTCGTATATTTCGAACATAATCCCGAAGCAGTCAAAAGTGCTGAATCAGTCGGCATTAAAACTTACTTCTATGATTCCGAGAAAAAAGATCTACCTCCATTAAAGGATTTTCTAACTCAGAACGTATAATGAAGTTGAAAGAATTGATTAAGGAAGTATTGGAGAAAGGGTATCTCATGAGCTTGGCGACAAGTGATGGGGGCGGAGTTTGGGTTGCTGATGTTATTTATGTATACGATGACGAATTGAATATCTATTGGATGTCCGACCCGGGCGTTCGGCACTCGCAGGCGATTCTGAAGAATAACCAACTGGCCGGAACTATTACCATCAGTGGTCAGGGAGAAGATAATCTTGGCATTCAATTCGCAGGCACTGCCGAAAAGATCGAAGGCCCTCGATACGATCTTGTCAAAAAGCATTTTGCAAAAAGAAATAAACCAGAACCCGCGGAAGCTGACGATGTTCTGCAAGGCGATTCCTGGTATATTTTCAAGCCTACAAAAATAGAGCTTACCCACGAAAAACTATTCGGTTTTGATAAGCAAAAATTAGAGCTCTAATAAAAAAGGGCCCGCGTACGCGGGCCTGAAGTTTACCAGTTAATGAACTTGCCATCGAAGGGCCTGCCAAAGATGTATCGGCAGGCTTCGTCTATGGGGTTGGGACCAGCTAGGTTTTCCGCAGGCACATGGAATGTGGCCTGCTCGACATAGCATCGACTGACGAGAGTGAGATATTCCCGCGAGTAGTCTTCAAAGACATATACCGGGCAGACATCAATCCGGTGTCCGCTTGGCGCGACAATGTGGAAAGCATCGTAGCGCTCTTTGCCTTGCAGGTACCGCTTCCAGTATTTTCTGGACGATCTGTGGAGATCATCTCGGAGAGCAACTCCGACTCGGCGCGAATCCACCTTGCAGACACAGATCACAGGCCGGCCAAAAGTTCGCTTGTTTCCTGCTCTGACTTCCGTCCAACCCGCAAAAAGGCAAAGGGCCACGATCCCGACTGCGGCCAAAGGGAGATAAATCAAAGGACTCATATACTACTCCTTGCCCTCGCCAGTCCCCGAATTGAGGTAGGCTTTTGAGCTCCCATTACTATACAACACTTTTAAAGTACTTGCAAGTTTAGGATAGGTATGCTATAATCCTAATATCCTGACTTTTTGTCATTATTAAGTCCAGGGATTGCCCGGTCCGTAAGCCTGCCTGCCGGCAGGCAGGGGCCATAATGGTAGGGCACTCAAAATCGTAAAAAATGTCTAATAACAATGTACAAATTAATATTCCTCGCACCCAGGCGCTTTTCGGCGTCGGTGCTGGCATTCGCGATTGTATCGCGGCATTTAGACATAAACGATTCCTGGATTCTCGTAATTAATTTCGTTTGTGGGTAAGCGCCGCGGATAGCAATCCGCGGCGCTGTTCGTTTTAACGGCGCCAGAACTTTGACAACTATGGGAGGTATAAATGCGGAATAACCCGTTGATCTATCTGTTTCGAAAGACCTGGCACTATTCGGCGGGCAACCGACCGGTAGTGATTAAGTATTGGACCATGTTTATCGTGGCTAATGCACTTACACTGATATTTGGTCCACTCATTGCAGCCAAGATCATCGACATTGTTCAGAAGCAAGGAATCACTGAGAGAAACATTAATTTGCTATTCCTTCTCCTAGCTTTACCGTTCCTGCTCGATCTCGTGTTCTGGATGATCCATGGCCGAGGCCGAGTTATTGAAAGGCAAAATTCATTTCTCGTTGGCACAAACTATCGCAAGTTTCTGCTGAGCGGCGTGATGATGCTACCTATGCAATGGCACACCGACCATCACACCGGCGATACGATCAACAAAGTCGAAAACGGCGCTTGGGCAATGACAGACTTTTCAGAAGAAGGCTATGCACCGATAGCGTCGCTCGTCGAGCTTATTGTGAGTTGGGGCATGCTGATCTACTTCAGCCCTCCGGCCGGGCTCATCGTGTTTGTGATGATTGTCGTCACAGCCTGGGTAGTCATCCGATTCGACCGAGTAATGATGAGTCAGTATGACGAACTAAATCGTATGGGCAATCATGTCTCGGAGAGTGTAATTGATGCGATTACTAATATCACAACAATAGTCATTTTGCGGGTAGAGCGGTTGGTAATTCAATCCATTGCCAATCAGATCGACAAGCCCAAGGCCTTGTACTGGAAAAATATCTGCCTCAACGAATGGAAGTGGTTCTCCGTTAACATGTGTTGCACCTTTACTGCAGGAGTAATCACCGCGATCTATTTCCGACAGCATATTGGCACGGGTCCGGGAGTACTTGCAGGTGATGTTTTTCTGCTCTGGTACTATCTGGGTAAAATTAGCGGCCTGTTCAATCGGTTTGCCGAAAAATATAGCCAGACGGTCAAGCAGAAGTCTCGAGTAGTGAATGCAGAAGAGCTGGCCAAAGAATTCAAGAACAAAGAACTACCCACGCGGGGTCTTCCTGAACAATGGCGACGCCTCTGTATTGAGGATCTGAATTTCTCGTACCACACTGATGAAGGAGCCGATCTCCACCTTGAGCATATTTCGTTATGTGTAAATCGTGGAGAGAGGATCGCCTTTATTGGTACAACAGGGAGCGGAAAATCAACGCTATTAAAACTCATGTTGGCGCTATATCCGTTGCGTGCTGTTCGTCTGACGGTGGATGGAGAAGTGATTCCAGGCGGGTTTGCTGGAATAAGCTCAATCACCGCACTGGTTCCTCAAAAACCTGAGCTGTTAGCGAAAACAATCGTTGGAAATCTCACGATGGGCGCTGAATACGGCATGGCGATCATTCGGCATTACACCGACATGGCTTGTGTCACTGAAGTAATTGAAGCTTTGCCGCGAAAGTTTGAGTCGATGGTCAAAGAGAAGGGTGTGAATCTTAGTGAAGGGCAACAGCAGCGACTCGCACTGGCACGGGGGTTACTGGCTTGCCACGATAAAGAGATTGTTCTTCTGGATGAGCCTACGAGCAGTCTCGATATCGTGACTGAGATGAAAGTCTATGAGAATATATTCCGTGGATTTCGGGATAAGACAATCATCTCATCCATTCATAAATTGCACCTCCTACCGATGTTCGATCGAATCTACCTCTTTGAGAATGGTACGATTACCGCTTCAGGTACATTGGCCGAACTGTTAGCAGAGTCATCTCAATTCAGAGACCTCTGGCTGAAGTATCACGAACACCAAAAGCGGGTCAATGACCCGCAAGGATAAGTGTCAGCGGCCCGTAAAGGGCCGCTTTTTCTTTTTATGAAAACCAGTATACTTCACAATATAGTACGAAACTCTTTGGATTCGATAAGTGAATACTACAAATCTGTAACTATGGAAAAACTACTACAAACCGGTGAGCAACATGAGAAGATAATCTCAAAGATTGAGTTATATTTTTCCCGTCATGGAGAAAAACAAAAAGGCGATGGACGACCCAATGAAGAGATTGAGCTAACCGAAAAAGGTATAGAGCAAGCACGAGAAGGATCTGAAGGAAAAGACATGTCACACTCGTTGGCATTCGGGAGTTCCAGTAAAAGAACCCAACAGACAGCTGGTTTTAAAATGGCGGGCAACTTAGATGATATTACAGGAAAAGAAAGTCTTGCCGAACTAAGAGAAAAACTCGATAAGGATCTTAAGGTAGGGAGCAAGATTGGTGTGGATCGACGATTAAATCCAGGAGAATTTTCTGAAACAAACTATGATAAAGTAGCTGACGAAGCATTTAGTACAATGGGCTATTTGAAGTTTCTTGTTGAACAAAGCGATGAATTGGCAAAGCAACTCTCAGACAGTAAAGCGGAAACATATTCTCGTATGGCATCGCGAATCGCAGGTATAGTAGAAAAGTATATTGAGATTGCACCGCGCTGGGATGTACTGGTTCGAGATGATCAAAAGAAATACAGTGACACTCTAAAGCGGTTTTTATCTACCCACCAAGGTATTGGCGAGTCTTTTTTGGCGAAAGTTATTGAAAAAACTCACGGGATTGAAACCAGAGACGCATTTGTTGCTGCACTTGATAATCAGGGATTTGAATTTGCAGAAGGGTTTCAAGTTCAACTCAAGAATACTTCGCAGGGTACGCTGGAAATTGAAGTAAGCTTCCGAAAGGAAAAAGACGGCAAAACATCTTTTGAATATAACGGCGTTGTCTCACAAGATATAATCCGGGCTATCGCCAGTGATTAAATATATTTCTAACCTCCAGGATATCTCAAAAAACGATGCCACGATTGTCGGAGGCAAAGGGGCTTCGTTGGGAGAAATGATTGGAGCGGGGTTTCTGGTCCCGCCGGGTTTTGTAATTACTACAGACGCATTTCGATCTTTTATGGAATCGGGAGGCTTAGGCAAAAAAATTGAGGGACTGATCGGGGAGATTGAAAAAGATGAAATCAAGTCAGTTGAACGCATTGCGGAGGAGATTGCGACACTCATTGCGCGTGCTGCCGTCTCCAACGAGGTTGTAGAGGAAATTGAGCTTGCTTACCAAGGGCTGGAAGGTGGATTGGTTGCAGTTCGATCCAGCGCCACTACTGAAGATGGTTCGGAATCAGCATGGGCCGGACAACTGGAAAGCTATTTAAATATAACTCACGAAAGCTTGCTTGAGAATGTGAAAAAATGCTGGGGTTCTCTTTTCTCACCGCGAGCACTTGCGTATCGACTTGAGAAAGGTGCAGTCGGAGATATTGCGGTAGCGGTAGTCGTCCAAAAAATGGTTAAAAGCGAAGCGGCAGGGACTGCTTTTTCGGTTCATCCAGTCAGTCAAGATCCAGACCTCATGGTTGTCGAAGCGGTGCGAGGGTTGGGTGATGCCGTAGTTTCAGGAAGGGCAACGCCGGATAGTTATGTAATTAGAAAATCTGACCTGCATATTATCAGCAAAAATGTTCAGCAGGCAGAGGCAGTTTTATCTGACAAAGAAATCCAGGAACTTTCCGACCTGATTCTAAAAATAGAAAACCATTATGGATTTCCCTGCGATATCGAGTGGGCCCTTGAAAAGGAAAAGTTTTACATTCTCCAGAGCCGCCCGATTACCACGCTAGATCATAAATTTATCCGTCAGTTTCGGAAGTTTTTTACAAGAGAAATACCTTTGATTGCGATGGAATATTGGCATCAAGGAGAATTTCAAGGCCTTCCTGAATTGCTCGAAGGGGCCACTCGTTTTAATCCTCTTTTTGTTAGAAATCAGAACGGTCAAACAGGCGTGTATTATGACATGAATAATCCTGAGACAGCCCTGCAACCGCTTTTTGATTTCTTTGTTGAAAAACCAGAAAAATTTAATAAGTTTGTTGAAGAGTTTAAGGCATACCAAAGTGAGCTGGATGATTTAATTGATAATTTTAAACCTAATTCTTCCGTAAGACTTTCTAAAACCATAGCTACAGTTTGGGCTTACTTGCCAATATGGGTTCAGCTTGGTTCGTCGAAAAATGTTAATCCTGAATTTAGTAAAAAGTCTTTGGAGCTTCGAGACCTATTTCAAAAGTATGAGTATCAGGCTGCCCAACTGTTATGCGACACAATAAAAGAACGCCACCCGGAGCTAGAGGAATATGTCGATGTAATAAGTTTTAACGAAGTAGAATCTGATACAATTCCTGGTTTAGAAGAACTTAAGGAGAGAAAAAAGTCTTTCATATATTTCGAAGGCAAAGTTATTGCCGGAGTAAACCTAAAAGAGTTCCAGGAAAAATTCAGTGTAAAACTCAATGAGGATTTAGCGACGATTGGGGAGCTTGATCATCAATTACTATACGAAAAGAAAATGATGCTGATGGCCAAGCGCCATACTAATATCTTTGAAGCTTCTTTGAGAGTTCAGTCATGGTCTGAAGCATTATCTAAAGAGTTAGGATTTGGATATCAAACGATCGTCATTAACTCTGAGGGAGAATACTATGTAGACATAGAAAGTGAAAATAAAATTGACGGTATTTTAAGGTCCAAAGAATCAAAAGACGCCCTTGATTATATCAACAAGATGTATGATCTTCGAAAAAAGATTCTAAAAGAAATGAAAGAAGGAAATACTGATTTGAATGCTAAATTTTCTAAGTTATTTACTTATTTTTTCCTTGCTCGTCGTGTCGCAGAGAATATATTTGAGAAGTCAGACCCCGAGGAACAAAAGGTGATCGAAAGCTGGAGAAGCGATGAAACATTATTTGAGCCCCTGGATTTATTTTACGAAAATCATCCTCAAGAAGAGAGCAAAGAAGTTTGGAGTGTCATTTTTTATGATAATCACTTAAGGGTAATCGATAAAAAGTTGTCATGGAAATCAGAACTAGATACTCCAGAACAAATAAAAGGAAGCACGGCTTTCCCGGGGATGGTAACAGGTAGAGTGGTTATTGTTCGCAACAAGTCAGATTTATCCAGAATTAAAGATGGGGATATTATGATTTCTGCGATGACTTCTCCAGATTATGTCATGGCGTTAAGAAAGGCGGCAGCATTCATCACTGACGAGGGTGGTATTACGTCTCATGCGGCAATTTCTGCTCGGGAGTTGAAAAAACCTTGTATTATTGGTACGAAGGTAGCAACCCAGATCTTGAAGGACGGCGACTTAGTGGAAGTTGATGCAGATAATGGGATCGTAAGAATTTTAAATAACTAATATGCGAAGAATTGGTTGCCATGTATCAATCGCGGGTGGGGTGTTCAAGGCGCCGGAGCGGGCGGCGGAGTTGGGTTGCGAAGTGTTCCAGATGTTCTCACGGTCGCCCCAGGGCGGTGCGGCTCCGAAAATAACACCGGAGATTGAACTGGCATTTAAGGAAGAGATGATAAAACATAAGCAGAAAGAATGTTTTATTCATGCTCCATACTATATTAACTTCGCTTCTTCAAACAAGGCCATTCGTTCATCGTCTGCGAGAATCGTGCGTGAAGAATTGGAACGGGGAAGTCAGATCGGCGCACAGTATGTCATGTTTCATCCTGGTAGTGCCAAAGATATGGATCGCAACGAAGCCTTAAAAATTACTGCTGAAGGCGTGGCCAAGATTATGGATAGCTACAAAGGATCCACAGAATTACTTCTTGAAATATCAGCCGGCACGGGGAATGTGATGGGGGACACTTTTGAAGAATTAGAGTCCATCATCACAATGAGCGGGTATAATCTTGGAATTTGTATCGATTCGGCCCATATGTTCGCATCGGGGTACGACATTAAAACCCAAGAAGGATTTAAAAAAACACTTAGCGCTATTTCCAAAACCGTTGGGAAATCAGCGATTAAGCTCATTCATGCCAATGATTCGAAGATCGAGCTTGGTGGCCGGCGCGATCGCCATGACCATATTGGTGCTGGTAAAATCGGCCGAGAAGGATTCGAACATCTTATGGATGAGTTTAATCTTGATTTCATTCTTGAGACAGAACATGATAAAGTTAAAGAGGACATCATTGTCCTTAAGAATTTAAGGTCAAATCTATAACTATGTGGAATCAATTTCCGTGGGGGCCAGGAGCAGGAAATGTGGCAGGAAGCGTGTTTGGGGTAGCTGCAGCACTGGTGTTTTTATTGTTTCTCGTATGGTCGATTTTTTGGAAGGGGTTAGCATTGTGGAAGGCTGCTCGCTTGAGTCATAAAGGCTGGTTCATCGCACTTCTTATCATCAATACTGCCGGTATTCTTGATATCCTGTATATTTATATTTTTTCAAAGAAAAGGCGGCATCATGAGCCGGAAAGCCACACGCCTCACACGCACGGGCCGCATTCGCCCGTCCATCACTCGCCTAGTGCGAAGCCTGGTCCGCCGAGCCACCATCATCTGAATCCCAAAGTCGAGCATGGCGAGCCTCCTGAAAAGAAATACCACATCGGCCCAGCTGACGAGACCGCTAGGCCGTCGGAAAATTCTTAAGCATCTTCGTTTTGAGCCGTTGGTATGAACTTGTCCCCAGTGAGTTCCGGATATCCTCCAAGAGTTGATTGAAGAACCACATATTGTGCATAAGGCACCAACGTTGACCGCGAGCATTCTGCTCGCGGTCAACGTTTTTGATCAAAGCGCGAATCTCTGCTCGGGAGATTCCACCAGAGCAGGTTGGACAGCCGCAGCCTTTTTCGATAACTTTTTTATCCTTCGTGTATGCGCCGCGGCGGATATCCATATAGCCCGCTCGGGTGTAGAGACGGCCATGACGCGCTTCGCGTGTCGGGATGACACAGTCGAACATATCAATACCGTTTTCGATAGCTTCAAAAATATCCGC